>Ga0302326_10026422_pt1 | contig 11734 bp, 9 predicted proteins | sample Palsa_T0_3_FD_202264 | JGI IMG/M metagenome (GOLD analysis project Ga0302326, IMG submission 202264) | Peat permafrost microbial communities from Stordalen Mire near Abisko, Sweden - Palsa_T0_3 | ecosystem: Environmental > Terrestrial > Soil > Palsa > Peat permafrost | place: Sweden: Abisko... | reverse complement strand
GTGATTGCGTTTATCGAAAAGGGGAGTCGAGAACGCGTGGAGGACGCCATCCGGCAGCACGGCGGGCAACCGCTCGATTTTCAGGTCGAGCGTGAAGGGTTACGGTTTCACGCCGCAGGCGCACGGCCGACGGCCAAGGTATGAGCATGTTTACTGACAGTAAGGGAAAGCTACAACCGATCTGGGCGTTCCTGTTTGCGGTGCTTCTGGGTGCCCTGGCATTTGCTGTCTCTGGCAATATCGCATTCGAAGCCGCGGGTGACCACCCCTTTCGCCGCGAATTGGTTTTCCGCGTGCTGTGGACGCTGCTGTTGTTCGGCATCTTTATCTGGCTGCTCACGGTTGGCGATCATGTTGAGGAACACCGCATTGCCGCACAAGGCTTGCCTCGGGTTAAGGGCTGGCTGAAGCAGTTTCTGCTCGGCACCGTCCTGGGATGCATCTTCACGGTCCTGGCCGTTGCTCCCATTTATTTCCTCGGACACTTCCGGGCCAAGAACCTGATGAGCTGGCACTTGGTTCCGAATCTTCTTGCGGTGATTCTCACGTTGTTGTGCGGCGCGCTGGCCGAAGAGTTGATGTTCCGCGGCTATCCGTTCCAGCACCTGAAGCAGGCCATCGGCACGCCGAGCGCGGTACTGGTCTTTTCGGTTTTCTATGGACTGCTGCATCTGCTGAACCCCGAGGCTGGCCCGTGGGGAGTCGCGAATACCATCCTTATCGGGATACTTCTAACGATCGCATACCTCCGCACCGGAGCGCTGTGGTTGTCGTGGGGCATTCACTTTGGTTGGAATACCACCTTGGGGCTTGTACTCGGCTTGCCCGTCAGCGGCTTCCGCTTCTTCAACTTGTGGATTTACACCCAGGCGTACGGGCCGAAATGGCTGACGGGTGACTATTACGGCGTAGAAGCGGCCGCGACCGGAACGGTTGCTATACTCATCGGGATCTTAGTCGTTTGGAAGCTACCGCTTCAGAAACTGACGCAGCCAGCCGCACAATCGTCAGAGGAACCAGTTCTGCATAGCCTCTCCGGCATTCGACCCTAGGGTGTGGGGGCACCGCTCGAGGTCCCGGGAAACGCGGTTCTTTTGTGCGCTGGGTTCGCGCGCCGAATAAGAATATAATTACCGCAATCGGGGACCTGTGATGAACCGCGCTTGCTTTTCCTGTTTCGCAACGGCAATTCTGCTGTTGCCGCTTGCCGTATGGGCGAGCGACCCCAAGACGCCCAGCTCCACTGAAAAGTTGACGCCACAAACGAAGTTGCTTATCATGCGCGACCTGACCGCGGAGCGAGTGTTTGTGCGCACTCCGATGCCGATGGGCGAGCAAGGTCTGGCAATTCGAGACGGCAAGGTGAGTCCCAGCGAACAGCAGGTGGCGCGATTGGTCATGGAACATGGATTTGCCGCCAAGCCCGGTGATCGCGTGGTCATCACCAACGTCCTGATCAAGGAGAAGTCCATCGTCTTCGAGATCAATGGTGGAGGGAAGAAGCACGAGAAGTGGTATCAGCATGTGGAGTTAGGAGCGAACGGGACAACTACTCCAGTGGGAGGTGCCCCTAAGAGCCTTGAAGCCAAGGGCTCGAGTGTGACCCTCGAGTTCGACAAGTATGTGCCCGAGCTGACGGGTGAGCAGGTACGCGATATGCTGGCTCCGGTGTTCGACTTCAAGGCGCTGAGCCAGGCCGAGGCCTATGAGAAGACTTTGCCGCCGAAAGTGCGGGAGGCGATAAAGAATCATCAGGTGCTGGTGGGCATGGATCGCGACATGGTGATCTACGCCAAGGGACGGCCGCCGAAAAAGATTCGGGACAAGGACGACAGCGGCGCGGATTACGAAGAATGGATTTACGGGGATCCACCGCAAGAAGTGGACTTCGTGCGGTTCCAGGGGATCTTCGTGTCGCGCCTGGAAATTATGACGGTGGATGGCCAGAAGATTGTCCGCACCCAGAAGGAAGTGGACTTGCAGTCGCAGGAGACTGAGCTGGCCGCCAAGAAACCCGAGCAAAAGCCGGCGGACGCGCCCACCCTGCTTCGTCCAGGCGAGCAAGCGGCGAGTTCGCCCGATACCCACAGCGCACCGCAGACGCCCTATCCCTCTCCCGGTAGCACAACCCCCACCGATACTCCCGGCGGAACGTCACCTCACTGGCAGATGGCGGGCCTGTCGTGAGAGACCGAGACATGCCATTTGGCGCGCTGAACCCCGCGCCATTACACTGGTAGAGTGAGGATAGCACTCGGCCAGATCAACACCGTTGTTGGGGACTTTTCTGGCAACTCCGCCAAGATCATCGAATATTCGCGGCGCGCGCGCAGCGGCGGCGTGGAACTCATCCTCTTTCCAGAACTCTCGGTCTGCGGTTATCCGCCCCGCGACTTGGTGGAGCGGCCCTGGTTTGTGGAACGCAACCGGCAGGCCGTGGAAGCCATTGCGCATGAGACGCAAGGCATCGCCGTAATCTGCGGTCTGGTTACTGCCGCCCGCTCGGCAACAGGCAAGTCGGTCCTGAACTCCGCGGCCCTGTTGCGCGATGGCAAGATTGCGTTTGTGCAGTCGAAGCGACTGCTGCCCAGCTACGATGTCTTCGACGAAATGCGCAACTTCGCTCCCGCCGATCGCCAGCAGCTCTTCACTTTTGATGGACAGCAATTGGCGCTGACGATCTGCGAGGACGCCTGGAACGACAAGCACTTCTGGGACCGCCGGTTGTACGGGGTCGATCCAGTGGAAGACTTGATTGGCGCGGGCGGAAAGGTTCTGCTGAATATCTCGTCGTCGCCGTTTTACCTGGGCAAGCGCGAACTGCGGCACGCCATGCTGGCCGCGATCGCCAGCAACTATCGCGTGCCGGTCGCGATGGTTAACCAAATCGGCGGCAATGACAGCCTGGTGTTTGACGGCTCCAGTTTTGTCCTGGGGCCCGGCGGAGAAGTGATCGCCCAGGCGAAGTCGTTCGAGGAAGACCTCATCTGCTTCGATACGGAAACCTTGACGGGCGATGTTCATGCTCGCGACGAAGGCATGGAATCGAGCGCTTATTCCGCGCTGGTACTCGGCACGCGCGATTACGTTCACAAGTGCGGTTTCCGGGAGGTTGTGCTGGGCTTGAGCGGCGGCATCGATTCGGCGCTTACCGCCAGCATCGCAGTCGATGCCCTGGGGCGCGAGAATGTAGTGGGCATTGGCATGCCCGGTCCGTACTCGTCGCGTGGCAGCATCGACGACGCGGCCGAGCTGGCGCGCAATCTCGGCATCCGCTTCGAGCTGGTTCCGATTGGCGATATCTTCGATGCCTATGGCAAAGCGCTCAGTTCGGTGTTCGCCGGACGCCAGCCTGATGTCACCGAAGAAAACATTCAGGCCCGCATTCGGGGCTCGCTGATAATGGCGATCTCCAATAAGTTTGGTTGCCTGGTGCTGACCACGGGAAACAAGTCGGAGCTGGGCGCTGGCTATTGCACGCTATATGGCGACATGTGCGGAGGCCTGGCCGTGATCTCCGATGTGCCGAAGACGCTGGTCTACCGGTTGGCCAACTTCGTCAACTCGCGTTCGCCGGTCATTCCCCGGTCGACCATCGAGAAGCCGCCGTCGGCGGAATTGCGCCCTGACCAGAAGGACAGCGACTCGCTGCCGCCGTATGAAGTCCTGGACGCGATTTTGCAGGATTACATAGAAGATAACAAGGCGCCGGATGAGATCGCAGCGGAACGAGGCTATGATCCACAGTTGGTACGCAGGATCGCATGCATGGTTGACAAAAGCGAGTACAAACGCCAGCAGGCAGCCCCGGGATTGAAGATTTCCGAGAAGGCCTTCGGCTTTGGCCGTAGATATCCGATTGCTGCGAAGGTTGAAGTGTGTGGAGGAAGCAGCAATTAGCAATTAGCTCTTAGCTATGCGCCAAATGCTAATTGCTGATCGTTAGTTGCTAATTGCTGGCTGCTTCGAGAGGATCCATGAATTACATCACGCGAATAATCTTGATCGCTGGTCTTAGTATTGCCAGCCTATATTCCCCCGCCCAGAATGCCGCTGCGGCCAAGCACGCTTCTCCGGCTAAGACGGAGTCGACTGCCAGTACCGCCGGGGCGGCGCTTCCAACCGAAGCTACCGTCGATGGTTTTCTAAAAAACATGTTTGGCTGGAATCCTGATCTGACGTGGAAGGTAGCCGACATCAAGCCTTCGGAAGCCGCCGGCGTTGCAGTGGCAACGGTGGTCTTCAACACGCCGAAGGGGTCGCAGGTAATACGCCTCTACGTGACGCCCGACCAGAAATATGCTTTCATGGCGGAGCTGGTGCCCTTCGGCGCCGATCCCTTTGCCGAAGCGCGCCAGATTCTGAAGGCGGCCAATGGCCCGTCGCACGGGCCGCAGGACGCGGCGATTACCATTGTCGAATTTGGCGATCTGGAATGCCCGGCGTGCAAAGCAGCCCAGCCCAACATCACCAAGCTGATGGAAGAGGAGCCCAAGGCGAGGCTCGTTTTTCAGAACTATCCGTTGGAGCAAATCCACAAGTGGGCTTTGACGGGAGCAAAGTATCTGGACTGCCTGGCGCAGCAGAACAACCAAGCGGTGTGGAAGTTCATCGCCACCGTCTATGACCACCAGTCGGATGTTACCCCGGAGAACGCCGAGCAGATGCTGAAGGGCTACGTGAAGGACTCAGGCGGCGATCCGGAAGCCGTGGCGGCGTGTGCTGCCAAGCCGGAGACCGAGAAGCGGGTCCGCGAATCTATGGCGCTGGCCGAGAAGCTGGACGTCACCAGCACCCCGACCTTCTTCATCAACGGCCGCCGCATCGTTGGATTTTCCGCTAACAGTACCCCCTATGATGCCGTCAAAGCTATGGCGGATTATGACATCGCCAATCCCAGGTAGAATGCAGGTCGCCCGAGGCGAACGTGGGGCTGAATGCGTGGAGGAAGGCAGTCCTTTGGTTGCTGCTGGGGATAGCGGCGGTGTCTGCGTTGTGGTTGCTCAACCTTGAGATCACCTACCGGCGCAACGTACGGAATTTGCCAACCGACTTCCAACCGCGGCGGCACACAATTAATCGGATTTGGAAGACCTGATGCGGTTGCAGAATTGCGACGGCCCAAACAAACATCTTTTCGTGACCCACATCACAGCCCCTTTCCTGGACAGCGTAGAGGATTACAGATAATAAGAGTTGCCGATCTGCCTTGATCTTGGCCGCCTCGCAAACCTGGGCAATCGGCGGTTCCGCTGGTGGCGGACTCTCAGCTCGCAGTTTTCGGTAATTTTGCAGGCCCTCGCGCGACTCTTCGTGTCCACTAGGAATGGTGAGGGCTTGAACAGAATCCTCGTCGTCGATACCGACCCCGTCATCCGCTCCGGCATCTGTAGTTTCCTCGCAGCGCAGGGATACGTCGTCTCCCAAGCTTCCAGCTCCGCCGAGGCTGATTTGCAGTTCGATAGCTTCCGCCCCCACGTGATAGTTCTCGACCTGGATGTTCCAAGCGGGGAGGGTTCGCAGGTTTTCCGCTTCGCAAAACGTCTTCAGCCCGACTTTCCGATTGTTGTGCTCAGCGGCCATGCAGCCAAAAGCTTTGAAACCAAGGCCCTGGAGCGCGCCGCCGCGCACGTTTTCGTCAAGCCGGTAGACTTGGCGAGGCTTCATGCAGTACTGGTGGGACTACCGGCGCAACTGAAGGCGGCACGGGCGGCTGCGTCTTCTCCGGCCAAGGTGCAGCGCGAATATCTCGACCCATTCATCGGGACCAGTGCCGCGATTCGCCGGCTGCGCGAGATCGCCAACCGTGTTCTGCCCAGCGAGAGCCCCATCCTTTTGCAGGGCGAAACCGGCGCTGGTAAGGGAGTGCTGGCCAACTGGATCCATCGCAACGGCCCTCGCGCCGATCAGCCTTTTCTCGATCTGAACTGTGCCGGCCTATCGCGCGAACTGCTTGAATCGGAGTTATTTGGCCATGAAAAGGGTGCTTTCACCAGCGCAGTCAGCGCCAAACAGGGCTTGTTGGAAGTCGCCAATCATGGAACGGTTTTTCTTGACGAAATCGGCGACATTGACCTGCAGGTGCAGCCCAAGCTGCTGAAGGTATTGGAAGACCGGGTCTTCCGCCGCCTGGGCGAGATTCGCGACCGCGCCGTCGACATCCGTTTGATCTCCGCAACCCATCGCGAACTGCTGGAACTGGTGCGCCAGCAGCGGTTTCGCGGCGATCTCTACTTCCGCGTCAACATCGTCTATATCCAGGTCCCGTGCTTGCGCGAGCGTGTCGAAGATATCTCGCATTTGGCGCAGCATCTGGTGCGAAGTATTGCCCGCAACTGTGGTCGGCAGGAAATGCGTATCTCCAACGCAGCCGTTATGGCCCTGGAGCGCTACTCCTGGCCGGGCAACATCCGCGAATTGCGCAACGTGCTGGAGCGCGCCGCTCTGGTCGCCGGACAGGACACGATAGCGCAGGAACATCTGCACTTCCAGACTGCGCTGGCTCCGGAACTATCGCGACTGGGCGGCTTGAGCGGCACTCTGAAACAAATGGAGCGCGCCTATATTCACCACGTGTTGCATGATGAAGGCGGCTCAATCGAGCGCGCCGCGCGCCGCCTCGGAATTCCGCGCAGCTCCCTTTATAACAAGATGAAGCGCTTCGAAATTCCACAGGGCACAGGTCGCTTGTAAAGATCTAGCGCAGGTCCTCAGGCGCGAAACAACCCCCGCACCCGACTGCACTTCTTACTGTATAGTTGCTAGCTTATGTGGGCCCTCGACCGGCTTCCGGAGTTCAACCAGATTCACCGCTCCCACGATGCCACCTGGACCGCGACCGACGCCGCCAGCCTGAAGTTTGCCCAAGGAGTGCTGTTTTCCTTCCTGCTTGTGACTCCCTTCTGGACCGCCGTCGGCATCGGCCTTCATCTGCTGACGCGGTAAGGCGTGCGGCCGTCCTGCTAATTCTTTTCCGCTCCACTCGGGTATCATGGCTTCACTGCTGTCCGTTCCGTCAACACACATCTGGGGTAGGTTTCTCGAATGTCCGACGCTTTCATCTGCGATGTAATTCGAACGCCTTTCGGCCGCTACGGCGGCGCACTCTCCACCGTTCGCACCGACGATCTGGCTGCGATTCCCATCAAGGCCTTGCTTGAGCGTAACTCTTCCGTGGATTGGAGCGCAGTCGATGACGTAATCCTGGGTTGCGCCAATCAATCCGGCGAGGACAATCGCAATGTCGCGCGCATGGCTCTGCTGCTCGCCGGTCTGCCGCTGACGGTGCCGGGTACAACCGTCAACCGGTTGTGCGGTTCCAGCCTGGACGCAATCTCCATGGCCGCGCGCGCCATCAGGACGGGCGAGAACGCTCTTGTGATTGCCGGCGGCGTGGAGAGCATGTCGCGAGCGCCTTTTGTCGTCGGTAAGGCGGATACCGCTTTTTCGCGCGGCATGAAGCTGGAAGATACCACCATCGGCTGGAGATTCGTGAATCCCCTGATGAAGGCGCAGTTCGGCGTGGACTCCATGCCGGAGACGGGCGAAAACGTTGCTGAGGAGTTCGGGATTTCGCGCCAGGACCAGGATGCATTTGCCTATCGCAGCCAGCAACGTGCGGAAGCTGCTCGGCAAAGCGGCGCGTTAGCTGAGGAGATCACAGCGGTCACGATTACGGCTCGCAAGGGAACAGTGGTCGCCATAGACAAAGACGAACATCCGCGGCCCGAAACGACGCTGGCTGCGCTGGCTGCGCTGAAGCCCATCGTCAAAGCGAACGGCACCATCACGGCGGGCAACGCGTCCGGCGTGAATGACGGCGCCGGCGCCGTGTTGCTGGCTTCGGGGGAAGCAGTCAAGCGTCATGGGCTGAAGCCGAAAGCGCGCGTGGTTGCCGCCGCCGCCGCGGGAGTTGCGCCGCGAATCATGGGCGTGGGACCAGTTCCGGCAACGCGCAAGGTGCTGGCGTTGGCCGGTCTCAGGGTCGGCGACATGGACGTGATCGAGTTGAACGAGGCCTTCGCTTCACAGGCTCTGGCCGTGCTTCGCGACCTGGGAATTCCAGATGCTGCCCCCCACGTGAATCCGAATGGCGGTGCCATCGCCATCGGTCATCCCCTGGGGGCAAGTGGAGCGCGGCTCGTCACCGCTGCCGTCTTGCAGTTGCAGCGTACCGGCGGTCGCTACGCGTTGTGCACAATGTGCATCGGCGTTGGGCAAGGGCTGGCGATGATTCTGGAAAGGGTTTAGTGGCGAAAGGCAGGCGCGATGGAACGGCCGCGACACTTGCTCGTACTATCCTGTTGAACAAAAAAAGGCGGACCTGAAGTGGGTCCGCGTGAGTAAGGCGTAAGGAGATTCGCTGCTCTTGTTGAATTACATTGCGATTTCCAGCTCAGGATTGCTCAACGTCAAATTGTCTGATTCCCGCCAACTGAAGGCTGATGTTCCACAGGAATTCCGGGTTATTCCTGAGATAGTACAGGTCGTACTCCATATTTTCGTGAATGGGAAACGCACGCGTGGGGCTTATCTGCCAGAGGCCGGTTATGCCTGGCTTTACGGAAAGGCGCTGGCGCTGGATGGGCGTGTATTGCTCGGTGATGAAAGGCATCTCCGGGCGGGGGCCAACCAGAGACATCTGGCCCAGGAGGACATTCATCAGTTGCGGAAGTTCATCCAGACTGGCATGGCGTAGAAAGCGGCCAACCGGAGTAACGCGCGGATCGTCTCCCGCTCCGGGAGAAGTTTCGTACTGCGGAGCGTCCTGATACATGGTGCGGAACTTATAGATGGTGAAGCGGCGGCCTGCCTTGCCGACACGATGCTGGCGGAAAAGCACTGGTCCTGGGGAGGTCGACTTCACAAGCAAGGCGACGATGGGCGCAAGGACGGCCAGAGGCAGCAGCATAATTGCCGCAGTGAATATGTCGAGGGCACGCTTTCCCAAGTCATACAACACGCGGTTAGTGCCACGAGAAAGATGGGCGAGCACAATGCCGTCGAGCTCGGCGTAGTCCACCCAGTACCCGGGTTCCAGAAAGTCGGCTGGGGCAAAGTAGATGTTTACGCCGGCCTCCGACAATTTTGTGTTGGTGAGCAGCATGGACTCGCGATCCACGATGGAGGTCGCTATCACCAGCACGGAGGCGTTTAGCTGGCGAAACAATTCAGGGCAGAGTGGTCCCGGGACTACTCGGGCAGAATGTTTGCCGTGGTAGGAAGGATCGTAAATCTCGGTAGTGCCGCTTAGCGGATCGTCGTCGACGAAAGCGACCGGATCGATGCCGAACTTTGGCGAACGCACCAGGGCGGAATAGATGCGCCGGGCTGCGGGGCCAGTGCCCAGGATCACGGCGCGCTGCGATCCGAATCCTTTGCCGCGCAGCCGGCGCAGAAGTCTGTGCATCTCCCATTTTTCCAGAGTGAGGAAGAGAGGAACGGTGACCACAGCGAGGGAGAACGCGAGGCGCGAGACTGGGATGGCGCAGAAGTATGCGGCCAGGAGAGCGATCAGGAAGGCTTGCAGGGTGACTCGCAGGATCCGTTCGGTCTCGCGGATGGCCAACAGACTGAGGCTGGGGCGATAGCCGCCATAACGATCCAGCAGGAAGACGAAGAGCAGGGCGAAGCCGGTTGCGCAGAGGAAGACCGTGGAAGGCGCACAGGCAGCGGCTCGCACCGGCTCCAAGGCTCGATACAGGATGTCGGCGACCTGCACGGCGCCGAGTACGGCGGCCAGATCCAGCACTTTCTCCGAGGCAGCTAATAAGGATGTGAGCGGAAGGGTCCGCCTAGCGGAGTCAGGGAGCGGAACGTCGAAGGCGGTTAGCGAGCGGGTAGAGGTACTCATCGCATTTGGGGGAAAGATGGCTTTAGGTAGTAGTAGGAGATTCGGCGGACGGCAGATCTAGTCGAGGGATTCCAAGTCCGCACCGTGAAGATTCACAGCCACCGAGCGCAGGATCTGATCGATGGCGATGACCAGGCGGAACGCGTTTTGTTTTTCTACCAGAGTGCCTTCCCATCCGGCGAAGGGGCCGTGTTTGACTCTGACCCGGTGTCCAATTCTTAGATAGGGGTGCGGTTCGACATCGCCGGGAAGCAGCGCACATGCGCGCAGCCGCTCGACATCGTCGTCCGACAGGACGGCCGGTTTGCCTGCAGTCGAGACCAGATACACCACGCCCATGGTTTCAAGTACCGGGACCCGCTCGCCATCGGAGACGTGAACAAAGATGTAGCCGGGGAAGAGTGGCGCCTCAGACGTCTTGATGCGGTCCGACCAACGCGCCACGCGCCGATAGGTCGGCAGCAGGAACTCCAGCTTCTTCATTTTCAGCTGATTGGCGACATGCTGTTCATGACGCGAGCGGGTGTAGGCAGCCAGCCAGCATCTGCGATTTTGTCCGTCCAGTTCCATAATAGGTTGCGATCATTGACGTTCAGCACAAAGCTTCGCCACTCTCAGTCCCAGGAGGCGGATTGAGCCAAGGACACGACAACGGCTGCGCTAGATAAGAGCCGCGAGTTAAACAACTAAAGTGCTATATATTACGACGCCAACGTGCCATATTCCTAGAGCAACTGCTCAGCCATCCAGGATCCCTTCGCTGTGGAAATGTAAGCCTTTGCTTGTCTATAGGTTACAGACGACAGGGCTGGCACAAAGAAATCTCAGGAAGCGAGGATGTCCAAGTCTTGGGCGCCAGCGTACTAAACATGGACAAATCGGCCGAAGACCCCGACTCATCCCGCACCCAATTATGGAACGTTCCCGAAACCGTCTTGACCCGCCTTCGCAAACTCTGCAAGTTTGCTCATCACGCATACAATCGAATCCGGGTTACGAACCTCACGCAAGGAGGGCCATGCGGGTCCTGGTCACGGGAGGAGCGGGGTACATCGGCGGCGTGGTTGCCGACCGCCTTTTGCGCGACGGCCACTCGGTCACGGTGCTGGACAATCTCAGCAAAGGCCGCCAGCAAGCGGTGCCCAGCCCGGCTGAGTTTGTCTTGGCCGATACCGGCGACGCCCCGGCCCTCGATCGCATCTTCGAGGCTGGCCGCTTCGACGCGGTCATGCACTTCGCCGCCTTCATCGAGGCGGGCGAGTCGATGCTCTCGCCGGAACTTTACTTCGACAACAACTCGGCCAAGACGCTCACGCTGCTGCGTGCGATGCTGCGGCATCGGGTGTTGCGACTGGTCTTCTCCTCAACCGCTGCGGTTTATGGCGATCCCAGGCGGCTGCCCATCGCGGAGGACGATCCGCTGGCGCCGACCAACCCTTATGGCGAGTCGAAGCTGATGGTGGAGCGCATGCTGGCCTGGTTCCATAAGGCTCACGGCCTGCGATACGCCAGCCTGCGCTACTTCAATGCCGCCGGCGCGACCGCCGACCGCGGCGAGATGCACCGCCCGGAGACGCACCTGATTCCGCTGGTGCTGCAAGCCGCGCTGTGCCAGCGCGAGGCCATCTCCATTTACGGCACCGACTATCCCACCAAAGACGGCACCTGCATTCGCGACTACATTCACATTGACGATCTGGCGACGGCGCATCTGCTGGCGCTGGACGCGCTGACCGAGACCAACGCCCAGATCAATCCTCAGACTCAGACTCAATCTAAATCGTCGCCGCTCATCTTCAACTTGGGAAGCGGCAGCGGCTTCAGCGTGCGCGAGATCATCGCCGTGGCCGGCCGCGTCACGGGCAGGAAGATTCCGGTGGT
>Ga0302326_10026420_pt1 | contig 11736 bp, 11 predicted proteins | sample Palsa_T0_3_FD_202264 | JGI IMG/M metagenome (GOLD analysis project Ga0302326, IMG submission 202264) | Peat permafrost microbial communities from Stordalen Mire near Abisko, Sweden - Palsa_T0_3 | ecosystem: Environmental > Terrestrial > Soil > Palsa > Peat permafrost | place: Sweden: Abisko... | reverse complement strand
CCTCGCGTGAATGTATCGATATTGACCGTCACCCTGAGGCGCTCGCGCCACTTTGTGCGAGCCTCGAAGGGCGACGGCCCGGCCGTGCCGCAAGTGCGCTAGCGGCTCCGCCTAGGCCGCATCCTTGCCGCATCCTTCGAGGCTCGCGGAGCCTGTCATCGGGCCGGCCAAAGGTCGGACCCGTTGGCTCGCGACTCAGGATGACCTGACCATCATCATCCCGCCCGCCATTTGCCGAAATGGGTTTCGGCGCGGCGCACCAGCGCGTTGAGGAAGATCGCCATCGCCGCCAGCGTGCCGATCAGCCCCAGCAGCTTGGCCGGCTCGAAGTTCTGGGTGAACAGCGTGGTGAAATAACCGATCCCGGCGATCGACACGTAGAGCTCGGCGAGCAGCACGCCGAGCAGCACCCCGCTCATGCCGAGCCGCATGCCGGCGAAGAAGCTCGGCACCATGTGCGGGAAGATCACGTGGCGGAAGATCTGCCAGCGGCTCGCCCCCATGGAGCGCGCGCTGGTCATAAGGATCGGCTTGAGGTTCTGGACGCCGGCCACCACCGTCATCACCACGGGAAACATGCCGTGGGTGACGCCGAAGGCGATTTTCGACGCGGCGCCGATACCGAAATACAGGATGAACAGCGGCAGGATGGTGATCTGCGGCATGCCGTAGAGCAGCAGCACGATGGGAAACACGCTGAGCCGCACGAACGGCTGCAGGCCGATGGCGAGGCCGAGCACGAGCCCGATGGCGACCGCGATGACGAAGGCGACGGCGAGCTCGAACAAGGTGATCCGCAGCGCGGCCGGCACGCCGGGGGTGCCGAACAGGGCGCCGAGCGAGGCGATCACTTTCGACGGCGGGCTCAGGAACAGCGGGTCGACGAACCAGCGCGCCGAGACCTCCCACACCACGAACAGCGCCGCGATGACGAAGAGCCGCGCCAGCCCGGGACGCCGCGCAAGATACGCCCGCAGGGGCGACGGGGCGCGCTTCATCGATTCCGTCTCCCGCGCGCTTCCAGTGTCGAGACAAAGGCGTTGAGGATCGCCGCGATCGCGATCACGAACACGATGTAGGCGAACATGGGCGCAATCTCCATCGACTCCGCGAGCGACACGATGCGGTGGCCGAGGCCGGCGAACGAAGCCAGCGTTTCGCTGGCGATGATCGCCAGGAGCGCGGTGGTGAAGCCCATCCGCAGGCCCGTCAGGATCACCGGCAGCGCCGCCGGCACCAGGACGAAGCGGAACAGGTGGTAGTCCGACGCCCCCATGGAGCGCGCCGCGGTGACATAGAGGCGATCGACGCCGCCGAAGCCGGCAATGGTGTTGAGGGTGATCGGAAAGAAGCTGATGGCCGCGCCGATGGCGATCTTGGAGGCCGGGCCGAGGCCGAAGAACAAGACGAACAGCGGCAGGAACAGGATGATCGGGATCGCGTAGAGCCCGGCGAACAGCGGCTCGAACACTTTCGTCAGGTAAGGCGAACGGCTGACGAGATAGCCGGTGGCGAGACCGCCGGCGACCGCGATGGAAAAGGCCGCCGCCAGCTCGCCGAGCGTCGTCTCGAGATCGTCGATATACTCGCCCGACCGCAAAATCTCGAAGAGATCCTGGGCGACGGCGACGGGATTGGGCAGCAGCAGCCGGTTCACGCCCCAGCGCGTGGCGGCGAGATACCACACCAGGGCCAGGCCGGCGAGAAACGCCGCCTGCACCAGACGGCTGAGCCAGGCGTCGCGGGCTTTTGGCGGCGCCGTCACAGCGGCCCCGATGCCACCGGCCCGGCCGCGAGGCCCGATTGCAGCACCGCCTTGCGGATCTCGTCATGCAGCAGGCCGTAGAGCCGGTTGCGCAGCGCGGCGAATTTTTCCGAAGTGACGAATTCGGGCTTGCGGGGGTGCGGTTCGTCGACCGCTATGATCTCCTTGATGGTGCCCGGCCGCGCCGAGAACACCGCGACACGGTCGGCCAGAAACACCGCCTCGCCCAGGCTGTGGGTGACGAACACGATGGTCTTGCCGCTGCGCGCCAGCAGCACCGACAGGTCCTCGCCGAGGATCATGCGGGTCTGCTCGTCGAGCGCGCCGAACGGCTCGTCCATCAGCAGGATCGGCGTCTCCAAAGAGAGCGCGCGGGCGAGCGCAGCGCGCTGGCGCATGCCGCCGGACAGCTGGGCCGGATAATGCGCGGCGAAATCCGTCAGTCCCACCGCATCGAGCGAAGCTTGCGCCCGCGTTGCGCGCTGCGATCTCGGCACGTTCTGGAACGTCATGCCGAGCTCGATGTTCTCGATCACGGTGTTCCACGGAAACAGCGCGTTCTCCTGGAACACGAAGGCGATGTCGCAGGGCAGCGGTCCGCGCACCGGCTTGCCCAGCACGTCGACGGCGCCGGCGCTCGGCTGCGTCAATCCACCGATCACGTTGAGGAGCGTGCTCTTGCCACAGCCGCTCGGCCCGATCAGGCACAGCAGTTCCCCGCGCGACACGTCGAGCGAGGTGTCGAGCAGCGCGCGCACGAAACGCTGCTCGCCCGCCTCGCCGAACTGATGGGACACGCCGCGTACCCTGATCGCGACTTCCTCCATGACCATCCCGCTCCATGACCATCCCGACACCTTGTCCGATTTGCGTGGCGGCCACGAAACGAGATGGGCGGGGCGAGCCCGCGCCCTTTCGGGGCGAGCGATACCGCGTCAATCCTTCGGCAGGAAGGCCTCGGTGTAAAGCTTGCTCATGTCCGGCCGCTCCGGCAGCGCGCCCATCTCGACGAAGGAACGCGCCAGCACGTCCAGCGCCTTGGCGTCGAACCGCCCGGTCTTGTTGAACACCGGCATCAATTCGTCGTAGTTGGCGGTCGCGACCGCCTTGGACACCCCGGCGACCCGCATGGCGGTATCGATGGTCTCGTCGCGGTGGTCGCGCATGTATTGCACGCTTTCGAACCACGCCTTGAGGAAGTTGCGGACCCCATCGGGATTGCCGTCGGCAAAGCCCTTGCGCGCGAAGATCACGTGCACGTGAAAATCCGGGATGCGGGCGCCGAACCGCACCAGGACTCTGCCGCTGCCTTCCTCGACCAGGCGCAGCACCGTGCTGGATTCAGTCACCACGCCGTCGACCTGCCGGGTCTTGAGCGCGGCAGCCTGGGCCGTCGTGGTGCCGAGCGGCGCGATCTTGATGCCGTTGCTGCCCCAGCCATGGGAACGCGATAGCTCCTGGGCGAGCCAGTAGGTGAGCGAGCCCGTGGTCGAGACGCTCACCGTGCGGCCCTTGAGGTCGTCCTCGGTTTTGACCGGTCCGTCCCTGGCGACCACCATCATGATGGTGCTGGGCCGGTCGGCCAGTGCCGCCACGGCGAGCATCGGCGCGCCCTTGACCTCGAAGGCGATGGTGGGGCCGCCGCCGAGCGCAAAATCGATGGCATCGGCGGAAATCGCCTGTACCAGCCGTGCATCGCCGCCGAAACTGGCGATCTCCAGATGGATGCCGTGCTTTTTGAAGATGCCGGCGGCGAGACCGACATCGGCCGCCAAAAAGGAGAAGTTCTGCGCCTGGGCCTTGCCGACGCGGATGTGCATCTGCGCCTGCGCCGCAACGCCGCACGCCAGGACCAAAAGCGCCGCGATGGCGGCCGTGCGTGCAGCGCCGGTTACGAATCGATGCTCCGCCATGGCGATCTGTTCCCGCTCTTGCCGCACTTCCCGCCATTGTTGGCCGGCAGCCGTGCCTCAATCGGCGCGAGCTTGGCCGCATCCGCGGACGCCGGCAAGGCCGGCTTCCGGTAGGACTTTTCTCACAAGCCGTCATTCCCCGCACCAGGAAAATGAAATCGCCGCGGCCATGCGTGTTGCTTTGCTCGCCGGGATGAAATATGCGTCAGTACGGCTCATAAGAACGGGACCAACCGTCGATTGCTGAGGCGATCAAGATTTGGCCGAAGGCCGAACACCCCCCTAGAAGCAGGAAGTCAAAGCGGAGGATTTACATGAGGACGAAACGCGGGTTGTACCTGGGCGTGGCGGCGGTTGCCATTGCCCTTGCTTTCGGCGTCGCCCCGACGCCGGCGAGCGCGCAACAGAACACGGCCGCAGTGAGCATTGGCGCCACCGACATCGGCGGCGTCGTCACCGGTCCGAACGGACCGGAAGCCGGCGTATGGGTGATCGCGGAGACCACCGACCTGCCGACCAAGATGAACAAGACCGTGGTGACCGACGATCAGGGCCGCTACGTGATCCCGGATCTGCCCAAGGCGAATTACACCGTTTGGTCGCGCGGGTACGGCCTCGTCGATTCGGCGAAGACCCAGAGCGAACCCGGCAAGATCGTGAACATTACGGCCATTCCGGCCCCGACCGAAGCCGCCGCGGCCCAGTATTATCCGGCGATCTATTGGTTCTCCATGCTGAAGATTCCGGACAAGAGCATGTTCCCGGGGACCGGCCCCAAGGGCAACGGCATGCCGACCTTCATGAAGAGCCAGTTGCAGTGGACCGACCAGGTCAAGACCAATGGCTGCTATGCCTGCCATCAGCTCGGCAACAAGGCGACGCGGGTCATCCCGCCGGAACTCGGCACGTTCAAGAATTCGGTCGAGGCATGGGAACGGCGTGTTCAATCCGGACAGGCGATGACCGGCATGGCGGCCGCCCTGGGCCGGCAGGAGCCGAAGATCTCGATTGCAAACCTCGCCAATTGGACAGACCGTATCGCAGCAGGCGAATTGCCGTTCGCCAAGCCGCAGCGGCCGCAAGGCATCGAGCGCAACGTCGTGATCACCCAGTGGGATTGGGGCGATGCCAAGGCCTACCTGCACGATCAGGTGTCGACCGACAAGCGCAAGCCGACCGTCAATGCCAACGGCAAGCATTTCGGCGCGACCGAGGAGAGCGCGAACTGGTTCCCGGTGTTCGACCCGGCGACCAATCAGCCGACCAGGGTCACGATGCCGGTGCGCGATTCCGGCATGGAATCGACCAAGAACAACACCATGGCGCCGTCGGCCTACTGGGGCGATGAGGCGATCTGGGACAGCCAGACCAGCATCCACAGCCTGATCATGGACGAGCGCGGCGACGTTTGGTTCACCTCGCGCGTCGGCAATGCTGACAACCCGGCATTCTGCAAAGCCGGCTCCGATCATCCGTCCGCCAAGGCGTTCCCGCTCAAGGAATCGACCCGTCACTTGGCGATGTATGATCCCAAGACGAACACCACCAAGCTGATCCGGACCTGCTTCAACACCCACCATGTCGTGCTGGCGGAAGATGCCGACAACACGCTGTGGACCAGCGCCGGCGGACCGCAACAAGGTGCCATCGGCTGGGTGAACCGCAGAGTGTGGGAGGAGACCGGCGACGAAGCGAAGGCCCAGGGTTGGGCCCCCGTGGTCATCGACACCAACGGCAACGGCAAGCTCGACGACTACGTGCAGCCGAACCAGGCGGTCGATCCCACCAAGGACAAGCGGCTCAATGCGGGCCTCTATGGGGTCGGCGTGAACCCGGCCGACGGGACGGTCTGGGGCGCGGTGCTCGGATATCCGGGCTACGTGCTTCGGTTTGATCCCAAGACCAAGCTGTCGGAAATCTACGAGCCGCCGTTCCCGGGCTTCGGGCCGCGCGGCTTCGACATCGACCGCAATGGCGTCGCCTATGTGCCGCTGTCGAGCGGTCACCTCGGCGCCTTCGACCGCCGCAAGTGCAAGGGCCCGCTCAACGGCCCGCAGGCCGCCGAAGGCAAGCTGTGTCCGGAAGGATGGACCCTCACGCCGTTCCCGGGCCCGCAGTTCCGCGACGTCGCCGAAAGCGGCAGCGCGGAGGCGAGCTACTACACCTGGGTCGATCAGCAAAACACCTCCGGCCTCGGCAACAACGTCCCGCTCGCGACCGGCAACGCCAACGAGTCTCTGATGGCGCTGGTGGACGGCAAGTGGATCAACATGCGGGTTCCCTATCCGCTCGGCTTCTTCGCCAAGTGGATCGATGGCCGCATCGACGATCCGAATGGCGGCTGGAAGGGCCGCGCTTTGTGGTCGACCGATGGCAACCGGACGCCGTTCCATCGCGAAACCGGCAAGGGCACCCTGCCGAAGCTCAGCAGGTTCCAGATCCGTCCTGACCCGCTCGCGCGGTAAGGCAGAACTCGGCCGGGTCTTCGGACCCGGCCCGCTTTCAGGAATGCCCGGCCCTTGGCCGGGCATTCTTTTTTGCGCACTAACACGGCGACGCAGGAGTTGACGGACGATAGGGCGCCCAAATCGGCATCATCGACAACGACATCGTCCCCACCTGCGGTAAGGGCTGCGTCGTCGATCCGATAGCGGGCTCGAAGGCTACGCGCCGGCCGGGGCCCAGATACAAGGCAGGCGCCGCGTGGAGCGCGGAAATCAGCCCGCGCGACGCTGCGCGGAGCGAAGCCGCGGCTTGCGGGCCAGATTCGGCATGCGCGCCGGCTCGGCCGTATTCATGAGGTCATAGCGCACGCCGCTCGGCATCACCAAGTAACGCGAAATGATCTTCAGCTTGCCGCCTTTTGCCGGTTCGCCTTCTACGATGTAACGGGTGCCGACCGGGAACCGCGCCGGGAGCCGAGGCTGCATGGCCATAATGAGTTCTCCGTCGCCAATCTTGCCGGTAACCACAACGCCTCCCAGTTGAATTTGTTCCGGGACCGGGTTTTGCGCCGTGAATATCAAATGCGAGCCTTTCCGGGCGGCCTCGCGGCTGCCCCGGGAACATGGTAGGAAAGCTTCGTGACAGGGCAATGTCGGCATGAATGCTCCACTCAAGACCATCGACGGGTCCGGCGACATCGCCGCAATGATGCGCGCCCTGGGCGCCCAGGCGCGCGCCGCGGCGCGCCGCCTCGCGCTTGCCGCACCGGCGGAAAAAGACTGCGCGCTGAAAGCCATGGCGGATGCAGTGCGCAACGCCGCGCCGGCCATCCTCGCCGCCAATAGCGAAGACCTAGCGGAGGCCCGCAAGGCCGGCGCGACAGCGGCTTTCCTCGACCGGCTCGGGCTCGATGGCAAGCGGGTTGCCGCGATCGCCGCCGGTCTCGACGCCATTGCCGCGGTTGCCGACCCGGTCGGAACCATCGCCGCGGCATGGGACCGGCCGAACGGCATGCGCATCGAACGGGTGCGGGTGCCGCTCGGCGTCGTCGGTGTGATCTATGAAAGCCGGCCCAACGTGACCGCGGATGCCGGTGGGCTTTGCCTCAAGGCCGGCAATGCCGTGATCCTGCGCGGCGGCTCCGACAGCTTCCGCTCGTCGCGCGCCATTCACGCCGCGCTCGCCGCCGGCCTACGCGAGGCCGGCCTGCCCGACACCGCAATCCAACTGGTGCCGACGCGGGACCGCGACGCGGTCGGAGCGATGCTGGCCGGGCTCGACGGCATGATCGATGTGATCGTGCCGCGCGGCGGCAAGGGCCTCGTCGCCCGGGTCCAGGCCGAGGCTCGCCTGCCGGTGTTCGCCCATCTCGACGGCAATTGCCACGTCTATGTGGACCGGGCGGCCGATCCGGGCATGGCGCAGGCGATCGTTCTCAATGCCAAGATGCGCCGGACCGGGGTCTGCGGCGCAGCCGAAACCCTGCTGGTCGATCGCGCCGCTGCCGCGACCCAGCTTGTTCCCATCGTCCGTATGCTGCTCGATGCCGGCTGCGCGGTGCGCGGCGACCGCGACGTCCAGGCGGCCGATCCGCGCGTGAGTGCGGCCACCGCGGACGACTGGAGCACCGAGTATCTCGACGCCATCATCGCCGCCAAGCTGGTCGACGGGATCGGCGAGGCCATCTCCCATATCGAGCGCTATGGCTCCCATCACACCGACGCCATCGTCACCGCCGATCCGGCCGCCGCCGGCCGGTTCCTGCGCGAGGTCGACTCCGCCATCGTGCTGCATAATGCTTCGACCCAGTTCGCCGATGGCGGCGAGTTCGGGTTCGGCGCCGAAATCGGCATCGCCACCGGCCGGTTGCATGCGCGCGGCCCGGTGGGCGTCGAGCAATTGACCACCTTCAAATACCGCGTCCACGGTTCCGGTCAGACGCGTCCATGACGATTCAAGGGCTTGGCGGCAAGGCCGGCGCCGGGAATTCGTGCGATTGATAGTCCGGCGCACAAGTCGCGTGCGCGAGAGGGTTCCCGAATTTCGATGCCGACACCACGCCGCGCTCCCGGGACCGCCGAAACCGATGAGGCGGCCCCGTTCCCGCCCTCTTATCCCATTCCGCCGTTCTCGGCCGGCCAGCGAATCGGGCTGTTCGGCGGAACCTTCGATCCGCCCCATGAAGCCCATCTCGGCGCCTGCCTGCTGGCGATGAAACGGTTGCGCCTGGACCGGGTCTGGTGGCTGGTCACACCCGGCAATCCGCTCAAGGATACCAAGGGCCTCGCCCCGCTCGACCAGCGCATCTCCGCGGCGCGGGCGCTTGCCAACCACCCCCGCATCGTGGTCACCGGGCTCGAGGCCGGGATCGGGGTCCGTTTCACCTACGATACGGTCCGCCATCTGGTAACGCGGTGCCCGGGGGTCAAATTCGTATGGATCATGGGCGCCGACAACCTCCGCAGCTTTCATCGCTGGCAGAACTGGCGCCGCATCGCCGCGCTGGTGCCGATCGTCGTGGTCGATCGCCTCGGCCCCAGCCTCTATGCCATGGGCAGCGTCGCGGCGCAGGCCTTGGGCCGTTACCGCATTCCCGAACGGGCGGCGGCGCTGCTGCCGGGCCGCCATCCCCCGGCCTGGGTGTTCCTGCACGGGCTCAAGTCGCCGCTGTCCTCGACGGCCCTGCGGGCGATCCGCCAGTCGCAAAAGGGTCACTGAACCGGCGCAGCATGGCGGCGTTGCGATTTCGGCACAGTCAAGCATCAATCGACCGTTCGGAACGCACGGCCCTTGAATCCGTTAACGAGTTGCACTTATCTTATGATCGTGGCCCCGGGCAGGGTGCCCGGCACAGTGGAACGGAAAGGGAAGGAACCTCTGTCCACAGTTGCAATCTTGCGGGCCGGCGCTGACCGCCCCGACATCGTCTCCAAGGCGCGCCCTGACGCCGACGAGACGCTCCGTATCGTCCTCGCCCGTCTCGACGACATGAAGGCCGAGGACACCACCTCCATCGACCTGCGCAAGGATTCCGCCATCGCGGACTACATGGTCGTGACCTCCGGCAGGTCCAACCGCCATGTGGGATCGGTCGCGGACCACGTGCTCGAAGACCTGCGCGAGGCCGGGCTGACCGGTCTGCGGGTCGAAGGCATGCCCCATTGCGACTGGGTCCTCATCGACGCGGGAGACGTGATCGTCCACGTTTTCCGGCCGGAAGTACGCACCTTCTATAATCTGGAAAGATTGTGGACGCGTGGCCGGAACACCGGTCGCGTAGGCTAGCATCGCTTAGCCGCGATCACGGCGCGGACGTCGCGCCGCGAGGCAATTTGGAGCGCCGACCGCACCTTTCGCCGGCGCGATCGAGAAGTCGAGTCTGGGCCATGCGGATCGTGGTTGCCGCGGTCGGCCGGCTCAAGGCCGGGGCCGAACGCGAGCTTGCCGAGCGCTACCGCGAGCGGGCGGCCAAGACCGGCCGTGTTCTCGGCATCCGCGACATTGAAATCGTCGAAGTCAAGGACAGCCGCGCCCGCGAGGCCGAACGCCGCATCCTCGAAGAATCGATCGCGCTGGTGAGTGTCGTCCCCGACGGCGCCGTCACCGTCGCGCTCGACGCGCGCGGCGACAGTGTTTCCAGCGAGTCCATCGCCGCGCGCCTGCGCGCCTGGAACGATTCCGGCCGCGCGAGCGCTTTCTTCGCCATCGGGGGCGCCGACGGCCTCGGCGAGGGGCTGCGCGAGCGGGCCGACCTGACTCTCGCCTTCGGTGCCGCGACCTGGCCCCATCAACTTGTGCGAATCATGCTGCTGGAGCAGATTTATCGTGCATTCACGATCCTGTCCGGACACCCTTACCATCGCGAGTGACGGCGGCGGGATTCGCGGTGGCACGGTTGGCGGCGGCCTTTGCTTTGTCGTCTTGGCGCGCGATTGCGCGCTTGCCGGCGGCGTGATCCTGCCCCAATTGACGGCTATTCGTGCTAATGTTCTGCCGGAACATTGATGAAACCGGAATTGGCGAAGATGGTTTGGCGCCGATGACGATTGCTGTCCCCATTGCGTCGGTCCCCTGGAGCCGCATCGCTGTCGCGGCCTTCCTCGTCCTGGCCGTCGGGGCGGTTTCGGCGCAGACCAAGCCGGCCAAAAAGCCGGCGCCCGCCAGCCTCGTCAAGCAACGCAAGCAGGCTGTCGATCCGCCGCAGCCCACGGAGGACAGCGGGACGGCAACGAAAACGGCCCCCGTCGAGGCCATCAAGCAGCACGAGCAGGAACTCGATTCGCTGCGCGCGGAGCAGCAGCAGGCGACCGAGGCCGAGCAGAAGCTCGCCGCGGAAAATGAGATGCTCGGCGAGGACCGGCGCAAGCTCACGGCGGCGCTGATCGACGGCGCCACCCGCATTCGCGCCGCCGAGGAACGGGTGACGGCGGCGGAAACCCGCATGCACGAGTTGGAAGGCCGTGAAGCGGACATCCGCAAGTCGCTGACGGGCCGCCGCGCCTTGATCGCCGAAGTGCTGGCGGCGCTCCAGCGCATCGGCCACCATCCGCCCCCGGCCGTGTTCGCCGGAGCACAGGATGCGCTCGAATCGATTCGCACCGCCATGACCCTCGGCGCCGTGCTGCCGGAGATGCGGGCCGAGACACAGAGTCTGATGGCCGAGCTTTCCGATCTCGTTCGGGTGCGCCAGGATCTCGTGATCGAGCATGACCGGCAGGCGACCGAGATCGCGGAACTCGCTGCGGAGCAGAAGCGCATGGCCGCCCTGGTCGAGGAGCGCCAGAAGCGCCAGGCGGAGGTCGAACATGCCATGGAAGAAGAGCGCCAGCGGGTGCTCGCCCTGGCGCATCAGGCCGACAATCTCAAAGATTTGATCGCGAAGCTCGAACAGGGCGCCGAGGCGGCCAGGCGGGCGGCGCGATTCGCCGCCCGTCCTGCTGACGAATCAAAGTCTTCCGACCCCCGTTCCGGCGCCGCCGCAGTCCAGGACCCGTCCCGGCTGGCGCCGGTAATCGCTTTCGCTGCGGCCAAAGGAACACTGTTATTGCCTGCAAACGGTGTTAAAATAAGGGAGTTCGGGGCCACCGATCGCAGTGGGGGCACCGAAAAAGGGATTTCGATTGCGACCCGGGCCGGAGCCCAGGTGACCGCACCCAGCGACGGCTGGGTGGTCTACGCGGCGCCCTACCGGTCTTACGGTCAACTCTTGATCCTGAACGTCGGTGGTGGATATCATGTGCTGTTGGCCGGGATGGAACGGATCACGGTCGATCTCGGCCAATTCGTTCTGACCGGAGAGCCGGTGGCGGTGATGGGAAACGGCACGCAAGTTGCTTCCACATCCACGGCCAACGGCTCGACAATGCCTGTGCTGACGAGTGCTTCGGATTCTGGTTCACCGACAACCGGTACGACCCAGCCGGTTCTCTACATCGAATTCCGGAAAGACGGCACACCCGTCGATCCGACACCCTGGTGGGCGGCAACCAACAGCGAAAAGGTTCGCGGATGATGCGCAAGACTTCTCTGGTCCTCATGGGCGCGGTCGCTGGTGCCGCATTGACCGTCATCGCGGTGCAGCCGTCGCGGCTGATCGGGACGAGCGCGCGGGCG
>Ga0302326_10026419_pt1 | contig 11737 bp, 11 predicted proteins | sample Palsa_T0_3_FD_202264 | JGI IMG/M metagenome (GOLD analysis project Ga0302326, IMG submission 202264) | Peat permafrost microbial communities from Stordalen Mire near Abisko, Sweden - Palsa_T0_3 | ecosystem: Environmental > Terrestrial > Soil > Palsa > Peat permafrost | place: Sweden: Abisko... | reverse complement strand
GGAAAATCTGCGAAAAATCTAGCCGGCCAAGACATCCTCAAATGCAATAAAAACTTGACTTTACAAATTTTTGTGTAACTTTGTGCTAATGGCGGTCGTCTTGGACGATGCCAGATGTTCTTTGAAAATTTGCAGACCTCTGGACGGCTCACAGGCCGGTCCGGGGAAATGCCAGATAGGTGGTTTAACGCCCGCCAGTGCGGTTTTTTGCTCAAAAACAACTAAGAAACGTAGTTAAACGCAAGAATTCATTTATTTTTGCAGTGCTGTATTCGAAAACTCCTCAATTTCGGCAAAATTTTGACAGGATGAACCGCATTGATGTTGAGTGGGGCCTTAATGATCAAAAAACGAGGGCTGGGCCGGACCTGCCTGACACGGATTTAATCCGGCCTTAATCCGACCTAATCCCACCTAATCCCACCTAATCCCACCAAAACGTCTAAAAAGTATTGATGAGATCGCCAAAGCAACGGGGAAAAGCATGGTTGGCATCCTTCACCGCGCGCAAAAGGAGATTTGCGGCCTGTGAATAAAATTCGCCCAGAAATTCCTTGTCTTTATTTCCGGTGGATCCATAATGGCGCCTGACCTTGATGCCTGTTCTGAAGTATTATTTATATGATCATGGACGTCTTGAAAAATATTCGCTGCGCGTGGCGGCGGTCCATCCGGCTCGCCATTCTGGCGCCGCTTTGCAGCATGATGGTCATCAGCAATGGGTGTGTTTCAAAGGACGCCGCGAAGGATATTGCCAATTTCTCCAGTGCTGTCGCGTTGACAACAAGCAATTCTGCCAGCGCCTACCAATTGGTGGAACATGAGCGCTTCGAGGCACAGTTTAGCGAGAAGCTGGTGAATTACGAAGGAGGCCTGTTTAAGCCTTCGTTTTCGCCTTTTTTGACTCCGGCCCAAATTCGGCTTCGGTTGGAGGTTCTTGACGGCCTTAAAACGTACGCTTCGCGGCTCTCGGGGTTGATGAAAAATCCCCAAACCAACCTGGACAACGACACGACGAAGCTGGCCGGCAATCTCAATAAGATCAATCAGGACCTCGTGCAGGACAGCTTTCTTAATGTCTCCTCTGTTTCGAGTAACGACATCGTGATATTTACCGCCGGCGTCAATGCGCTAGGCCATTGGATTGTCACGCTCCAGGCGCAGAAGGCTTGCAAAGAGGCCATTACCAATATGCAAGCGCGCATGCCGGGGATTTGTGGCATTTTTGAAAAAGACCTCGACTTTATGCGAAATCAGCTTGCTAATGATTTTGACGAAGTGCAGAGAAATTCAGCCTTATATTTGCAAGCAAACTTCCACAAGCTGGAGCCTTTTGAGGTTCGCGCGGAGCTAGAGCGGCTCATCACATTGGCCAACGCAAAGAAAACGGCGGACGACGCTCTGGCCGGCACCAAGGAATCCGTGGAAAAGCTGGCGGCCGCGCACCAGACATTGGACAGGGCTTTTACCAAGGACACGAAGCGCCTGTCGTCTTTGATAAACGCAGTTAGTGAGGAGGCTCGGACGGTTTCATCCTATTACAATTCTCTGCGAACAAATAATTAAAGGTCATTATGCCACTCGATCAAGCAGTCCTGACGGATTTCAAGAGTTTATTGCAGCAGGTGTATGACGGACTGAACGAGGATTTCTGGACTGCTGAGGACCCCACAGTCGCAGCTTCCATTGATGAACTGGCCAATTCCATAAACGCCGCATTGACGGCGTTGAACCAGTTGGGAATGGGGCAAGACGACGCCGCGCTTCAGGACATCAAAGGCCAAATAGCTGACATCAACAAGCAATTGCAAGACGCCAAGAAAAAAATTGAGGCCACAGTGAAAGACTTCGCCGAGGCCGCTCAAGTTGCCGGACTTATTGACAAAGCGATTGAACTTGGGGCAAAACTTATGAAGTAGCCGGTAGATTCAAATTGCGACGCTAACCGCCTGCGGACGTCCCCGATGGCAAGGAGGCGAAGGCCGTGAAATCCGCGTTCGGCGGAGCGCGAAATGTCTTTAGCTCACCGCGCCAAGGCAGTTTGATCTCGTGGCTGTGAAGCGCTTGGTTGGGCAGCAGCAACTCCGCCTGTTGCTCCGGGGTCAAACGGTCTTGCACCAAAGCCAGATACAAATCCGGGTTCCCGCCGTATAATTTATCCCCCACGATGGGATGGCCGATGGCCGCCAAATGAATCCGGATTTGATGTTTGCGGCCTGTCACAGGCAACACGCACAGCACCGCAAAATCACGATTCTCACGGCGAAAACGCCGCTGCACAAAATATTCCGTCCGGGCGGCCGTCCCGTCGGCGCGCACACAATCTTTGATGGCAATTGGGCTTTCCTCGTCCCTGCCCAGCGGGAGATCGATGACGCCGCCGTCATATCGCGTAGCGCCGTGGACAATCGCCAGGTATTCCTTTTCCACCTTCCGGCTCTCCCAAAGCTTGCCCAACTCCCCGGCGGCGAGGGAATTTTTGGCCACGACTGTCACCCCGCTGGTTTCCCGGTCCAGCCGATTGATCAAATGGCCTTGCTTGCGCAGATACAATCGCACCCGGCTGATCAGACTGGAGAGTTCGTCCCCTTTGGTCGGATGGCACACCAGCCCCGCCGGCTTATTGACCACCAGCAAATCCGCGTCCTCATAAAGAATGTCGAGCACCTGGTCCATAATTATTTGCGCCGGAAGGCGGATGCTTTCTGTAGTTGTGGCGCATTTTTATCCATGGCGATCCGCACGTAAACCAATGCGCTTAACGTCAGCGCCAGCAGGATGAAGGTTCCTCCGCCATCTGGAACTGGTTGAGGGTCAACCACATAGTCCTGCCCTGGCCCCGTCAAGCCCATCAGATTGGCCGCCGGACCCGTATAGGTTGCCAGCGAAGCAAGATCCTGGCTAGCTCCGTAGTCGGACTGGCCGGTCGCCAGGGAAAAGGCCTTGCTGGCAGACAGACCGTCATTAGCGACGGCATTGGAGGAAACCAGTTCCCAGATTGCGATCTGCAGCCCGGCCGCGCTGGATGAACTCATGGTGGGAGAGTAATATTTCGCCCATAAGTCCTCGATGTCCGTCGCGGTCGCGGCATTCAAAGCCGCGGGGGACTTTGGCGCGTCCACCAGAGGGACTTCGCTATAGCCGGAGGTGGGTCCACTGGCGCTCCAATGGAACGGATCAATGCAAAAGCCGCTATAAGTGGTGCTTGTTCCGTTCAAGGTGACTGAAAGGGTATTTATTCCGGCATAGACGCCGCCTGTATATCCCAAATAAGGAAGATTGGCATTGACCACCTCGTTAGGTGTCGTGCCCCAATCCGTGACGTCGTTCACAGTAACAGGGATGGGATCGGCGTTCACATTGGCCGCAAGGGCAGCCGTTAAGGTGCAGCCGATAAATGTGGCGAGGGTTTGTTTAACGCTTGGTTTTTGTCCTAAAATCATACTGATGGTTAACTGGTTTCTTGCTCGGCCCTTTTTCCTTGCGTGCTCCTTTAAATCCTCCAATGCGCTAGCCTGAGCACCTTCTGGGCCAATGTTTTTGGCGGCCTTTTGAATTTGAAAAAGATGCGCATCTTGTTAATAGCAAGAAACTTACAACAATGGAAAATATGTGTGCAAAATTGAGACATTTATTCCATATTTTGGACACAACTATGAGAAAATCCGTCAATGATTTCTTTCGGGGCTATGGAACGGGCTGCCTGCCTGGTAGAGTTTCAACTCGGCTTGAAGCGCCCGGGCCAGCCCGAAGTTGGGTTGCGCATCGGCCAACCGCAAAGCGCGTTGCGCGGTTCCCACGGCTTCGGAATATCGCCCCTCTTCGGCCAAGGCGGCGGCCAGAGTGTGGAGAATGACCGCGTTTGATCCGCCCGTCAGCGCATCTGCCTGTCGGGCCAGTTCCACCGCCTTGGGGCCATTGCGCAGCGACCCCTCCGGACAGGTGGCCAGAAGCCACGCCATATTGTTTTGGACCGAGGGGTCGGCTGGCTGAATGCGCAACGCCTCCTGGTAATGGGCGATGGCTTCGCCCATGTTTCCCTTTCTCAGAAAAGCGTTGCCAAGGTTGTTTTGTGCGTCTGCGTCATCGGGTTTGAGTTGAATCGCTTTTTGGAAATGAGCGATGGCTTCGTCCACCCTTCCCCTTTGCAACAGAATATTACCCAGGTTGACATGGGCATCCACGTAGGCGGGTTTTATTTCCAGCGCCTTTTGGAAATGAGCCATCGCTTCTTCCGTGCGTCCCTTCTGCCGAAGAATGTTTCCGAGGTTGAAATGCGCATCGGCGCCGTCTGGTTTGGATTCAAGGGATGCTTGGAAATGAACCGCCGCTTCCTGCATTCTTCCGTTCTTGAGCAGAGCGAGGCCAAGGTTGTTCCGGGCGTCCACATAGTCGGGATTGCTTTGCAGGGCCTCCTCGTATTCCGTGATGGCTTCGTCCACTTTCCCCTGGTCGAAAAGAGCCTTGCCTAAATTGTAGTGCGCATCCGCGAAAGAGGGCCGGTCGCGCAGCGCCAGACGGTAATAGTTGATGGCTTCGTCGATTTTTCCCTGTTGCACCAGAGCCGCGCCGATGTTGTAATAGGCATCGGCATAGGCGGGCTTGATTTCCAGCGCCTTTTGGAAGTGGGCCATCGCCTCGTCCACATTTCCCTGTTTCAGCCGAACGAGGCCGAGATTATCCTGCACATCCGCGCATTTGGGATTGATCTCCAGCGCTTTTTGAAATTGGGCCGCCGCCTCGTCCAGTTGTCCGCGCTGGAGACATTTGAAGCCGGCGTAGTTGTGGGCCATCCAGCAATCAGGATTCAGGCGATAGGTTTCCTGCCAAAGCTTGTCGGCGTTTTGATACAAGCCGCATTGCTTCCACGTCAACGTTCCCAGCAACACCAACAGCGCCGCGCCCAATATCGGGGCAAGGAATGGCTTGCCCTTTGGAAGAAGACGTGGTGCCGCAGTCATACCCGCCGCGACCAGCGTCAGAGGGCCTAAACTGGCAAGATATTGGAAGTGATCCGCCACAAACGAATAGCGGAAAGGATACACATTAAAAAAGCCAAGCGCTGGAAACAGCGTCCCGACAAAGAAAAGCAACGCCGCCAGCGGACCACGCCACCGCCGCCAGACCAGCACGCCGAACAAAAGCAACGCCGCCGCCGGAAACAAGTATGGCCACGCTGCCGCCTGGCTGACATTCCACCTGGGATAAAAAAAGGCCAAATCCACCGGCCAGATGATTTTGCCCAGATAAAACCAAATGGCCCTGCCCGCTAGGAGAACCCGTTCCACGAACGAAAAATTAAACTCCGCCCCTTCCGCATGAAGGAGCTTTCGTTCCACCCACGAGGTCAGCAGACCGGCGGCCATACCCGTGATGACGAATGGAGTCAGCGGCAGCGCGTCCCGCTTCCAGGATAACCTCCCGTGTTGCCACCACAAAACCACGAGTAACGCCCCGGGCAACGTGGCAATGACCGTTTTTGACATCAACCCCAGCACGAACAGTCCGAGGGCAATGGCATAATTCCCTCCGCTCCGGTTTCGATCAAATCCCAGGTAAACCAGCGCCGCGCCGAGATAAAACGCACCCGACAAAGCATTCTTGAGTTCCGAAACCCACGCCACCGATTCTACCTCGACCGGATGCAAAGCAAAAAGGGCCGCCGCCAGCCAGGCTCCCGGTATTTTCAGTTGCCGCAAGATTCTCGCCAGCAAGTATGCCGAAAGAGCATGGAGCAAAACGTTCACCAGATGATAGCCGAGCGGTGAATCGCCCCAGAGTTTGTGCTCCATCCAAAATACACTATACACCAACGGGTAGTATTGCTGAGTGGCCCCAAGTTCCGTCCAAATGCGGGCCAGCCCGTGAAGCGAACGAAGCTCCGGCGGAGTGATGTGTGCGTCATCGTCCCAGAAAAATCCCGCCTGCCACATGGGTTGATAGGCCATGAGTGCGACGACCAGCAGGAAGAAGCCAAGCACCCAATCCCGATGCCACGCGGAGGGCGTAAACTCTTTCTTGATTGCGCGCTTGTTCTGCCGCGTCATGTCTGTCCTGATACTACATTCCGACCAGGACAGGATCAAACGGCAAACACTGGAGATTGTATTGGTCCGCTTTATGCCCCTTGCACCACCGACGCGACATGACCGGGACGCGCAATCCCAATGAAATTGGTGCTGATGGGCCGAAGCGGAACCGGACGCGGCACGTTAACAACTTCTATCGGATTGGTTCGGCTGTACGTGCTCGATTCGTACAAATAGCGAACCGCCGCCGCAATGGTGCGGGCGTCCGCCAGCCATTGCCGTTTTGCGAAGTAATAATTGTGCGGCCCTGTGATGGCATCCCATTTGATCCAGGTGAAACCACTGTCTCTGAACAAGTTTGGACTGAGCACCAATAAGAGACCACCACATACAAGAGCAGCCAGCAGGCTGCGAATGCGCTTTTTCATCGTTTTGCCCTCCGGTTTGGAAAGTAAATAGTTCAACACCCTTGTATTACACAAGAGCGAGCGCTTTGTTTCAGGAATTGAGAGTTTCCTTTGGATTTGCCTTCCGTTTTCGGTTTGATGCCATTCGGCGCGGTGATTTGCTCGAACATCGGCGCGACCTTTTCCCAAACTACCTTGGGAACTTTCTCCCGTTCCGCCTCGGTGTCAATTTCCCCCTCGAAGAGCAGCTTGCCATCCTTATCGCGCGCGGTCAGGTGCGTCTTCTCGTTTGCCTCGATGACATACGAGCCGCTGTCGTCGGTTTGGACCATCGTCTTGTTGGAATTGTGTTTGTTGCTAATGACGACCGTCGTGTCTTTGTCCATGTCCACGCCCTCGCGAGCCAGGGCCGCCAATTCGCGGTCAAGGCCAGCCAGGGATCTTTGGTCGCTGGACGCATGCCGCACCGAATCCTGGATCGCCTTGCGAGTTTGTTCCATGGTGCGTTTGATTTCGGTGTTCATCTTGGCCTTGTCCAGGCCGACACGCGCCAGGGATTGACCCACCATCGACGATGGGCCGGTCAGCCAGTGCAATCCGTCCAAGTTGTTAAACTGGAATTGGAAATTTTGCCGCTCTGGCGAGAATGGGTCTTCAGGTTCGGACGACTCGGCCCAGGACGTCTTTCCCAGTTTGACAGAGATGTTCTGCTTCTTGCCGCTCCGGTAAAACGTCAGGCTGACCGTGTCGCCCTCCGCGTGCATCTGCACCAATTTGCGCAATTGAAGCGGATGAACGAGCATCTGGCCATCAAGCTCGACCAAAACATCGTTCTTGTGAAATTCAGCCTTGGCCGCAGGACTGTCGGCGGCAACGAGTGATACAATCAGGCCTTCCCCAGATTTGAGGCCCAATTGAGAGGACAACGCTTCGGAGGATTCCTCGACGGCCAAACCCAGCCAGGTGACCACCTTGGCCTTATCCTTTTTGCTCGTAAGTTCGACGGTCTCGATGGTGACAGGGGGGGCGGAGGAGACGGCGGAAGAAGAATCGTCGCTGGTCTGCGTTGTGCTTACAGCCACCGATTGGTTCTGTTGCTGATTGTCCGCTTGCGCCGGCGCCAAGCCAACCCAAAAAACCGCCGAAGCGATGATGACGAAAGTCTTCCGATTGGGCATATCATTTTTCATATTCGTGATTCCTGAATTTTGTTTCTCTCGTTGATCAATAAGTTTCAAATCGCACGGGCACGACCTCCACTCGCGGGTTGTTTTGGACGATTTCGACGCCGCGGTTGGTATCGGTCACGCTCCATTGGTCCCGCCACTGCCGGCAGCGAAAGCGCACTGGCTCCCCCCCTGGCAGCTTCGCCACCACGTCATAGGACGACACCAATTCCTCATCCACATGCACATCGTCGGCCTTCATCCCAAAAACGGGGACGGAAGGCTTTTTTTCCGCGCTGTTTCCTGGTTTAAAGTTGACCTGCGCCACAAGCCATCCCGCAACCCCCACCACCACTGCGGGCGCCAGCCAGCGCCACAGATGCCAACGAGTCAGTGCCAAGCTGCAAATACTGCGTAGCGCAGCCCCGAAAGCTATAGGGGCTGCTGTTATCGCCGACTTCCAAGTCGGCGCCGCTCCATGGCGGCCGGCGGGCCTGGAAACCCGCGGCACAGCAGACTTGGAAGTCTGCGCTACGCAAAAGAGATTCCGAACGAAGATCGTCCGCGCCTGTTCCGGGGCAGGCTTGGCCGCTCGCAATCGGGCCATCAATGGCTCCGGCAGCCTCGCTGGCGGCGCGCGCCGCAATTCGGCTTCGTAGCGATCCTGTTCCTGTTCGTTCACGCGAAAACCTCCTTCGTCAACTTGCGCAATTCCATCAACCCGTAACGGTAGCGCGAGGCGGCCGTATTGGCTGGGATCTCCAGCGCCTCCGCAATTTCGCGGAAAGTCAGCCCGCCCCAAACTTTGAGCGTGACGACATCGCGGTGTATTTCCGGCAAAAGGCTCATGGCTTTTTGGAGCAAGAGGTTGCGTTCACGTTCGTCCACGCCGCTATCGAACCAGCAGGGCGCGCTTTCCAGGTGGGCCGCCGTCTCGCGTTGCGCCCGCCGATCCTCGCGCCGGGCCAAATCGATGGCTCGATGGCGGATGGTGGCGTACACCCAGCCCAAGGACGGGGTCGCGCCCTGTGTTTGCCGCCGCCACGATTCCACGACGGCTTCCTGCACCAGGTCTTGGGCGTCGGCCTCGCAAAAGGTTTGCTGCCTGGCAAAGAGCAACAGCGCGGGCGCATGTTGCGCGAGCCATTGCTCCCAGTCTGGGTCTGTGGGCAATTCATATTTTGAACCGCTATTCACGCGATTTCACCTAACCAAGCGTCACCGCCCTCGATTTTTGTCTGATTTTTCTTATATCGTAGTCTCTTTCCTCCAAAAAGGGCAACATCTTGAGATGCAGGGCCAGCGCATTTAAATGCTTGAATCCTGTTGAAAAGCAACATGCCGATCTGGAATTTCATTTGTGTTTGCTGGTGCCTTTGGGCATGATCAGTGCGTTTGGAACGCCGCGAGGCGAGATTGGTTCTTTTGCATGAGTTGTTTCTGGGAGGATCATTATGATAATTGAATTCAAACGCAGCGGCAGCCTGGTCCGCGCGCTCTTTGCCGTCCTGTTCGTGGCGATGGGCGGGCTGACTTTTTCCCGCGCCGCAGATGACCTGAAACCCGCCGCGACGAACACCGTCCCGCCGGTCGTCGCCGCTGAAGTTCCGCGCTCGCTGGACACATCCGGCACCAACCTGACTCCAGTAGCCAGCTCGGATTACGGCGCGGAGTACGTGAAGCAATCGAGCCTGCTGGAGCAACTCAAAGCCATGAAACGCGATGATTATGAGCGCTTCATTCAGGCTCTTTCGGTGACCATGCCTGATCCAATTTTGAATTCGCTCCTCGAAAAGGAAATGGAGCAAGAAACCAGGCTGGCCAGCCTCAAAACCAGCGTGGGTCCTGAAGCGCCGCAATTGAAAGAAGCGACCGCCATCATCATTGATCTCAAACGAAAAATCGACACGCGCGCCAGCGGGATCATGGCCGGGATGTCAGTTCAGGCGACGGCGCTCAGGGCGGCGGCCAATGCCAGGAATCCGGGCAAGATTTATATCATCGGTCCTGTGCATACGCCGGGGCCGCAGGAAATACAGGGCGACGAAGTCCTCACTTTGAGCAAAGCCATCCTGCGCGCCGGGGGCTTTAGCGAGAATGCCGACAAAAGCAAGGTCCGCGTCACCCGCACATCGGCCGCTCCCGACGGCAAGGACAAAGTCTATACTGTGAATGTGGCGGACATCCTGGAAAAGGGCAAAAACGAGACGGATCTGCCGCTGGAAGGCGGCGACTTGATCTTTGTGCCGGAACGTTCGGTCCGGTTTTAACCGCGGGGAAAAAACGTCAACTCGCGAGGGCCGCTTTTATGGCAGCCAGCAGGTCGTCGTATTCCTCGAAGGCTGGGAATTGGGGAAATTGTTGCTGGATGTGCTCGGGCGAATGAAAAAGAAAACCCACGTGCGCTTCCGCCAGCATGGCGGTGTCGTTGAAGGAATCGCCCGCGGCGATGAGAAAGTAATGGAGCGATTTTAACGCGACGACCGCGCTGCGCTTGGGGTTTTCCTGCCGCAATTTGTAACCGGCGATGCGCCCATCCTCCAGCACCAGATGATTGCAAAAAATGGCCGGCCATTCCAATTGGCGCATGACCGGCTTGGCGAATTCCTCAAACGTGTCGGACAGGATGATGACTTGCGTGAGCGCGCGCAACTCGCGCAGAAAGTCCAGCGCGCCTGGCAATGGGCGCAGGGTGGCGATGACTTCCTGGATGTCGGCCAGTTTGAGGCCATGCTGATCGAGGATTTTGATGCGGGCGCGCATGAGCTTGTCGTAATCAGGCTCGTCGCGGGTGGTGCGGCGCAGTTCGGGGATTTTGGCTTTTTCCGCCACGGAAATCCAAATCTCCGGCACGAGCACGCCCTCGAGGTCGAGAACCACAATCGATTGTTTCATGGCCCGGAAAATAAAGGCTAAAGGCTGGAGGCTAAAGGTTAAAACGAAGAACAATCACGGGCGAAAATCCACCCGAACAAACTTCTCGACAAGGCTCCTTCTCTTGTTAAAGTCGTGAATCGTGTCAAAGATAACGCTAAATGCAGCTTATTCTTATTTATGATAACCACAACTCCCCTCTCGAGTTGGCTCTCTTTGGCCGCCGGCTTTTGCGCCGCCGCCAACATCGTCCACGCCACTTCTCAATTGGCTTTCAAGGATACCTGGCACGATGCCGGAGCATACGATTCCGTCGATCAATTTTATTACGTCAATACGACCGGATCGTTCAGCACCAGCATTTCCCTCCCCTTGGACGGGGTCGATCTTAGCGAATCGGACGTAGGCACGATGGTCACCTTGGCTATCGGACCTGTTGGAAGTACTACGCAGGTTATTTCCGACACACTGGGGGACGTGACCTACATTCCTGGTAAGCATACCGCCACGTTTCCTATTATCGGCCAGGATAATTCAGGCAATCCGACGACTAATGGCAACGTGACAGTTACCTGGACAAGCACGACTATTACAGTCAGTGGTTCGGCATCTCTTGACGTTTTGGGCGAAGAGCCATTGTTCGCGGGGAACTCGGACGGAGAGCCAACCAACAGCCCCATCAACGGCTTTTATGAAGTCATGCTGACGATGGATGCGTCGGACAATGGCGGCGGTGTCTTCAATTACGATAACCCGTTTGTGCCGGTAACTGGAAGTGACAGGGAGTCCGAATATAACCCCCCGGATGGTTCCGGCCCTTATCCACTGGAAAACGGCTCTGTCACCGGCACGGGTGATTTCGCTCCTCCGAAGTTGAGTATCACCTCCCCGGCGGCTGGTTTCAAGGCTTACAACCAGGATCCAGTCATTGACCTGAAAGGCCTGGCCAGCGACATCCTCGGCGTGACGGACGTCTATTGCTTTGTCAACGGCGACACCAATAATCCGATGGAAATCGACCAAGTCGCTGAATTGCCGACCAACTCCATCGCCTGGACGATAAGCGATTTGGATTTAAGTCAAGTTGGCCAACCCGGCAGTAACGTCGTTACGGTCATCGCGTACGACAGTTTGGGCTACACTGCCTCCGTCTCGCGCACGTTTTTCTATATCCTGACGAATTCCGCCGTTTTGACTGTCACTCCACCCAACGCGGGCACGATCAAAGGCATCAAAAACGGCCAAACGCTGCAACAAGGCA
>Ga0302326_10026417_pt1 | contig 11737 bp, 10 predicted proteins | sample Palsa_T0_3_FD_202264 | JGI IMG/M metagenome (GOLD analysis project Ga0302326, IMG submission 202264) | Peat permafrost microbial communities from Stordalen Mire near Abisko, Sweden - Palsa_T0_3 | ecosystem: Environmental > Terrestrial > Soil > Palsa > Peat permafrost | place: Sweden: Abisko... | reverse complement strand
AATAAATCCGCTGAAGCGCAACTCGAGCAGTGGTGCCGCGCACTGAAAGAGAAAGATCCTGGCGCCTACGAGCATCTCGCCGCCCTCGCGCAGAAAAAGAGTGCGGGCGAGTTGGGGCAGCGCGCCGCTCTGGCCCTGGGTTACTACGATTTCACGCGCGCGCAGTACGCGGCCGCCGCGGCCTCGCTCGAATCCGCCACTGCCGATCCGATCGTCGGAGAGTATGCGTTGTATTGGCGAGCGGAAGCGGTTCGCGCGCAGGGAGATAATGCCCGCGCCGCAGCACTCTTCGAAACATTTCGCAGCAACTATCCCACCTCGGTGATGAGCGAGCAGGCGGTCGGATCGCTCGCGGAGACCGAACTCGCGCTCGGACAGCCCGACAAGGCTATCGCAGCGCTGGGCCCGGATTCGGTGGTGTCCGCCCGATCCCAATTCCTGTTCCTGCGCGCACAAGCTTGGGAACAAGCGAAACAACCGGAAGCCGCCGTTCGTGATTATCAGGCGGTGGTGTATCGCTATCCCACCAGCACCGAGTCACGCGAATCCGAACTGAAGGAAAAATTCCTGGCGAAGGACCTGGGGGCCCGCGTCCCGCAGGTTCCCGTCGACCTGCAGCAGTCTCGCGCCAACCAGCTCTACTCCGCTCACAATTGGCTGGCCGCCCTCGATGCTTACACCACCCTGCTGCCCAATCTTTCCGGCTCCGATCGCGACCGCGTACTGCTGCGCCAAATCCAATGCCGCGTAGCCATGGGCGCGAATTCCAACGAACTCTTGAGTCTGAAAATCAGCGATCCTGACGCGGATGCCGAACGCTTGTACAACCTCTCGCAGTCTTACCGCTCGCACGCACAGGAGCCGGAGATGCTCGACGCGGTCGAGCAGGCCGCGCGGCGCGCTCCGCAAAGCGGCTGGACCGAGCAAGCGCTGTTCGCTACCGGCAATTATTACTGGGTGGCCCTCGAACGCAGCCAGGCCGCGAGCTATTACAGCCGGGTCGCTGCCAGTTTCCCGGATGCAAACGACGCGGATGCCGCGCAGTGGCGCGTGGCGTGGGTGGCGCATCTGGCGCGCACGCCGGACGCCGCCGCGCTTCTGGAAGCACACCTGCGCCGCTACCCCACCTCGACGTTCACACCCGACGCGTTGTACTGGCTGGGGCGTGAGGCGGAGCGCGCCGGAGATTCTCCGCTGGCGCGCGGCTACTACGTGAAACTCCAAATGCGCTATCCCCGAAATTACTTTCAGCAACTCGCGCAGGCGCGCTTGCAAAGTCTGGGCGGCGGCCCGCGCACCGATGCCCTGGTCCTGGCGGTAATCCCCGCTCCGCCGCCGGTCAGACCTCTGGGAGACTCGGTGCCGCCGAGCGCAGCGGCCCAGAAAGCGCGCGCTGACGCACTTCGAACGATCGCCATGGACGCTTCCGCCGAACTCGAATTGCGCGCTGCGTACAACGCGACTGGAGAACCCCGGTTCCTGCTCGAAGCAGCGCAAGAAGCCAACAACGCCGGGCAGTATGGTGCGGCGATCGTTGCCGTCCGGCAGATTTGCCCGCAGATCGAATCGCGGCGAGCGGATGAATTGCCCGGCGAAGTGTGGCGCGCGGCCTACCCGCTGCCGTTTGGCCCGGAATTGATGCGCAACGCAGCGCGCGCGGGCGTCGATCCCATGCTGGTGGCCGGATTGATCCGCCAGGAATCGGCCTTCAACCCCAAAGCCGTTTCGCACGCCGGCGCGGATGGATTGATGCAGCTGCTGCCGAAGACGGCGCGGCGCATGGCGCGGCAGGTACATTCCGGTTACTCCCATTCGCGGCTCTTCGATCCGGACTACAACACGCGCCTCGGAACCACCTACCTCTTTAGCCTCGAGAAAAGTGCGGGCGGCGTGGAAGCAGCGCTGGCGGCCTATAATGCCGGCGAAGACCGGGTGGCGCTGTGGCAGTCCGGACAGAATTTTCAGGAAGTGGCCGAGCTGGTGGAATCCATTCCGTTCACCGAAACGCGCGAGTACGTCCAGATGGTGATGCGCAACGCCGAAATTTATCGAACCCTCTATGGAGGCAAGCAATGAACCCGGTTGCTCCCGAAAAGGTGTATCAGAGTCCGAAACTTTCCGTCAAGGCCGCGCAATTCACCGAATCGGTGATCCGCGAGATGACGCGCCTGGCCATGAAGCACAAAGCCGTAAATCTGGGGCAAGGCTTTCCGGATTTCGGAGCGCCGGCGGAAATCAAGAAGGCCGCGCAGGAAGCTATCGCCGCGGACATCAATCAGTACGCCATCACCTGGGGCGCGAAAGCGTTTCGCGATGCGATCGCCGAGCGATTTGAAAAGTCCAACGGCATGCGCATCGATCCCGAGCGGGAAATCACGGTTACCTGCGGATCTACCGAAGCGATGATGGCCACCATGTTCGCGATCATCAATCCAGGCGACGAGGTGGTGGTTTTCGAGCCCTACTATGAGAACTACGGACCCGACGCGATCCTTTCGGGAGCCACGCCGCGATTCGTGAAGATGCGCCCGCCCGATTGGTCGTTCGATCCGAAAGAACTGGCCGCGGCGTTCAGTCCTAACACCAAAGCGATCATCGTCAACACCCCCAACAATCCCACCGGGAAAGTGTTCGAGCGGGCGGAACTGGAGTTGATTCGCGAGCAGTGCCAGAAGTGGAATGCCTTCGCGATCACCGATGAAATTTACGAGCACATGCTCTACGACGGCGCGCAGCACATCTCGCTCGCGACGCTGGAAGGCATGCGCGAGCGCACCATCACCATCAACGCGCTCTCGAAAACCTATAGCGTCACCGGCTGGCGCGTGGGCTGGGCCATCGCTCCGCCGGAAGTTTCTTCGTCCATCCGCAAGGTCCACGATTTTCTTACCGTGGGCGCGGCCGCGCCGCTGCAAGCCGCGGGCGCCGCGGCGTTGCACTTCCCGGAAAGCTACTACGCGCATCTCGCCACCGATTACAAACAGAAACGCGACCGCATGCTGGGGGTTTTGGGCGCAGCAGGGTTCAAGTGCTTCAAGCCACGCGGCGCCTACTACATCATCACCGACGTTTCCGGCTTTGGCTTTTCCGACGACGTGACCTTCACCCGCCATCTAATCGAAAACATTGGCGTCGCCGGCGTCCCCGGCTCCAGCTTCTACCGCGATCCCGCGGACGGCTCGCAACAGGTGCGTTTCACATTCTGCAAGACCGAGAAAACCGTAGCCGCAGCGGAAGAGCGCCTGGCCAAGCTGAGAAAATGATTCGCTGAAAATGTTTTGCGGTGGGAGGCCACACGCCGGATTTCCGTGTGGGGACTTTGATTTTCTTTTTCCAAGTTAGCTCGCCGAAGCGGGGGTAAAAACCGGAATTTCTTCCAGACGGAATCCCAGCACGAACATCGGCGTTGGCGCCACGCGTCCCCAGCGGACCAATTCCCACTTCGCACGCAGGAACTTCACTTCGGGACGAAACGTAAGATCCAGAACCTGCCGCGTGAGTCCGCGGTAAAATTCCTGCTGCATTTTCAACAGCGGCATCTTCTCCCATAGTTGCCCGTCCGCGGAGCCATACACCGAGATGTCCACCGATTCTTGTTCGATCTGATCGGTGATCTCGAGCGCGCAGACGAACGTCCGCGTTTCGCTCTCACGTACATCGGCGACCGCGCTCTCGCCGTTCGCCGTCACTCGCGTTCCCCCCGGAATCAGATCGTATGCCAACGCCATTCGATAGCTCCCTGTTCGCGCGGATTTTAGCACAGGATTTGCGCCGCCGCCGCGAACTTGGTGAGGCCAGCGGGGAGCGCGAGGTGCGGCGAGACCAACGCTCGATGGTGGGGAGGTGCAATGTTCTTTTGCGGCGATGCAAAAATATCCGTGCTTTAGTTTCATACACATAGAGAGGGGTCTCCCTGCAGCGATACTCCTCAGAGTCTTCTGCGTGGTCCCCCTTTTTGGACAACGTGCGAGAGCTCGGTGCGAGGTGAGCGTCAACCCTGCAAATCGAAAGACTGCATGTAATTGGGAATGGTCACATTCCAGTTCGGCGTGCGTTCTTTGATCTTGGCTTGCAGCGCATTCAACGCCACGGGTTCGCCGTGCACCAGGAATGTTCGCTTCGGTGGCGCCTGGAAACCGGAGAGCCATCGCAGCAGTTCGCTCTGTCCCGCATGCGCCGAGAGCTGCGGCAGTTCGATAACCTCCGCGCGAACCGGAACTACTTCGCCGAAGATTCGCACCGACGTGGCGTGATTTTCCAACGCGCGGCCGCGCGTGCCTACGGCCTGATAACCCACCAGCAAAACAGCGTTCTTCGCGTCGGGCAGCCGGTGCGCCAGGTGATGCAGAATGCGCCCGCCGGTGGCCATGCCGCTGGCGGAGATAATTATGCAAGGCGAAGTGACCGAATTGATCTGCATCGATTCCTGTGGCGTGGAGGTGAGATGAACGGTGTGCACGTTCAACGGATCACCCTTACCTTGTTGAAAGATGCGCGCGTAATCGGCGTCGTAGTCTTCGGCGTGATGGCCGTAGAGCTGGGTCACCTTGATGGCCATGGGGCTATCCACGTATACCGGCAGATGTGGGATGCGCTTCTCCGCTGCGAGTTTCCGGAGGTAGTACATCAATAGCTGGGTGCGGCCCACCGCAAACGCGGGAACCACCACCGCGCCTCCACGGCCCGAAACGCGGGTGATCACCGCCGCCAGCGCATCCTCCACCGATCCTGCGGGGTGATCGCGGTCTCCGTACGTCGACTCACACAGCAAAAAGTCGGCCGGCGAGGGCGGTGCGGGATCGTTGAGGATCGGCATATCGTATGGCCCCAGATCGCCGGAAAACACCATGAGGGTTTGCTTCCCGTTTTCAGTGACGGTCAACTCGAGCCACGACGATCCTAGAATGTGTCCGGCATCGTGTGGCTTCACCGAAAATTCGGGGCTGATCGCGAAGGCATCGTTGCGCGAGATTTTTCGCAATTGCTGCAGCGCGGCGTTGGCCTGCGGCACGGTGTACAGAGGAAGCGGCGGGTCGTGCTTGCTGGACGAGGTCATCGCCGCGTACTTCGCGTCCTCTTCCTGCAGATGCGCGGAATCGGGCAGCAGAATGTCGCACAACTCCACCGTTGCGCCATTTGCATAAATCGGGCCCTTAAATCCGTCGCGGACCAACCGCGGCAGATACCCGGTGTGGTCGATATGGGCGTGGGTCAGCAGCACCCAGTTGATCGAGCTGGGCGGGACGGGAAGAGGATTCCAGTTCCGCAGACGCAATTCCTTTTCGCCCTGGAATAACCCGCAGTCCACCAGCAGGCGTTTTCCTGCAGCCTCGATTAGATACTTGGAGCCAGTCACGGTTCCGGCAGCGCCGAGAAAAGTAATTTTGGGCATAGGGGCTCAATTGTAATGTAAGCGCGCCAACTTCGCTCGGATTCCTGTTGTGCCCGCTTGACCCGGTGGGCTGCGCTGGCATACTCTTCGGTCCTTCTTGAAACCGTGCGCCTCTCCGCAAAATCCGAAGACCCAGGATGAGAATTATGCCGCTTGCCGTGTTTCTGTTCATTTGCTGTTCGCCTCTCGCCGCCCAAACGGCTCCCGAAACTTACCCGCGCAACGGGCAATGGGAGCTCGGCGTCCTGGCCGGAGGCGGCGCGGCCTTATCCAGCGACTCCGACGCCCAATTCGTCTTTGCCGGCGGCCGAATTGGGCGGGTGGTCACTCCGCCACTGGGGAGCAGTTGGATGCGTGGCGACCTCGAAATTGCCTTCGACGTCCTGCCCGTCTACACGGTGATAACCTCGGCCTGGACGACCTGTGGCGGAAGTTTCAAGCCGCTGGACGTGCAATGGAATTTCACTCAGCAGAACCGCCGGGTGGTTCCGTTTGTGGCCGCCGCCGGCGGAATCCTCTTCACCACCCGGGCCATACCCCCTGGATACTCGGTGTTCCCACAATCTCCGCCGGGCGCAACGTCGCAAGTAAATTTCACGCCTCAATTGGATTTGGGCGTGCGAGTTTTCCGCCAGCCCAAGCGCGCCATCCTGCTGGAGGCTGATCTCGTGCACCATTCCAGCTCCGGCCTGGGCCGCTTCAATCCCGGCTACCCGCTCTCACTGTTTTTCACCGTAGGCTATAGCTGGTACAAGTAGCGGGTCTAGTTTCCGGCCCGGCACGGCGTTCCTGCGGCGGAATCGTAGATGTACCTTTTCGCTGATTTCCACCATTCGCAAAGAATATTTGGCCAGCAGGCGGTGTCCAATGGCGGTAGCGAAGCCACCATGTGGAAGCCCAGCCAGGCACGCGTCCGCCGCGAGAGAAAGCGAAATACTACCCTCTATACGGGTATCCACGTGGCTGGCTTCGCGGGCGTCCTTGTGGCATTGCTCTTCATGTTCTTGGCGCACAGCTTGCGCGCCCCCGACCTGGGTCCCTACCTGGGTAAGGTCATGGCGGTGGACCTTCCTAAAGTCCAAAATGCTACGTGGCAGCCTGGAGCATTGCGCGAAGATTTTATGTGGATTGTCGTGACTCGAGATGGGGTGGTGTACTTCCGCCGTAACAGGATCCATGATGAGATACCTGACGTGATGCGAGCCGCGCTACATGATGGATCCGAAAAGAAAGTCTACCCAAGCGTAGACACGTATGGCCGATACGCAAAGGTCAAAGTTGTGCTGGGACAAATTCGCCTCGCCGGAGTCAGTGACGCCGTCTTTCTGGCCGAAAAATTGCCCCATGCGAGCTCCGTGATTTGGCCGAGCAGATGAACGGTCGTCAAACGGTTGTGCGCGGCGCACGACAAGTACAGTTGAGTTGCAAGACGGGAGACAGGCACTCACACCACACTCGTGTCTACCTCGCGGCTATTCGGGAAGGTGGAAACTTGTGGTAATCTTAACCGGGGCCGTGGCGCAGTTGGGAGCGCGCCTCCATGGCATGGAGGAGGTCGAGGGTTCGAATCCCTTCGGCTCCACAATTTGAAGAATCCCAAAGACTTACGCTAGAAAAACCGCTAATTGTTGCCACATTCTGAATTGTCCTCTTTGATCGGAAATAGCGAGCAGTCTAAAGGGACATCGAGGAGATGTCCGATTACGCGTTTATCGGGAGTTTGCGGGCAAACGGTGCCAAATCAATTCGAAAGTTTGGATTTTTCCGCCATCGGATGTCGGTAGCGTAACCAATACGATCCGCGCACCTTCAAACTTGATACTGCGAATCAAGTCCGTGTCCACCCAGTTTTGTATGGAGGATATTTCGACGTGATGGATTACTTTGCCACCGTCAAGCCAGTATCGTCCGGCATAGGCAACAAATGTCCTGAAGGCCTCGGCTTCCTCCTCCGCAGACGCTAAACGGGAGTCACTCGACGAAAGGCGCTTTCGTCCGCCATAGCTGATCATCGCGGTCATTCTGCCGTCCCGAGTATAAGTGAGAAAACCTGCAGGACTTGGGCCGAACGGAGTGTCGTTTCGTTCTCCGCTAGCCGCTGAACTTGAGGCTGACACCAGTTTCCATGTGCCCACGAGTCTCTCGTGCATCTGCGCTCACGCTGAGAAAAATAGAAGCGATGCGATAACTAGAAGTGTAGCTCTCATCTTGACTAAATACGCGATTTCCACAGAAAGCATGAATTGAACTGTTTGGCGGCTACCAACGGCCAGCGTGAGCGCCACCATCCACGTGCAGTACCTCTCCGGTTACCTGACCTGCCTGCGCCAGGTAGAGAACAGCGTCGACAACATCTTTTACCTCTACGATCTTCCCCATCGGCTGCGACTTCCTAAGAACGTCCTCGGGATCGTTCTTGTGCAGTGGTGTGTCCACCTGGCCGGGGGCTACGTTGTTGAAGCGGATGCCTTCTTTTGCGTACTCGATTGCCAGACTCCGACTCACGGAATTCAGGCCTCCCTTGGTCATCATCGAAACCGAGGCATTTTGGCCCGCGAACGGTTGATCGGCAAGCGACGCAGAGATGCTCACAACGCTCCCCGATTTCTGTTTCAGCATCTGTTTCACGGTGAGCTGAGTGATGTACAGAAATCCGAAGAGGTTGGTCGAGATCAAGGCATTGAAATCCTCGGTAGTAAAGTCGATGAAAGGCTTGGTGCGGAAGATTCCGGCGTTATTCACCAGAACATCGATGGTTCCGAAGCGCTGGATCGCTGCTTCCACAGCTTTGGCAGCGGTCTCCTGCTTACCGATATCGCCATACACTAGAACCAAGCTGGGTGAGGCAGTCAACGATTGACTGACATGAAGAGACGTTGCGACCACGTTATAATCCCGCTTCAGGAAGCCCTCGACCAAGCCCGCACCGATACCTCCCGATGCTCCGGTGACGATTGCTGTCTTTTTGTCTGCCATACATACTCCTTTGTTTGAAAGTTCGAACTCAATAAACGGTTGCGATTAAGCCAGGCCTGCGGGGGCGAGACAATTGGACGACGGTGTCGGCGGCACGTTACATCGATCCTTGCGTGATGCCACCGTAAAGTTCTCCATCGAGTAGCACGGGGGCTCAAAAAATACATTCGGGTCGTATCACTATTTCTATGGATGCGTCAAACCAAGCCGATGGCGATACCGGCCCTAATCCTGTTCGCCGAGAGTTTGGACGTACGTTTTGCCGTACGGATAGAAGAGTTCCTTGCGGCCTTGCTGCCACGCCGCTTTGAGTTCGGGTGTTGTGATGTCCCAGTCCGGCCGGCATTTCTTGGTAATGGCGCGTAGGTCCTGGCGGAGATCTTCCAGAGTGGGCCGGCCGAGGAACCAGTAGCCGTTGTAGATCTTGTAAATGAGCAGACCGGGCTCGAGGACAATCACGTGGGGGATCATGGGATTGTTGACCGGATCCGTGTATTCGGCGATGTCGAGATCCCTTTGGACGATACGCCCCGGGTCGGAGAGGAAAGGCCAGTGGGCACCGACCCCGGTGCGATATTCGCTCGTCTGAGTGATATTGTCGGTGCTAATCGTGACCAACCGGCAATAAGCGACCTCGAGCTCACGATGGAGTACAACAAGCCCTTCGGCCTGCCGGCGGTCCTTGGGACAGAAACCTCCGCGGCTGAGGACGAGAACCATCGGATGTTGTCCTTGCAGTTCGGAGAGCTTCCGGTGTTTCGCGGCGTGATCGGAAAGCTCATAGTCGGGGAAGCTAGCCCCTGGAACAATGTCAGATCGCATATGAACTCCTCAACAGTGGGATGGGCGTCGGCAGTGTACGCGCAATGTTATGTTAGAGATGTTTCATGTCTCGCGATGCTTTGGCGGCCTCGGTAATTGGGTTCTCTTGGAAAAGTCGAGCTACCAGGGCTGAATCGAGGTATGCACGGACCTCAACGATCTTGTCGCCCACGAACCGGCAAACCCAACAGTACCGGTTGTCAAACCGGAGACCATTCTTGGCGGTAGCAAGGGAATGCAGTTCAACCACAGCCCAGTCCCCACTGGCCAGCGCATGCTCGATGTGAAGTTGCGTGCCTTGAGGTAGGACCTTCTCAAGTTTTTCAAAAGTGTGGGCCAGAACCCCCCCTTGCTGTGATAATGACCGGCAAGCGGATGGGTTCCCTCGACGATCCAGTCGACGTCGTCTGCAACGTGGGTGAAGAACGCGCCCCCGTCGCCAGTTTCAATGTTTTTGAAAATATCGCGGATCTGGGTAAGAGTTGTTGAGATTTTCATCTCCTTTTAAGCGAAAGTACCGCTTCGCCGGCGCTACCTCATGAAGCCTCGGACCAACGCGGCGATCTCATCCGCGGCCGTGTCCAATGCGAAATGCCCGCCATCAACAAGGTGCACTTCGGCCTTCGGCACGTCGCGGCGATAGGCTTCCGGCTCCGAGCTGTCGAACGACAGCTCGTACTTTCCCCAGATCACCAGCAGGCGTGGCTGCTTCTCGCGCATCCATCCCTGCCACTTGGGGTAGGCGTCGACGTTGGTGCGGTAGTCGAAGAACAGGTCGCTTTGAATATCGCCTTGGCCTGGCTGGTTGAGAAAATAAAATTCATCGGTCCAAAGATCGGGGTCGTAGCGATCCACGTTGGGATCGTTCCCGACATGGCGCATCCGCGTCGTCGGCAGCGACAAGAGATTTACGCGAAGCGTGCTTTCGTTAGCGGCGCGATCGGCCCAAAAAGCCCGCCGCGCCTTCCAATTGGCTCCCAGGCCTTCGTTGTGCGCCACAGCGTCCTGGACGATGAGGGCCTCGATCCGGTCCGGATGGGCCAAGGCCATGCGAAAACCCACCGGGCCGCCGTAATCCTGCATGTACAGCGTGTAATGCGAGAGCCCGAGCGCTTCGGTGAAGTGATTCATGATTTCGGCGTAGTGATCGAAGGTATACGCGAATTTTTTCGGGTCCGGCCAGTCGCTGTGTCCGAAACCTGGGTAATCAGGCGCGATAAGGTGATAGCGATCGGAAAGACGGGCGAAAAGAGGCTCGAACATCCGCGATGAAGAGGGAAGTCCGTGCAGAAGGAGAAGCGTCGGCGCATCTTTCGGGCCGGCCTCTCGGTAAAAGATGGAGAGCCCATCTAGCGGTATCGTGCGATAAGAAGTTGGGTGTTCCATAGGACGTTCCTCTCCCTGGGCTTGGGCCAGCAATTGAAATGACGCGAGCATCGCAGAAACCACCAGCGCCCCGCTGGAGACCTGCAAGCACCGGCTCCAACGGGGCGAGCTGAGAAAGCGCATCGTTTACCTCCGTGTTAGAAGTCCTACGCCGTGGGCCGGACGACCACCGCCCACGCTTAGGCGCCCGCCACCGCCACAGATCCGGCCTTGTGCGGTGAACCAAGGTAAGGGAACGAGGCGAGCAGATCCTTGTGCGGCCCTACGTTATCCGTCTTCACCTTTCCATTGGAGATGGTGGAAATGAAGAGATCCATAACGTCGTCGGAGAGATTCCGGCCATTGTCCGGGTAGGACGCCGGCAGCTTGGGATCATAATGGAGAATGTCCGGCAACAGAGTCCCTGCCACCCGCGTGAAACGGGCATCGTCCGCCGGCGCCCCAGCCATGTAGTCGCCTTTCTTCTCACCGGTAAGGAATATAGATTGCGAAGGCAGCGCGCCGCGGTCCGCCTGAACCCATTTCCCGCTCGCGCCGTCTACGGTGCGATGCCACAGGCCAATTTTTTTATTGCCCAGGGCAGAGTTGGGCACTTCCAGCACGATGGTGCACACGTCCTTTTCGATGAAGAAATCATCACCGGTGAACTTCAGATTGTTCAGCGCGCCCATAGTGTCGAAGAAAAAGGGGTCGCTGCGCCAGTCGGCGAAGATGCGGTAGTCCCCGGCCTCGGTCACCCGCGCCTCCCGCCCGGTCGAGACCGGTGCTCCTTCGATGATCGTCTGCCCGTCGTCGCCTGTCCCGGCAGCCTGCTCGCCCTCAACACGGCGCAATGTGGCAGTCTGCGCCCCGCCCTCGAAAGCCGAGAAGAGCACTCGGTACGCGATATCGGCGACGGCATCGCCGTCCGTGTCAATCTTAAGCTCATATACCGCCTTAGACGCGAAGGGTTCGGCTGTCGTCGGCCCGGGCGGGTTCACACCGACTGATGGATGCACGTTCATAATCAGAATCGACTTGCCAGCATCCCCAGGCTTGGGAAAGGCATACAGGTCGGTAAGGTCCAAGCGGGCGCCCCCATGAGGAAAGCCATAGTCCGGACCGGAATAATGGTGCGACATAAGTCATCGTCTCCTTTGTATTGGATCTCAGCGGGGTGAG
>Ga0302326_10026416_pt1 | contig 11737 bp, 6 predicted proteins | sample Palsa_T0_3_FD_202264 | JGI IMG/M metagenome (GOLD analysis project Ga0302326, IMG submission 202264) | Peat permafrost microbial communities from Stordalen Mire near Abisko, Sweden - Palsa_T0_3 | ecosystem: Environmental > Terrestrial > Soil > Palsa > Peat permafrost | place: Sweden: Abisko... | reverse complement strand
GACCTCCACTAACCCTGGCCGCGGGAGTGCGACCGATAGTCTGGAGCTAGGGCAGGTTCTGGCAACCTCGGCGTGGACGTGGTCGACGTCGACGGACTACCCGGTGTCGTAGTCCTCACGAAGCTCCGCAAAGAGCCCTCCGGCATTGTCGTGCTGGGTACCATAATCATTCCCAGGCGAGACTACTCCTGCGTTGTTCTGGTGCAATGTGAAGAGCGCGGAACGACTGGTATCCGGGAGGCCATGGTCATGAGTCTCATGATGAACGAAGGCCACAGCTTCCCGGTCGAGGATGGCTTCGTCGCGGGCTGGATCGTTGGTTCCAGAGCTCCGGCTCCGCTTCTGACCGCAAACCAGGCTGACGATCCCCGCTGGGATTCCCGCTTCCCGGACCATCCTCTGAGTCGCTGCCGGCAACATCTTGAGAAGTTCCAACAGACGATACGAGTCACAGGCGAGATGCGTCGGGACAGTCCATTCCGTTTCGAGCCCGAGCGCCCACGAGGCTAGTTGGCAACCTCGTTGGAATCCCTACGTGTGGGATCGTCGCCTGGGTCAGAGAGTGAACGCGTCCCTCAGCACTGTGCCGGCCGTGGAATGGCCGCCGAGATAGGGTTCGGAGACCAATGTCCTTGTTCGTCAACGTAGAACTGCATTGTCGTGGCGGGGGTGAGGTCAACGACCGACCCGTCGGGGCAGACTGTCGTGACGCTATTTCCGGGCGGAATTGGGTTGGCCCCGAAATCGCACTGCGCAACGAAGTGGGCGCTGGGTAGCGTGTCCCAAGGGCTTAACGCGTGCCCGAGGAAGCGCTTGGCCATCGTAGTGATCTGTCCGGCCGTCGTTGCGCTCGCCACGAACGTTCCCACAGCCTCAGGCGTGGTCCCGGGCAATTGGAACGATTCGCAAGTCTTCTGGGCCAACGCGAGAGGCGTTTGTCCGCGGTTGGGCGATGAGCACCCGACGTTGGTTAGGGCGACGATAACGGCGAGCACTCCAAGACCCGCCGGCCACGAGGCGACACGTTTGGGCTTCGGAGCCGGAGGATTCTGCGACACGAGAGGCAGCATCGCGCACATCAGTGCCGGCCGTGCCGTAACGCCAACTTGGCGTTGGCAGCTATCGGCATCGGGCCGCGGGCGCCCTCATACAATGGGAGGTGAGCCGATCTTGTGTCGAACGTGACCTACCAGCGCCACCAGGATCCGTTCGGTCACCGCCCCTCGCGAACGCTTCCGCGGAGCTCGACACCCAAACTTGTCACGCACACCGGGGGGCGAGGGCACCGTCAGCGCATGACAACTTTCGGACAGACCGCCGGGTCGCGGGGTCAATATCTCTCGACGAGATGCTCCCGCCGTGCAGGTAGCTCGTAAAGGTCTGGCCAGAAGTCCGTGATCTGAGGGATCTTCCCCGTATCGTTCAGTTCGAAGAAGCACAAGCCTGGCTGCGTCGTGCCGTCCGCGTTGGTGAAATCGATCCAGCTTGCCGCGTGCCGCCCTTCACCCACGATCCGAACGATTTTCAGATGCCAGTCGCCCGCGAATCCGTCGGTGTTGAATCGGACGTAAATTTACGTGATCCACGAACCCGCTCTCGCGTCTGAGGGCCTTCGTGGACCACGTCCTCGGCGGGCGTGTCTGCGAACGCATCCCAGTCTGTGTCGTTTGCCGACGCCAATAGGCATTCACAATGTCGACCGCCGAACTCATCGCAGAGGCTAGCGCCTGCCGATTGCCATCCGGCCCATACCGAGTCCAGCCGACGGCGAACTTTGGCAGTTACGTGAACATTGGCAGTTTTCCTACCCTGTAGGTCACCCAGCTGACAGAGATCACCTAACTGCCAAAGTTGTCCGACCGCGGTAAGGGCACGCGACCGCCGGATCGGCTCGCTGTTGGATCGGACGCACGGGCCAGACCGCGGGTTCCCGATCACTCGCGAAGGACGAAGCTCGCGCACTGGTGCCGGCGTAGATACGGTTCCGAAAAGCTGTCAGCCGCTCAACTGGCTGTTGCGCTTGTGGCTATCGCGCTTTGAGAGGCTGACAGGTGTCCGCCCAGTATCAACGGGCCCGCCGCTACCTGCCCGACTGCACCGCCCATCCGGGCCGCGAATCACGGCAGGCACTGCGCGCCGCAAGCCCAAGGTCCTTTGGCTGCGGCGAGGCGTGAAGCCAAAGCCGGCCGCTACAACGGAAATTGCGCCGCTGCTCAAGCAACCCCTATGCCTCGGAGGTTGTGCCTGGGCACCAGGCCAGGACGTCCCCGGCTTCTCAACTTGCGACCACGGCCAGCAGACCCAGTACGGCAGTCTCGTGAAGCTCACCGACGCCGGCCCCGGTGGCACCAAGATCTCCTACTACAAGACCTCCAGCAAACGATTCCCAACCCCTGTCCCGCCTCGTAACCGGGAGGTGGGCTTACGGAGAGGGCGCGACCTCCTGGGTCGTGCGCGAGAGCAAACAGAACTCATTGCCTTCCGGGTCGCTGAGCACAACCCAGCTCACGTCGGGTCCCTGGCCGATGTCGACCCGGCGGGCTCCGAGTGCTAGCAGTCGTTCAAGTTCCTCAGGGGTCGTTGATCCGTCGGCGCGGAGATCGAGATGCAGGCGGTTCTTCACGGATTTCCGTTCGGGCACGATGAGCACGTCGATCGTGGGCCACTCGCCGCCGGGCGGGGCAATGCTGACCCCATCCGCGTCCTCCTCGATCACCCGCAAGCCAAGGACGGCACACCAGAAGTCGGCGATCAGGCGCGGCTGAGCCGCATCAATGGCGATAACGGCGATGCGACTGGGCATGGCCACCATCCTGGTCCGTCCCGACCACGCGTGCCAACGTCCGGTGGGGCGCCCGCAGCCGCCCAAAGGATAACGACACCGGCAAGGTTGCAGAAGGCCGATGCCAGCCGGCCGTGGGGCCGGACTTACTGGCCTTGGAGGGCGCCCTGCCAGTCGATGGCCACGGCCGCCTCCTCGCCGGGTTTCACCCTTGCGGGCAGGTTGGTGCCACGGACCAGCAACCGTGTCGCTTCGGGCGGCACGAACATGCAGCTGACCTGCGCCACCCAAGGCGCCACGCCTTCCATCGACGTCCGCCGCGCGCAACGGGCCAGCGAACGGACCATCATGCGCACCACCGTCTGGCGGCGCTCGGTCGGTCCACCAGGTGTGCGGCTACCGCAACCCCTGCGTCGGCCAGCTGGTCAAGGACTTCATGCGAGGCGCCCGCCGTGGCGCTCTGTCAGAAGAAGGCGGTCGCGCCGGGCCGCTGTGTTCGCCTTGGACAACAAGACGAGCATTGGCAAGGCCGCTGACGGCAGCCAGGCGGGTCCGCGGCTGCTCGACGTCCGGAATCGGCTCCTCTCCTGCTCGGATTCGCCGGCGCCATGCGCCGCTCGGAGCTGGCTGCAATCGAGCTGGGCGACGTCGAGCAGGTGCCGGAAGCGGCGGAACGCTGGGGATGTCGGCGTACCTCTGGTGTACGAACTGTCTTGGTTCCCACGCGAATGAGGGCTAAGCGCCGCTGCACCACCAGAATCACAGGCACTTTCTCAGGCTGCATCTCGATAGCGAGGATGGGCTGACGGTGTTTCCGATCGCCGTCGACCGAGGCTGTCGGAAATGGCGCTAGGCCCCCGAGGCCGCGCCGCGGGCGCCCTGGTTCAGCCCAGACGGCCCAGCGTCGGATCCCCGGATCATCGAGAAGCCATTCCGAATCGAGCTGCCCTTCGAAGGTGGCGACGCGCGATAATAACGAGCACGGACGGGCGCCCAGGCTGCGTCTCGTTCTGATTCCCAGAAGCTATACCCAAATCCTTCTGCGTGTAAACGGGGAATTTCAGCGAGTACCGTTGGTTTCGGCTCAACGTGAGCAACTGCACCCCCGCCTGTCCGGGGGAAGGATCGGGGGTTCGTATGGGAACCCGTATTCATCGGTATTCATTCGTCGCCGTTGTGGCTGCGACGGCCCTCCTCGGGGGCGGCGTCGCATCAGCTGCTGCCACGACCGCACCGGCAATAGTGGCCGGCGATGCGACGTTCACCTATCCCACGGCGGGCCAGGCGAACGTCGACGCTACCAACCCATTTACCTGGACGGCCGTTCCCGCGGCGCAGGGCTACGCGGTGGCGGTCGGGACGACCCGGTTCGCTACCAATGTTGCCCAATCGGGCGTGCTTCCCGCCACGCAGACCGCTTTTGTGATACCGGCGTTGCCGACGGGTAAGAAGCTCTATGCCACGCTGCTCACCGAGCACGGTGGCGCGTGGGGTTTCAGCGCCGTGGCCTTCACGCCCGCTCCGGGCGACGCCTTCACCCACCCAGCCGACGGCCAGACCAACGTCGACATATCAAAGCCGCTTACCTGGTCGACGGTCCCCGACAGCCAGGGGGCGATCCTGGTTCTCGGGTTCACCAAGTTCGGCGGCGGTATCTACGACTCCGGCCTGCTGCCCGCTGGTCAGGACTCGTTCACGTTTTTCCCAGGGTTGACCGGTCATGTGTATGCCACGCTCTTGACCAAGACGAACGGCGGCTACACCCTGTATCAGGAGATGAGCTTTACCGCCGCGCCGGCCCGCGTCACAATCGTCAACGACTACCCCCTGAGCATTCAGTTGTCCCTCGATAACCAAAACTTCGTCCTGGCGTCGGGACAGCAGGTCGGTCCGGTGAAAATGATCCCGCCGGCACCCGGCAATGACAATGCGAATATCGCTGTTGTGGGCGAGACAGGTTGCGGCGTCGGTACCGACTACGACTTCTTCGATTCCGGCAAGGCCTACACGTTTACCATTGTGGCCGACGGGGGTACGTGCGCCAACGGCACGGTTGGGCCCAATTTCGTCATCACGGCGCGCTGAGCGACTGCGAAGTTGGCTCCGGTATCTCCCGACCTGCTTGATCGTCAACGTGTGCTCGTTCAACTACACGCCCAATACGGTCGGGATGCAGTCCTATGGAAGGCCGTGCCACGCGGTGGGGCTTCACCGCATGGGCGGTCGGCCGTCCTACCGGCGGGTGCGGCGGAGGCCGCCCAGGCAGATAAGGGCAAGGACAACGAGGCCGGCCACGCCGGCCAGCGGGTGGGCCGTGTTGGCGCCGGTCAGCGGAAGTCCGGTGGCGGGCGGCGTGGTCGTGGTCGGTGGCTGGGTGACAACGAAGCCGGTGGGAGCAGAGACGCTGGGGGCATAGGCGAAGTCGCCTTCGTAGGCGGCGGTGACGGTATGGCTGCCTGCGCTGAACCCTGAGGCGGTGAAACTGGCGTCGCCGTCGACCAGTGCCACGGTGGCTGCCGGCGTGGTGCTCCCGTCGATGAAGAAGGCGATTGTGCCGGTGAGCGAGGCGACGCCGACGCCGACCGGGCCGACCGTGGCAGCGAAGGTGATGGGCGTTCCCACGGTCGGAGCGGAGGGGGTGACCGTGACATCGGTTGCGGTGGCCGGTGCCACGGCTCCCGTGGCGATCGAAACGACCACTCCCTGGTAGGGAGCGGATAGCGTGTATCCCACTGCGATGCAGGTGCTCGGTCCAGGACAGGCGACCTTGGACATCACGTCGGTGTCGGCCAGCTCCTGCACCGGTCCGGGGGTGCCGTTGGCCACCGGCACGATGACCCCGCGAGTGGTGACGACCGCTCCCCCCACATTGTCGACCCCAACCGCCTCACAGGTGGTCAGGTTTACGCACGCCACACCCGACAGGCCGATCGTCCCGCTGGCCACTTGGACGGCCCCGGCGACGCCGTCTTGTATTGGCACGATCACGCCGGCGTGCGCCGTGTTCGAGCCGACGGCCAGGCAGGTCGCCGCGTCGAGGCAGGAGATGTCCAATAGCCCGTCATTTCCCGCGACGAGTTGAACCGGCCCCGCCTCGCCGTTGACGATGGGCACCAATGCTCCCGGGCCCAAGTCGGTGAGGACAACCGGCCGGCTAACGCCAACCGCAAGGCAGGTCGTCGTCGTGGTGCACGACGCAGCGTAGAGATCTCGAGTTTCCGGGAGCACCTGGGTCGCACCCGGGGTGCCGTTGGTGATGGGCACCACGACGCCCTCTGTCTGCAGGAAATCGGGGCTGGTGCCGCCCAGCGCCAGGCAGGCCGTGACCGTCGGGCAGGCCACGCTTCCTAGGTCCAGGCTTCACGGTACCACCGTGACCGGGCCCGGAACGCCGTCCACGATCGCCACCACGATGCTTTCGTCGTCCTCCTTGCCCACCCCCTCGCAGAAATCGACGCTGGGACAGGCCAGGGCGGCAACGGCGGTCACTCCTGGTATGACCTGCCCCGGTCCCGGGACTCCGGCGGTGATCCTGACGACGACCGCCTCGTTGGCCGCGTTGGAGCCAATGGCTTCGCAGATCGTGGCGGCCGGGCAGACCACGTCAACGAGCGGCATCCCGGCGAGGACCACATCGCTACCGATCGGGGTGGTGGCACCGGCGGCCGATGCCTGCGCCGACACGCCGCCACAGGCCAGCGCGGCGAGGGCGACTGTAGCGAGGACCGAGGCCGCGATGCGCCAGGCCGACTGGAAACGGTGGCCATGCCGCGCACGGCGTCGTTCCGAGCGCAGTGCCAGCCACGGTACTCCGCGGCCTCCTCCGGCCGCTGCACGATGTCGCCTGCCAACTCAGGTGCGTGGCTCACCCACCGGTACCACAGCGTTCGCCGCTTTTATGGCCAACTCGACCCGCCAAACTCCGCCGCTGGCGGGCCGGGCGGCAGATCAGTCGGCGGTGCGGCGACGGCGGCTGGCGATGAGCAACAGCAGGCCGGCGACGATCAGGCCGAGGGCGAAGGGGACGGGGTGGTCGTCGAAGCCGCTGAAGGCGAGCACGCCGGTTCCGCCGGCCCCGCCTTGGCCGCCGGCGCTCAGCGCCACGGCGTTGGGTGCTGTGCCTGGGGCGGTGATCGACACCGTGGTTTGGGCTGTCGCCTGCACCGACTTGCCCTGGTTGTCCTGGCCGACGACGGTGACGATGCTGGTCTGGTTGGTTCCCGGGCTTCCCTTCACTGTTCCCACGAAGCTGCACGGCGAGGTGGCGGCGGGGGCCAGCGTCAGGCCGATCAGGGGGCCGCAGTTCGAGGTCGACAGCGAGGCCAGGTTGCCGTACACGTTGTCGGTCATCGACGTGATGGATATGGCGTCAGTGCTCAGGTTGGAGACGGCGACGGTGAAGTCGAAGGATCCCCCGGGTGTGGGCAGCGACCGAGGGTCGGCGATCTTGGTCACGCCGATGGTCGGGGTGAGCGACAGCAGCGTGACTGTGGCCTGGGCGTGGCTGGTGATGGTCTGCCCCGTGGCGTCCGAAGCCATCACGGTCACAATGTCGGTTTGGTGCGCGCCCGACGCGCCGGTGAATGCCCCGGTGAAAGCGCAAGCCATCGACGTCGCGCTCGGCCCCAGCGTGGCCCCGATCAGGGCCTGGCAGCTCGAGCTGGCCCGCGTGCTGAGGTCGCCGTACACGCTGTCGGTGATCGAGTTGACGGTGATCGGATCGGTGGTGGCGGGGGTGGACATGGTGAGGGTGAAGGTGAAATTCCCTCCCGGGGCGGGGAGCGACGTTGGCTGGAACGACGACGTGACGCTGAACGGGGGCAACGAAGGGGTGGTAAGCGTCACCGTCGCCTGGGCGGTGGCGTGGGTGGTGTTGCCCGACCGATCGGCGCCGGTCACGGTGACGGTGTCGGTTTGGCCGGCGCCGCTTACGCCGCTGAATGTTCCGGTGTAGGTACAGGGCGATGCGCTAGAGCTGGGCGCCAGGCTGACGGTGAGAAGGGCGCCGCAGGTTGACCCGGGCCGTGTGGCCAGGTCGCCGTACACGCTGTCGGCCAGGCCGGTGATGGTAACGGGCACCACTGTGTTGGGGTTGGACACGGTGACGGTGAAGGTGAATGTGCCCCCCGGCGCGGGCAGGTTGGTCGGGCTGGCCACCTCGGCCACCGCGATCTGAGGGAGCGGTAACACCACGACGGCCTCGGCCGCAACGTTGCATGCGGTCATCGGTATGGGACCGTTGTCGGTGTCGCCGCTGTAGCGGGCCACGAATCGGTAGGTGCCGGCAGCGGTGGGCGTAAAGGTGGCGGACGGGTACGAGCCGTTTCCTGTTACCGGCGTGGTAGTGGTGAAGACGGGGGCGGCGCTGCATGTGGCGTCGTCAGGGCCGTAGGCGGTGAAGGTGATGGTGCCGGTGGGGGCGACACCGCCGCCCAGCGTCGCTGTGTCGCCGATGGTGGCTCCCATGGTCACGCTGGCCGATGCCTGGGTGCTGATGGTGGGCACGACCCGGGCGACGGTGACGCTCTCGCCCGAGCTGTTGCACGCCGAGATCACGTCGCCGTTGTTGGTATCGCCGCTGTAGCTCGCCACGAACAGATAAGTCCCGGCGGTGGTGGGGACAAAGGCGGTGGACCGGTACGCGCCGTTGCCCGCCGCGACGCCGGTTGATGTGGTGAAGGCGGCCGCTCCGGTGCAGGTCGGATTGTTGGGGCCGTAGGCGGTAAAGGTGATGGTTCCGGCCGGAGCGAAACCGCTCAACACCGCGGTGTCGTTGATGCTGCCGCCCAGGGTCACTCCTGCCGACGCCTGGGTCGTGATGGTCGGGCTGGCCTGGCCGACACTCACGCTCTCGTTGGGGTCACCGCATGCCGTGGCGCCGGTGGTGTTGTTGGCATCGCCGCTGTAGTGGGCGAGGAATTGATAGGTGCCGGCGGCGGCGGTGGTGAAGTTGGCCGAGGGGTATGTGCCATCCCCCGTGGTGATGGCCGTGGTCGCGGTGAAGGCCGGCGTGCCGGCGCATGTGGCGTCGTCGGGGCCGTAGGCGGTGAAGGTGATGGTGCCGGTGGGGGCGACGCCGCCGGTGAGGGTGGCGGTGTCGCTGATGGTGCCACCGACGGTGACGGCGGCCGAGGCATGGGTGGCGATGGTGGGGGTGGCCTGGTTGACGACGACGGATTCGTTGGGCGCGGCGCACGGAGCGATGGCGGTGGTGTTGTTGCCATCGCCGCTGTAGGTGGCGGTGAACTGGTAGGTGCCGGCCAGCGTGGTGGTGAAGGCGGCGGATGAGTAGGTGCCGCTGCCCGCCGTGACCGGGGTCGCGGCGCTGAAGGCCGGCGCAGCGGCGCAGGTCGGGTCGCCCGGGCCGTAGGCCATGAAGGTGATCGTTCCAGTGGGGCCGAACCCGCCACTCAACACTGCGGTGTCGCTGATGGCGCCGCCCACGGTGACCGTGGGGGAGGCGTGGGTTGCGATGCTGGGCGTGGCCTGGTTGACCGTGACCGTCTCCTCCGGGTCATTGCACCCCGTGGCGGCGGCCAGGTTGTTGGCGTCGCCGCCGTACATCGCAACGAAGAGATAGGTGCCGGCGGCGGTGGTGGTGAAGTTGGCGGACGGGTAGGTGCCGTTGCCTGCCGCGACCGGCGTGGTTGCGGTGAAGGCGGCGGGGCCGGTGCAGGTCGGGTTGTTGGGGCCGTACACCGAGAAGGTGATGGTCCCGCTCGGAGCAAAACCGCTCAACACTGCGGTATCGCTGATGGTGCCGCCGACGGTGACCGCGCTGGAGGCGTTGGTCGTGATGGTCGGTGTTGCGGCGGTGACGGCAACGCTCTCGTTGGGGTCCCCGCACGCCGTGGTGGCGGGAGCATTGTTGGCGTCGCCGCCGTAGGAGGCGATGAATCGATAGGTGCCTGCGGCAGTGGTGGTGAAGGTGGCTGACGCGTAGGCGCCGTTCCCTGCCGCGACGGCCGAGGTCGAGGTGAACGTCGGGGAGCCGGTGCAGCTCGCATTGTCGGGCCCGTAGGCGCTGAAGGTGATGGTGCCGCTCGGAGCAAAACCGGTCAACATGGCGGTGTCGCTGATGGCTCCTCCCACGGTGACGGTGGACGAAGCCTGCGTGGTCACGGTCGGAGCGGCCAGGGCCACCGAGACGGATTCGTTGGTGTCGTTGCACGCACCAACCGCACCCGTGTTGTTGGCGTCGCCCAGGTAGCTGGCCACGAAGCGGTAGGTCCCGACGGCGGACGTGGTGAAGTTGGCCGAAGGGTACGTGCCGTCTCCGGTCGCCGTGGCGGTCGAGGCGAACGCCGGAGTCCCGGTGCAGGTGGGGTTGTTGGGGCCGTAGGCGGTGAACGTGATCGTGCCGGTGGGGGTGACGCCGCCGCTGAGCGCCGCGGTGTCGCTGATGGTCCCGCCCACGGTGACGGCGGCCGAGGCGTGCGTTGTGACCGAAGGCGCAGCCTGGTTGACGGTGACGCTTTCGTTGGCGTCGCCGCACGCCGTCGTGGCGGCCAGGTTGTTGCTGTCGCCGCCGTACGACGCGACGAAGAGGTAGGTCCCGGCGGCCGCGGCGGTGAAGGTGGGCGAGGGGTACGTGCTATTGCCCGTGACCACCACGGTTCCGTTGAAGGCGGCGGGGCCGGTGCAGGTCGGGTTGTTGGGGCCGTACACCGAGAAGGTGATGGTCCCACTCGGAGCAAAACCGCTCAACACTGCGGTGTCGCTGATGGACCCACCCACGGTCACCGACCCGGACGCATTGGTCGTGAGAGCGGGAACGGCCTGGTTGACGGTCACGCTTTCGTTGGTGTCGCCGCACGCAGTGGTAGCGGCGAGGTTGTTGGCGTCGCCGCCATACGAAGCGACGAAGAGGTATGTGCCCGCACCAATGGTGGTGAATGCAACCGACGGATAGGCGCCGTTACCGGTCACCGCAGCGACCGACGAGAACACCGGGGCTCCGGTGCAGCCGACGTCGTTGGGCCCGTAGGCGGTGAACGTGATGGTGCCCGTCGGCGAGAAGCCGCCGGTCAAAACGGCGGTGTCGCTGATGGTTCCGCCCACGATGACCGACCCCGACGCGTTGGTGGTAAGGGCAGGAAGGGTCTGGTTGACCACCACAGTTTCGGTCGGATCACCGCACGCGGTGGCAACAGGAGCGTTGTTGGCGTCACCGCTGTAGGAGGCAATGAACTGATAGGTGCCCGCGGCAGTGGTGGTGAAAGCGGACGGGTACGCACCGTCGCCCGCCGCCGTGATGGCCGACGTGAAAACAGCGGAGCCGGTGCACCCGGGATCAGAAGGCCCAAAGAGAGAGAAGGTGACGGAGCCGGTCGGGCCGAAGCCGCCGGTCAACACCGCTGTGTCGCTGATCGTCCCGCCCACAGTGACGGTGGGGGAGGCGTGGGTGGTGACGGTGGGAGTGGCCAGCCCGACCGCCACGGTCTCATTGGGATCGCCGCACGCGGTGGCAACAGGAGCGTTGTTGGCGTCGCCGCTGTAGCTGGCGATGAAGCGGTAGGTCCCCGCCGCGCTGGTGCTAAACGAAGCTGACCAAAAGGAGCCGTCGCCCGTGGCGGTGATGGTCGAGGTGAATGCGGGCGGCGCCGTGCAGGCGACGTCGTTCGGCCCGTAGGCGCGGAAGGTGATGGTGCCGGTGGGGGTGTCGCCCCCGCTCAGGACCGCGGTGTCGCTGACGACTCCGCCCACGGTCACGCTGGCGGCCGAAGTCTCGGTGACCATGGTGGGGGTCGCCTGGGCGACGCTGACGCTTTCGTCGGCTTCGTTGCAGGCGCCAACCGCAGCCGCGTTGTTAGCGTCACCGCCATAGGCGGCCACGAACTGGTAGCTGCCGGCGGCCGTGGCAATGAACGCAGGCGAGGGGTACGCCCCGTTGCCTGCCACCACCACGGAGCCAGCGAAGGCTGCGGCGCCCGTGCACCCGGGGTCGTCGGGGCC
>Ga0302326_10026415_pt1 | contig 11737 bp, 7 predicted proteins | sample Palsa_T0_3_FD_202264 | JGI IMG/M metagenome (GOLD analysis project Ga0302326, IMG submission 202264) | Peat permafrost microbial communities from Stordalen Mire near Abisko, Sweden - Palsa_T0_3 | ecosystem: Environmental > Terrestrial > Soil > Palsa > Peat permafrost | place: Sweden: Abisko... | reverse complement strand
CAGGCAACTCCAACTCCCCGATAAACACACTGTTTTTCCGAACGGCCGTAATACCGGCGACGGAGACGATATATGATTTATGGATCCTGATAAACTTATCCGCCGGCAACTCGCCTTCCAGCGTCTTTGCGCTCGTCCTGACCATCAACAGCTTGCTGCTGCTCTTCAGATGGATCTTGACATAATCGCCCGACCCCTCGATCCAGACGATATCCGCAAACATGACCTTGACAAGACTATAGTCCACATTGACAAAGAAAAACTCCGCCGTCGAAACAGCCGGCGCACCCGGCACACCCGTACCGTAGCCTCCCGAACCGACACCCCCCGCACCACCCGAACCAGCCCCTCCACCCAAACCGCCCCCCGCACTCTCCGCCCTCAGCTGATACAATTCCTGCGCCTTGAAGCAGGCCTTCATAAACCGGTCCAGACCCATCGGCTTCACCAGGTAGTCGACGACATCCAGGTCAAAACCCTCGGTGGCAAACTTTTTATACGCCGTGATCAGGATGACCATCGGCTTTTTGGCCAGACTCTGAATAAATTGCAGACCCGTAAGCCCGGGCATTTGAATATCGATAAAGATCAGATCCACCTGGTTTTCTTGTAGCGCCTTGGCCGCCTCAAAGGCATCTCCACAACTGGCCACCCGCTCCAGGAACGGCACTTTGCGGATATAATCTTCCAGCAACTGCAGCGCCAAAGGCTCATCGTCAACAGCAATACATCTCAGCATCAGTGTAGATTTATTTCGAGCGTTACGATAAACCAACCCTCATCCCGGCTGATGTGAAGCACCTGCTGGTTGCCGTACAACAATTTCAGCCTCCGGCTGACATTCCCCAGCCCAATCCCGGAGCTCTTGTCCCTGACCTCCGCCGATGCTGGATTATACCGGTTCCGGACGGAAAAATGCAGTATCCCTCCTTCAACCTTGAGGTCGATATCGATGGCCGGCCGCTCGATCATCCCGACGCCATGCTTAAAAGCATTCTCGACAAAGGGGATCAGCAGCATCGGCTCGATCTCATAGACACAGGGCTTATTATCCAGCGAAACGGTCACCGGCACTTTGGTGCCGAAACGCTGCCGCTGAAGATCGATATAGCTTTGCAGGTATTCCACTTCGTTGTTGAGGGGAACCTTCTCCTCATCCGTCTCATACAGCATATACTGCATCAGGGAAGACAGCTTCAGAATAGTAGGGCCCAGCTCCTCCGACTTCATCTGTTCCAGCGCCACAAGATTATTCAGAATATTGAAGATAAAATGCGGGTTGATCTGCGAACGCAGAAAGGACAATTCCGTTTTCAGATTTTCCTCCTGCCGTTCCTGCGTCCGCTTGTCCGCCACTACCTTGTCCCGAACCACCCTATAGGTGGTGCTGATCGCGATCGTCAGGATAAAGGCAGGGAGCAGGAACCCCGTGGCCCCCTTAAGGCTGAAATGGGGCAGCCCGAAAACAAAATTGAACAGAAGGAAATGGACCAATAGCATGGCCCCATACGTCAGCACCACCGCCGCGGCATAAGCCGGATATCTTCTCCGGTTAAACAGCTGCGGCGTCAACAGATAAGCATTCAGATAGAAGGGTCCCATCCACAGCAGATTGGTGATAAAATTCAGGTAGAAGAAGGCCCGTTCATAGATATCATTGTCGCGGCGATGCGTCACCCCATGATGGGTATCCAGCAGATACGGCAGCGATAACGCCACCGCCCATACGGCCGCATGCGTCAGCACTTTGATCACACTGCGATTATACCACATTTTCATGGTCATAAATATAGTTGATTATTGTTCTTCCGACTGCACATTGTTATTCTTCCGCCTGAACAGGCTGGCATCGATCTTCCCGAAATTGTAGGATACATTCAGCCGGAGCAGCTGCGGATCACGAAGCCGGCTATAGTCCTGCGTAAAATAGGTGCTATACGTGTACTGGTCCTGCTTACGGCTCCGGAAGATATCGGAAAAGCTCAGCGCCACCGCCATCTTTCCCGCCAACAGCATCTTCTTCACCGCCAGATCGGCCTCATAGTAGGGCTTGATATACCCCTGCGAGGCGCTCTGGGACTGCATATTCGGCGGCCCCGGCTGATTGCCGTTATTATTGACGGGCAGGTTGGACTTCGATTGATACATACCGGACACCTGCACGGACCAGCCGGACGGCAGACGGAAACTCGTATTCAGCTTGCCAAACCAACTCCACAAGGCCTGCTGGGCGACACCGTCGGCGACACCCACATTGATGACCGAGTGATAGAGGTTAACATTCGTGGTCAGATCCCACCATTTCGTGATCGTCACCTGGCCGGTGGCCTCGGCGCCGAGCGTATTGCTGGACTCGGCATTGATATAAGTGTTGATCAGCGTCGCAGAACCCGTAGAGGTATTCGTATCCGCCTCGATAAACCCGGTGATCAGGTGGTCCGTATGTTTATAATAGACCGATCCCATAACCGTGCTGTTACCCGGGAAGGTCTTGAGATAAGACAGTTCGACCGACTGGGTGAACTCCGGCACCAGGTTGGGATTGCCCCGTGTAATATTGAGCGGATTGGAAGAATCGGTATAAGGTACCAGCTGGAAGAAATTGGGCCGGTTTACGCGGCGGGTATAGCTGAGCTGCACCTCCTGTCCGTCACCGAGCTTCTCTCCCAGGAACAGCGAAGGGAACAGGCTGATCGGATATTGGTTGTGAAAACCCTCGCCCGTGTTGAGCAGCGTTCCGTGATAGTTGGAGCTTTCCGCGCGGAGACCTGCCTTGTACGTGAAATTGCCGAGGTTGCTGGCCAGGGTCATATAAGCTGCATACACGTTGCTCTGGCTCTTATAATTACTGGCTGCCGAAGGGATCAGCAGGTAGGCCGCCGAGTCAGGGTCATAAGTATAGTTATTGTTGATGTTGAGACGGCTTTGCAACGCGCCTCTCAGCCCGGCTTCCAACGTAGTCTTCGTCGTCAGCGGATCGGAATAGTCGGTCTGGAGGATAATATTATGGTCGTTACCCCCGCCAAGGATCTTCTGCAGCTCGGAACTGCCCACGGCAGACCCGCTTCCATTTGTATAATAATTGGTAGTATAGAGGGAATTGCTCGATGCGGCGCCGGAGAAATAACTCGCATCCGCGGTCCATTCTTCCTTTTCCCTGGCAAAAAGCTGTTTTACGCCCAATGTCGCACCCCGCCCGTTAAAACTATGCGGGCCGATGATCTCCTCCTGGCTATATTGGCTGACCTTGCCCGAAGAGTAAAGACTGTCGGTATTCATCGCCAGATTGGATGTCTGCGTATTTTCATGATGCATGGCAAAACCCGTCAGCGAAATAGTTGTTCGGTTGTTGAGGAAATAATCCAGGCCCAGCCTGCCAAAATACATGGAACCTTTCGATGTATCCAACTCATTTTGCCGGAGATAGTTATTGGGCGTCGTGCTATAGTCCATCCGCTCGATAGCACCCGTAGTCCGGTCCCGCATCAGCCTGCCGTTGATGTCGGCGGAGAAATTGATCTTGTCCTCCCGCACATTGAGGCTGGCGCCCCCATTAGCGCCGCCGTAGGAATCCGCTCCGGCCCGGAAGCTGCCGTTATATCCTTTTTTACGATTCTTTTTCAACACGATGTTCAGGATGCCCGCGCCGCCGCCCGAGGCATCATATTTCGCCGACGGATTACTGATAACCTCTACGCTCTCGATGGCGTCCGAGGGGATCTCATCCAGGGTCAGGGTAGTAGGCTTGCCATCAACGAACAGCTGCGGCGATCCGCCTCTTAAAGTAACATTGCCGTCAATATCGACATTCACACTGGGGACATTTTTCAACACGTCCAGGCCATTGCCACCCACGCTGACGATATCCTTCGACACATTGAATACCTTCTTTTCCATATCCACCGTCATGGTTGGTTTGGAGGCCGTGACGACAACCTGCTGCAGCTCTTTTGCGGCCGGCGTCATTTGCAGATTGCCCAGGTCCTTCTCGGCGGCCTGGGGTGTCAAAGTCACCTGCTGGGTCAACGCCGTATAGCCCACCGCCGAAACGCTCAATTTAAGCGGACTGTTGACGGGAAGGTCCTCTGCCGAAAAATCGCCATTATTCTGGGAAGTGAGACCTTTTAAAAGGACTTCCTTCCGCTTGCCCGTTGCCGGTTCCATAAATGTCTTGAGGATCAGGACCGAAGCCCGGCCGATCCCATGCCCCGTTGAATCGATCAGCTTACCGGACAAATGCCCGGAAGCGGGACCACCAGCCGGACGCCCACCAGGGCCGCCGGGAGCCCCGGCAGGGGGCTGGGCAAATGCCTGGTCGAGGACCAGCAGCATGCAGAGGAAAATTAACGACTTTTTCATGCCGCAAAACTAGCCGGCATCAGCTGTCATTTCTGGCGCTTGCGAGCAACCCGGAAAACATTGCGGTCAATATCGAAAAATCAGCGGAAATCCAAAACCCGCTCCCCGGCTCCAACCTCCCGTCCCCCGCCCCCATCGCGCCCGCCCAAATTTCAGGGTTGACCGCGGAATCCTACCTGTTCGTCTCATTTCCCAAAAACAAGCCCGAACGCTGCCTAGTTTTGTCCTGTCATTTAAATTTCACAAAAAATCATAAAATTAAAAACATGAAAAAGTTAACGGTATTACTCGCCTTCTCACTGTTGTTATTCGCCACCAGCACCTATGCCCGGACCACCGACCCCACCGTGCCGGAATCGATCAACACGGAATTCAGCCGGGATTTTTCCCAGGCAAAAGATGTTAAATGGGAAATGGGAGACAAATTCTTCAAGGCGACATTCGATTTCCGGGGGAAAGTATTATTTGCCTTTTATACGGATAACGCCGACTTTATGGGCATTGCGACCAACCTCCGTTCAGACAGGCTTCCCCATAATCTCAGCTCCGAAATAAAGACAACTTATGCAAATTATTGGATCACCGACTTGTTCAGGTACAGAACCGACAACGAGGATGGATTTACGATCACACTCGAAAATTCCGAAAAAGTCATTATCCTGAAGAGCGTGGGCGACCAGGGATGGGATGTCTATCATGTTACAAATAAATAGCGGCCCGCTCTTCACTAAACCGGACACCGACTGCTTTGATTCCGAACACTGCTCCGGGAGCGCCCGATAATAATTCATTGAATACCAACACCCTGGTTCTTTGGCATTTTTTTGGTGGTCGGGCATACCATCAACCGTCAGCCAATGCTTAAGAATCTCTTCAAAACAGCCTGGAGAAGCCTCTTGCGGAACAAAACCTTCTCCCTTCTCAATATCCTCGGTCTCTCCTTAGGCATAACCTGTAGCTTGCTCATCTTGCTATGGGTCCAGGACGAACAGAAAATGGATGCCTTTCATCGCAACAAGGCAAATCTATACGATGTGTACGAACGCGTCTTCTCGGAAGGCAAGGTTGAAGGAGCTTACTGGACGCCCGGCCCCCTGGCGGCCGAACTAAAGCGAAAGCTGCCGGAGATCCAATACGCCAGCAGCTTTAACCCCGACCAGTCCGCCACTTTCGAAGTGGGCGAAAAGATCATCACCATGCAAGGCGCCTCCGCCGACTCGGATTTTTTCAAAATGTTCAGCTATCCCATCCTCGAAGGCACAGCAGCCTCCGCCCTGGACAGCCGGGATAAGATCGCCATCTCCCGCCGGATGGCCGATAATTTCTTCGGTAGCCCCGCGGCAGCCATCAACCGGACCATCCGCTATGAAAACGCCGTAAATTTCAGAATTGCTGCCGTTTTTGAAGACCCCGGGACCAATAGCTCCGACCGCTTCGACTATGTCCTCAACTGGCCTTTTCAGCTCGATACGGTAACGTGGCTGAAGGAATGGATATATCGCAGCCCAAAAACCTACGTCCAGTTGAAGCCCGGCGTCAGTCCGGCTGCGGTAGACGGGAAGATCACGCACTTCATGGATAGCTACCTTACCAGCAGGGAAGCCGCGGGATTCCATATCGAGCTGGGGCTGCAGCGATTCGACGAGATGTATCTTCATTCGACATTCCGCAACGGACGGACCTATGGCGGACGTATCGAATACGTGCGTCTCTTCACCGTCGTAGCCATATTCATCCTGCTGATCGCCTGCATCAATTTTATGAACCTCAGCACGGCGCGCTCCGTGCGACGTGCCAAAGAAGTGGGTATCCGCAAGACCATCGGTGCAGCCCGCTTTTCCCTCGTCCTGCAGTTTATCGGCGAGGCCATCCTGATGGTCTTCCTGGCCGCAATAGTATCGCTGGCCCTTACATGGGTCATCCTGCCGGTCTTCGACAATATCACCGGCAAACAGATCGTCCTGCCCCTTTCCCGGCCGTCGTTCTGGGGTATAGTAACGACGCTGATCCTGCTCACCGGCTTTGTTGCGGGCAGCTACCCCGCGCTTTTCCTTTCTTCCCTCAAGCCGGTGAAAGTGCTCAAGGGTACATTGAAATTCAGCCCGGCGGCTTTCTGGCTCAGAAAAGGGCTGGTCATCTTTCAGTTCTCCCTTTCCATCCTGCTTATCATCGGGATGATGGTGATATCACGCCAGGTGACCTACCTCCAGACCGTAAACTTAGGCTTCGATAGAGAGGATCTTTTATATATCCCTGTTCGGGGCGACCTGTATAAAAAGTTCACCGCCTTCAAGACAGAACTTTCCGGCATGCCTGGAATACAGGCTGTCGTCCGCACAGACCAGCCGCCCCAGCAGACCGGCGCCCATGCTTATGATATAGAATGGGAGGGAAAGAACCCGGCTACAAAAGCCGTCGTCATCCACGTCACCGTAGGTTACGGATTCCTGAAAATGCTCAACCTGCATCTCCTGCAGGGCCGCGATTTCTCCCGTGAATATCCGACGGATACCTCCGCCTACATCATCAACGAAACGGCGCTAAAGCTCATCGGATATAAGGATCCGGGGCCCATCGGCCGGCCGCTCAGTATCTTTGGTGACAAATGCAAGATCATCGGCGTAGTAAAGGACTTCCACTTCAAATCCCTGCACGATCCCATCGAACCCCTGCTGATCAACCTGAACGAAGCCATCAGTTGGGGCTATATCCTGGTCAAATCGCAGCCGGGCAGGACCAGGGATGCCATCGCCAGCCTGCAAAAAGTCTACCGGGAGATGGAACCAAAATTTCCCTTTACCTATCTTTTTGCGGACGAGGAGTACCAACGCCTATACAACAGCGAACAAATGGTAGGCAGACTTTCCGACGGCTTTGCCATCCTGGCCATCTTCATCTCCTGCCTGGGCCTGCTGGGCCTTGCCATCTTTACGTCGGAACAAAGGACAAAAGAGATCGGCATCCGGAAAATATTGGGAGCAAGCGAAGGCAGCATCTTCCGTATGCTGTCCAAAGATTTCCTGCAATTGGTGGGACTGGCATTCCTGATCGCCTCCCCCGTCGCGTGGCTGTTAATGCAGAACTGGCTCCGGGAATATCCCTACCGGATTGATATCAGCTGGTGGATATTTATTGTGGCGGGCCTGGCAGCCTTGCTCATCGCCTTGCTCACCGTGAGCTTCCAGGCCATCAAAGCAGCGCTCATCAACCCCGTCCAAAGCCTTCGGTCCGAATAGTTTTCTCCACCTCATGCCGGTAGCTCCGGCTGACGGGCAATTCATATTTGCCAACCTGGATCAGCCCCGCCGTAAAGGACTCTATTTTACTGAGCGACACGATAAAAGACCGATGGATACGCAGAAAGGAATGTTCGGGAAGGCTTTCCTCGATCGCGGAGATAGATTGTTTCGAGACAATCGTGCGGTCTTTGGTCACTACCTTCACGTAGTCCTTGAGGCTTTCTATGAAAAGGATCTCGTGCAGTTGGATCTTGAGGTTTTTCCGATCGGCGCGGAGAAACAAAAAGGAGGGCTCCGATTCGTGCTTTGGCATCGTATCCTGGGGAAATGTCTGAACAACGGGCAAATTTACTTTCATCACCTTGTTTACCGCTTTAAGAAACCGCTCGAAAGAGATCGGTTTTAACAAATAATCCACCGCATCGAGCTCAAAACCTTCGACGGCAAACTTTCTAAACGCGGTAGTGAAAATGACCCTGGGTGGATTGGCGAGCGTTCGGATGAAATCCGTTCCGAGGATAAAAGGCATTTGTATATCCAGAAAGATCAGGTCGATTACATTTTCCCGAAGGAGCGTGAGCGCATCTACCGCATTGCTGCATTTGCCCGCAAAATGTAAAGTAGGAACGGCATTGATGTATTTCTCCATCAATAGCAGCGCAGGCGGTTCGTCGTCCGCGGCCAGACAGTTTATCTTTTTACTGGTCATAGGCGGGTGATTGGGATTTGCATATTCACCGTAAACGTATTTTTTGTCGATTCGATGACGAGCAGATGCGCGGCCGGATATAAAAGCTCCAGCCTTTTCTTCACATTGAACAGTCCGATACCCCGCTTATGGTGCGCCTCTTCCTCCGCCGGTTTACTATTGGTCAGGGAAAAATGCACCACATCATCGTCGGCCTGGATAAATAATTTGATCCAGGGCTCCCTCAGGATCTTACTGGTGCCATGCTTGAAGCTGTTCTCGACGAATGGGATCATCAGCAAAGGCGAAACGACCTTGTCGGTATAGTCGCCGGCGATCTCAAACTGCATATCGATGCTGTTGCCATACCGTATCCTTTCCAGTTCGAAATAATCTTTTAATATGGCTATTTCCTTCCCAAGAGAGACCAACGGCTGTTCGCATTCTTCGATCATATAGTGCAACATGTCCTCCAGCATTTTCACCATTTTTTTTGCCTGCGGCGACCTGTCCAGGGTAAACGAATAAATGTTGTTGAGCGTATTAAATAAAAAATGCGGGTGGATCTGTGCCTTTAGTAACAACAGTTCGGCATTGGCATTTTCCTTTCGGAGGTCGAGGTTGTCTTTTTGTTTCTGCTGCCAGTCCTTAAAGAGTTTCAACGAAATAAACAGGAAGCCGATAAAGGCCGGCCCTTCGAAGTTCTGGATAATGCTGTTCTTAACGATTTGGTCCGGGGAATTTACGTAAAATTTCAGCCCCCGCATGATCGGGTTGTAAATAGATGCGAAAAGGACAAATCTTAAAAAAGAGGTGATCGCCAATAATAGCAGCAGCATACCGGCAAATTGCGGGTATCTCCTTTTCCAAAGGAAAACCGGGACTAAGAAATAAAGGAAGGGATAACAAAATAGCATCTGACACAGCAAATGAAAAAGGGATCTTATCAGGACCATTTCATAGTATTTGGCAACGCCGTCCACCTCGACTCCATTTGCGGGACCAAAGGCTCCATGCGGCGGATAGGTGAGCGCGGCAACAAGATAGCAGGCGACCCAAAAAACAAGATGTCTTTTGATGGTTTGCGTCCGGCCCGGGGAAAATATGAAGGTATGCATCCCCATTGATCAGCTTTTTGCCATTTTTAGAAAATGGTCCGGAACTTCCTTCTTATCTATCGCCACTTGAAATACAATCGTAAGACTGTCTATCGCGGGGAAGACTTCCAATTTGAATTTTTGATGGTAGGAGCTTTGGAGTCGCTTTCTTACTGCGTCAAGGGTTGCCTGTACGGAGGGTTCCTTTACGATCTCCTTCCCCGGCATATTGTTGCTCAGGCTGAAATAGACCGTCTCCCCGGCGGTCCTTAATTCTATCGCTACCCGCGTCTTTCGCAGCCTGTCATCCGGTCGTTCGACGCCAATCTCCAATAAGGGCAGCAATAGTCCGGGGGTAATAGATGGATCGCCCGGCCGGCCGCCCATCTGGAACCGGATATCGATGCTGCCCTTATATTCCAATTTTTTCAGCGCGATGTAGTTTTCGATCATTTTCACCTCCTTACTTAGTGGTACGCTTTCCGATTCCGATTCATACAGCAAGTAGCTCAGCAGGTCGGATAATTTTAAGATCATTTCAGGCGCCTGCCGGGTCCCGGTGTCTAATTCCATGTGGATCCGATGCAAAGAAGCAAATAGAATTCTCGGATGCATCTGCATTTTTAGCAGCTGGAGCTTGTTCCTGATATTTTCAACGGCGAGCATCTCATTTTCTCGCTGTTGAAGGAAATAGTCTTTCAGGATCTTGATGATGATGGCCGCGCCGGTGATGGTGATAAGATCGGCCATGCAGTGCTGCAGGGCCATCGACAGCACATCGAGCGAATCCCCGCTGTAGCCATGCGTTATAAAGATCATTTTCGTAATAAAATAACCCGAAGGGATCGATACGGCTAATGAAAGCAGCGCATAGAGCGCAAAAAATCCGATATTCCGCCGGCCGAGATACCTCGGCAGCATAAAATATAGGGCGGAATATACCGATAACAGGTAGACCGGCAGATACGCGACTGCGTCGAATAAGGCAACCGCGAATAGTTGGCGGTCGGCCTGCGCCCAGGCTCCGATGGGTGGTAAATACGTTAAGATGGTGCACGCAAAATACATCCCCCAGAATGCCAGATGCCGCGCCAGCCTCGGCGCTATATTTTTGGAGAAGATAAATGCATGCATGGTAAGCGGCGAGCTTTTTTTTAAAGATAACGCCCAATTCACGTAAATCATCGGGTTTCAGTAGAAAGACCTGGTTCGGAGACAGATGCCAGTTGTCTACGATAATGTACCAATAATCGTCAACAAAAGGTAATTATGGGCACAACCCACCCATTCAGCGAAATAGGAAAAGGCCAACCGCCTGAGTGATTACATTTAGCGGAATAAAAAAAAACTATTATGAGAAAAAAACCTTTGTGGCGGTTTTGGACCATCCTTCTGATGGCAACGCCTTTTGTGTCATGCAGCAAGCATATAAAAGATAACACCCCCCTGTGTGGCGGCCCGGATAGCACGGTCGCCACCGCCAAAGTGATCGCTACCGGTTTCAACGATCCCCGCGGCCTCAAGTTCGGCCCGGACGGTCTCCTATACGTCGCGGAGGCCGGTATCGGCGGATCGAATGCAAGTAGCTGTATCCCCCAGGTGGTTCCCCCGGTTGGCCCATATACCGGCAGCGATACCGGAAGCAGGATATCGAGAGTCGATTGGAGCGGAGTACGTACAACCTTTGTCGACCATCTACCTTCCAGCACAACAGCTCCCGGCGGCGGCAGCGCTATTCAGGGCATCTGTGATGTGCAGTTCATCGGCAATACGCTCTATGCGGTTTTTGCCGGCGCCGGCTGTTCACATGGAGTCCCGGATATCCCCAACGCCGTTATTAGGGTAAACCCGGATCGGACATGGAAAATAATCGCCAACTGCAGCGAGTACCTGATGACCCATCCGGTCGCGCACCCCGACCCGGACGACTTCGAACCCGATGGCACGCCCTATAGCGCGACCAGTGTGGGTAACGACCTCTATATCACCCAACCTAACCAGCAGGAGATTGACAAGATCTCGCCGGAGACCGGCAAGATCACAAGGATAGTGGATGTGTCGATCCTGCATAGTGGATTGGGTGACACATGGATCGGCCCGACTTCCATGGTCTGGCATGACGGCAATTTTTACTTCGGGACACTGGCGAAGTTCCCGGTGGTCGAGGGCGCCGCAGCAGTGTATAAGCTTTCCCTCGATGGTTCTTATAGCCTTTTTGCGTCGAACTTGACTACGGTCTTAGGGGTTGCCTTCGACAATCACAACCGCTTGTATGTCCTCGAAAACACGGTCGGGGCCGACGAGTTGACCCCCGGTCTCGGCGAAGTCGTCCGGATCGACCCGGATGGCACCCG
>Ga0302326_10026413_pt1 | contig 11738 bp, 10 predicted proteins | sample Palsa_T0_3_FD_202264 | JGI IMG/M metagenome (GOLD analysis project Ga0302326, IMG submission 202264) | Peat permafrost microbial communities from Stordalen Mire near Abisko, Sweden - Palsa_T0_3 | ecosystem: Environmental > Terrestrial > Soil > Palsa > Peat permafrost | place: Sweden: Abisko... | reverse complement strand
TCTACGTGATAGGTGGCGGCGTTACGGGCCTTATGCATGTGGCGCTTGCCGCCGGGCTCGGCGCGACCGTGATCGCGAGCGACTTCAATCAAGCGCGCCTCGCCGTGGCGCGTCGACTAGGCGCGACGACGACGGCGCCGGACGTGGCGTTGGATGCCGTGCGCACGGCAACGAACGGGCGCTTGGCGGATGCCGTGATCTGCGGTCCGAGTGCCCCGGAAGCGCTCGGCGATGGCGTCCTTGCGGTGCGCTCCGATGGAACGGTCATCATGTTCACGCCGATCGCGCCCGACAAACGCTTCGCCTTCGATCAGAGTCCGGCGTATTTCCGCGACGTGCGGCTGGTCGCATCGTATTCGTGCGGTCCGGAGGACACGCGCGAAGCACTGCGCGCGATCGCCCGCGGCACGATCTCCGCCGGGCTCCTCGAGGTACGGGAATTCGCGTTCCCGGCCGTCGCACAGGCCTACGAAAAGATGCAGCGCGGCGAGGTGGTCAAAGCCGTCGTGTCGTTTGGGAGCTAGGCGGGACCGTCTCGCGCTTGGCGTCGCGGTCACGCTTGCGCTCGCGGTGCCGTGGATGTTGCTGCATCAGCTCGGTCTCGCGCACGCGCGCGACTACGATGAAGGCGTCTATTGGGAATCGCTGCGCGCGATGCACGCGGGCCACGTTCTGTATCGCGACATCTATTCTTCGCAGCCCCCGCTGTTTCTCGCCGCGGCGCATCCCATGTTCGAAGCGTTCGGCGGAGGGCTCTTCGCCGCACGCTTTAGCTGCGTTGCATTTTCGCTCGCCGGATTGCTCGGTGCGTACCTAACCGGTCGCGCGCTTGCGGGGCCGTGGGGAGCCGCGGCCGCGATGCTGCTCGCGGCAACGTCGGTCGCGTACGTGCAGATGTCGCAGACGCTGCAGGCCGAAGCCTCGGCCGTCGCGTTGTCGTGGTGCGCGGTAGGCATGGTGCTCGCCGCGCGCTCGCTATCGGGTGCGGGGCGGACAATGGTCGCGGCACTCGCGGGCGCGGCGATCGCCGCTGCGCTGCTGTGTAAGCTCCTGGTTATCGCGACGATCGCACCGGTGCTGCTAGGCGTCGCGATGCCCGTGGCGGCGGCGAGCCGCCGGCCTCGTGCGCTCGCCTTCGCGGTCCTCGGGTGTTCCCTCGGGTTCGGCGTCGCCCTCGCGCTCGGCGTGTTGCCCTACATCGAAGATGGCTCCGCCGCGTGGCGGCAAGTCGTTCTCTTGCACGCCGGGGTGGCCAATGGTGCGCCGGCTTCGTTCGGTGCCAATGCGGCGTTGCTGGCGCGCAACCTCGTGGGACCGCTTCCGTTCGCAGCGCTGTTCGGGGCGACGATCGCCGTCCAAAACGGCGATCGTCGCGTCGTCGTGTTGCTCGGTGCGTGGTGTCTCTTGACGCTCGTCGAACTCGCGCTGCTGGCACCATTGTTTCCGCATCACCTCGTCGCACTCGTGCCGCCGCTCGTTTCCCTCGCGGCCCTCGGTGTCGCTCCGGGCGCGCAGTACGGAAGAATCGGGGCCGGCCTCGTCGGGATCTGCGCGGTCCTCGGCGTCGTCGGATGCGTCACGTACTTCGTGCGGGATGCGCGCTTGGAAAGCGCACCGGAAACGCTCGCGATGCGGGCGGCGGTCCTCGGTGTGGATCGCTTGACCGTCGCCGGCAGCCGCATCGTGACGGACGATCAATTCGCGGCCGCGCTTGCCGATCGCGATACGCCGCCGTGGCTCGTGGACACGTCCTTTGCGCGAATTCATTCGGGGCAGCTAACGCGCACGGAGGTACTCGCCGGGGCGGGCGAGCCGACGGTCGACGGTATCCTGCTGTTTTCGAATCGTCTCGCTGCGTTGATGGGCTTGCGCGCATCGCTCGCCGAGCGCTACGCCTTGCGCATCGATTTCGGCGGCGGGCGCGAACTGTGGACGCGGCGCGGGGCTAGTCGCGGTCCGCGGTCGCGAGTTTTTCGATCATCTGCTTCACGTCGTTGACGTCGCACTCGGTTTTCGTGACGAGTGCGAGCAGCAGCGTCTCTTGAACTTCTTGGTGATAGAGCAGCCGTGAGATCGCGTCGTGATCGTGCTCGGCGCGCAGTTCGGCGTGCGCGCTCGATTGACGCTGCCCCACGGCCAGCACGAAGATCAGGATCAACTGCAACACGTTCGAGCACGTGAGCAGAAACGCGAACGGGAATGGATCCCACTTCGTGGCGACCCCGACCCAGATCCAGACCGCTTGGACGATCACGGCGAGCCCGAGGGCGAGCGGCGCACCGGTCCAATCGGCGATTCGTTTGCAGGCCCGTTCCGTGCCCGAGAGCTCGTCGCGATGCTCCTGGTTGACGTCGTGGGCGAGCGGATGATTGATAGGGGAGAAGGTCGCGGCCGCGGCGCTCGAGCTAGCGTTCATTCCTGTGTGTACGCCCCCGAGCGCTCGCATCCCGCGAGAGTGGCGTGAAGATGCTACCTAGTAAGGGCATTCATACGGGGTGTACGGCGGGTTATACCACTGCAGCCACTCGTAGCCGTTCCAGTACCAGCAGACGCCCGGCGAGTATTCGTACACGAACGCGTTGAGGCCGTCGAGGTTCAGCCAGAATCCATAGTGGCCGCCCCAGTTCGTCCATTCTTGGTTGACCCAGTAGTCGTGCCAGTAGCCGTGATACCAGCCGTTGCCCCAGTATCCGCGATCGTTACCGGGATGCGCAGCGTACGTTACGTTCACCGTGGTGTGATATTGATTGATGTGATAGTTCGTGATGTCGCGATACATCTGCTGGTTCGTGATGCGCACGTTGCGCGTCGTCGTCGGCGTGTACTCGTGAACCGTCTGCTTCGCCGGATGAAACTGATCGGGTGCGGTATGCGGAACCGGGTTGCGGACGACGGGCGCTCGTTGTGGAGCGGCCGGGTGCTGATAGTGCATGGCCGGTCTAGCGCCGCCGCGCGGCGCGGCGGCCGTGACGGGGAGGAGTCCGGCGAGCAGCAAGCCGGCGACGATCGTGGTATGGAAAAAACATCTCATGGTCGACCTCTATTTTCGCGAGCGAGTAAGACGCAATGCGACTGCGTTTCTTTGCGTACCCGCGCGCGGCTGGTCCAAACACACTGTGGAAATCACAGGATTTTCCCAGACTCAGCGCTCGCGGTTACTGCAGTGTCGACGGCAAAAACATCGTTAGCTCGCGGCGAGCTCGAGTTCTTCGGGCCACGCGCCGTCGCGCAGGAAATTCGCGATGATGGGCGCGCACTCGCGGCGGCTCGTGACGAGGAACAAATGGCCGTCGCGTATCGTCACGAGGCGGGCGTTCGGGATGAGCTTCGCGAGTAGACGGCCGTTGACGAGTGGAACGATCGGATCTTCGGTGCCCATCATCACGAGCGTTTGCTGCCGAATGCGCCAGAGCCATGGGACGCTCGTCCAACCGCTTGCGGCGAGCAGCTGGTAAAAGTACCCGATGCCTTTCGGCGGGCGGATGAGGTTTCCGTACCGCGTTAAGAGCGAAGGATCCGCGCTGAGTTTGCCGCCGTACAATGTGCCCGCGATGCTCGTGAGATAGGCGGGATCGATGTAGCGTCGCGGCAGCACCATCTTCGAGAGTACGCGCAAATCGCCGGGCACTGCGATGGCGCCCGCGGTCGTCGCGGCGAGGATCAGCCTGCGGGCTCGCCACCCATAGCGATGCACGAACTCCTGAGCGAGGGCGCCACCCCAACTGACGCCCGCGACGTCCACTTGGCCCGCGATGCCCAGCTTCGTAAGCACTGCGTTTGCCAAGCTTGCCAAGTGCCAAAGACGGTACGGGATTCGCGGCGTGCTCGAATCGCCGGTCCCCGGAACGTCGAAGGTGATCACACCGATACCGTAGGTCTGCATTTCTTCCGCAAAGCCGCGCAGCAGCTCGAGGTTCGCGCCGATGCCGTTGAACAGCAGCAGCGGCAGCGAGCCCGGACTTCCTTGCGTGGTCGCGACGCGCAGCTTGTACCCGCCGGCGTCAATAATGCTGATGTCCACCGGCGCTACGGAGAACTCTTCGAGGCGTTCACTTCTCCATGACGTAGGCGCCCGGTGCCTTCACCGTCGGCGGATGTTCCGCGCTTCCCAAGGCGGCGGGCGCCGGAACTTGCGCACCGGAACGCTCTTGCGTCCACGCGCGCCAATCGCCCCACCACGAGCCCTTGGTCGGCTTCGCCGACTTGAGCCAGTCGCCGGCGGGCGCGTCTTGATCCGGATTGAGAAAGAATTCGCGCTTCGCTGCCGCCGCCGGCGGATTAATGAGACTCTGGATGTGGCCCGCGGCGCTGAGCACGAAGCGCTTCGTTCCGCCGAACATCTGCATCGTGCTGTAGACGCCCTTCCACGGTGTGATGTGATCGGTAATACCGGCCACGAAGTACGAATCGATCGCAACCTGCCGGAGATCGATCGGCCGGCCGAGGACGGTGAGCGCGCCCGGCTTCTTAAAGAGGTTGTCGACGAACGCATCGAGCAGCTCGCCGTGAAATTTTGCGGGGAGCCGCGTCGTATCCGCGTTCCAGAATAAGATATCGAATGCGGGCGGACTGTTTCCGACGAGATAGTTGTTCACCCAATAATTCCATACGAGGTCGTTCGGGCGCAGCCACGCGAAAATGCGCCCCATCTCGGAGCCCTCGAGCACGCCGTTTCGTTTGCTCGCGGCTTTCGCCGCGTCGACGCCGTCCTTCGTCGTAAACAGGAACATCGTCGAATCGGCGGCCTCGCCGTCGAGGACCGAGACGAGCAGGGTGGCTGAGTTCAAGGGAACCTCGCCACCTCCGGCAGCGTAATACCCGAGCAGCGCGGCGAGCGTCATCGCGCCCGCGCAGGCGCCGGCGACGTTGACTTTTTCCGCGCCCGTTATTTGCCGCGCGGCCGCGATCGCTTCGATGATCGCCGAAACGTAGGTGTCCATACCCCAGTCGCGCTGCGCCGCCGTTGGATTGCGCCAACTGACCACGAAGCAGTTGATGCCGCCTTTGACCAGAAAATCGACCATGCTCTTTTCGGGTGAAAGATCGTATACGTAGAATTTGTTGATCTGCGGCGGGATGATCAACTGTGGGGTTTCGTAGACGAGTTCCGTTTGCGGCCGGTACTGGATCAACTCCAGGACCTCGTTGCGAAACACGACGCTGCCCTCGGTGATCGCGAGATTCTTGCCGACCTCGAAAGCCGTTTTGTCGACCATAGACGGCATGCCGTTGTTCTCGATCACGTCGCTGACCATGTTGCGCAGTCCGCGCGCGACGCTCGTTCCGCCCGTATCGATCGCGCGTTTGAGCGCGACGGGATTGGCGTACGAGTTGCTCGGCGACAGGGCGTCGGTAACGAGCGCCGTCACGAAGCGCGCGCGCTCTTTCGTGCGGTCGTCGAAACTCGATCTATCGATGAACGTGCCGAGCGCTTTCGTCCACGCTAAATAGCCGCCGAGGCTGATGCGCAGGAACGGATTTTCCGTCCAAGCCGCGTCGAGAAAGCGCTTATCCTCGCGCGCCGGCTTGAGCGTCGAGTCGCCGGCGAAGACGCGCGCGATATCGCGCACGAGTTCGGCCTGCTGCTCGAGCACGAGCGTCGGGTTCGACGCCGCTTCCTGTGCCAGCGCACCTGCCGTCGCGAGCACGTCCTCGCTGCGAAAGCCGATGAAGGGGTTCGGGCCGAGGATCGCTTGCGACGCGGTGTCGTTCAGCTCGGCGGCATCTTTCTTGACGTCGGTCATTGGTTCGTAGCCTCCACTCGGCATGCGTATTCGGAGCGTCGTCTGCGGCGAGAAGAGTTCTTCCGCCGACCGTCGGCTGCGCCTGCGCCCGGCCGCGAGGCTAGGTTTTTCCCTTCGTGACCGCGACGCAGGCGAACGTAATCACTTGGGTACCGCTGCCTGGATCGCCCGTGCTTCCGTAATTGGCCACGAACGACGTCGCGCAGGTCGCCGCGCCCTTTCCGGCCGTGCTCACGACGGTTTTCTCGCCTGAAGCGGGCGGCGAGGGAAAAAGCGACAGCCGATTTGCGGCGGTCAGCGGCCGGGTCAGGGAAACGGTCGGATAGCCGGGGCCGGTTTCCGAGTCGAACGCGGGCGGGTTATACGTCCCCTTTTTGGTCTTTTCGACGGCTAGTGTGCTCCATGTGCCCAAATCGACCGTTTCCGTACATGACATGGTACGTCTTCGCGGCGGCGCCCGCGGGTGAAAAAGCGGTGGCGCAAACGAGCAGAAGCCCGGCGGCTAAGGAAAGTCGTCGCATCGTGTGACCTTTCGCGGCGGTGGTATTTGAGCCACGTCTACGGCCCGCGGTCACCGAACCCTTGGCGGGTCCCTGTAGCGACGCCCCACAAACGCTCGAAGGAGGTAAACAAGGAGCGCCGCAATTATAAATTAGGCAATCCTAGTTTTAATCTTAGCCGAACCTCTAAAGGTCTGTGCCGCTTTGATGTACCGCTTTCTCGCGCGTGGGTCCAGTCTTGCCCTGGCCGTTGCCTTGGCTGCGTGCAACGGGGGGTCGACGGGCGCGGTCGCGCCGATCAGCGCGCCGACGGTGTCCTCCGCCACGCTGGCGAACCCGCCGGAGGTGGTCAGCTCGGCAGGCGTCGCGAACCTGACGCTGACCGCGGCGATCGACCCGCGCACCGGCGGCCCGGCCCTCGAGTACGACGGCGCGTTCGTCCCACCGACGATTCGGGTCTCGCCCGGCGACACGATCGACATTACGTATGTCAACGCGCTGCCGGCAGCATCGAGCGAGCCGCTCAACCTGACGAATCTGCATTTCCACGGACTGTCGGTTTCGCCGAATCCGCCCGCGGACGATTCGATCGATATCGCGGCGATGCCGGGCCAGACACTGCACTATCAGATTCCGATTCCGCCATCCCTTCCGCCGGGACTCTACTGGTATCACTCGCACGCGCACCTGGAGGCGAATTGGCAGGTGTACAACGGTATGTCGGGAGCGATCGTCGTGAACGGTGTAGCCTCGGCGGCGCCCGAGACCGCGGGACTTCCCGAACGCGTCATCGTGTTGCGTAACGTCCTGGCCGATCCGACCTTTTCTGAACTCTCGCTGCACCGCAGGACGGAAGCACGAGGGCGCTCGGCGGGGGACGGAATCTGTGCCATGCCCTTCAACATCCCCGGGGAATACACGACGATCAACGGGCAAAAGGCCCCGACGACGATCCTCATGCAGCCGGGCAAGAAACAGTTCTGGCGCGTCGTCAATGCCTCCGCGGACGGCTTTTACGATCTTCACATCGACGGGGTGAATCTGCACGTCGTTTCCATCGACGGCGTTCCGATCTCGCTCTATCCGGGCGCGCAAGAAAACAACGTGCCCGATTACCTCCTCCCGCCCGCGGGGCGCGTAGAGTTCACCGTCACGGGTCCAGCGAGCCCAAGCGCGACCTTTTACACCACGTGCTATGACACGGGGCCGGCCGGCGACCCGAATCCTCCGCAAATTCTCGGCTCGATCGTGCAAGGAGCGCCGGCCCTTCCGACGGTCCCGGCGTCCGGACCGACGCCGCTCGCGCGCGGTACGTACGAGCAACCGATCGGAACGCCCGTGCAGCGGCACAGCGTCGTCTTCACCGAGAACGCTGCGGGCACCGAATTCTTCTTGAACGGCAAACAATACAGCCCTACCGCTGGGCCGATGTTCACCGTGAAATCCGGGACGGTGGAAGAGTGGACGCTGCAGAACCAAACATCGGAAGTGCACGCCTTTCACATCCATCAAGTGCACTTCATCGTGCTCGATATCGATGGCGCGGCGCAGCCGCCGCATTGGACCGATACCATCACGCTGCCGATTCAGCACGCCGATGGGACGCCGTCTGCGACACACGTGCTGATCGATTTTCGCGATCCGCTCGTACGCGGCACGTTCCTCTTTCACTGCCACTTGCTCGAGCATGAAGACGGCGGCATGATGGCCAAGGTCTCGGTTCAGTAGAAAAACGTGCAGAACTTCGTGCTCCCGTCGCTTGCGATCTGTGCGGCCTTCGCGTTCGCGGCGCCGCTCTTGACGCACGCCTCCGAGAACGCGCCAGATTTCACGCTCAAAACGGCGCGCGGCGATTTCACGCTCTCGCAGCAACGCGGCCGCGCAGTCGTGCTCTTCTTCGGATATACGCATTGTAGCGACGTGTGTCCGACGACGCTTGCGAAGCTCGCGCACACGATTCGCGCGCGCGGGCTCGCGGGTTCGGTGCGTGTCGCATTCGTCACGGTCGACCCGCGTCGCGACACGGCCGCCGCTCTCGCGCGGTACGTGCAGCTCTTCGATTCGAACTTCGTCGGGCTTACGGGAGATCCGCGCCGCCTCGACTCCGTCTTCGACCTCTATCACGTCTGGAGTAAAGCCCTTCCCGCAAACGCGCGATCGACGGACTACGCGGTCGCGCACTCGACGGCGACCTACTTTATCGATCGCACCGGACGTTTGCGCGGCGTGGGAGACTGGGACGATTCGCAGGCCGCACTCGACCGCGAGTTCGCGCAGTATTTCTCGTGATTCGCTTAGTGACGGTCGCGCTGCTGCTGGCTTTCGCGCTGACCTGGCCCCACATGGCTCGCCACTGGGCGCTGTATCTCGTTTCCGGCCAAGGCACCGCGCAGCAGGCGCGTCTATTCCTCGATCCGTTTCCGGACCAGGTCGCATGCGAACTGCGCGTTCGCGATCTTGAAGGAAAAGGATCGCAGGGGCTTTGCCGGAGCTCTCTCTCGCTCGAATGGGGAAGCTCGTTCGATCGGGCGCTAGCCTCGGACTTCTCGCGAGCGAACGTCTTCCTCTACGAGAAGCTGTGTTCGAGAGGAGCTCCAACCTGAGCTCGGGACAAACGGGGATTTTTGCGCTCGGCGACGCATCCCATGGATTCTTCGAATTCGCGTTGCACGAAGGCGTCGCAATCGGCGACGTGATTCGAACGGTCGCGAATTTGCGCGCGGCGCACACGACCGTCAGCGGGACGAACGTCGTCGTGGGATTTCGACCGGAACTCTGGCGTTCGTGCGGGGCGCTTCCGGCCGGTGTGCACGGGTTTAACGATCTGATCGCTGGACCCGACGGGTTCGCGATGCCCGCGACGCAGGCCGACGCGTTCGTGTGGCTCGCAGCGCGCGAGTACGACGGCGTTTTCGACCTCGGGGTGGAGATCGTAACGAGTCTTGCACCGTACGCCGCGTTGATACGCGAAAGCAGCGGGTGGTCGTACCGCCGCAGCCGCGACCTCACCGGCTTTGAGGATGGAACCGAGAACCCGACACTCTACGAAGCGCCGAAAGTCGCCTTGATCCCGAGCGGGGTGGCCGGCGAGGGCGGCAGCATCCTTCTTTTCCAACAGTGGCGGCACGATACCGCAAGGTGGAACGCGCTCGCGCAAGCACGCCAAGAAGAGATCATCGGCCGCACAAAGCCGGACAGCATCGAGTTCCCGGAAGCCACGATGCCGGCCGACTCGCACGTGTCGCGTTCGACGCTCGAGAAGGGCGGCGTCGAACTGCCGATCTTCCGGCGTAACGTTCCGTACGGCAACGTTTCGGAGCACGGAACCACGTTCATCGGCTTTGCGGCCGAGCAGCGACGTCTCCACGATATGCTTGCGCAAATGGCCGGTGCCGACGGCGGCCCGCGGGACGCGCTGACGCGCTACACGACGCCGCTCACCGGCGCGTATTATTTCTGCCCGTCGCCGAGCGCACTCGCTCAGTTCGTAATAGACGAGAGTTAGCCGCCGTTTAGCTCGAGCTCGGCTTCGATCTCGACGGGAATATCGAACGGAAGCTCCGCGAGGCCGACCGCACTGCGCGAGTGAGCACCGATCTCGGGCCCAAAAAGTTCGAGGATCAAATCGGAGAAGCCATTGATCACCCTCGGCTGCCGATTGAAGCCCGGCGCGGAATTGACCATGCCGAAGACGCGCCCCCAAGAGGCGATGCGGTCGAAGTCGCCGAGCGCGCGCAAGAGACTTCCCAACATCGAGAGTGCCACGAGGCGCGCGGCGACGTAGCCTTGCTCGAGGCTCACCTCGCGTCCCACTTTTCCGAGCGGTTCGGCAAGCGAGCCATCCGGATTCTGCGGGCCGTGACCCGAGATGAACGCGCGCGTGCCGAGAACGCGGACGAACTGAAAGGGAAACACGACGCCGGGCGGCAGCGTCATTGGCGGCGGCAGAGAAAGCCCGAGCGCTTTCAAACGCTCTTCAATGCGGTCCATGTTTCGCCGTCAGTTAGGAGTCCGCGATACGTAGTCTTTGAACGTTTCTCGCAGCGCCGTCTTGAGGAACTTGCCGGTGGACGTGCGCGGGATCGTGTCGACGAATGCGAAGTCGTCGGGGATCTGCCATTTGGCAAAGTGCGGCGCGAGGAACGTGCGTATCGATTCGCCCGTTACCTCGTGCCCGTTCTTCGGCACCGCGACCACGAGCGGGCGTTCGTCCCACTTTGGATGACGCACCGCGATGACGGCGGCTTCCAACACGTCCGGATGCCCCATCACCGCGTTCTCGAGATCGACCGAACTGATCCACTCGCCGCCGGATTTGATCAGATCCTTGCTGCGATCGACGATCCGCAGGTATCCATCGGCGTCGAGCACGGCCACGTCGCCCGTGCGCAGCCAGCCGTCGTTCGTGAATTTTTCCGGATCCGGCGGCATGTTGTGATAGCTGGCGGTGACCCATGGGCCTCGTACTTGAATTTCGCCTGGCGATATGTCGTCCCACGGTTGGATCGTTCCATCGTCCGCGACGAGCCGCATATCGATGAGCGGCGGGGCCGCTCCCTGCTGCGCGCGGATCGCATACTGTTCCTCGGCCGAAAGCGCGAGGTGCTTCGGCCGCAAGGTGGAGATCGATCCGAGCGGCGAGGTCTCCGTCATGCCCCAGCCTTGCACGATGTGCATGCCGTATTTTTCAAAGGCGGCGATGAGCGAGACGGGGACTGCGGCTCCGCCAACGAGCATGCGCATGTCGGGCACGAGCGTGCGTTTGCGCGTCGGTGCTTCGAGGCACTGCAGAATCATCAGCCAGATCGTCGGAACCCCGAGCGCGAGCGTAATCTTCTCGGACTCCATGAGATCGAGCAGGTCCTCGCCGCCCATGTGCGGCCCCGGAAACACTTGGCTCGCGCCGACCATGGCCGCGCCGAAGGGCAACGCCCACGCATTGGCGTGAAACATCGGCACGACCGCGAGCGCCCGATCGCGCGCGGAGAGGCCGATCACGTCGGGCGCGACTTCGGCGAGCGCATGCAGCACCATGGAGCGGTGTGAATAGACGACTCCCTTCGGCCGCCCCGTCGTGCCCGAGGTGTAGCACATGCCGAGGGGTTCGTTTTCGTCTTGCACCGGGTAGGTGTAACCCGTTGCGTCGCCCGCGATGAAGTCTTCGTAGTCCTCGTATCCCGCGGGAACCGGTCCGCCGCCGAACGCGTGGACGATCGCCGGGGGCACCGTTCGAAGTAACGGCTTGACCTTCTCCCAAAGCGGAAGCAGCACGTCGTCGACGATCACGAGTTGGTCGCCGGCATCCTCCACGATGTAGGCGATATCTTCTGGCGATAGACGCAAGTTCAACGTGTGCAGCACGGCGCCCGCGGCCGGAATGCCGAAGTAGCATTCGAGATGAGCGGCGTGATTCCACATCAAGGTCGCGACGGCCGTGCCGCGCACGATCTTCGCCTTTTCACGTAACGCTTGCGCGAGCTGTCTCGCGCGCCGG
>Ga0302326_10026408_pt1 | contig 11739 bp, 6 predicted proteins | sample Palsa_T0_3_FD_202264 | JGI IMG/M metagenome (GOLD analysis project Ga0302326, IMG submission 202264) | Peat permafrost microbial communities from Stordalen Mire near Abisko, Sweden - Palsa_T0_3 | ecosystem: Environmental > Terrestrial > Soil > Palsa > Peat permafrost | place: Sweden: Abisko... | reverse complement strand
CATTGCGGTAGAGATGATTGCCACCCCAATATGTGACGAACAGATCGGTATAGCCATCGTTATCGTAATCGCCCGCGCATACGCCTTGCGCCCAACCGCTCGATTCCAAACCGAGTCGCGCGGTCACATCGCGAAAGCGGCCGTGCCCTTCGTTGTGATACATGCGGTTCGTTCCGCCTTTGCCCGAGAGCACGAAGAGATCTAGCAGCCCATCATTGTCGTAATCGATGAACGCGATGCCGCTACCGGTGGTCTCTATGATGAACTGTTTCGTGACGCTTCCGCCATTTGGGAAGATCGCCGTTAAACCGGCTTGCTTCGCCACGTTCTGGAAATCGGCCACCAGCAGCGCTGCCGCCAGCAGCAGTTTGGCGATCACTGCGCCGGCGGCTTTTCGCCGAGTTTCTTGAGAAAATCGCTGAACTCGCCTTCGGGCGGCTTCTGCAGTTTATCGAGAATGGCCTTCTCACTCTTCGCTTTGTCCATCTGCCCGGCGTCCCGGTACGCTGTGAGCAGCGCATAGTGGGCCGTCTCGTTGGCCGGCTGCAGCGCAATGGCTTTGCTGAGTAAATCGATGGCGCGTTGGTAGCGCTTGTCCAGCGTTTCCATTTTGCCTAAATTGATCATGGCGGTCACGAACTGCGGCGCCCGTTTCAAGGCTTCTTCAAAATGCGCTTTTGCATCGGCTTTATTGCCTTCCACCTGCGCGATCTGCCCCAGCTGAAATTCACACGCCGCGTCTTCCGGATTGAGTTTCAATTCATCGCGAAAAGCAGCCGACGCCTTCGCCAGCGACTCCGGATTGTGCCCAGCCAGCAAAATGGCACGCCCCAATCGGAAATGCAGATCGGGCGCTTGCGGATTCATCTCAATCGCTTTCCGGTATTCCGCCGCCGCTTCGTCAAAGCGGCTATCGACTTCAAAGATCTCCGCCGAAAGCTCGTGGACACGGAACGACGCCGGCGTCCGCTGGAACATCGCGAGCGTCGCATCGTTGAAGGCCTTCATGTGCAGCTTGGCTTGCAAATAGAGCACGTCTGCGTCATTGGGGAATTTCGCAGCCATTTCATCTAACAGCGCAAAAGCCTTCATCTCCGATCCCGCCGCGCTGTAGCACTTCACCGCCGCGATGCCCGCCAGCCGCTCTTCCCTTGCCATACTCTGCAAAGCCGGTAAAGCTGCCGCGCAGTCTCCGGTGGCGGCCTGCGCCAGCGCCAGGAAAAGCTGCGCTTGTTTGTCGTTCGGATCTTTCGCCGCGTCGGTCAGTTTGGCGAGCGCAACTGAATAGCGTCCTTGGTTAAAAGCGGTAATCCCATCTTCGGTCAAACTGCTCTGCGCGAGCAAGAGGGCGAATGCGAGACGGCTAATGGCCAGCATCGTCCAACATCAAATCCGTGTTGCCGAAACGATGGTGCGCCTTCCCCTCGTAATAGCGAAAACTCAAGAGCGGCGGCGGCCCGGGCGCGATCGCCGGCTGGGGGTTCACGCGCGCATCCGGCGTCTCGGCCAGAGTTACGCAGCGGCCGGAATCCGCCACTTGTTGCTGTGTCACCAGACCGTTCCATAGAAAAGCGATTGTGAGTATGGCTGTCATCGTCCGTTCAAATCCTGCAGAGCCTTTTTAGCCGTGACGCTATCCGGCTTGCGTTCTAACAACTGCTGCATCAATTGGCGCGCCCGGTCGAATTGGCCTTGCTGCGTGTAAATCCGCCCCAGATTCAGATAAAGCGTTTCATCTTGCGGCGCCACGCCGATTCCGTATTCGAACGCCGCAATCGCGTCGTTTGTCTTGCCTTGCTGAATATATAGCACGCCCAGATTGTTGATGGCGCCCGCATAGTCGCGTTTCAAAGCGATGGCTTGTTCAAAATATTTCTTGGCATCGCCGGCTTGCCCCTGTTTCGCGAGTGCCAAACCCACGCCGTTGGCCGCTTCTGCCTGTTGGGGGTTCAACACGAGGGCGCGCCGGTAGAAGTCTTCCGCCCGCTTCTGCTCGTCCAGCTTGTCGGCCACCTGTCCGGCATTGAGCAGGGTGTAAATCAAATCCGGCTTTAGCGCCAGCGCTTTGTCGTAACTGTCTCTTGCCTCTTTTAGGTTTTTACGGCTGTCGTAAACGTCGCCGAGACCGGACCACGCTTCCGGGTTCTCCTCGTTAATCTTCAACGCGTCACGAAAGCTTTTCTCCGCATCGCCCATGCGATTCGCTTGCAAATGAATCTGCCCCACCAGCACTAAAACGCGCGCATTGCTTGGCGTACGCCGCAAAACCTGTTGCAAATAAGGCAGCGCCTGTTCGTAATAGCCCGACCACAAATACGCCGCGCCAAACTTGAAAAAATCGCGATGCGGATTGCCCGCGTAAAAGCCGGGAAACGGCAAGGGATTGCCAGGTTTCGCCATATCGGCTGCCACTTGTTTGGTGTCCGGCGCCTTCCCATAAACTTTAATCGCATGGCCATCCTGGTTGAGCAGCAAATGGAACGGCGTCACCAATGAAGTTCGCCAATCGAACAAGTACCGCCGAAAAATCTCGTACTCTTCGCGCTTTTCACGCAACACAAACAAGCCCGGACCGCGTTGCGTTTCCGGCAGCGGGACTGGTTCAATGAGCCACGTGTCTTCGAGCCGTAAGCTGTTATCGGCGTGAACCGGCAACTCCGCGAGCGCCCTTGGCGTGCGAAACGGCCTGCTTACGCACTGCGCCTCCCCCTCTGTAATGGTGTATGTGTGGCCGGCCTTTAGACCTGCCAGCTCTTGCACCAATCCCGACGGCCAGGCAATGCGCAGCCGCTCGACCGATTCCTTAGGTCCCAATCCGAAAATGAGCCGCTTGCTGTGCTGCGACAAGAACGCCGCGCCCGCACTCAGCCATTTTGCCTGGCCGTCGACTTCAACCTTCGCGCCAATGCCGTCGCGATTCGATTTCGTGCCGCGCAATTCAAACGCGATGGCGTGTTTACCGGTGGCGCAATCGTTTTGTAGAACTCGCACTTGCGGGCCTAAGCGGCTCTTCAGAATCAGATCGGGCCGGCCGTCGCCATCGAAATCGGTGACGGCAAACGCCCGCGAGTCGTCCGCAAAATCGAGGCCGCTGACGCCCGAAAAATCGAAATAGCGGTCGCCGCACTTCACATGCAGCACATTCGGTTCACGGCCATTCCAACTATAATCTTCGCGGATGAATTGGTTGATGGCATTCCAGCCATTCTCATAGGCCGCTGAAGGCTGCGCCGTTACCGGCGACCGCGCCACCACTTGCCGCCAAAAAAAACTGTTGAGGTCTGTCTCCGATTCATTCGTCAACATGCCGCAAGTCACGAAAATTTCCGGTTGGCCATCGTTATCCAGATCGTGACCATCCGCCGCCCAAGCCCAGCGCCCAAATCCAACTTGCTGCCGCACGCTCACGTCCTCGAACTGGCCATCGCCGCGATTACGAAAAAGCGAGTTGCCCATGGTGTGGCCTTTATACGCTTCTGGCGCTTGTTGTGCCGGAACGAAGTGCGGGTCCTGAATGAGGCGCTGGCCCGCATCGGTCCACATGTTCGCTACATAAAGGTCCGCGCGGCCGTCGCCATCATAATCGAACCACGCCGCGCTCATGCCGGGACCGATGTCTTCCACTCCCGCTTCTGCCGCCTTGTCGCGAAAGCGGCCTTCGTGATTCACATAGAGATTCTTGCGGCCGAAATCGTTGGCCACGTACAGATCGGGCCAGCCGTCTTCATTGAAATCGCACCAGGCGGGCGCAAAGCTGAACCGGTCGTTATTTTCGTTCATGCCGGTTTCCGCCGTGCAATCTTCGAACCAGCCGCTACCATCGGCGTTCAGCTTGTTGCGAAACAGAAAGTTGGGCGGCCCGTTCCTGGCATCATGATACGGCGAGGCGTAGGTGTATTGCGCCTCGCTTTGAAAATAAACGTAACAAGAGAGATACAAATCGAGCTTGCCGTCGCGATCGAAATCGGCCGCCGCCATGCCCGTAAATCCGCCTTGCGGCAGCGTTGCAAAGCGAAACGCGTCATCGCGAACCCGAAAACGCCCGCCGCCTTCGTTCAACAGCAACAGCGGGCCGGCGTTACGCAGCACAACTAAATCCTGCCGCCCGCTGTCGCGCAGATCGAGGAGCAAGGCTGCCGACGTATCGTCCAAAACGTCCGCGCCCCACGCCGCCGTGATGTCTGCCAATGTTCCATCTTCTCGAAACTTGAAGAGCCGGTTGGGCAAGCCGCCGGGCTGGCAGACGTAGATTTCGTCTGTTCCGTCGTTGTCGATATCGCCCACCGCAATGCCATTGCTGCCGTACAGATCGATGCCGCTCGCCGGATCAAGCCGCGACCGCCAATAAGGCACACCCCGCAAGAGCTGTTCACGAAACGCGGGACACGCTCCAAAGACCGCCGCTGTCACATCCCGGAAGAATGGCTTAGCCGCGGACGCGACATGCTCTTCGACAGGCGCAAGCTTGCCTTCTTCATAGCGCCACAAACCGACCCGGTAAAACAGTCTGCCATCCTTTTCACTCGCGACCTCAAAGCGCACCGTGTTGCCCGGTAAAGGAAAGAAATCGGCGCGCCGCACGCGGCCGAGCGATTCAACCCATTGCTCCCAACTCGCCGTCGCCCCTTCGAAAACTCCTTCGGCCAAGTCCACCGCCACTTGCTTATAAGAGGTTGGACCGACGGCGGCATGAGCGAGGGTTTTAGAAAACACGGCCGCGCGCAGTCTGGCCTTCAAATCAAGCGCTGCTTTTTCGCTCGTAAACTCATCACGCCCCGGTTCGATAAAACTCTTCAGTTTTAGATAAGGCGGTTCTTGATGGCGTGGCTCTTCAGCAAAGGCCGCCGGCGATTTCAAAGAGGCTAGGGCCGCGCTCGAGATCAGAAACTCGCGCCGGTTCACTCTTTTACTGCTCCGTAACGTTCAGCGTCTGATCGACGGCGGTCTTGCCGATCTTCTTAACCGCCCCGCTGGGCCAACGAATTTCAATGCTCTCAACGGCAGCCGCTGTTCCCAGCCCGAAATGGAGGGTGAATGAGTTGTTTGAATAATAGCTGCCGCCGCTCATCACTTCATCGATCGTCTTGCGTCCATTCGCCGTAATAATGGCGCGCGCGCCAATCGCGCTGCGATTCGACTTTGTGCCGCTTAGCGACAAGTTAAGAAAGTGGCCATGCGCGCCCTCGTTTTTGAGAAGGCTGGGCACCGAGTTCATGTTAACGATCACGATTTCCGGCCGGCCATCACCGTCCAGATCGCCGACCGCCAAGCCGCGAGCCGGCCGCGAAACTTGAAAAGCCGGACCGGCCTCATCGGTGACATCCTTAAACTTGCCGTTGCCCAGGTTGTGATACAAAACCGTGGGCTGTAAATATGTGTCGGCGAGTTGTTTACCTTCCACTTCAGGATAGACATGCCCATTGGCGACGATCAGATCGCGCCAGCCATCGTCGTCCACATCGACGAAAGCAACGCCCCAACCTAAATATTGGCGAGCCTTGAGGCCGGCCTCGCGCGATAGATCGGTGAAGAATTTACCGTCGTCGTTATGGAACAGCGAGGTTAGGTCGCCGGAGAAGTTGGTCTTCGCTATATCGAGCCGGCCGTCGTTATCGTAGTCGGCCACTGCCACACCCATGCCAGCTTGTAAGGCGCCATCGAAATTGAAGGCGACCCCCGCTTCCGCGCCGCGCTCTTCAAATGTGCCGTTACGCAGGTTGTGGAAGTACAGACTTGGGGTCATGTCACAAGCGATATAGATGTCCGGCCATCCGTCATTCGAGAAATCTGCCGCCACCACACCCAAACTGTACCGCCCGCCCGGTTTCAAAAAACCGGCGGCCTCGCTGACATCGGTGAACGTGCCATCGTGGTTGTTGTGATACAGCACGTTGTGCGCCTTGGGCAAACCGCGCGGGCCGCACATCACAGGGATCGACTTCCATTCGCAAAAATCGCCGTCGCCGGGCTTCGGCGTTTTGTCCAAATCCAGATCCACGTAGTTCGCCACCACCAGATCGAGGTAGCCATCCCGGTCGTAATCGACGAACGAACAACCGGAGCCATAGCGAATGCCGGTGGTAGGCAGTTTGGCCTTGGCCGTGACGTCCTCAAAAGTCCCATCGCCCCGGTTCCGGTAAAGGATGTTATGGCCGTAATAGGTGACGAGCATGTCGGGATGACCGTCGTTATCGTAATCTCCCACGCAAACCCCTTGGCCCCAGCCGGTTACGGTCAGCCCAGCAGCTTGGGCAACGTCATGAAAGTGGCCGTTGCCGTCGTTGTGGTAAAGCTGCGGCAGGGATGCGGCCGTCGAGTTCAAACGGGTTCCGTTGGCGATGAAAATATCGTTGCGACCGTCGCCGTCATAGTCGAAAATCGCGACGCCATTCCCCGTCGTTTCAAGGATATAGTCCTTGCGGTCCAGGTCGCCAAACAGGTTCTTGCCCGTCAGCCCCGCGCTTTCCGCAACGTCGCGAAAATAGAACGGGGCGGTGGCGCCAGCAGCGGCCAACGTCAACAGGGTCAGCGAAATGGCCGTACCGCGCCGTAGCATTCGACCAATAGGATAACCTTAGCGGCCCGGTGGAGTTCATCCTAGCGAAAACCCGTTAAAAAAATCTTGAAGTAAACGTTTACGTGTGATAGAGTCTAGTGCAGTTCGAGGTCTTTCCGTAACTCAACGTAAGAGGGGTTTTCAAAACATGCCACGTTGGCGTAATTTTCTTTCTGTTTTTCTTGCACTGTTTGCAATGAGCACAATCGCCCTTGCACAGCGCGATTTAGGTACCATCACCGGAACCATAACCGACCAGCAAGGTGCGGCGGTTCCAAACGCAAAAATCACCATCACGCAAGACGGCACCGGCGTCACCTATGACACCGTTAGCAACGATACCGGCAACTACACGCGGCCCGCGCTAACACCAGGAACCTACACGGTGACTGCTGTGGCTCCCGGATTCCAAAAGACGGAACAAGGCAATATCATCGTCAATCCTGGCGAGCCGGTTGCAGTCAACTTGGCTTTGCGGCTCGGTAATGCCTCACAAACCGTAGAGGTAACGGCCGCAGCGCCGCTGCTGCAAACGGAATCGCCGGCGATTTCTCAAAATTTGAACTCTGCGCAGGTTTCTGAATTACCGCTCGGCGGACAGAGAGTATTCACTTATCTGGCGCGGTTGGCCCCGGCTGTCCTTCCGGCTGAAAACGGCGCGCGCGATTCGAACGGCGGCGGATTCTCCGCCAATGGTGTGCGCTCGACAGGTGAAAATAACTTCCTTTTGAATGGTGTCGACAATAACGTTAACGTCATCGACTTCATTAACCAAACCTCTTTCGTCATTGGTCCTTCGGTGGAAGCCATTGGCGACATGCAGGTGATTACGAATGGCGCCAGCGCCGAGTATGGCCGCGCGGCCGGCGGAATTTTGGATATCACTTTGAAATCCGGTACGAATCAGATTCACGGTGTGGCTTTCGAGGTTTTGCAGAATACGGACCTGAATGCCAATAGCTGGACGAACAATCTCGCCGGCGTGGCTCGCAATCCTATTAAGCAGAACCAATTCGGCGGCGCTGTGGGCGCACCCATCATCAAGAACAAGCTGTTCATCTTCGGGGACTATCAAGGAACTCGCATTAGGACGTCCGGCGGTTCAGTCGACGGCTTGGGCTACGGGGGTTTTTACACGATTCCCACCGCTCAAGAGCGGGTTGGAAATTTCTCAGGCGTTGGCGTGCCGGTGTACGATCCAACAACCACCGTCTGCACCAGTGGCTGCACGCCCGGCACGTTGACGGCTCAACCCGGCGCGACACCGGTTTATACCCGAGGTACATACGCCGGCGGTCAGATTCCAACCTCGCAAATGGATCCTGTTGCGGCGAAATTGGCTGCGCTTTACCCCGGAACCAACCGGCCTCTCACGGCGGGTGCCTTCCCGACCAATGATTTTTATACGGTAACGGCCGGCAGCCTCAACACGGATCAAGGCGATGGCCGCGTGGATTACCATCTGAGCGACTCTAACAGTATTTTCGGGTCTATCAGTTGGACCAATACGCAAAAGCTGAGTCAGACACCTTTCGGGGGAGCGCTCGATGGTGGCAACTTCGCCGGCAACAGCGAACAGGATTTAGGCCGCAACGGCAATCTGAGCTGGACGCACATTTTTTCGCCGACCATGGTGAACGAAGCGCGCGTGGGTTTCAGCCGGTTGGTCACAGCGCGTACCCAGGCGAATGCCAATACCGACGAGTTCAAAGCATTTGGCATTGGCGGTTATGATCCAACGACAACGTTGAACGGCGGCTTGCCGCAGTTTGATTTGCAACGCTACAGCCAAATTGGCGCAAACAATTGGTTGCCCACCAAGGAATACAACAATGAGTGGGATCTGATCAACAACTTGACGATTAACAAGGGAACGCATTCGATCAAGGTGGGTGCTGAGTTCAGAGAACTGCATTTCCCGTTCTTCCAAGTTCCTGAGCCCCACGGCGAGCTAGGGTTCGAGCGCACCGAGACCGCATATCCGAGTCTTTCGGGTCCCTTAACTCCATCTACCTCGGGAGACGAGTTCGCTTCCTTCATGCTGGGCGCGATCGACTATGACAATATTTCGACCACGAACTTTATCTCTTCTACGAAACAGGCGTACGCCGGATACATACAGGACAACTGGAAGTTTAGTCCTAAACTAACTTTGAACCTGGGTTTCCGTTATGAACTGTTCTCGCCCATCGGTGAGCAGTTCGGACGGCAATCGAACTTCGATCTACAGAACCTGACGCTGTATATCCCGAACGGTCCAAACGTGAACGCGCCATTGCCGTCGAATTTCAATGCTCCCGCTACTGTTAACGGTGTGACGTTCCCGGCGCTCTTCACAACACCGATTACAGTTAGCCGTGGGCAGGTTAACTCTTATCTGATCCCGTGGGACAAGGCGGATGTTTCGCCGCGTCTCGGTTTCGCTTATAACCTGAAGGAGAAGACCGTCATTCGCGGCTTCTACGGAATCTTCTACGGCGGTGAGGAAAACCAGGGCGGAAACCCGAACCGTGGTGAATCCGCACCGTTCAACGAATCGCCTTCTTTGGATCGGCCCAACGGAGTCAATCAGTTCCAGCCCGACCCGTTAATGGCGAACGGCAGTCCGATTGGCGGAATCGCGGTTGGATTCCCCGTCAACGTCTTCACCGGATATCCTGTGTCTTCACTGAACTTCCGCGAGGTTGCTCAGGATTTCGATAATCCGATGGTTCAGGAATGGAACCTTTCGGTCCAACACGAATTGCCAGGACAGATGGCTTTGGAAGTCGGTTACCTGGGCAACCATCAATCGCATCAACTCCTACAGCCCAATCCGAATACGGGCGGCCTGGTCTTTACCTCGAACCCTGCGATCACCGGTACCAGCACGAGCGTGTATCCGGATCTTGGCGGCGTCTCCGGAACCGCTACCTTCGGTTTCGGGAATTACAATGCCATGACCGCAAAGTTGACAAAGCGGCTGACCAATGGCCTCCAGTTCCAGGCAGCTTACACTTATGGTCATTCGCTGGCGGATAGCGGCACCACACTGTCGGGTTCGCCCGGTGTCTACACTGTGGACAACGCCAACCAAAATTCGTCCTATGCCACCTCGGCTTGGGACATACGGCACAATTTCGTTACTTCGTTCAACTACGCAATTCCCTTCGGTAGGGGCAAACAGTATGGCGCCAGCTTGAACCGGGCCGTCGATTTTGCTCTTGGCAACTGGCAGGTGAACGGCATTCTTTCGCTTCGCACCGGTCAGCCATATACGCTGGATTCGGGCGGCTGTTTAGTCGTCAACGGCGGATGCGGACCGGAAATCATCCCTGGGAAGAATGCGAATGCGGCTCCTCCGGGCGGACGCACTCCCAGCGAATGGTTTAATACGGCTAACTTCTTGCCCGTCGGCAGCCAAGGCCTGTCGGAAGGCAACGTAGGTTTGCAGACCAACACTGGGCCGCCGACGCGGACTCTTGATTTCTCGATCTTCAAGGACTTCGCGTTCACAGAGCGGATCAAGCTTGAGTTTCGAGCTGAAGGTACGAACGTAGCCAATACCCCGCAATTTGGTTTTCCCAGCAATAGCCAAACCAGCGGTAACTTTGGCCAGATTACCAGCACCAATGCTGGCACTGAGCGACACATTCAGTTCCAGATGAGACTTAGGTTCTAACAGAGAGCGATTCCTTAAGTGAGGCCGCCGGCGTCGATAGATGCCGGCGGCCTTTCAACGTTTAGTACGTTTAGTATTTGCTCATTCTGCTGCTCCTTTTCCTGACGGGCGATTCGTCAACGCAACTCTTGCAGCGCGGACTGCTAGCGCTTCAGCACGGCGACTTGGCGGAGGCGCGCAGGGCGTTCGAGGAAGTGACCAAAGAAGAGCCGCAGAACGCTTACGCTTGGGTGTCTCTGGCGGAGACTTATACGCGATTGAAGCAGCCGGCGGCGGCAGCGGCGGCGGCGGCGAAGGCCGAGAAATTCGGCGGCGATAATCCAACGATCAACCACGGCCTGGCGATGTATTTTGCCAAGGCTGGACAATTTGCGCATGCGGCGGAGCTTGAGCAGAAGTTTGCCGATAGCGGGCGCGCCGATCCGGCCGCCGAGGAGCGAGCGGCCGGTTTGTTTCTAGATGCAGGGAAGACAACAGAAGCACTGGCGGCGGCGGAGAAAGCAGTGGAACAGCATCCTTCGCCGGGAGCGGAAAACGTACTGGGCCGGGCATTGGTGGTGGCGGCCAAGACCGACGAAGGGGAAAAGCATCTTGGGCTCGCCTGGAGCGGCGCTCAGAGCGATGCTCGTTTCGCGTTCGATTATTGCCAGGTGCTGTTGAGGAAACAGGACTTCACCAAGGCGGCAGAGGTGCTTTCCACGACGCTAGAATCGCATCCAGACGATGCGCAGTTGGTTCTGGCGCTGGGTGTGGCTCGCTACGGCCAGAGGCGGTTCGACGACGCGATAGCGGCCTTTCTCAAAGTGATCCGGATTGACCCGCAAGTGGAGCAGCCGTATGTTTTTCTTGGCAAGATGTTGGACCAGGCGGGCGAGCGTTTAGGAGAGATTACGGCGGCGGTGGAAAAATGGTCCGCGCGAAATCCGAGCAATGCGCTGGCGCCTTTGCTGTTAGCCAAGGCTCGCCTGGCCGGCGATTCGAAAGATCCTACAGCGGAGGAGTTGCTGCGGAAATCGATCAAGATGGATGAGGGCAATTGGGAAGCGCATTACGAGTTAGGGGTGTTGCTTGAGGGGAAACGGAATTGGGCGGGCGCGGCGGCGGAGTTGAGGCGCGCCGCAGAATTGGACGAGAAGCAGGCGATGCCGCATTACCATTTGGCGCGAGTCTATGACAGGCTAGGAGAGCAGGACAAAGCTAAAGAGGAAAGAGCCATTCATGAGCGGCTACAGCCCTAACTTTTCGCGGGCGTAGTTCAGACAATCAATGACGTTTTGATCTTCCACTTGCAGTTGTTCGGCGTGGCTGAGTTGTGAGATGAGGGGCAGGGGTTTGGCGGGTTTGTGAGTGGCAACGAAGCGCAGGGTGCGCGCGAGGTAGAGACCGCTGCGATCGGGGAACGTGGCCCAATATTTATCGGTGAGGCAAGGCACTGGCAGCGGGTCGCGGGTGATCATTTCGAGCAGTAGGCGGGCTTTGGGACGGGCCTCGCGGACGAGGCCGATGGCGCGCGGCAAATCGA
>Ga0302326_10026407_pt1 | contig 11739 bp, 9 predicted proteins | sample Palsa_T0_3_FD_202264 | JGI IMG/M metagenome (GOLD analysis project Ga0302326, IMG submission 202264) | Peat permafrost microbial communities from Stordalen Mire near Abisko, Sweden - Palsa_T0_3 | ecosystem: Environmental > Terrestrial > Soil > Palsa > Peat permafrost | place: Sweden: Abisko... | reverse complement strand
GCCTCTATATCGAAGTTATGAAAGCGAATTGCCTCGACTGAGCCGTCCAACCAGCAAACTTGCTGCTCTCGCACGGGAGGGCCGGGCCCGAAATAGTTCGCATACGTCAGTTGGAGGTTCGTGAAGCTACGCAGTAAGCTAGTGGTAAAGTACGGGTTAGAACCCAGCTCGAGAGCTGGTCCGCGCAGGTCTTGGGCCAACCCCCACGTGTACAGAAAGCGCCGCCAGTCCTGGTCGCAATAATTGAGTAATTCCTGCGCCGGCCCATCGGTAATCGTCACTTGCCGAAGCAAATGATGAATCTGGTCTGCCACGTATCCTTCAGGGACCGGTAGCGGAGGACACAGAGGAAACGCTTCAACGGTCCGGCTTGGGCGTGTTTCAAACAGTTTCATACCGACTGGTACCTCCATAACTTTATGGAACACAGGTCGACATAATCGCAATCGCCCTATAACCGCGCGGCCGGCTGCGGATGGTAGCTGCGGAGCGGATGTTCCAGGGCCACCTTCCACTCACGCTGATAGAACCGAACTCCCGTCACTACGAGCGTCTTTGCGGCAGATGGAGGAGGAATCGTCACTCGAAGGGACCTGCAGCGCTGGCGACGATAGAACATGATTAGGGCTTGGCCGTCTCCACCGGCGGAAAAGTAATGACTATGAAACATGGGATTCAAGTGGCCGTCTACCCAGACTCGCGCGTACAGCAGGTGGGCGGGCTGCAAACCTTGAAGTTTCAGGATGTCGAACTCCACTGGTTTTGGAAACTCCAGCAAAACCGTGCACGCGCTTTGGGCGTCCGGCATGCAGTGCCAGCCGTCCGTGGGCGTGGAAGCCGCCGGCGAAGGTGGTTCTGCGAAAACCGGGCGTATTTCCATGCGGGTAGTTCCCCATACAGCTAGCGGTACCGCAATCAACAGGCAGGTCGGGATCCATCCAAGGCTTCGCCAGGCAACAGTAAGTGTCAGGTATGCGTAGAGGCCGATAAATGGAATTAGCCATAGCCAATATCGGATGCCGTGGTACTGAAAAGCTTGGACGACCCAGTAGTCGTTGAAGGCGAGAAAGTAGATAACCGCCCCTACCTGGGTGAGCGCGACCGCAAGCCCTCGCCACCTGAGCGTCTTAATGAAGACTGCCAAGCCCGGCAGCGTAAGGAAGAGAAGGGGGAAGACGGTTATGAGCGTCCGCGATTCGCCAAAGAGGCTAAAGCCGTCAACACAAAAAGTATACAGCTTGAGATTCCACGACGCGAAGCCGAAACCGATATGAGCCGTTGCCTCAGCGTACGCCTTTGAGACCAAGTGGCCATGAATCGTGAAGCTGTAATACAACATTATGCCGGCGAGGGGAGCTGCGCCGGCAGCGAACCAGCGGGCTCGCTGGAGCGCTTCCCGCCAGCTATGGCAACCGAGCCATAGCGCAGCCATGGCCGGCCATGCGTATAAGACGTCGCCGGGCCGAACCGCGAAAATGAGCCCGGCGCAAATGCCCGTAACGATGGAGCGGCGGCGATCTCGCTGCTGCGCCAAGGCGAGGCAGGCCAAAGTCATGAGAGCGGCATTGGTGGGGATGTTGGTCCACGGACGAACCAAATTGCCTTGCACGCTGGTAGACCACATCACGCCGAAGAAGCACAAAATCAGAGCTACCCGAAATAAGACCAACCGCCGGCAGATGTCGATGAAGGCAAGACAAATCAGGATACAGCAACAAAGGTCCGGGATGAAAAATGGATGTTGTGGCATCAACGAGAAAAACAGGGTACCAATCAACGGGTAGCCTAAGGGATACAGATGTTCGGTCGGAGTATAATTGTGCTGTTCGAGCGCAACGACGCTTCGGTAATACTGCCCCTGGTCAAACCATCCCCACCATCCTAAGGGATACTGCATAGACCTGCCAGGCAGGTTCGGATCAGTCCAGTAGCTGACGAAATAGAACGTAACCGCGAGGCAGATAAATGCCGCAAGATATAGCCACTGGCGTCCATTTAAAGGAGCCGGGCAACCCCGCGGGGCAGCGACCGTGGGATGGCTTGGCTGAGCGGCGGTCATTGGCGTGCCAAGGGGAATCCCCATGATTGTAGAGCCTCCTGGTAGCGCGCCGCGACGGCATCCGGACGAAAATTCTCCAATACGTATCGTCTGCCGTTCACACCCAGAGCGGCGCAAAGGTTCTCGTCGTCAGCAAGGAGGCAGAGGATTTCGCGGAAGTCCTCGTACTGGGAGAAGTACAAGCCCCCGTTGCTTTGGTTGCAGAAATCAGTTGTTACGCCGCACTCTGCGTTGACTATAGTGGGGCGGCCGGCCAGCCAACTCTCCATGGTTACAATGGAAAAGCTCTCCATGCGGCTAGGAACGCACAACGCGATCGCGGCCGCGTAGGCGTCGTACTTGTCCTGCGCTGGCAGGAAGCCGAGTTGGATGATACGGGAGGCATAGCCAAGCGGGATTTCCAGTTCGCCGCCACCGATGAAAACAAGCTTCTGCGTGCGCGCAGTTTCGTCCCCGTAGCGGCAAAAGTACTCGAGCAGCAGGTCGCTTCCTTTGCCCTTTTCGGTCCGTCCAGCGTATAGAAAGAAGTCCGACAGGCCATATTTGGCGCGGAAGCGCTGCGGATCTGCACGCCATTCGCAGTCTACCGGCGCCCCCGCAACAACCGCCCGGCCGGGAATCAGACTATAGAGTCTCTCCGCAAGCCGCCTTTCGTGGCCGGAGTTAAAAACAAGGCCTCTGACAGATTCACACATCTGGCGGACGATCCGCATGCGCGCATAGGCTTCGTCGTGAAGGCAGGGAATCAGTACGGAACGTTCCGGGCAGACGCTGCTTCCCCAATAAGTGGTGCCGAACATATACGGAATGCACAGAAACACGTATTCCTGGCGATGGTCAGCCATGAACTGATAGAGGCCGGGGCTATTGATCATCTCGGCCATAAATACGTCTTCATCGGCGGAAGTCAGCGGCTGGTTATGCATCAATTTGTAGTTCACCCGATCGAAAATGACCGTGTTGCGCTGGCGTACGCGAAATCTGCGCACTGGAACGCCGTCTTCATAGGAAAGGCCTTCGGGGTGAAAGTTCTGGTTCCAATCTGAGTGAAACTGTTTCACGCATGTTGTTAGGACTTCAGCCAGCACACCGGCGCCCAGCAGCGCTTTAACGGTATCCCGGCACAGCGATTCGGCGCCGCCCGGGATATGCTCGCCATACCACGGAATCACGAAGGCGACCTTGACACTCATCCGCGCTTAGAACAGCGGCGCCGCCGGATGTGCGGAGCCGGTCTGCGGCGATGCGACGGCAGACAAAACTCTCATCACGCGCCTGTCCACTTCCTCCCAGGTGTAGTTTGCTCTGACGAACGCCTCGCCCTGCACTCCCAACGTGCGAGCGAGGGCATTATCGTTCAGCAGGCAATTCATGGCCTCGCAGAATTCCTCGTAGCCGGTATACCACAATCCGCCGTTGCTCCGGATGCACTGTGCTCGCAACACCGCGCAATTACCATTGGCCAGGATCGGCCTTCTGAGTAGCCAGGACTCCAGAGCCGCGATACAGAGACTCTCGTAAGGCGAGGGTGCAACCATAAATTGGCATTCTCGAATAGCCCAATATTTCGTGGCCTCCGGGACGAAGCCGGCCATGACGATCTGCGGATGGCCGGAAACTGGCATGACCGCCTTCCCTACCATGAGCAGTTTTAGATCGGTTCTAGAGGACTCCGCTATATAGCGTTCAAAAAAGTCGATCAGGGTCCTGCATCCCTTCGATTCGTCAATCCGTCCGGCATAAAGAACAAATAGGGAATCCGCCAGCCGCGCACGCAACGCCTCCCATTGAGGATCCGAGGAAGGGTCGGGTACCAGATCGATGCCGGCGCCGATCACGTCCGCCTTCAGGTCGATATCGAAAAAACGCTTCTTCAAAAATGCGAGTTCCTCGGGAGAGAGGCACAGCAGATAACGGGCTTTCCGAAATACCTTATCAAAAATACCAAGATAAATCGGTAGCTCATCGTGGGCAGTCGGAACCAGGACCGCACGGTCCGAAACAAGAGGCAATCCAAAATAAGTCGTCGCATAGAGATAGGTCTGGAACAAAAAGACATCATAATCCGAACGGTGCTGTTCCAGGTAGGTGAGGAGGGGGCTTGAGTACGGTCCTTGCAACGTCATCCAACGAAGCTCATCCTGATCGGTGTGGGGCTTCAGAAAAACGGTTTGCGATGCTTCGTCGAATTGCGCTGACGTTCGCGGCTGGTCCACCCCAAATCGCCGAACGCACACGCCGTTTACGTTGGCTGTGCCGTCCGGATATTCATCTTTCCACGTCATGTAGTCAATTGCCCGCGTGGTCAGCACGTCGACGTCGTTATGCCGGGCCAGGTGCTCGGCGAGTCCCCGGCAGTGAGTTTCCGAACCGCCGTTCACCTCGACGCCGTAACGTTGGACCACATATGCGATTCGGAGGCGTTTCACGAACGAACTCCCGCACCATAGGTGTTTGTCCCGGACCTTTCAGTCATGCTCGTTTCGCCGAGCCTCCCAGGCAACCTCGCTATAATATCAAATAGTTTCCTGTGAAGCACGCCAGGGCTGAAGACCTCGTGGTAACGCTGGCGGCCCAAGTCTCCGAACCGGGTTGCCAAATCCGTGTCGTTCACCAGTTCTGAGATATAGGCCGCACAGTGCAACTCGTCCCAATGCTCCAGAACAAATCCGCAGCCGCCTATCGTCTCGGAAACGGCGGCTTTCCCCCAGGCAACAATAGGCACGCGGAAGTACATGGCTTCCACCAGCGGGACACAGAAACCCTCGTGCTCACTAGTGCATAGGAATATGTCCGCGGCAACGTACAGGCTTTTGAGCTGACTGGCGGTGACGGAACCGGTAAAGACGACCTGGTCGGCGACGCCCAGACGCGCCGCAAGCTGCCGCAGATCTTCGACATAGTTTCGCAGGCGGTCGTCTATACCGCCGGAGAATATCAGTTGGCACCGGCTATTGAATTGGTGGCGATATACGGCAAATGCCCGGATGGCGCGCGCATGACCCTTGTTGGGCTTAATGCCGCCGACAAATAGTATATTGACCACCTCCCCGGAATAGCGTTGGATGGTGGGAATATCGAAAGGCGCGTGTCCCAGTTCTTCGGTCAAATGCAGCGGGGCTAGCACACGGCAGGTTGCTGCGGGGACGCCCAGTGCAATCAGATCGGCGCAATTAAAAGTGGAGTCGCCCAGAACGATCATGTTCCGGAGGCCCGCAATCTTCTTGGTCGCTTCCAGGCCTGCCGTACACGCCTGCTGGTAATGAATCGAATAGGGGGCAAAGAATCGCGGCGGAGTGACGTTGTGGTGCCGAAGGACAATTCGATTTCTCGTGTTGAAAAGGATTGCCTCTCCCGATCCCCACCCCATCGAGTGATGGTAGATCAGAATATCTTCGGACGATTGCCAAAAGTCCGCCGGAGCTTTGGAGAGCGGCTCCGCGATGCCGGCACACCGCGGATGAATGCCTTCGGCAAAGATACGGACTGGATATCCGTGCCGGAGAAACGTATCCCGCATTTGGGCGACGTCATTCCCGATCGCGTCGTATGGCGCGAGGCTCGGCGTGAGGATGTGAACGCGGGGAAGTCCAGTCACAGTCAAACTCGCCGCCCGATGACTGCGTAATCTTGCGGACCGTAGAAGTATTCATTGAACCGCCGCGCCAGTTCCGTGCCGCCATCTAGGACCTTGTACGATTCTGCGTAGGGATGCAGATGCACGATTTCGACGTCACACAGTCCCCGCGCCTCCAGCAAAAACTGTGCAGTCAGACAAGGAATGGGATGGCGGTGCGTGGGATCGATGTAGAAGTTGTGGGACCCAACCAGCACGTTTTGTGGATTGGGCGTTTCGAAAATCGCCAGGCCGCCGGGTTTCAATACCCGTACGGTCTCGTCGATCAGTTTGATCAATACATCCAGCGGGAGATGTTCGATAATGTGAAATCCGGTTACCGCACCAAGCCGGCTATCCGGCAAGCCGCGAAGGTGCCGGAGAGCATCCTCCTCTATCACGCGCAAGCCTCTTTCCCTGCATTGGGCGATGAAGATACGGTTCGTATCGACTCCATACGCATCGAGATTGGCTTCGGCAAGGATTTCGAGCCATTCGCCGCGGCCGCAGCCGATGTCCAATATCGGCATCCGCAGGACGCCGATGCGGTGCTTTTCGAGCAAGGGAAGATAGAATTGCAGCCGGTCTTGAATCTCTGCACGGCTGCCACGAAAACGATCTTCGAGGGCCATGTACAGGCCGTCCAGCGTGTGATTGTCTTCGTCGGAAAGCTTGACTGGCTGAAGTTCGCCGAAAACCACGGCGGTCCTTTTGCGCGCCTCTTCCAGTAGAATCGAAATCCGGGCGTGCTGATGGGAATTCTCCGCACGCAATTGCTGGATGGCAATGTCCACTTGGCGTGATTTCCCGGCCATGGAAAGACTCAGGGCCTCTCGTGCGCCGGTTTCCTCCGCCAGATGAGACGACGACTGCTCACGTGCTGCCGTCTCGGCCGCCAAGCATTGCACCAGGTGTTCACGCGCGCGCGCCTCTGCATCCAAAGCTCGCTCCAGCTTCACGAAACGGTTCTCGGCAGTCTGCTCCAGCGTCTCGAAACGGTTCTCGACTTCCAGCAAAAGACGCGAATGTTGTTGTGTGACGGCCGCCATAGTTCTGAGAACAGCCACATGCTGGTCGAAGCCCGCGGCGACACCCGCCTGAAATTCCAGGATCTGGGGTGTGTACCAAAAGAGCATTCTGCGAAGGGCTTTGACTAGCAGGGCTCCAAGTCTTCCCCGGAACGACTCTGGCTGCGGAGGCAGCTCCCCGACCAGCGACTTGCTTAAATGCAGCGAACGCACAGTCGTTTCCAAGGGGTTCATGTCCGGCAACTCCGGATTCGGGGGAAATTCGGGTTCATACGGCTGCCGCGGCGGAGCCGTGCGCTGCCGGATTCGCTCGCGGATTTCCTGCATGATGGTTTGGACGTTTATATCGTTAGCCATAGGTATCGAAACTCGATCCGCCTCTGCTGCCAAGAAATAAGCGGTTCACGAAGCCGTTTCCTGAACGTCCACCCGTAGCCTGCATCCGTTGACGTTATTAAGTTCGTCGAACCACGCCACCCACTCTTGAACGAGGCTGAAGGCGAGGCTGTACGAACCCGAGGCTGAAGGCGTTGGAAGGCTGACCTTCCACTTCAGCCTTCCGCCGGGAGCGAGCGCTTGCGGCAACGGGAACCGTAAACAGTCCACCTCTGGATCCGCGGTCAGCGCGTCTAACCCCAACCAGCGGTAGCCGAGGTGAATGGGATGAGGCGGGGCCGTCAGCAGCGTGACAGGCCCGCAATTTGTAACTTCGACTTCCACCGCAAGTCCGGCGCCTCTAACTATCTCACTCGCCGCCCTCACGGTAATTACGCATCGGCAGTCATCCGGTGGCATCGCGTCCATCGGTGTGAAATCGCACTGCGGGTGAATGCTTCCAACAGCGCGGAACATGTCCTCGCGATCTTGCCCGGACACGCGGGTCGCGTTTGTGCGAAATCCGCGGTGCAATCCACGCAGGAACTTTCGCGGCACCAGGCTCAGCGTGAACAATTCCACGCAGGGCAGCATTATCCGGGCCAGCGGTGTCCAGTTATTGCGGTCTAGAACGACAATTGCGCTTCGGCTTGGATCAGTCGTGGAATGACGTTCTCCGCTGACCCCAACAAAGACGTGTCTTTCCGAAACAGCCATTCCCCGCGTCCACCCGCCCATATTGACCTTCCGTGCTATGGAACCGGATTCGTCGATGAAGAGGAGGTCGCCTGGGCGCGAGTTGCAAACCAGCCACCCTCCGTCAACACGCAGTGGGTCGTGCGGACAGCACAAACCGCTAACGACATCGGTTTGGCTCTCCACGTCGAAGATCATTCCAACCGGGGCGTCCATATCATGACTCCATCCATAGTTTTCCCCAAAGCGTCCGAACGCCGAAGCGTAGAGCCTTCCGCGGTGTGCGTGAACACTATTGACATGCCAGGCGTCAGCGGTGCCGGGAGCAGTCCAGGCGCGCTTCACTGCACCATCGAAACCCAGCCAAAATATGGTGTTGACAGCGGGGCACGGGGTCACCAGGTATTCCCCGTCGCAGATTAAGGCGTGTGGATCGTCAAGACAATCGATGCGGTGATAATCGACCACGCCCGATTCATCGTATACAAGGAGTTCCCCTTTAGCCTCGGAATTTTGATGCGAGCTTGTGCACAGCAAACGGTACAGACGATCTCCGGCGACTGCGATGCCGCTCGAATACAGAGAATCGATTTTTTCCCAGGTGTCGCTTTCGATTGCAAAAAGCCAACCTGCAGAGTCCGGGCCGATGCCCGCCGCCAGAAGAATGTCCCCGTCAAGAGAGATACTGTAGCCCAGACGTTCGAACTCCACGCGCTATGTTCCTCCTTATCGTTAGGGGCTTCCTAATGGTTCACCGGTGTTCCATTGCGGAGCCGGGATTTTGCGAAGATCATTATAACCCAATGGGATATGCGCGCCCAGGGGTCGAGCCACCCGCGCCCGTGTGCGCGCCGGTTGCGGAGCGTTTTCTTGCAGCGTCGAGACTTGATATGCCAAGATCACAATCTAATGGACTTGCGCACGACCTGTGTGAGGAGAAGGCTGATCTATTGAGATCGTTTTCCGATTGCTTTATGCCAACGCGAGCCGCGAGTCGCCGTTCGAAGCCCGTGAAACGTTCGCTGGCCGGCGTCGGGGCGGCTAGCAAACGGGGAAGGCATTTTCCAAGCGTAGAATAAGCGTGAGACCGCAGGTTTTTGTTGGATTGCGTGTCGCTTATAATGGTGAATTCGGTTTTGCCGAAAGCCGGCTGACGTTCGGCAAATGGACCTGCCGTTCTAGCGGGCGAGCTGGGACGCCAATAACTTATGGGCAAACGTGCGTTGATCACCGGAATTACCGGGCAAGATGGATCTTATCTTGCCGAGTTCCTTCTTTCAAAGGGCTACGAAGTCCACGGCGCCGTCCGGCGTGTGGCCCTGGAGGATCCTGAGCATCGGCTGGTGCGCTTGAACGCCGTTCGCGGCCAGGTGACGCTGCATGCCGCTTCGCTCGAGAGCTTCGCAAGCGTATATCAAGTGGTCGCCAAGGTGGCACCCGACGAATGCTACCATCTCGCGGCGCAGAGCTTCGTCAGCTACTCGTTCGACGACGAGTTCTCGACGCTGAACACCAACATCAACGGCACGCATTTTCTGCTCTCCGCGGTCAGGGACCTGGCTCCCAAGTGCCGGTTGTATTTCGCCGGCTCGAGCGAGATGTTTGGCAAAGCGGAGGAGTTGCCGCAAACCGAGCGGACACGCTTCCACCCGCGCTCAAGCTATGGCATCAGCAAAGTGTGCGGCTTCGAGTTGACCCGGAACTATCGTGAAGCGTACGGCCTGCATGCCAGCAGCGGGATCCTGTTCAATCATGAGTCCCCGCGGCGCGGTTTCGAATTTGTTACGCGAAAAATCACGTCCGGCGTTGCCCGGATTCTGGCGGGGCAGAGCCGGAACGTGCAATTAGGGAATCTGGAAGCCAAACGGGACTGGGGACATGCGCGTGAATATGTAACAGCAATGTGGCTGATGCTGCAGCAGCCCGAGGCGGACGATTATGTGATAGCAACCGGCGAGACCCATTCCGTACGGGAGTTCGTGGAACTCGCTTTTTCTCACGCCGGCCTGGATTATAAAAACTATGTCGCGACCGATCCAACGCTCTTCCGTCCGGCGGAAGTAAATCTTCTGCTCGGCGACGCTACCAAGGCGCGGACGAAATTGGGGTGGACGCCGCGTACCACCTTCGAAGCGTTGGTCCGCGAGATGGTCGAGGCGGATTGCCGGACGCTTGGAGTGGAGCGCGATTTCTTGCGAAGCGAAGTTGGGCAGCAGGCCTAAGGCAGCGCCGCGCGGATGGAGGAGGAAATTCTACAACAGATTCAAGACGAAATGGAGCGGGCGTACGGCCGTCCGGAAGCAAACGAACACATCGAACCAGCCAAAGCGGATGCTCCGCTCACAGTTGAATCCGCGGCACTGCGATCCGTGTTATCGGCGCTGCACGCCAGTTACGCGCTGGTGGGCCAGTTACCGCCGGAGCCGCCTACCTTGCGAGGTCGTATTGGCGCCCGGCTGGTCAAGCTCGTACAGCGGATGCTTTTCTGGTACACACCCCAGATCGTGCATTTCCAGTATTCCGCCCTGCGCGCCCTGGAAGAGCAGGCCAAGATTTTGAGGCGCGCCGAGAAGCGTATCCGCCATCTCGAAGTCGAACTTGGCAAGGAATGCGCGGAGAACCGGAATCGATACCGCGCGTGGGAAGATTTGAAAGTTGCCATGACCGCCAGGGTCTCGAATTCCCAGAGCGATTTCGCCCACCGTATGCAGAGCTTCGAAGCTGCGCCTGCCGATACCAGTGCCGCGGAGAGGAGCGAAGGGTAATTGTTGGCCGTACAGACGAATTCCCTGCTATCTCCGCTCGGGCGCATGCTCGCCGGGTCCGACTAAGCTTGTAGGGGCCGGAGGATTGCGCCATCGCCGGTTTGAAAGTTCTGGCCCGAGGTTGCAAGAGGCTGCGGATTGCGAATACTGATTGTCACAGTGCGAGTTCCGTTTGTGCGCGGCGGCGCCGAGGTCCTTGCAGAGGACTTGCGCCGAGTGCTGGTGGAAGCCGGCCATCAGGCTGAAATCGTCGCTATACCTTTCAAGCCGTATCCCCCGGAGCGTATTCTGGATCACATGCTTGCGTGCCGGCTCCTGGATCTGAGTGAAACCGCCGGCACGCCCGTCGACCGGCTGATCGGGCTGAAATTCCCCGCTTACCTGATACCGCATCCGCGCAAGGCAATCTGGCTGCTCCACCAACACCGGCAGGCGTACGATTTGTGGCAACATCCGCTCAACGATCTGCACACATATGCAAATGGCCTTGATGTGCGCACGGCGATTCATGCCGCGGATATGAAGTTGCTTCCGCTGAGTCGCGGGCTCTTCACGATTTCGCGCAACGTCGCTCTCCGCCTAAAGACCTATTGCGGGCTGAACGCCGCTCCGCTGTATCCTCCCCCGCGAGATGGAGGCAACTTCTATACTCGCCCAGCGGAAGACTTTCTGTATTTCCCCAGCCGGATCACCCGGCTCAAGAGGCAGGATCTGGTGTTAAAGGCGCTATCCCGAACACGCTCCCGGATACACGTATGCTTTTCCGGTCCGGCCGACGAACCCGGTTTTGAGCGGGAGTGCGCGGCTTTGTCGCGGAAAGAGGTCCTGGGAAACCGCGTGCAGTGGTTGGGTGCGGTATCCGAAGAGGAGAAGCGCGATCTCTACGCCCGCTGCCTCGGAGTGCTCTTTCCACCCCTAGATGAAGATTACGGCTATGTCACGCTGGAAGCCATGCTGGCCCGTAAGGCTGTCATCACCTGCGCCGATTCGGGTGGTCCGCTTGAATTCGTCGTGCATCGCGATACCGGAATTATTGCGGAGCCGACTCCCGAATCGCTTGCCGCCGCTATGGACGATCTATGGAACGATCGCGAGCGGGCCAGGCAGTGGGGCGATGCCGGCCGACAGCGCTATAGCGACCTGCGGATCGACTGGGGCAACGTCTTAGAGAACCTTCTGCAATGAAGATCTTGATCGCCA
>Ga0302326_10026406_pt1 | contig 11739 bp, 12 predicted proteins | sample Palsa_T0_3_FD_202264 | JGI IMG/M metagenome (GOLD analysis project Ga0302326, IMG submission 202264) | Peat permafrost microbial communities from Stordalen Mire near Abisko, Sweden - Palsa_T0_3 | ecosystem: Environmental > Terrestrial > Soil > Palsa > Peat permafrost | place: Sweden: Abisko... | reverse complement strand
GCGGCGCTCCGGTCCGAGCAGGTCTTCGGCGTCGGCGACCCGAGCGTCTACCTGCAGTACGGGTACTGGATCGCCAAGCACGGGACGGCGCGGATACCGACGTTGGCGTCGTCGTTCGGAACATCCGGCGGGCTGGTCTTCGCGAGCAGCGGGTTCAGCGTGTCCGGCGGAGTGATCACCCCGGGCTTCCTGCCGGGGCTGCCGATCGTGCTCGCCGCCGGGACGTGGATCTCCGGGCTCGGCGGCGAGCTGCTGATGCCCGCGGTGCTCGGCGGCTGCGCGGTACTGTCGTTCGGCGGTGTCGTGGGCCGGCTGGCAGGCGGGCGGTGGGCGCCGGTCGGGGCGCTGGTCCTCGCGGCCTCGCTGCCCGAGATCTACGTGTCGCGCACGCCGTTCAGCGAGCCGCTGGTCCAGGTGCTGCTGTTCGGCGGGCTGTGCCTGTTCATCGACTCGTTCGGCGTGGTTGGCGGCGGGCTCGCGCTGGCCGGGCTTGGCGGCCTGGCGCTCGGGCTGACGGTGCTGACCTGGATCGGGTCGCTGAGCATCCTGCTGCCAGCGTTCCCCGTGCTCGCCTGGTTGTTCGTGGCACGGCGGCGGCAGGCGGCGCCGTTCGGGATCGGGCTGGTCCTCGGCATCGCCATCGGATTGTCGGTCGCGCTGACACTGGGGCGGTCCTACCTGTCGACGTTGTCGACCCAACTGCACACGTTCGGGCTCGCCGCAGCCGCGTTCGGCCTGGCAACGGCGCTGATCGCCCCGCTCGCGATCCCGGAAGTGCGCGGTCGGGTGTGGCGCGCGTTCACGCGTCGGCTGCGAGTGACAGGGCTGGCGGGAGAGGAGATCTCCCTGCCGTCGCTGGCGATGCTCGTGCAGTGGGCAGCGGTGGCGCTCCCGGTGGTCGCGCTCATCGTGCTCGCCGCCCGGCCGTACGTGGAGACCGTTCTCGGGCAGACCAGCCCGACCCTGATCCGGGAGGTCGCCTCGCTGCAGCGCCTCGCTGGTCTCCCGGTGGACGGGCGGAGACAGTACTACGAGCAGAGTCTCAACTGGGTCGTGTGGTACATCGGGCTGCCCGCGGTGCTGCTGGCCTGTGCTGGCGCGGCCGGGATCGGACGGCGCCTGGTGCGGGCCGTCCTCGACTGGCGCTCGTCGCTGGTGGCGGCGCGCCTGTGGGGGCTGCCGTTCGTGATCATCGCCTGGTCGGTCGGGACCGTGCTCTGGGACCCGGCCGTGGCGCCGTGGCAACTGTGGGCCTCGCACCGGCTCGTGCCGGTGGTGCTGCCGGGGCTCGTGCTGCTCGCGGTCTGGGTCTCATCGCGGTTGACCCTGCGGGCGGCGTTGCTGGGCGCGTCGCGCGTGACGGTCGCGCTCGTCGCGATCTGCTGCGTGCTCGCGCTGGCGATTCCGCCGCTGGTGACGTCGCTGAACCCTGGGATAGTGCCGCACGCGTCGGTCGGGCGGTACTCGTCCGGGCTGGCGAAGTTCGTGAGCCGGGTGCGGCTGCGCGGCGTCGGCGCCTCGTCGACGTACGCGGGATCGGTCGCGGCCGCCTCCTCGCTGTGCGCCTCGATCGGGCCGTCCGCCAGCGTGGTGTTCGTGAACGCCTCGACCGCGGCCGAGTTCGCGTCGACCGTGCGGGTGCTCTGCGGGCTGCCGGCCGCTTCGATGGCGGCGGGCTCGTCATCCGCTTCGGTCGAGCAGGTGGCGACCTCAATCGAGCGCACAGGACGGCGCCCGGTGCTGCTCGGCTCGTCCCGCGCCTCGGTGTCGCTGTTCGGGGTCGTGCCGCACGTCGTCGTGTCGCTGCGAACGTCCGGCGACGCCATGGTGCTGACCGGGCCGCCAGCCGGGAACTGGCCCGTCTCCTACACGGTGTGGATGGCCTCGCCGCTTGCGTAGCCCCCACCCTCGCCTGCCACGGGAGGCGAGTCGTGTCGCCGATTTGCTTCTGCGCGCGGGAGTTCATACAGTAAAGACATCGCCGCGGGGTGGAGCAGTTCGGTAGCTCGCTGGGCTCATAACCCAGAGGTCGTAGGTTCAAATCCTACCCCCGCTACCAAGGTAGAGGCCCGGATCCGAACAAGGATCCGGGCCTCTGTTTCTATTTTGTGCACGGAATTTGTGCACAGCGGCCAGCGACGCCTGTGAGCCTTTTGGCGTCACGTAGATTTTTAGTCATACTTTTGACTACGACTGTTCTTCCGCTGGGCGACGTCAAGTCGCACCTGTCTGAGCTCGTTGGCCGGGTGCACGACCAGCACGAGCGGGTAACCGTGACCGTTCACGGCAGGCCGTCAGCCATCCTTATCGCTCCAGAGGATCTGGAGGCGCTCGAGGAGACCTTGGCCGTCATGCGGGACGCCGCGACGATGAACCGGCTTGCCGAGTCCGATGCCGAGTTGGCCCGCGACGGTTCGCCGTGCCCTGGGCGAGGTTCTGCCGAAGGCCGTTGCGGCAGCAGCCTACGAGTTCATCACCGGGCCTCTCCTGCGAGAGCCTTACCGAGTTGGCAAGAGGCTTCTCCCGCCTATGGACGACCGTTTCAGCGCGCGGCGCGGCACCTACCGGATCATCTGCCGGATCGATGACAAGAACCGGGTAGTGACGGTGGTGGACGTCGATCACCGCCGCGACGTCTACCGATCGTAGAACCGTGGTCGGCGCGTTGCCGAATACGCCTAAATCTTGGATCAAGACGGCGCACACGCGCCGGGCGTGCGGCCGTGGCCGGCCGACCCGCGCGGCACGGCGGGCACGAGACTTAATGCCCGGTACCTCGATCAATGCGGTAATCGGCGATCCCGCTGCAGTTGCCGTCACCGCGGCCCGGATCGGCGCATCCTGCTGGAGTCCTCGGCCACTAGGCGACTAGCACCGCAGGACGCTCATCGCGTCACGGTTGAGAAGGTGGCCCGATCGGTTGCGCGCCAGCGCGGACCAGCGCGTCCCAGATCTGGCGGGTCATCTTCCTGCGCCCGATCCGCATGGGGGACAACCCTGTTCCCGGCTGCCCGCCGATCTCGATCCAGTCGTGCCACGATCCAGGAACAAGCTCGACGGTCGTGTCTTCGGCGCGATAGCAGTAGTCCAGGCCGTTCAAGAACCGGGCCAGCGGGAACGGATGCGAAACCTCGAACAGGTCTCCGCGCACGGTCAGGCGCAGCCCGCCGCGGTCGGTATCGACCCTAGCCTGGAACGTCATCACCCCCATCACCGCCCGTGCCCGCATCTCCTCGCGCAACGGCTCCTCACGGCGCCGCCTCGACCACAGGCTCCGCATCCAGAGCCATGTCACGATAATCACGGCACACTATGACATAAGAGTCTGCGTGTGTGGGTGGGCGGACCGTGCCAGCCACGTGCCAGAACCGAGTGGAACCAAAGACCGTGTTTGTGCACGGATTTGTGCACGAGACGCGGCGGGACGTGTCGAGATGGGGAGACGCCGAAGCTCGGCTCGGATGCGCGCCTGCTGTCCGTCGAGGTCAGCGCAGATACCGGAGACGGCCCGAGACGGCAGAGACGCTCTGGGGCGGGCTGTCTCTTGATGCTAATATGCTTTTATGCGCACCACTATTGATATGCCAGACACGCTGATGCGGGCGGCCAAGGCCAGGGCGGCCGAGCACGGCGAAAGTCTGAAGGATCTGGTGAACCGGGCGCTAGCGCACGAACTCGGGCTCCCATCTGGGGCGACCCGGAAGACGGGGCGGGTCATGCTTCCGCTAATCGGCGGTGGCGCGGCACCTGCTGTCCTCGTCACCAACGATGACATCGCGGCCGCACTCGAAGCCGAAGATGTCGAACGGTACTCGTCGTGATCCTGGTTGACGTCGGGGTCTGGCTCGCCGCGGTCTGGGGGCGGCATTTGCATTACCCAGTTGCGTCCGGCTGGCTTAACCGGCAGGCGGACGACCTGGTTTTCTGCCGTGTTACCCAAATGGGTCTGCTCAGGCTGCTGTCTAACCCTGCCATCATGGGCGATGACTCGGTGGATCGTAGTCAGGCCTGGCGGTTGTTCGACCAACTCTGGTCGGATGAACGCGTCCTGTGGGCGGACGAGCCAGATGAACTAGATGCTGTCTGGCGGGCTATCTCTGCGCGCGACGACAAGAGCCACAAGCTGTGGACGGACGACTATCTGGCGGCGTTCGCCCAAGCAAGTGATCTGACGCTGGCCACTCTCGACCGCAAGCTCCCGGGCCGTTACCCCTCAGTCCGAGTGGAATCGCTGCTGCCGTGAACGGCCTTGCACTGTCCGCAGCGTTGAGGTACGAGAGGAAGTCCTCAACCAGATGTCGCCCCTTTAGGGGAGCAGGCCTCTCTTGTCCAGACGCTACCCGGCGGTGCCGTCGGTCGACGCCTTGCGCGCCAGGATGGACGCCACGCGGAACTGGCGGCGATCATCTGGTTCGGGGTTCTCGATCAGTCGGGCCGACTCGATAACTCCTGTCGCACGTAGCAGCGATACGACGTGATCCGGCCACCAGCGATAGGCCGCGGCCACCCGGTGGTCGTAGTACTCGTAGGGCGGCTCAGGGGCGTCTGTGGCTGAGAAACTGATCAGCAGCCATCCACCGGGAGCAAGCACTCGTGCGATCTCGGCCAGTGCTGTCGGCAGCAGTCGGGGTGGCAAGTGGATGACCGAGGAGCGGGAAATCACTCCACGGCAGGATCCGTCGGCTAGGCCAAGGCGGGTTATCGAACTGAGCGCGAAGCGGACCTCGGGATAGCGCGTCCGGCCGATCGCCAGCATCTGGGCAGACTGGTCAACACCAAGCACCGACAGCCCCAGGCCGTGCAGGTGCGCCGCGATATGGCCTGGCCCGCAGCCGAGGTCAGCGACTAGCCCCGCAGGCCCGCGCCGGATCACCTCAGCGAAGGCGGCGAGCAGGGCGCGCTCTGTCGGCCTGTCATCCAGTGTGTCTTTGAACTGGTCAGCGTAGACGGGGGCGATCGCGTCGTAGGCCGCGCGGGCGGTATATAGATCGGGCTCACGCATGCCCGCGACGGTACTCTGCCACCCCGACATACCCAACCGCTTCCACGCGTCTCGGATTAGGGCGAGAAGTCCCGCCGGCGACGCCCAGCAAAAACAACGTCGCCACCACCGCGGACGATGCGGTGGTAATCGACGTCGCCCCGTACTTCGGGCACCCCCAGGCCGACCTCGCGCTCGACAACTACCGTTCCACGGCGCGGACGCAATCGTCTCATTCCTCGCCCGTATCGACTCCGCGGTACGCCAGTACGCGTAGCGGCGGTTGGAAGAGGCCGCGACCGCGTTGAGCGCACTCGCGATTCGGGATGGTTGCCGCCGAGTTAGGCGGGTCTGCTGGCCGTCGATGGCGGTGGATGCCAGCATGGGCCGCATGCCTAATGACGACGATTCCCCCACCGGGCTTGCCTCGACGTCCGCTGACTCTTTCGATCTGGCGGGAGTAAACGACTATGACAGCTTCGCCGAGGTGTACTCGGCCGAGAACGAGGTCAATCTCCACAACGCCTATTACGAGCGGCCCGCGACCCTGGCCCTGGCCGGGGACGTGGCCGGACGTCGGATCCTCGACGCGGGCTGCGGCTCGGGCCCGCTGTCCGCGGCGCTGCGTGACCGGGGTGCCATCGTGACGGGATTCGACAAAAGCGCCGGGATGCTGAAACTCGCCAGGAAGCGGCTCGGCAAGGACGCGGACCTGCGGGTGGCCGACCTGGGCCGTCCGTTGCCGTACCCCGACGGCGCGTTCGACGACGTGATCGCGTCCCTGGTGCTGCACTACTTTGAGGACTGGACGGAGCCGCTGGCCGAGCTGCGGCGTGTACTGCAGCCTGGCGGCCGGCTGATCGCGTCCGTCAACCACCCCATCGTCGGCCACCCGGTGGTTCGCCCCGGCGCCGACTACTGGACGACCTATGAGTGGTCGGAAAAGATCACCACCGCGAGCGGCCGGAGTTACACGCTGGCGAACTGGCACCGGCCGCTGCCCGCGATGATCGAGGCGTTCATCGCGGCCGGTTTCCGGATCACCGCAATCAGCGAGCCGCCTCCCGCCCCGGACACCCCCCGCGAGCTGCTCCCCGACTTCCTGCGGGACAAGCCTCCGGGAGCCGCCTTCCTGTGCTTCATGTTCTTTGTCCTGGAGGCCGAGTGACCGCCGCGGACTCGCTCGCCTGGAAGATGGTCGCCGAAGCGCTGATCATGGCCAGCGGCTATGAATGAGTGCCTGTATGTTGTCCCTCTGTGATGCCGGATATGGGCAATGAGCCTGAAAGCGCTGCTGGCGGCCGGCCGCCGCTCACCTGGGCGAACTCGGCTACCGGCGCGCAGGTCGTGGCGATTGGCGCCGGGGTGCTCGCGATGGCTAGCGGGCTTCTCATGTGGCGGATCGTCGGCGACACCGCGGCGAACCTGAGCACCAGGGTTTCCTTCGAGCCGAACTCGATCACAAATCGGGGCGTGCTGCTGTCTCTCGCGCCTGGAGGTGCCGCGGCGCTCGTGGCGGTGGCACTCGCGCTCAGGGGGCGTGCCCGCTGGCTGCGCTACCTGGAGATCGGCCTGTGGCTCCTGGCGCTGGTCGGCTTCGCCTACATCGCCGAAACCTGCGCCCCGCTCATCGGCCTTGGGCCGTTGGCCGGGCAGCTTGCCGTAGGCGATATTTCCGCAGTCGTTACCATCGTGCTCCTGACCCGGAGCCTGCGCCGTCCCGCCGGCCGCCAGCCGCGCTGGCACCTGGCGTTCGTCCTGCCGGCAGTGGCCCTCCCTTGCATTGCGGCTGGCCGCGACGCGACGTACCCGTCATACGGGCCGGACTACGGCATCCTCACCGGAATCGTCACGCCATGCTCACCCACTGAGGAGAAGGCAGCCGGGGGCCTGGACACCTCCCGGGTTGTGACCGTGACCGTGCAGAACCAGGCCGGGCAGACCGTAGCCTCTGAGCGCCTGCCATTCACGACGTCGGGAGCCCGCTACCGCATGAGACTGCCCCGGGGGACCTATTCGATCAACGCGGTCTCAGCACAGGGAGGTAGCGCTGGCGATACGGTCTATATCCCGGCGGACAAGACAAACGAAGAGGACTTCAACGATCCTGACATCAATAGCTGCGTGCCGTGACATCTGCGCCGGCCTAGCTCGTCGGAACGGGGAGACGGACGACGGCGGCCTGATGATTACAAGCGCATCAGGAAGTAGTAGGAGTCGTTCCCCCGGCTGGGGTGCAGCACATAACCGGCGGCGAGCTTCAGCGCATAGTTCTCAACACTGGTTACAGGGGGCTGTGGGACCGCATCTGGAAACATCCGGCCATTCGGCATTGCCGCATCGCGTGCCCTTGCAACGCCGCTCCGACGCCGCGCCGCCGTAGCTGAGGATCAACGCCGAATGCCTCTATGTAACCCTCCCTAAGCGCGACGCCGTTGTAGGTGACGGCAGGCCTTCCTTCCTCGGCGCCGATTACCTGAATCAGGTACCGAAGGAAGCCGACACAGCGGTCTCCCTGAAAGGCCCCGAGCACATGCGACTCCTGTGCTAGCGGCCACGAGAAAATACGGGTGTGCGGTCAGTTAGCTCCTGGTTCGCGGCCATCGTTTCTCCAGTCCTGCGGCCATTGATGGCCTGGGTGGCTGGTCTTGTTCTCTGCGGTCTCACGGCGTGTCGTGATGCAGAAGGTCCCTCCGGTATGAGCGGGTTTGAGGTGGTTCGCCTTACCCGTCGGTGTCCGGAGGGACCCATGACCAAGTCTGGCAGGGAGATTGTGGAGATTTTCGAGGCGTTCGACCTCACGGGGACGGCCTGGTCGGCTGCGCAGCTGGCCGGGTGCGATGCGAAGACGGTCGCCCGTTACGTGGCGGTCAGGGAGGCCGGCGGTGATCCGCTGGCGAAGACGGGCAGGCCGCGGCTGATTGACGCGTTCATGCCGAAGGTCGAGGAGCTCGTCGATCGCAGCAGCGGGAAGATCAGGGCTGACGTGGCGCACCGCAAGCTGGCGGCGATGGGCTACTCCGGTTCGGAGCGGTCGACCCGGCGGGCGGTCGCGGAGGTGAAGCAGGCCTGGCAGGCGGGGCGCCGCCGCCGTTACCGGCCGTGGGTACCGGAGCCGGGGATGTGGCTGCAGTGGGACTGGGGAGAAGGCCCGCGGGTCCGGGGACGGCGGACGCAGCTGTTCGCGGCATGGCTGGCCTGGTCCCGGTTCCGGGTGGTCATCCCGGTCTGGGACCAGCAGCTCGGGACGCTGACCTGGTGCATCGACCAGGCGCTGCGCGCCGTCGGCGGGTCGCCGACCTACCTGCTGACCGACAACGCGAGGACCGTCACCATGGACCACGTTGCCGGGATCCCGGTCCGCCATCCGGAGATGGTCGCGCTGGGCCGGCACTACGGGTGCAAGGTGGAGACCTGCGTTCCGTTCGACCCGGAGTCCAAGGGCGGGGTCGAGGCGACGGTGAAGATCGCCAAGGCCGACCTGGTCCCCTCGCAGGCGAACCTCCTGCCGGACTACGCCGGCTTCGCCGGGCTCGAGGATGCCTGCAGGGACTTCTGCGAGCGGGTCAACACCCGGGTCCACCGCGAGACCGCTGCCGCGCCGGCCGCCCGGCTGGCGGCCGAGCGGGAGCACCTGCACCCGCTGCCGGACGAGCCTTACGCCCTCGCGCTGGGCGAGGAGCGGCTGGTCGGCGACGACCAGACCATCCGGTTCGGGTCGGTCCGCTACTCCACCCCGCCCGGCCACGCCGGCACCAGGGTCTGGTGCCGGGTCGCCGGCGACGAGCTCGTCGTCACCGCCCGGACCGGCCGCGGGGCGGCCGAGGTCGCCCGGCACCGGCTGTCGACCCCGGGCAGCCCGCGGATCGCCGACGAGCACTACCCGCACCACCCGGGCGGGAACGGGCCGCGCCAGCCCAGGCCAAGGCCCCGGACCGAGGCCGAGGCCGCGTTCCTGGCTCTCGGCGACGGTGCCGGGCGCTGGCTGGCCGAGGCAGCCGCCTCCGGGGCCAGCCGGATCCGCTCGAAGATGGCCCGCGCGGTCGAGCTCGCTGCCGTTGTCGGCGGCGGAAAGGTCGACGCGGCGCTCGGCCTGGCCGCGATCGCGGGCCGGTTCGCCGACGGCGACCTGGCCTCGATCATCGACCACCTGGCCGCCGAGCGGGCACCGGGCGAGGTCGTGAGGGCAGACGAGGCGCACTCCGTCCAGCCCGGCACCGCCGGCTGGGCCCGCCTCGGGACGGAGGCAGGCCAGTGACCGGGAACCGCCAGCCGGACCAGGACATGTTCCTCGCCGCCGCCGACGCGGCCCGCTTCCGCCAGGTCCTGGCCGCCTGCTCGATGCTCATGACCTGGGCTGAAGCGAGGTTCGGGCCGCAGTTCACCGCCGCGGCCCAGGACGCCGCCGAGGCCGCCGGCCTCGGGCGGGCCCCCGGCGCCCTGGCCGGCGACGTGAACCTGGCGATCGACACGATCGACTTCTCCAGCCCGGCCCGGAGGACCCGGTGACCGGGCCCGCGGCACCGCCGCTCCCGGCCGAGCTCGACGCACTCCTGCGCCGGATGCGGCTGCCCTACCTGCGCAAAGCCGCACCCGACGTGATCGCGACCGCCCGGGCGCAGCGGTGGGAGCCCGCCGAGGTGCTCCGCGTCCTTCTCGCCGAGGAAGTCGCCGGCCGCGATGCCGCCACCCGGCGGATGCGCCGCAAGACCGCCGCCTTCCCCTCCGGGAAGACGTTCTCCTCCTGGCGGCCCGAGGAGTCGTCGGTCCCCGAGGCCACCCAGAACGCGCTGGCCACCCTGGAGTGGATCGGCCGGGCCGAGAACCTGGTCATCGCCGGGCCGTCCGGCACCGGGAAGAGCCACCTCGCCGAGGCCCTCGCCCACGCCGCGATCGAGAAGGACCTGCGGGTCGCCTGGTTCACCCTCGAGACCCTCACCGCAACGATGACCAGGGCAAAGGCCGACGGGTCGGTCGCCCGGACCGTCACCCGGATCTGCCGGGCCGACCTCGTCGTCGTTGACGACATCGGGATGCTGCCCGCCGGGCAGGACGCCGCCGAGGCGTTCTACCGGATCACCGACGCCGCCTACGAGAGACGGTCCGTCGCCGTGACCAGCAACATCCACCCGTCCGGATTCGACACCATCATGCCTAAAACGCTCGCCACCGCGACCGTCGACCGGCTGATGCACCACGCCCACCTGGTCCTGACCAAGGGCGACTCCCACCGCCTCGCCGAGGCCCTCGCCGGCAAAGGGGTGATCCCGCTGGCTACCTAACCCGTCCGCCGGGAGAACAAGCGGCCACCAGTCTGGAAAACTGGTGGCCGCCAGCCCGGAGAAACCAAGACCACCCAACCGGATTTCCCAATGACCGTTGACACTCCTGCGCAGCAGGAAGGAGGGAAGTCAGGTGGCGATCCTGCGCGAGCACCCGGGCGGCCAGTTCGAGTACACCCTCAAACCGCTCCGTCTCCGGCAAGACCTCGGCGATGTGCGGCCTGACCCTTGGCTTCCCCGCGTCGTTCATGAGTCAATCGTGCTCCACGCCTGTACCCGGACTTGCAGCCGCCGCCGGGCGCGGTCGCGCGATGGAGAGGCTCACGGGGGTTCCGCGGGCGACGCGCCCTTGGGCGAGCCAGTGGCAGCCAAGGCGGACCGACACGATGCGCCATGGCGAGCGACCCGGGTACGTTTGTCGCGTGCCCGACGAAGAACGTCGCCCTCCGCAGATGATCGAGGTACGACCCGGTTACGTGCGGGCGAGCTGGCCTATGGCTGCCAGTGCGGTGATTCTCGACGCGGAAGATCACGTTCTGCTGGTCCAGCCCGCGTATTACCCGGGCCGCTGGCTGATGCCCGGTGGCGGTGCCGATCTTGCCGACAGCCCTCGCCGGGCGTGCGAGCGTGAACTCAGCGAGGAACTCGGTATTGAAATCACGCCGGGTCCGCTTATCGCGGTGGACTGGATCCCGGCCCCAAGCCAGGGTTTCGCCGAACTGATCTACGTCTTCGATGGCGGTCGTCTGACGCCGCAGCAGATCGGGGCAATCCGCCTTCCCGAAGGTGAACTCACCGAGTGTCAGTTCCTGACCTTCCCGGATGCGGTCGCCCGGCTCACCCCGGCCGACGGGCGACGCCTCATGGCCGCCCACGAAGCCGCCCGGGCCCAACGGGGGCCCGTGTACCTGGAGCACGGCAACCCGCCTGCCATGTGAGCGGGCGACCCGGATCCATGGCATCACGGACCGACATCTAGCTCTTACACCCCGGCAGGCGAGGCGCCGATGGTCCCGCGGATCCCAGCGTCTGCGCGGTTCTGCGAGGCGTATTGCTAAGGGGACTCGTCGGAAGCCCGCTCGCGTGACGGACAGTTTTTACGTTCTTGACAATAAAAATTGTCCGTGAGAAAGTGGCGACATGCAAGAAGTCGCAGTGATCGAGGATGCCGCAGCGGCGGAGGTCTCGCTCGATCCGATCCGGGCTCGGATGCTCGCGGAGCTGGCCGAGCCGCACACCGCGACCACACTCGCGGCGAGGCTTGGGCTTGCCCGGCAAAAGGTCAACTACCACGTGAAGACCCTTGAGCAGCACGGTCTGGTGGAGTTGGTCGAGGAGCGTCGCAAGGGCAACATGACCGAGCGGGTCGTGCGGGCCTCCGCCGCGGCCTACGTGATCTCGCCGGCCGCGCTCGCCGCGGTCGCGCCCGATCCGACCCGGTCGCCCGATCGGCTGTCCGCGCGCTGGTTGCTCGCG
>Ga0302326_10026403_pt1 | contig 11740 bp, 8 predicted proteins | sample Palsa_T0_3_FD_202264 | JGI IMG/M metagenome (GOLD analysis project Ga0302326, IMG submission 202264) | Peat permafrost microbial communities from Stordalen Mire near Abisko, Sweden - Palsa_T0_3 | ecosystem: Environmental > Terrestrial > Soil > Palsa > Peat permafrost | place: Sweden: Abisko... | reverse complement strand
CTCGTGTTGCCCTCCCTGCCCGGTTACGGCTTCTCCGGCGAGCCGGCCGAGGCCGGCTGGGACCCCGGCCGCATCGCGCGCGCCTGGGACGAGCTGATGCACCGCCTCGGCTACACCCGCTACGTCGCCCAGGGCGGCGACGTAGGCTCCGCCGTCACCGACGCGATGGGCCGCCAGGCACCCGCGGGGCTGCTCGGCATCCACCTCAACCTGCTCCTGGCCGTGCTGACCGGCAGCCCCACGCCGGCCGAATCCGAGCAGGAACGCGCGGCGCTCAACGCGCTCACCACCTTCAGCACCAGCGGCAATGGCTACTTCATTGAGCAGGCCACGCGGCCACAGACGATCGGCTACGCCCTGCTGGATTCACCCGTCGCCCTGGCCGCCTGGATGATCGACCACGACACCGACAGCTACCAGAAGATCTCCCGCGCCTTCCTCGACAGGCAGCCCGCGGGCCATCTCACCCGCGACCGGATCCTCGACAACATCACGCTGTACTGGCTGACCGGCACCGGGGCATCGGCCGCCCGGGAATACTGGGAGACCGGACAGGCCCTTGCGGCCGGGCAAGCTCCTCCCGAGGTCTCGATCCCGGTCGGCTTCACCACCTTCCCCGGCGAGATCTGGCCGGCCCCGCGCAGCTGGGTCGAGAAGGTCTACCCCACCCTCAGCTACTTCCACGAGGTCGACAGGGGCGGTCACTTCGCCGCCTGGGAAGAGCCCGAGGTGTTCGCGACCGAGATCCAGGCGGCGTTCCGGCCACTGCGCTAGGCGGCCTGCACCGGGAATGTTCCGGGGGGACGGCGCGCAGAGCGTGCACCGTCCCCCCGGCACACGCGGCAGATGCAGGAGCCGGTATCTGCCGCATGTCCCGGAATTCGGGTTCAGGCCGACGCATCCACTTTCGGCTAAATCCGGGCGCCATATGTTTCTCCGGCCGGGTCGGGCTATAGGCCAGCCGACGAAACCGCAGACCAGGGCACCGGCCAGGGCTCTCACGGGCGCGGCCAAGACGACCCAAGCGCGACCATGATGCCAGCGGCATTGATCGATGCCCTTTTACAACGGGAGAAGAACGCCGCTGGCGCTGACGCCCTTGTGACGGCTGGCCCACTAGATCAAAGAAAGTGAAATCATGTCCCAGTACACCGCCCCCAATCTTTCCATCACATCCCCCAACGGAACGAGTTACGCATACCGCCATTTCGGCAAGGCTGGCACGATTCCCCTGGTCTTCCTCCAGCACTTCCGGGGAAACCTTGATAACTGGGATCCGGCCCTCGTCGACGACATTGCCGCCGAACGCGAAGTCATCCTCGTCGACAACAGCGGAGTCGGTCTGTCGACAGGCGCCACCCCGCACACTGTCGAGGGACTCGCCCGCGACATCCTCGCTTTCGTGGACGCCCTCGGCCTCACGAAGATCGATCTATTCGGCTTCTCCACCGGCGGGTTCGTTGCGCAGGAAGTCATCCTGCTGCGCCCCCGCCTGGTGCGCCGGCTGATCCTCGGCGGCACCGGCCCGCAAGGCGGCCGCGGATTCCATAACTGGAGAGAAGAAACCGGCGATCACGCCTACAAGGACGTCCAGGGCGTCGAGGACGGGCTCTATCTCTTCTTCTCTGCGACCGAGACCAGCCAGGCCAGGGGCAAGGAGTTTCTCGGACGGATCTTCACCCGCGAACAGGACCGCGACGAGACGCCAGCACTGGCCGTGCGCGACGCCCAAGCGGAAGCGATCAATGACTGGGGCATCCCCGACATGAGCAAGCTCGCGCGGCTTGCCGGAATCACTCAGCCCACCCTTGTCGCCAACGGTAACAACGACATCATGGTTCCGACCGTGAACTCCTACCTTCTCGCGGGCCACCTCCCGGATGCGGAGCTGATCATCTACCCGGACGCCGGTCACGGCTTCCTCTTCCAGTACCCGCACCAGTTCGCAGCCGAAGTCAACCGCTTCCTTACGGTTCTCTAGGAGCAATCATGCTCACCATCCTGGCCGGCGACTTCCCAACGGTAGCCACCCGTCACCGCGCATCTCCGGCCCTGGCGTTTGCCGGAGTGACAATCTCATTCCTCGGGCTTTTTCTCGCGGCCGGAGCACCATCGCCACTCTTCCGCCTTGAACAGCAAGAATGGGGATTCCCGGTCTGGCTACTCACGATCGCCTTCGCCATCTATGCCATAGCACTGCTAGCCGCCCTCCTCATCGCCGGGTCACTGTCCGACTACATCGGCCGCCGGCCGGTGCTCATCGGGGCACTCGGCGTCGAGGCTGCGGCAATGCTGATATTCCTCTTCGCGCCTGATATCGGCTGGGTGATCGCCGCCCGTACCGTACAGGGCATCGCGACAGGCGTGGGAGTCAGCGCGTTCACCGCTGCGGCCGCCGAGTACGCGCCAGCAGGGCACAAGAAGCTCGGAGTGCTAGCCGGCAGCGTGGCGCCCGCGGCGGGCCTCGGCCTCGGCGCTCTCCTGGCCGGCCTCGTGCTGCAATTTACGGCGGTACCGAGTCCCATCATTTTCACATTTCTGGCCGTGCTCTTCGTTCTCGGCATGATCGTCGTTATCGCATCTCCCGAAACCGCCGCGCGCCGTGGCGGCGCGTTGCGGTCGCTAATCCCGCGCGTTTCCGTTCCGCAGATGGCGCGCGCGGAATTCTTCGCCAGCATCCCGGTGCATATCGCCACCTGGATGCTCGGAGGTCTCTATCTCGGACTCGTCCCCTCGATCATGCACGGCGTCTTTGACATAGACAGTGGCCTTATCACGGGCCTTGCCATCCTGGCCCTCTCGGGCACCGGAGCGCTGGCCGGCTTTCTGTTCGGCTCCGCCCCGGCGCGGTCAGCCGTGATCCTTGGCGGATCATTGACGGTCGCCGGAACAGCCGTCACCCTGTTCTCAATTATTATCGGCCTACTGCCGTTGTTCTTCGTCGGCAGCGTCATCGCCGGCGCCGGGTTCGGTGCCTCGTTCTCGGGCGCCCTGCGCATCATCGCCCCGCTCGCCGAGGCCCGCCAGCGTGCGGAGCTTTTTGCCGCCATCTACGTGGTGAGCTACCTGTCCTTCAGCCTGCCAGTCGTCATCGCTGGCCTGCTGGTGTCAACGGCTGGCATCATGTCAACGGCCGTCGTCTATGGAGGAGTTGTGATCACGGCAGCGATAACCGGGCTGATCTGGCAAGCCAGTCTCGGCTGGCACGCGGAGAAGCTCTCAGGGCCTGACCGGCCGCACCGGAGCGCTCGCCGGCTCATATAGAGGCATGAGGCATAGAGTCTGAAACAGGCCCGCCGGACACAACGAGCAGCCGCTGGTCAGGTACCGGATGTTGCGAAGGCGCCGTTGGCCAAGCGCAGAGGTGATCGTTAGTGTCGGGTGGGATGCCTATATCCAGCAGTGATCCTGAGCTTGGCCTACGTGGCCCGCAGCCCGGACTGCGCGGTCGGCGTAACGAATGCGAGGTGCTGGATCAACTGCTGGCCAGTGTGCGGGCCGGCGACAGCCGGGCGCTGGTGCTGCGCGGCGAGCCGGGCATCGGCAAGACCGCGCTGCTGAGCTACCTGCTGAGACGCGCGTCCGGATGCCGTACCGCCCGGGCGGTCGGCGTCGAGGCCGAGATGGAACTCGCGTTCGCCGGGCTGCACCAGCTGTGTGCGCCGTTCCTCGATCGGCTCAATCGCCTTCCCGGACCACAGCGCGACGCACTGAGCACGGCATTCGGTCTGCAGGCGGGCGACGCCCCAGACCGCTTCCTTGTCGGGCTGGCTCTTCTGAGCCTGCTGGCCGACGTCGCCGAGGAGCAGCCGCTGGTGTGCGCAGTCGATGATGCGCAGTGGCTCGACCACGCCTCGGCGCAAGCGCTCGCATTCGTCGCGCGCCGCCTGGCGGCCGAGTCCGTCGCCCTGGTCTTCGCCGTGCGCGAGCCCGCGGCCGAGCGTCACCTGACCGGGCTGACTGAGCTGGTAGTACCCGGGCTGGTCGATGGCGAGGCGCGCGCTTTGCTGCTGTCTGTGATCACCGGTCCAATGGACGAACGAGTCCGCGACCGGATCGTGGCCGAGACCCGCGGAAACCCGCTCGCCCTGCTGGAACTGCCGCGTGGCCTGACGCCCCAGGAGCTGGCAGGCGGTTTCGGGCTGCCCGACGCCGCAGCACTGTCGGGCAGGATCGAGGACAGCTTCCGGCGCCGGCTGGAACCACTTCCGCCGACGACCCGGCTGCTGCTCGCGGTGGCAGCGGCCGAGCCGATCGGCGATCCGGTACTGGTGTGGCGGGCAGCCGACCAGCTCGGCGTCGAGGCCGATGCGGCGTTGCCGGCGGTCGCGGCCGGACTGGTCGATTTCGCCGGGCAGGTGCGGTTCCGCCATCCGCTCGTGCGGTCCGCCGTCTACCGGGCGGCGTCGCCCGAGCAGCGCCGGAAGGTCCACCAGGCCCTGGCGGACGCCACCGATCCCGGTGTCGATCCCGATCGCCGGGCGTGGCACCGTGCCCACGCGACATCCGGACCCGACGAGGAGGTGGCCGGCGAGCTCGAGCGGTCAGCCGTTCGGGCGCAGACGCGGGGCGGCCTGGCCGCGGCGGCGGCCTTCCTCCAGGAAGCCGCCCGGCTGACACCTGACCCGGCGCGCCGGGCGCGGCGCGCGCTTGCTGCCGCGCAAGCCCAGCATCAGGCCGGCGCACCCGACGCGGCGCTCGCCCTGCTGGCCATGGCGCAGGCGAGGCCGCTAGATGAGTTGCAGCGCGCCCGGGTGGACCTCCTGCGAGCGGAAATCGCGTTCGCCTCGCGGCGGGGTAGCGACGCTCCGCCGCTCTTGCTGAAGGCTGCACAGCAGCTCGAGCCGCTGGACCTCGGGCTCGCTCGTGAGACCTACCTGGAGGCATTCACGGCCGCGGTGCTCGCCGGCCGCCTGTCCCGCGGCGCCGACGTGGCCGAGGTGTCACGAGCGGCGCGCCTGGCGCCCGCGCCGTCGGCACCGCCCCGCGCGCCCGATTTTCTCCTCGACGGCCTGGCGCTGCTGGTCACGGCCGACCGCGCCGCCGGCACACCGCTGCTGAAACTATCGCTGAGCGCTTTCCGTGGCCAGGACATCTCCACCGAGGAAGGGCTGCGCTGGCTGTGGCTCGCCGGACGCGTGGCCGATGACCTGTGGGATGACGAGAGCTGGGAAGTGCTGTGCACTCGTCATGTCAAGCTCGCACGGCAGGCAGGTGCGCTCACTGTGCTGCCGATCGCCCTCAGGTCCCGCATCTTCGTGCACGTGTTCGCGGGCGAGCTGGACGAGGGCGCCGCGCTGATGCAGGAGGTGCGCGCGGTCACCGAGGTGACTGGGACCCAGCTCGCGGCCTACGGCGCCGTCGCGCTCGCTGCCTGGCGAGGTCGCGAGGCCGAAGCCGCCGAGCTCATCAAGGCCACTATCGACGACGTGACGAGCCGTGGCGAAGGCATGGGGCTGAGCATCAGCTATCACGCGCGCGCATTGCTCTACAACGGCCTCGGCCACTATGCCGAAGCCAGGGCCGCGGCCGAGCAGGCAGTCGAGCACGAAGATCTGGGTGTCTTTGCGTGGGCGCTGACCGAACTGATCGAGGCAGCATCCCGGAGCGGCGGGCCCGAGGTAGCAGCCGCCGCCCTTGAGCGGCTCGCGGAGACGACGCGTGCCGCCGGCACCGACTGGGCGCTGGGTATAGAGGCCCGTTCGCGAGCGCTGCTGAGTGCGGACGACGCTGCGGAGGGCCTCTACCGCGAGGCGATCGAGCGGCTCGGCCGCACCCGCATTCGTGTCGAGCTCGCCCGTGCTCACCTGCTCTACGGCGAATGGCTACGCCGCCGTGGGCGTCGCGTCGACGCGCGCCAACAACTGCGTACGGCCCACGAGATGTGCACCGCGATGGGCGTCGAGGCGTTCGCGGAGCGCGCTCGCCGTGAGCTGCTGGCCACCGGGGAGACGGTCCGCGACCGCGGAGTCGAGGCGCGCGAGGAGCTCACAGCCCAGGAGGCGCAGATCGCCCGGCTGGCCGGTGACGGGAAGACGAACCCGGAGATCGGCGCCGAGCTGTTCATCAGCTCGCGCACGGTCGAGTGGCACCTGCGGAAGGTGTACCCCAAGCTCGGCATCAGCTCCCGGCGACAGCTCCGGGAGGCGCTCGCTGACGCCGCGCGCCTACCGGCGACCTAGGCCACATATCTGTCCCGGCACACACAAGTAGGTGGACCGACATCGACACGCAGTTCGAAGAGCTCACCATCGCCGCCTTCCACACCGCACTGCGCAGCGGTGAGCTGACCGCCGCCGAACTCGTCGACTGGTACCTGGCCAGGATTCAGGCGCACAACATGGCCGGTGCAATGCTCCAGGCTGTGGTGACAGTGAACCCCCGAGCGCACGACGAGGCTGCCGCTCGCGATGAGTCCTTCGCGGCGACCGGGAGGCTCTCGGGACCACTCCACGGTGTGCCCGTGCTAGTCAAGGACCAGGCCGAAACGGCTGGCCTGCGCACGACGTTCGGCTCGATCCTGTTCGACGGCTACGTGCCGGCCTCCGACGCGACCCTGGTCACGAAGCTCAGGGACGCGGGCGCGGTCATCCTGGCCAAGACGGCCATGTGCGACTTCGCAGCGGGCTGGTTCTCCTCCTCGTCGCTGACCGGCCACACCAAGAACCCCTACGACCCGGCGCGTGAGTCCGGCGGCTCCAGCGCCGGCACGGCCGCCGGAGTAGCCGCGAACTTCGGGCTCGTCGGGATCGGAGAGGACACCGGCGGGTCCATCCGGATCCCGGCCTCGTTCAACAACCTCTTCGGCCTGCGCGTCACCACCGGGCTGATCAGCCGCACCGGGTTCTCGCCCCTGGTGCACTTCCAGGACACCCCAGGCCCGATCGGGCGGACAGTCCACGATCTCGCGACGCTGCTCGATAGCATCGTCGGCTACGACCCGCAGGATCCCTTCACCGTGACGGCGTCGGCTGCCACCAGCATCGGCGGCTACGCACAGGCGCTCGACATCGAGGTTCCGCTGGCCACGTGGCGGATCGGGGTACTGGAAACAGGCTTCGGCTCCGACGAGGATCCTGACGCCGCACCGGTCAACCGTGCGGTCCGGGCGGCGCTCGCCCAGCTAAGGGAACTCGGCGTGGCCACGACCCCGGAACTCCAGATCAACGACCTCGCCGGCTGGATCGCCGACACCTCCGTCTACCTCCGGCAATCGAAGTCCGATATCAGCGACTTCCTCGCGCGGCGCCCCGGCGCGCCCGTGTCGAGCTTCATGGAAATCTACGACAGCCGGCAGTTCCACCCGCTGAACGACCTGTTCCACGGGATCGCCGCAGGCCCGAGCACGACCGACGGCGACGCGGAGTACCTGCGGCTGCGGCTCAACCAGGACCACTTCCGGCGGCTGGTCCTGAACATCTTCGCCGTGCACCGGCTCGACTTCCTGGTCTACCCCACGGTGCAGGTGCTTCCGCCAGTGCGTGACGAACTCGCCGCCGAGAAGTACCGGGCCCTCACCTTTCCCACCAACACCGTCATCGGATCCCAGGCCGGGCTGCCAGCACTCACCATTCCGGTCGGCTTCACCGGAGACGGCCTGCCCGTGGGAATGGAACTGCTCGGCACTCCGCTGGCCGAGACGAAGATGCTGCAGTTCGCCCGCGTCTGGGAGAGTTTTAGGCGGCCCCGACAGCCGCCAACGCTGAAGCCGTACAACGTGACCGAACCGCAACGCTGACCGCGTGGGCAGATGGATGGCCATCAGCCATGAAGCGGGCCGCTTCCGGTAGGCCTATCCGCTAGATCCTCCTGGTATCGGGCCGAACGGTGCGCCACGATCCCGCGCTCCCTGCGCTCTGGCCACGTTTCTGAGCCGGGCTCCGATGCGCCACCCGGCCCGCCCAGGCTGTTCAACGGCTCGCCCCGACGAGCTTGACGCCCTGCCATAACGGATCAATGCGTGCTGCTGAGTGCCGTCTGTCAACGCCTAGAACGACGGTCAGATGACGGTCAGATGATCTTCGAACCCTGTCAGCTGTCCGGAGAACCCGGGCCTGAGCTGGGATTTCGTGGAGCCCCCTTACGGAATCGATCCGTAGACCTTCTCCTTACCATGGACCTCCAGCAGGTTCTGTTGACGCAGGTAGTGAGCCCAACTAGGCAGAACACGAGCACAGACCAGCGCCTGCAAGTCCCGATTAGGCTCTCACTAGCACTATTTGCCACTCAATCTGCCACTCAGCCTAATCTTGTTGTGAGGGCAGCAGGTGGCCGCTAAGCCCCCGGCGGGCAGAGCCTGGCATGGGTCTGAGAGCAGTCGTTGCATAGGTGAAAAATATCGACGATCCGCTATACTGTAGGTATGGATCCGGAGAGGTCGGCGGGAGCCCTGCTGCGCCAGGCACGAAAGCGAGCCGGGCTGTCCCAGGCAGAGCTAGCTGCCCGGGCGGGTGTCACGCAGAGTGTGATCAGCGCCTATGAATCCGGGCACCGCCAGCCCTCCATACCCGCCCTCACCGCACTCATCGACGCCACCGGTCATGAACTGGTGACGAGCTTGAAACGGTCACCGGGACGCCTGCGGCGGCTGTCGGGACCGGTGGGCAGGCGGGTGCGCCGGCACCGGCATGACCTGATCGCGGCCGCGGCGGCCCACGGGGTATCGAACCTGCGGGTATTCGGCAGCGTCGCCCGCGGCGAGGACCGCCCCGACAGTGACGTGGACCTGCTCGCCGACCTGCCGCCCGGCCTGAGCCTCTTCGGGCTGGGCCGGGTCGAGGCCGAACTGGAAGCCATCCTCGGCACCCGGGTGGACCTGATCCCAGCAGCCGACCTCAAGCCCGGCGTCCGGGCCCGCGTCCAGCATGACCTGGTCGCACTGTGACCTACCAGGACCGCCAGCGGCTGGCCGACATCCAGGCCGCGATCGATGCGATCCGCTCCCACCTGCAGCGCGGCGACCTGTCCGACGGGCTGATATTCGACGCCGTCCGGATCCGGCTGCTAGAAATCGGCGAAGCCGTGAAGGCACTCCCTGATGACCTGCTCGCTGCCCAGCCGTCCATCCCGTGGCGGCAGATCGCTCGTATGCGCGACCACCTCGCGCACCGCTACTTCGACACAGCCCACGCAATTCTGCAGGCCACCATAGACGACGACCTGCCCGACCTCGAGCGTGCCGTCCACGCACTAACTCAATCCCCACCCGACGAAGAACCCGACACGGATCCTCACCTGGCATGACCAGCAGTGCGCGATGCGCCCTTTCGGCCGTACCATGGGAGCGGCTACCAAGCGAGTGGGCTTCGCCCATGAATAACAACAAGCCATAAGATCTTCGCCGCATCTGCCTTTAGCCGCGAGATGGCCCCGGGCCAGCGGCATTTCTCATCTCTGCAGCGGCGCTTCCCGACACACATCTGGGTCCCGGCGACGGGGCTGCCTTGGTCAGCCGTGTCCTTTCCGTGCCGCGCGGCACCAGATGATCATTAATTGCTGTAGCGGGCGTGCCATCGAAGGAAGCGCCCTGGACCTGCTCGTGGTTGGTTGGACCTGGAAACGGGGCGAGAAGTGCATGTCACAGACCGCGAAACAAAAGACTGGTACGCCAGGGGACACAACGGCGACCGCACTGTGGTGTGCGCCCTGTGCTACCAGGGAGTGGACTTGGCGGGCGGTCCGCGGCAGGTCGCGCTGGTCCTCAAGGGCCGACGAGGCGGTACCCGCCGCCAGCACTTCGCGCACCCTCCGGGCATGGCCCCGCCCGGCGGGCAGCACAGCCCGGAGACCCTGTGGCACGCAACCGCCAAGCACCTGCTGCAGCAGTGGGCGGTCGGCCGGGATGCCACCGCACGGATCGAGGCCTGCACGCCAGATCGGCGGCGCCGCAGCGACGTGGCCATCACCCTGCCCGGGGGCGAGCAGGTCCCAGCGGTAGCGGTTGCGGGCTCGCTGGGTGAGCCGACGGATGGTGACGAAGGCGGCGGCGAGATAGAGGTAGAAGTCGACGATCTTGCCGTCGCGTTCGGTGCAGCGCCGCAGCTGTTTATCCACGAGTTGGTCCGCTCGATCACCCACCCGGCCGCCTGCCTGGACGGGCGCGGGCATGCCCTTGCGGGCGATGTCGCCGTCGAACCCGAGCCCGGTGAGCAGTTCACGGGTGAGGGCTGAGTCGTAGGCGGCGTCCACCCGAGCGCTGCGCGCGGGCACAGTCCCGGTTAAGGTCACGACCGACCGCGCCCCTGCCTGCCCGCGGGTCCTCGAGGAGCTGATCCCCTCGGCGCTGCACACCGTCGAGCAACGCGAACAACCCGATCGAGGCAGATCACGGACGGCGGAAGGCCCGGCTCCGGCCAATGCGGGGCCTGAAACGGCATCGCTCAGCGCAGACCCTCGCCGCCGGTCACGCCCTCGTGCAGAACCTGTGCCGCGACCACTACGACATCGCCACCAACGCATTCGAGTGATCATGCCCTGACGCGCACAGGGATGACGCAACGCAAGAGTGCCCGCTCATCCGCTGACCGTCCCGCTTCCGTCGCCAACACCGGTGGCTGATGAAGGGACTTCCAGCGTGACTCCAGGGACGTAGGTCCGCTGTCTGGATAGGCATCTGACCGGTTTACTGGTGGGGTGTTCGTCGGCGACGAGGTGTTGCTGGATGTCACCTTCACTGTTGCGCGGGCCAGGCTGGCGAACCTGGCCCGTGGCGGCTCGCTGCTGTCTGTTTCGGAAGATGCCTACAACGGGGGGATCACTGGCCTGGCCCGAATCGGCCCGCTGGGTTCCGCACCGGGTCTCTCCAGGCTGGTTCAGGTGCGCTTCCGGGACCTGATGGAAACGAATGACTCAGCCGGGCTCGCACTACGGTGGGAGGCCATCGGGCCCGGCGGCGGACTTCTGCCCGTCCTGGATGCCGACATCACGCTGAGCCCGTCGGGAAAGCAAGCCACCCTGCTCACACTGGCCGGGGCATACCGGCCGCCGCTTGGTTCCCTCGGAGCCGGGCTCGACCGCGCGATCTTGCACCGGGTTGCCGCCGCAACGATCCGGAGTTTCCTTAACGGCGTGGCAGCCGGTATCACCGGCCATGCCGCCACCGCCGAATCAGGGACAGCAGGTCCGGGTCCCTCGTGGCTGCCGCCAGCGCCCGACAACTCATAGGCGGCCCGCCACTCCCTGCGCAGGATCCCCGCCTGGTCCTTAAACCGCTGCCCGCTGGCGTGGGCCACGGCCGTCTTCGCAAGTGAGGATTCTGATAGTCACTTCGCGCCGTTGGGTGATGCGGGATCGGGCGGCGGTGCTCCGCGGTCGCGGACGGCAAACAAATGATCGCGGATCTCATGGATGGTGTCATCCAGCCGGCCCAGAGCTTCTGTGATGCGCTTCCGGGCCACGTCGCTGGGCAGGTCGATGGCTGCCTGCAAGCTGAGCCCGACATTGAACAAGCTGTGGACGACCCGGTCAAGCAGCTCCTGGCCCCGGTGCGTCTGCTCGGCAACGGCGGCCCGGGCGAGATCCGCGAGATCCTCGCGGCGCCGGAGCTCCGTAGCGTCCCGGATCACCGCGAGCGTGAAATGGCCGGTCGCCGTCGGCACCGGGCTGAGGCTGATCTCGACCGGGACGGTGGATGCGTCCTTGCGCAGCCCCACGAGGCGGGCCCTGCCGCCCATCGGCCGCGCCTCAGGCGCCCGTTCATAGCCGGCGCGGTAACCGCGGTGCGCTGCCCGCAGGTCAGCCG
>Ga0302326_10026402_pt1 | contig 11740 bp, 10 predicted proteins | sample Palsa_T0_3_FD_202264 | JGI IMG/M metagenome (GOLD analysis project Ga0302326, IMG submission 202264) | Peat permafrost microbial communities from Stordalen Mire near Abisko, Sweden - Palsa_T0_3 | ecosystem: Environmental > Terrestrial > Soil > Palsa > Peat permafrost | place: Sweden: Abisko... | reverse complement strand
TGTTACGATCATCGCGTTCCCAAAAAGCTTGAACGCTGCAGCGTGCCGCGGATCCTCACCGACGTTCCAGACGTCGCCGGTCATCTTTTTCAGATGATCTTCGGCCTTTTTCACGCGAGCAGCGGGTCCGCAAACGAGCATCAAGCCGGTACCTTCGCGGACGGCTTGCGGCGACATGAACACGGGAGCGTGCAAGAATTCGATGCCGGCCTTATCGCCGCGCGCGCTGCGTTCGGCGGCACCGGCAGGCGAGGTCGTTGTGTGATCGATGACGAGAGTGCCTTTCGGAATGCGCTCGATAATGCGATCGAGCAGACCGTCGACCGCCGCATCGTCGGAGAGGATGACGTGCACGATCTCGGCGCCGTCCAGTGCGGCGAGTGGATCCTCGAAGGCTTTGGCGCCAAATGATTCGAGTGCGCGCGCTTTGTCGGCGGTTCGATTCCAAACGTGAACGGTGTTACCGCTTTTCAACCACCGCTCCGCCATTCCGCTCCCGAGTCGTCCGGTTCCGAACAGGGCAATTTTCATGCCGCTATCTTGCCGTCGAAAGTTCCAATTCCTCGGTTCGCGATCTCACTTTTGGAAGGTCGGCATTGCGTGCTGCAACGTCGATTGCGTCCTTCGCCATGCGGCGATATGTCGTCCATTTGCCGCCGAGCACACTCACCAAGCCTTGGGTATCCGTTTCGACCAGATGCTCGCGTGAGAGCGATGAGGAGCTTCCGCCACCAGCGTGTATGAGCGGCCGCAGCCCCGCGTACGTCTCGATAATTTGCGCGCGCGTCGCCTGCCGCTCGATGTAACGGTTGAGATGCGCGATGAGATAATCGATCTCGGCGTCCGAGGCTTTGGGATCATCGTCGAGCGGGGCACCGGCGATCTCGGTCGTGCCGACGAGCGTCTTGTTCTTCCACGGCAGCGCGAAGATCACGCGCTTGTCGTCGGTCTTCGGAATGATGAATCCGTCACTGCCGCCGAGGACATCCGGCGGAAAGACGATGTGCGAGCCACGGCTCGGGGCAAGCATCTGCTTCGCGTTTGGATCCGACAGGCGCCGGATGATATCCGAGCGCGGTCCGGTTGCGTTTACGACTACGCGCGCGGAGACAATGATCTCCTCGCCGCCTTCCGCGCGTGCGATCACACCATTGATGCGGCCGTTCGTCGAGATAAACCTTATGATGCGCACGTGCTCGCGTAGCTCCGCGCCGAGATTGCGAGCAGTTTGTGCGAGCGCTGCAAGCAAACCCATCTCGTCGAACTGCGCATCGACGTATCGGACTCCGCCGGCGATATTGTGGTGCCGCAGATTCGGTAGATGCTCGAGCGTTTCGGCTGTGGAGAGAGACCGGCTCGGCTCCAGATTCGCACGGCCGGCCAGCGCATCGTAGAGTCGCAGACCCGTTGCGTAATACGCGCGTTCGAACACGCTTTGGACCGGGACGATGATGCCGATAGGCTTGACGAGATCGGGCGCGTTGCGCCGAAGAATCGCACGCTCGGCGAGCGCCTCGCGGACGAGGCCGATACGGAATTGTTCGAGGTAGCGAACGCCACCGTGAATGAGCTTGGTCGAGCGGCTCGATGTTCCGATCCCGAACGTGCCGGCTTCAAAGAGCGCGGTGCGATAGCCGCGCGAGGCCGCATCGAGCGCGCTACCCAGACCCGTCGCTCCGCCGCCGATGATTACGACGTCGAAGCGGTCGTTGCTGCTCGGATCGCGCGCTGCCATGTGGCAAGCCTTTCGTCACGGATTGCTTTATCGATCTTTGGACGGAATCGCTTGGAAACGCGCCATTGCCGCGAGACCTCCTCGAAGTCGCGCCAGACTCCGGCTTGCACGCCGGCGATGTACGCGGCGCCAAGTGCCGTCGTCTCGAGCGTTGCGGGTCGCACGACGTCGCAGCCGAGCATGTCGGCTTGCAGCTGGAGCAGTAAGTCGTTGGCTGCGGCGCCGCCGTCGACGCGCAGCTCGCCGAGCGCCATCCCGGCGTCGCGTGTCATCGCGGTGACGACCTCCGCACACTGGAGTACGATCGCGTCAAGCACGGAGCGTGCGATGTGGGCGCGCGTTGTCCCGCGCGTGAGACCAACGATTGTTCCGCGCGCATTTGGATTCCAATACGGTGCACCCAGACCCGTGAAGGCGGGGACGAAGACAACACCGTCACTGTCGTCGACGTGCGCGGCGAGTGTCTCGATCTCGGCCGCGGATGCGATGATGCCGAGTCCGTCGCGCAGCCACTGCACGGCCGCGCCGGTAACAAAGATCGAGCCTTCGAGTGCATACGTTGCGCGTCCGGGCGCCGTGCCGAGCGCCACGGTTGCGAGCAGACCGTGCCGGCTGCGAACGATGCGTTCGCCGGTGTGAAGCACGACGAACGATCCTGTTCCGTATGTGTTCTTTGCGAGACCCGGGGCAAAGCCGGCTTGACCGGCGAGTGCGGCTTGTTGATCGCCGGCGATTCCCGTGATCGGAATCGACGTGCCGAACAGTTGCGGATCGGTTGCGCCGAACGTTGCGAGCGAGGGCAGCGCGTCCGGCAGCAGAGCGCGCGGAATATCGAAGATCGCGAGCAGCTCATCGCTCCACGCGAGCTTTTCGAGATCGAAGAGTAGGGTGCGCGACGCATTCGTGTAGTCGGTCGCGTGCGACTTGCCGCCGGTCAGTTTCCATAATAGCCACGCGTCAACGGTGCCGAATGCGAGCTCGCCTCGCTCCGCGCGCGCCCGCAGGCCGGGAATGTTGCGCAGCAGCCAGTCGATTTTTGTTGCCGAGAAATAGGGATCGAGACGCAAGCCGGTAGCTCGCGCGACGCGTTCTCCGTACCCCGCCGCCTCGAGCTCGGCGCACCGTTCGGCCGTTCTGCGATCCTGCCACACGATCGCGCGATGAACCGCATTTCCCGTATCGCGCTCCCAGAGGATCGTCGTCTCACGTTGATTCGTGATCCCGATCGTTGCGATCTCGCTTGGCGAAATTCCGGCGTCGGCAATAGCGACGCGAGCCGTTGCAAGCTGCGTCGTCCAAATCTCTTCCGGGTCGTGTTCCACCCAGCCCGGCTGCGGAAAGTGCTGCTCGAATTCTTGTTGTGCAAAGCCGCGCGCCGTCCCGCGCTCGTCGAAAACGATCGCTCGCGAGCTCGTGGTTCCCTGATCGAGGGCAAGGACGTACGTGCTCACAGGTCAGGCAGGAAACGTTCGAGCTTTTCGGCTTCCGTGTCGAGGACGATCGCGCCGATTTGTATCGGTCCGGATGCGAGAGTGAAGCCCGGCTTGGTCTTGCCCCGCATTTGGCGGACGTACCATTCAGGCCCCATTCCCACGACGCCGAGACTCGGTCCGCACATCCCCGCATCGCTGCAGAAAAACGTTCCGTTCGGGAATTGTTCGAGACGCAGTGTCGGTTCGTGCGTGTGCGTTCCGACGACCAGCGACGCTCGCCCATCGATCGCATGCGTGAACGTGCGTTTCTCGATGACGCGCTCCGCATGTAAGTCGACGAGGACGATCGCATCTTTTGGAAACGTGAGCTCCTCGAAGACGTCGAGTGCTTTGCGCGCTTTGAGCGGCGGATACAGTGCCGTATAGCCGATCAAGTTGACGACGACGAACGGCCGTCCCTTGACCTCGCGCGTGAAGACGCCGCGTCCGGGACTTGGCTCGACCATATTGTGCGGGCGCAGAACGTTCTCGCGCTGGTAGGCCGTGTCGGGCGCGAGCTTATCCCATGAATGATTACCGCCGGTTAGGATGTCGGCGCCCGCGTTGAGCAGCGTCGTAGCGAGCTCGTCGTCCAGCCCATACGAAACAAGCGGATCTTCAAGCTGTGTTACGAGCGCGTTCTCGACGTTTGCGACAACGACGTCCGCTCTCGTCTCCGCGCGCCATTCATCCATGTGGCGCGCCAGCACCTGGGTCGCCTCTGTCCCGACGACATCACCGAAGAACAAGACTCTCATTTTAAAAGGCGCTTCGCCCCGGGCTGCGCGCCCCCCATGCTGCGCACGGGGCCCCCATTTGTGCTCGGCCCATCACCATTTTATCTTGGCAATTATGGTCTCGCCGGCCTCGCAACAACTCCGTTGCCAATGGAAAAATGTGTGACCTTCCGATATCAACCCTTTACTGCACCTTCCATGAGCGTGTTCAAGATTTGCTTGCGGGCGAAGAGAAAGACGATCAACGTCGGTAGGGTCGCAAGCGTCGCGCCTGCCATGAGCGCGCCCCAATGATTTCCGCCTTCGCCTGCGACGAGGTCCTGCACGCCGACCGTCAGCGTGTGCATGCTGGGATCCGACATTGCGATCATCGGCCAGATGAACTGGTTCCACGTGTTGACGAAAATATAGACGCCGAGAGCGAAGATCACCGGAAGATTTGCCGGGACGACAATGCGCCACAAGATGCGCCAGCTCGAGGCGCCGTCGATCCCCGCTGCTTCGAGAATCGAGCTCGGGAACGCGCGGAAGTGCTGTCGCAGCAAGAAGATGCCGTATGCGCTTGCTACTTGCGGGAGAATCAAGCCGGCATAGGTGTTCAGCAAGTGTGTTTTCGCCATCAAGAGATAGTTGGGAACGTACGTGACGACGAACGGAATCGGAATTGTGGCCAGGAGTGCCGCGAAGAGCCAACTATCGCCCCGGAAGCGCCTGCATCCGAATGCGTATGCAGCCAAGACGGCGATCAACAGCTGCCCCAGTGTTACGCCGCCTGCGTAGATGATGCTGACGAGCAGCATGTTGGGATAATTCATCGTCTTGGCGGCAATCGAGAAATTCTCGAGCGTCGGGTTGGGCGGAATCGGTATCAGCGCGTGCTCGAAGATGCTCGTTTCCGGAGTTAGGGCCGTTCCGAACATGTAGAGCAGCGGGAGAATGAGCGCGACGATTGCCGCGATGAGAATCGCTCGGCTAAGCATCATAGAGCGTGTTCCGCTCGAGCATCCGGAATTGCCAGATTGCGAAGCCGCCAAAGAGCGCGAGGTACACGACGGCGAGCGCGCTTGCGCTACCGGCTTGAAAGTTCTGAAACGCATCTTGATAGATGGCATAAAAGAGATTGCTGCTCGCGCCGCTTGGGCCGCCGACCGTGAGCATCTGAATTGGGACGAACGCGTGATCGAGCGCCTGCAGAATCGTCGTGACGAACGTGAACAGCAGTGTCGGCATCACGAGTGGCAGGATGATGCGCTGAAATCTTAGCCAGCCCGCAGCCCCGTCGATCTCCGCGGCTTCCAAATATGACGACGGAATAGCTTTGAGGCCGGCGAGTAAGATCAAGTAATTGAAGCCAAAGAATTTCCAAATCGCGACCGACGATACGGCGGGAAGCGCCCAGTGCGGGTCGGTGAACCAGTTGGGACTCGCGATGTGAAAGAGCGCAAGTACGCGGCTGAACGGACCGCCGTACGGAAGATAAAGCCACAGAAAGAGTAGCGCGCCGACGGAAACCGGGATGACGGTCGGTAAGAAAATCAGCGTCTGATATGCGTCGGCTTCGCGGCGCCCAGCGCGCAACGTCAAGGTTGCGAGCAGTAGCGGCAGTGCAACGTTCCCTGCGAGCGCCAGAGCAACATACAGCGCGCTTTGTACAAGCGTGGCGAGGAACGCTGGATCGCCGAGAATCGCAACGTAGTTTCCCAGGCCGACATACTTGCGATCGGGCGAGATCAAATTCCAATCGAAGAAACTGATCTCGATATCACGGGCGAGGGGCACGACCAGAAACAGGCCGATGACGACGATGGCGGGTATGACGTACAGCAGCGAAAACGATTTCACGTCAGCGACGGCCCGATTGTATCGATTCGATCGGTGCAGATCGCATCGACGCCCCACTCAGCGAGCAGGCGGGCACGCGCGAGGTCGTTGACCGTGTAGGCCATGATGAACAGGCCCGCGGCTTTGAACGCGCGCACGACGTCGGCGTCGAGCGATGTGTGCGCGACGTGAATCGATTCGCATCGCAAACGCTCCGCGCGCTCTCGCCAATCCGGCGGGACAATCGTAACGAGGAGTCCGCGCGGAAGCTCAGGTACGGCATCGCGCGCTGCAGCCAGCGCTTCGTCCGAAAATGACGACAGCAGCGGAGGCGTACGCCCGCGCCACAGCCGCGCTGCTGCGTTCGCGACAGCCGTTCCGGTGTGCAGTTCACGCCCCGGCGATGGTTTGATCTCGAGATTGACGCCCATTTCGAGACGGTCGAGGCTCTCCGCGAGATCGGTGAGCGTTGGCATTCGTTCGCCCGCGAATTTCGTGTCGAGCCACGATCCCGCGTCGAATGCCGCGATCTCGTCGTAGGAGAGAACAGCGGCTGCGCCGTGACCATTGCTCGTCCGGTCAACGGTGTCGTCGTGCAGCAAGAAGAGAACGTCGTCGGCGCTCAACTTCACGTCGCATTCGGCCATCTTGAAACCGAAGCGTGCACCGGTGTCAAATGCGACGAGGGTATTTTCAGGTGCGAGCGATCCGCCGCCGCGATGCGCTACGACGCCCGCATACGGCCAGCTTCGGTTCACGGGTCTATTCTTTTACCGTCACCGGGTTCGAAGAGATGAAACATTCGAGGCCGCACGGCGATCGGGAAATTCTGGCCTGACGGCGGCAACGTTTCAGCCGGCAAGCGCGCAATGACACTCTGCGTTCCCCACCGTCCATAGGCCAGATTCTCGGCGCCCAGGCGTTCGCAATAATCGACCTTGAGCTCGGCCCGCACTGTGCCTTCGGCCGTGCTTCCGTTTGCGGCTTGAAGATGCTCGGGACGAATCCCAAGGACGAGCTCGCGTCCCGCCAATTCTGACGATCGCTTCGGAATAGGCAACGTCGGTCCACCGTCGACAACGAACGCATCACCCTCGCTTGAGAGCCGCCCGTGCAGCAGATTCATCGGAGGCGAGCCGATGAAGCTCGCAACGAACAGCGTTGCGGGCTTCTCATAGATTTCAGTCGGCGTTCCGACTTGCTCGACATTCCCTTTCTCCATAACGATCGCGCGATGCGCGAGCGTCATCGCTTCGACTTGATCGTGCGTGACATACAGGCTCGTCGTATTCAAGCGTGCGTGGAGACTTTGGATTTCCGAGCGCATCTGGACGCGCAGCTTCGCATCGAGGTTGGAGAGTGGCTCGTCGAACAAAAACACGGCTGGTTCGCGGACAATCGCGCGTCCCATCGCGACGCGCTGCCGCTGGCCGCCCGAGAGCTCGCGCGGTTTTCGCGCGAGAAAGTCTCTTAGCTCGAGTATGCTCGCGGCGTTCTCGACGCGCGTGCGGATATCGGCCTTTGACATCTTGCGAATCTTGAGGCCGTACGCCATGTTGTCGTAGACCGACATATGCGGATAGAGGGCGTAGTTCTGAAACACCATCGCGATGTCGCGATCCTTGGGCTCGAGATGATTGATGACTTTGCCGTTGATGCGGATTTCGCCGGATGTCACGCTTTCGAGGCCGGCAACCATTCGAAGAAGGGTAGTTTTTCCGCAACCGGACGGCCCGACGATGACGATGAACTCCCCATCGCCGATGTCGACGTTGACGTCGCGCAAAACAGTCGTCTTCCCGGTGTAGGATTTTGCGACGTTATCAAACGCAAGGCTTGCCACGTTATTTGTCCGATTCCACGAGACCGCGAACGAACCAACGCTGCATCACAACCACGATCACGAGCGGCGGCAGCATCGTGAGCAAGGTTGCGGCCATGACGAGCTGCCACGCTGTCGCGACGTCGCCGTTCCCCATCATGCTCTTCACTCCCACGACTGCGGTAATCATCTGCGGAACGTTCGTGGCGAGAATCGGCCAGAGATATTGATTCCAGCCGTAAATGAAATCGATGACGAAGAGCGCCGCGATCACGGTCTTCGTGAGCGGCACCGCGATATCGAAGAAGAACCGCATCGCGCTCGCCCCGTCGACGCGCGCGGCCTCGACCAGCTCGTCAGGCAGCGCAAGAAAGAATTGACGGAAGAGAAACGTCGAGGTTGCCGAGGCGATCAGCGGCACGATCAGTCCGGCGTACGTGTTGATCAAATGCAAGTGCGCGACGACGGCGACCGTCGGGAAGATGCGGACCTCGACCGGCAGCATCAACGTCACGAAGATCGCCCAGAACACCAGCCCGCGCAGCGGAAACCGGAAGTAGACGATTGCGTAGGCCGAGATGATCGAGATGACGAGCTTGCCGACCGTGATCCCAATCGCCATGATGAAGCTGTTGGCCATCATGCTGCGGAAAGGATACGCGGCGTTGCCCGTTCCGTGTTGCCACACGTCGGCGATGTTTGCCCACAGCTGAGTCCCGGGAGTCAAGGGAAGCGGGATGTGAATCGCCTGCTCCGCCGTGAGCGTCGCTGCCACAAAGGCGATATAGAGCGGAAACGCAACGAACAGCACGCCGATTATCAGGACGGCGTGACAGAGCACGTTCGTCAGCGGACGGTTTTCAATCATCCGTATTGCACCTTACGCTCGATATAGCGGAATTGAACGACCGTCAGCCCGATCACGATTACCATCAGCACGACCGATTGTGCGCCCGATTTTCCCAGGTCGAAGCTTTGGAAGCCTTCGAAAAAAATCTTGTAGACAAGCGTCGTCGTCGCTTGAACGGGGCCGCCGCCGGTTGCCGCGTCAATGATCGGGAAGGTGTAGAAGAACGCGTACACGATGTTGACGACGAGTAAGAAGAACGTTGTTGGCGAGAGCAGCGGCATGACGACGTCGAAAAAACGCCGCAGCGGTCCCGCACCGTCGATCGCGGCAGCCTCAGTGAGTGACTTCGGAATCCCTTGCAGCCCGGCGCTGAAGAACACAAAATTGTAGCTGATCTGCTGCCAGACCGAAGCCACGACGACGAGGAACATCGCCTGCCCCGGATTGATCGCGTGATTCCAGACGATGCCGAATCGAGCAAGTGCATAGGTGATGACGCCCAGGCTCGGGTTGAATAGAAACGACCACAGCACGGCCGCGATTGCCGGCGGTACCGCGTACGGCCAGATCAGCAGCGTCTGATAGAAGACTTTTGCTTTGCCGACGCGGTTTGCCGTCGCGGCCAAGACGAGCGAGATGACGAGGCCGCTGATCGTCACCCAGGCGCTGAAAACGACCGTTGTACGAAAGCTTGCAAGGTAGCGCGGATCGGCGAGAAGCTCGCGGAAGTTGGCCAATCCGACGAAGTGCGTCGAGAAGCCGAACGCGTCTTGCGACTCGACTGATTGCACGAGTGCCTGTCCCGCCGGCCACAAGAAGAAGATGATCGTGACGAGGACCTGTGGAGCGACCAACACGTATGGAAGCCAGGGGCTCCCAAAGTTCGATCGCTTCACTTATCCGCCGTTTGCTGCTTGAAAACTCCGCAAGAGTTCGTTGCCGCGTGAGACGGCATCGTCGAGTGCCTGCTTCGCGGACTTCTTGCCGCTCCACACGTTTTCGAGCTCTTCGTCGACCACCGTGCGGATCTGCGGCATGTTACCGAGCCGCACGCCGCGTGTCCACGGCAGCGGCGGATGCAGCAGCATCTGTTGGATCGGAATCTCAGGGTGCGTATTGTAGAAGCCCTTCAACTGAAGATTCGCGTACGCGAACTTCGTGATGGGGAGATAACCCGTCTCGCCGCTCCAAAGCCCCGCAATGTCGGGTGACGCAAGGAAGTTGAAGAACTTCGCAACGCCCTTGTAGACTTCGGGAGACTTTCCGCTCAGCGTCCACAGGCTGGCGCCGCCGATGATTGCGTTTTGCGGCGCGCCCTTGATCGGGTCGTACGGCATCATGGCCTCGCCGTATTTGAACTTCGAATACTTCACGACGTCGCCGAGCGATCCGGACGATTCCATCAACATGCCGCAATCGCCGCTATAAAATTTCGGCGTTGGCTCGTCTTTGCGTCCAACGTACGTGAACGTTCCGTCTTTCACCATCTTTTGCAAGAGCGCGATGTGCTTGACTTGCATCGGACCGTTGAAAACGAGCTTCGTGTTGAGTCCGTCGAAGCCGTTGTTGCCGGTCGCATATGGCAGCCCTTCCCAAGCGCTGTATTGCTCGAGCTGAATCCAGCCTTGCCACCCGGTCGTGAATCCGCACGGCATTCCCGACGCTTTGAGTTTCGCAGCATCGGCGGCAACTTCGTCCCATGTCTTCGGAGGCTTATTGGGATCGAGACCGGCCTTTTGGAACGCATCCTTATTGTAGTACATGACGGACGTCGAGCTATTGAACGGCATCGAGACAAGATGCGGGGGTGTGCCTGCACTGTAGTAGCCTGCAATAGTCGGGATGAACGCGCTCTCATTAAGCGGGACGCCGGATTTTTGGAACACTTCCCACGTCGGGATGACCGCCTGTTTCGCGGCGATCATCGTCGCGGTGCCGACTTCAAAAACTTGCAAGATCGCGGGTGCGTCGCCGGCGCGGTATGCCGCGATACCCGCCGCCATGCTTTGATCGTACGTGCCTTTGTAGACCGCGACGATCTTGTAGTCGCTCTGCGAAGCGTTGAACTTATCGACGATGTCGTTCAAGTAGATGCCGAGCTGCGAACCCATCGAGTGCCAAAACTGGATCTCGATCGGAGCGGCCTTGACGGGCCGTGGTACCCCAACGGTCAGAATTGCGACGGTCAACGCAAGGCAAAGGAAACGTCTGATCATCCTGTCTCCTAGCGAATGGGAGCCCGGTCTTGGGCGCTGTGCGACAACAGCAACGTGCGCCGATTCCGCAAGTGCTCCCTCTTTAAGATGACTTAACATACGCGCACGCGAAACCCGGCGGGCCTGCTGGCGTGGGCGTTTACGCATTTGAGGAGGAGGCTGGTTTTGGGAGTCAAGCGGACAGAGTTTATAAAGACGGCCCTTGGCGCGACCGCCGGACTATCGGTTGCGGCGACGGCCACACCCTGGTCGAGCGCAGCGGATGAGGCGGTTGGAAATTACCCCGCCGGGACGAGCGGTTCTGAAATCTTCGTTGGGCTGCTGTGTCCGACAACGGGTTCGTATTCTGCGGACGGCGAGGACGAGCGTAAGGGCTACATTCTTGCGATGGAAGATCTGAACGAAGGCACCGGCGTGATGGGGAAAATCCCGTCGCTCGGCGGCAAGAAGGGTCTCCTTGGCAAGAAGGTCACCTACAAGACCGCCGATACTGAGACGAAGCCTGACACGGCGGTTCAGCGCGCGACTGAGTTCATCACGCAAAACAAGGCGATTTTGATCACTGGTGGCGTGAGCACGGCGGAAGACATCGCGATGCAGAAGCTCGCGCAGCAGCAGAAAGTTATCTATATGGTTGGGGCCAGTGGCTCCAACGACACGACCGGCAAGGATTGTCAGCGCTACGGTTTCCGGTCGCAACTGGATGCGTACATGGTCGCGCAATGTCTTGCGCCCGTGCTCGTCAAGGCATACGGAAAAAATAAGAAGGCGATCTATCTGACGCCCGATTACAGCTACGGACATTCGCTCACCGGATCGATGCGCGAAGCGACCGAAAAGCTTGGCTGGACGACGGTCGCCGACGTCGTTGCGCCGTTCCCGTCCAGCGACTACAGCTCGTATCTGACGAACATCGCAAATTCGAACGCGGATGTCTTCATCAACATCGAGTTCGGAAACGACGGCATCGCTTCGACGAAGCAAGCCGTCCAGTTCGGGATCCTCAAGAAGATGCAGCTCGTGATCCCCAACATCTCGACGTATCTTCCCGACGGTGTTGGTCCCGATATCATGCAGGGTGTATACG
>Ga0302326_10026399_pt1 | contig 11741 bp, 10 predicted proteins | sample Palsa_T0_3_FD_202264 | JGI IMG/M metagenome (GOLD analysis project Ga0302326, IMG submission 202264) | Peat permafrost microbial communities from Stordalen Mire near Abisko, Sweden - Palsa_T0_3 | ecosystem: Environmental > Terrestrial > Soil > Palsa > Peat permafrost | place: Sweden: Abisko... | reverse complement strand
TCCTGGCGAAAGTAGCCGATCGTCAACTTCTTGGGGACAGAGACCGCGCCATCGTCGGGACTTTCCTCGCCGACCACCATCCGGAATAGCGTCGTCTTGCCCGACCCATTGGGACCGACCAGCCCAACTTTTTCGCCGGGATTCAACTGAAACGAAGCATCCACGAAGAGCAACTGCTTGCCATACTGTTTATTGATGTTTGCGAAAGAGATCATTTTGGAGGAGCAACTTGGGGTGCGGTGCTTCTTCTAGTGTAGCGTGGAGACGGAAGATTGCTGGCCAACGCTGGTTATGGGGAATGTTGAAAATCTGTGGACAGACGAAACGGGCTGCGCATTTTCTCGCGATTTGTTTGCCGGGCGTAAAATAGTACCCATGAGTCCAGACGTTTCCGAACTCTTAAAAAAGGCCTTGGCTCTCCCGCCGGAAGCCCGCGCTGCTTTGGCTGGATCGCTGCTGGAAAGCCTCGACGATACGGTTGACCCATCGGTCGAGGAAGCATGGAAACACGAAATCGCGAAACGCATCAAGGAACTGGATTCCGGCAAAGTAAAACCAATTCCATGGGCAGAGGCGCGTCGCCAGATTACCGACCTCCTCAATGGCCGCTAAGTCTCTGGACATTCACCCGTCCGCACTCGCGGAACTCAAGTCTTCCATCAGTTGGTACCTGGAACAAAACGAAGCCACCGCCGATAAGTTTGTCGAAGAGATAGATCGAGCAATTGACCTCGTATTAGCGTCACCCCGACGTTGGCCGACGGGTGACCTCGACACCAGGAAGTTTGTTCTCCGTCGTTTTCCTTATGCGGTGATTTACCACGAAAGGAAATCAGTGGTTAGAATCCTGGCCATCGCCCACGGACACCGGCAGCCTGGATATTGGAAGGAGCGGGTCTAACTATCTTACTAAAAGTTTGGGAACGTCCCGCCTGTCCCGAGTTATTCTTTATCAGTAGGTATTGGCACCCTCTGAATGTCAGAACCTTCCTGTGACTGCCTAATCGAGTCGCGAATCTCCTGAAAGAATTTTGGATTTTCAGCGTACATCTTTAGTAGCCAATCAACAAAGCCGTCAGTGTACTTACGCGGTGAGTGTTGTGCCTTATACGAGAACATCGGATTCTCATCAACTATGTAGATTCGCCGAGCGCACTGAAGATCGTGGCTACTAATTTTGACTTTACCGTCCAGTCGTTCTGCGAGCCTTTCAAGTACTTCCTTTTGTCTGTGCGGATACAGTTTGTCGGCTTGCATAACGCTAAAACTTGGAGCGTTTTCATCGTTAGTTAATCGTATGGCAGTGGCATCAGGCGCATCTTGAAGAGTTACGTTGTTAATTCCTGCTGGTGGCGCACTGCCATCACTTGTTATTCGAACAGGCAAAGCTTCACCCGAATGTTTCAGAGTTACCGCTCGCTGAACAATTTGCACCTCTGCACCTGCCGGAGCCGTCATAATCTTCCCAATCCCGTCGAGCCAAAATCCCTTAACTTGCGCAAGCCTGCGCTCAATAGCTTCTCGCAGATCGTCTGAAGTTCCAGGTTCGCTCTTTGCGCCGTGTCGAAAATAGACGCTTCCTTTTACGAACGCTACTTTCTGCCCTTTGCCACCTGGTGCTTCATAACCGCCGTGGGCGGTGAATACGATTGGGATATCAGAACCTTTAATGTCGATTACCGCAACGGGTTTTCCGTGACGAACATCGGACACAATATCGACATCGGCAAAGTGTTGATGTGTGTAGCTGTGAATCTTGTTCGTTACATCAGCAGGATCGACCGCAAGTAATGGAGCAACGTCTGAGTTCAAGGCAGCGGTCCCATCGTCATCCACTCCGACGACGATTATGCCGCCGCCGGAATTGGTCATTGCAATCAAATCCTTAATTAGTTCGCACCAATCACCCTTAGATTGAGGATCAAAGTATGCCTTGAAATCGAGAGAGGTTTCTTCTGCAGTGAGGAGATCAAGATTGCTTGTCATTAGAAGAAACCAGAAACGCGGGGCCTATGTTCAGCAGTTATCTGCTCGGGGAAGGAGACCATTATACTCAAGCGCACAATCAGGCTACAAGAAAATCATTGGAAAGCTGCCACCGTTTGCCAATGAGTGAGCGTCAACCTGTCCGGAAGGGCCTTGGTTGTGGCTGAGCGATCGGGCGACGTTTCAATGTGCGAGGATCACAAATTTCGAATTGCTCGTTGTACCATTCGATCTTTGAGTTCGCCTCGGTGTTCCCAAGCTCCATTCCTCCCAAAAACCGGCATTCGTTCCAGACCATGCCGAAAGCTTTAGCGGGACCTTTACGGAAGAGGCCTGTCAATTGCGGGGGGCCACCGCTTTTCGGGTCGTTGCCAGACTTCAGAAAGTCGGCAAAGGAAGAGAATACGGCTCGACTCGTTCCACCGACGTCGCTTTTTTCCCAACGATCAAGATGTCTCTTAAACTGGTCTCCTCCCGAACCAAGTCTGGCAAGAATTCCAGATTTCTGTGGTATTGGGATCTCCTTCGTGGATACATTGTTCCCGCCCGCATAATCTACTCGATAAAGATTGAATTTCCCTGGCGTTCCTTCTGAGGTTCGGGTGCCATAGAGAAGCGTGAAGTCTCGCGTCTCAGATTGTGGATAGTGTGCGGAACTGCGCTCTAGGGCTTCGACGATGAGCCGCAGCTTTTCTTCGGGAGTGGCATTGGTTGGAAAGAATACCCCGCGATCGATCAATTCGAAAATCTGACCAAGCGTCTGAGTTGGAAAAAGGACATCACCGCAGTAGCCGACGATGTCAGGATCGGTGTGAGAAGCAAACAGTTTCTTCCCGAAATCCCACTTCGTGTGCACTAATCTATTTGATGGGTTCCAGGATATTCTGCTGTCGGCGGCGAGGCGGATAGATGCTGGTCCTCGTTGATCAGCGCCTACCCAGGCGATTAGGGTTGTCATGGCTCCTCACATCCTATTGTAAAATGCAGTAGGTGTGGTCCATGCGCGACTCACCGCGAGGCAACTCCCTGGCTCTCCACCAATAACCCCATTCTACGGGGAGGCCGAGGTGGCTAAGCTCCTCTTTGCTCGCGCAGAGAGGAGCGACCGGGGTTGGAGAACCACATCCGCGGCCGTCACGGAAAATCTGGAGACAGACGGAACGGGCTACCCATTTTCTCGCGATTTGGCGGGTGGCCCGCCCTGTGTCGATTGCCTGAAAACACATGGAAAGCCCACCTTGGCCATCCTGATTTGAATCCCGCCGTGAATCTACTGATGCAATGAAAATCCAGACGGCAAAGCTGCCTCAAGATTGATTTGTTCGCCGGTGATGGGGTGGTGGAATTTCAGAAATTGGGCGTGCAGGAAATATCCTCCATCGCCCGGCAGGCCGGGGAGATTTTCGAGAGGCTGGCCGGTTAAGCCGTACAGAGGGTCGCCTACCAGGGGATGGCCGATGGATGCCAGATGGATTCTAATTTGATGAGGGCGGCCCGAACTCAGGCTTACCTCAAATGTTGTGGTGCTTGTTGTGCTGCTTGTTGTGCTGCTTGGCGCCCGTGAGATCACCTTCGCCAACGACTTTGACGGCTTGCCACTCGGGTTGGCGGCCCACACCGAACCGATGAGCGGGTGCGGTACGAGTCCGATGGGTGTGAGGATTTCGTAGGCGTCTTGCTGTGCAATGCCTTGAGACAGCGCTCGGTAGATTTTTTGAACTTTGAGTGTGTTCCAGTCTGCGCCTAGTTCAGAGGCGGCCTGCGGTGTTTTTGCGAAGAGAACGATGCCGGTAGTACCTCGGCCCAACCGGTGGACAGGGTTTGCGTTGGGGGTTTGCTTTTGCACCAGGCGTAAGAGGGTGTTTTCCATGAAGCCGCCGCCGGGGAGGGTGGGCAGCCCGCCAGGTTTGTCGACGGCCAACAGATGCTGGTCTTCAAACAGAACTTCGAAGTGCTGAGGAGCGTCTGGTTCGATCCAGGGTGGGCGGTTCCAGACAAGGGTTTGGCCTGAAGTGACCGATTCGCTTCCGGCGGCGATAACGCCGTTGACGGTGACTTCGCGGTTGTTCAGTTTTTGTTGCCAGGCTTGTGGGGTTGAGTGTGGGTAAAGGCTTGCCAAGTGGGAGAGCAGGGTTCGTCCATGATATTTGCTGCTGATGATTGTGGTATAGGCATAGCCCCTGTTAAGCATGTGGTTTGAGTGTAAGCTATGGCATCTGCGGCAGGAGTTTCTGGAATCGATTCACACAAGCCGGCTTGAGTGCTGATTCTCTTAAGCATGCTTTCGCCGGCACTTTTCCGAAATGATGGCTAGGATAGCTACGCTGGAAAGACTAAGACATGCGAAAAGGGTTTACGAGACAACCACAAAGTGACGAGCCCGCGACGCCAGTCAAGAACTACATAACGCGGAGCGGCCTCGAGCGCCTCAAAGATGAGCACCGGTTTCTGCTCACCCGGGAACGCCCGGCCGTGACGGAGGTGGTGGCGTGGGCTGCCAGCAACGGTGATCGCAGCGATAACGCCGACTATCGGTACGGCAAGCGGCGGCTGCGGCAGATCGATGGGCGGATTCGCTTTCTTACGAAGCGAATCGAAGCCGCGGAAGTGGTGGATCCGGAAGCTCCGAGAACGGGGCAGGCGGCGATGAGGGCATTCTTCGGAGCGACCGTGCGCTATGCCAATGCCGCGGGAGTATCGCGAGTGGTGAGCATCGTGGGCACCGACGAGGTCGATCTCAACCGCAACCACATCAGTTGGGTGTCACCTCTGGGCCGCGCGTTGATGAAGTCGGCAGCGGGCGACAGCGTAGTCCTTCAATTGCCGGGCGGTACAGAAGACCTGACCGTGCTGGAAGTGCGTTACGAGCGCATTGCTGTGGAACCGTTCCGTGAACCGCCTGGATCCGAGGCCTCGGCAAAGGGACTCACTCACCGACGCGAATCCACCTGACGAAGTTTAGCGAAGCGGCACATAAACATTCCAGGCCCCGCGCAAGGACGAATTGTGAGCTGACGACCGGTTCCCCAAAATGAGGCAACGTCTGATCGAAATACCCCTCATGAAAGCGACAAACTGATAGATTGCCGTAGCGCCGAATGTTTTCCGTAACCACTTCGATGGTTCCACACCAGTCGCCCTTTTCGAAGGTGCTGATGTTATTGATTGAAGGTACCATGTGGAGTTTCTCGTCCTCGGCTGGCTCGGGCAGGCCGGCGAAGGAATCGAACACATACAGTTCGCGGCCCGTCGTTCAACCAGCAAGACACTCCCATTAGCCAATCCCTCGCCTTTCGAAAGATAAAATAGGTCGTAATCTGGCAGCACGTTGTCCCAAAAATATTAAAGGTTTCGCGAAAACGGTGAAATCTCGATACCTCGCTAAATTTGACTACGCGTTGAAGAAACCTGGACTGGCGTGCCTACCAGCATTGACGTTGCGGTAGGACCTTCAAGTTCGGCATCCGCGGAAGGGACGTCTTTTCGAACAAACAGGGCTGGTTTCCCAGCCCTCTTCGCTGACTAGATCCGTGCGAATGGTAGAGAGCTTTGACTAGCCCACGGTTACTGAGTACTCGCCACGATCTTTCCCGTCGAAGGATCCAGGAAAACACGGTCCTGTCGAACATGCTTGAAGTCGAACATGGGCGAAGGATCGCCCGCGATAGCGTCGAAAGATCCTTCGCCGATACGGCCCAGTCCCCAGTTATCTTCGATAAAACGGATGATCGAAGTCTGATCTAGCACTCCGCTGTCCACAAAGTTCTGCCTTGCATAAGCTGAAACCACAACCAGCGGTAGTCGCGGTCCATATCCGCAACGGCCCTGGATTCCCGCCAGCGAGTCGGCGCCAGTACCGCAGGCTCCTGGGCCAGTGAGCGCATCTTTTGGAGTCGTGGACTGGTTCATAATCGGCCCAATGACATGGTCGTACCAGCCGTCGGAGTCGTCCCATGCGATAAAAACGGCAGTATCGGACCATTGCGGTAGTTGCTGGAGCTGGTTAATGGTGTTGACGAGCCAGACTTGCTCGTCAAGCGGTGAGGAGTTGCCAGGATGCCCATCCTGTGCCCGAGCGGCCTTGAGGAAAGTGACTGCCGGCAAGGTCCCGGCCGCTATTTCTTTCCAGAAATAGCTGAGGTCGTAAATGTGATTGGCCGGTCCATCGTGGCCCACCTCGGCTAAATCAACGGGAGCAATGTGGTGCTTGTTGTTGGTGCTCTCATAGAACTGAAAGGGATTGTGGTAGCCGGCATAAGCCGTTTCAGGAGTGCCATCGAGGCGATTGGTTGTGGTGTTGCACTGCGCAGGGTGGCCTGGACTATATGGCGACGAAGGAGTAAATCCGCCTTGAAACCAGCCCCACGAGATGCCATTCGCATTGAGCAGATCGCCAACGTTCTTACCTCTGAAAGAGACCCGATCATAGCTGTAACAATCTTCATACCAAGGGTCGGGATCTCCGATCATGGTATTGTCCACCACATCGGAAGCGAGATCGCCATACTGATCGTCTGCCGTGTATCTCACGTTGCCCGTCATACCTGATGCCAGGTTAATGGCGCCCACTGCCGAAGGGCCGAAAGTCGAGCCGTGGAAGTTATCACTCATGGCAAAATACTGCGCGTAGTTCCACAACGCGGTGACAGTATTGCCGTCGTAATAGCCCATTACTACACTCGTGCCGTACGGTGCCAGGGAAGGGTAGGTCGTTGCTGAGCAGGCCACGCCGGTAAACTGCGGGAATTTGTCCATAAGCCCGGCGTCGAATGCCTGCTGTTCAGGCGTGTAGTAGTGGGTTTGATCGCAGGTGTAATTCTGACTGGGATCAAGACGGAAGGGCTGAGCTGTGCTGCCATTTGGATTCGCCGTCAGCAGACCGGTGTTCAGGCCATTGACTGCCGGAGAATTCGGAAGCGGAACAAAACGGGTTTCATGCGGCGGATTCGCCGCTTTGGGATAAGTCCCGAAATAGTGATCGAAGGATTCATTTTCCTGAAAAATGATTACCACGTGCTTGATGGGCGTCTTGGTGGGAACACTTTTCGCGGGATCGGCGTCGGTTGCCGACACAGAAACAACGGAACACAAGCTTGCGGCAAACAATGCCGCCAGATATTGAGACCTTTTACTCATACGCCCTCCTGGGGGACTTGGTGATGTGGTAGTTTTAACGACCCGCATTATCCCGCGTAACAGGTGCTGGACTGGCCATCAGATGATCACGGCGGGTGGAAATCCTTATACCTTATTTATCGCGCCGCGAGAATATAAAGTTACAACTCACGTTGAGCCTCTCCATTTGGCGTAATCAGGGAGTGGTCGGTGCCGGAACTACCCGAATCAGACCCATCATGCCGCCGTCCTCGTGCTCGAGCAGGTGACAATGGAAGGGAAAAATGCCGATGGAATTGGGGTTCCGGAAATCCATCCTTAGTTTTACGGTGGGATACTGCGCAGCTTTGCCGTCCCAGAACGGTACGGGAATGGTATCGCGCAGAAACGGCTCGTTGATCGGAATCCCAAACCATTCCAGCATCACAAAATGCACCTGATGGATGTGAAAATCGTGCACTTCCTGCGATCGATTTTCGATGATCCAATCCTCCACATCGCCTTGATGCACCACGATGTTCGGAACAAGAGAATGGGCGTCGAATACTGCTGGAGTTTGCCCTTCGACGGTTAAATAAAAGTTCGTCGGGCCATTCGGATCACTCGGATTCTGCGGTTTCTCAGAAAAGTAAAGTTTGCGGGTTCGGACTGGAGCTACCTTCCCCAGCCATGGGAAGCGCGCGGGCTGGGTTGATTGCGCCGCAGCCGAAGGCAGCGCGGCGGTCACTAACGTGGACTGCGGTTCGGGAGCTTCAAGCGACGTGATAACACTCAAAAGCGGTCGGGTAGGATCGTTCTCCCCGGCCGGTCCGGTATTGACGCTACGGGTAATCAACGTCGCGGAAGTGCCTTCGGGAGGACCCTTCACGATGAATTCGATTCTCCCTCCGGGCGGAACTCCAAGGTGACTCTGCCAGAGCGCGTAATTCCCTCCCTGGCCGTTGTCATTCACGGGAGTGCCATCAACGGCGACTACTCCCAGCGCCTGCGGCTTTCCTGCGAATAGCAACTGCAAATTCAGGTACGTAATGGAAGACCCATTCACAATACGCCAGAACTGGCGCTCCGACGGTCGCATGCGTATCGTGGCCGGTTGATACGCGGGATATGGAACAGAAACAAAATTCAGCGAGAGGTCTTTTGCCGGTTTTCCCGAACCACTTCCCGTATTTCGAGCATCGCCATCGCGATCAAGGGTTGCTGCGGGCGCCGTGATGTTAGCGGACACCGATGCGCTCGGATTTAACAGATCCTCATCGCGTATCACAACGACTCGCTCCGGCAATCCCGCCACCTGCGGATTTGCCCGTTCCATGCCTTCGATGATCAGAGCGCCCGATGCCCCGCCAACAACTTGCGCACGAGTGAAGCCATGGACATGAGGGTGATACCAATACAAGCCTGGCGCCTGGTCCACCGGAATGGGAATTCGATATTCAAAAAGCCCGTCCTTGGGCTGAATCGAGGTGTGCAGCACATCGTCCTGATGGCATGTCGGCGAAACAGTCAAGCCATGAAAATGAAGGTTAGTTGAACTCACATCCATCTGTGAGCCCACGCATGGAGTGTCTGCGGGGGGAACCGCATTCTTGCCATTCGCAGAGTTCCCAGGAGGCACTGGCGTTGAAATCAACTTTGGTGTCGGCTGTGGAATCATCTGCATTGGATGGGACAAAAGATTCGAGGAGGAGTTTGGCGGCCCGTTCGGAGCCAATTCGTTCTTCAACCTCAGGATGAGCAGGTCACCCGGATTCAGTCGCAGGTTGGGGGATTCTGTTTCGTCTTTGTAGATATAACAATACCGCGTGCGCCCGTGAGTATCGACCTCGCTTCGAAATGCAAAATCCACAATCAGCACGCCATTTTTGCTGCGCAAATCCGTGGGCTCGGGGATCGCGCTGGACGGCTCCGGCCGCGGACAGACTTCGCTCATTCGAACCGCGGCGAGTGGCTCGTGATTCTGATCTGCGGATGGAGGACTTTGCCGATGTTCACGCGGACCAGAGATCAACCCCTGATTTCCAGCCTGCCACGCGGCGCTGTTATGTTCACCGATAAATCCAAGAAAAGACACAATTAACAGAACGAAGAGGAACGCCATTGATTGTTTTGTTGCTTTGCAAACTATAACGCACCACCAAATTTCCCCGAAACTTCGGCGCGACCTCGTTTATTCCGAATCGAATACCAAAACATTTTACGAGTCCATGGTGAGCGCTCTCGCGATTTTCGAGGTAACCGAAACCGAGCGCCCGGTCTGCCGCTTGGGAAATCGGGGAAGACCGGAACTGCCCTCCAATTCTATTCATACCGGCTTCCCCATCAAGATCCGGGGCAACACGCATTTTCCGATGTCGGACCTGTACAACCTTCCAATGGCGGTTCGGATGTCGAAGTTTGTCACAAAAAGCTGGACTAATCCGGTGGATCGCATCGGTGGTTTTTGGGCAAGCGAGACGTGAGTTGTCCCGAAGTCGGCTTCGAGGGAGTTGTCGCCAGATCGGTACTGGGAAACGCCCTCCTAGCCAAATGATCCTGCAGGTACGTTGCTAGCGCTCATTTGTCGCTCTCCATATTTCTCCAAAACTAAACCGGCTCAACCGTCCGATGATGTATGCCCTTCGTTGGATGCAGATCTGCGAGGTTCCACATCGGTGATCCATTGCATTTGGATCCTCGGCTGGTGACGCGCCAACCGTTCGAGTGTCCTTGGCATCTCAAGCAGGCCAATCATCTACGAAGAAAACAATGCCCTTATGAAAACACCGAAAACAATTCGTCCGAAGCCACGTGTGTCCCTTGCTAAATCGTTTTCCGGTGGCGAAACCCATCAGGAGCGGACGTCGGCAGAAAACACTTTAACCACCAATCAGGGATTACCCATATCCGATAACCAGAATTCTTTACGGGCGGGCGACCGTGGTCCAACACTTCTCGAAGATTTCATACTCCGCGAAAAGATTACTCATTTCGATCACGAGCGAATTCCCGAGCGAATCGTACATGCGCGCGGAGCAGGCGCCCACGGGTACTTTCAGCCGTACGCTTCTCTTTCGAAGTTCACTCGGGCTGCGTTTCTTTCCGATCCCAAAGTGAAGACGCCGGTATTTGTTCGGTTCTCCACGGTGGCCGGTGAGCGCGGCTCAACCGATTTGGCGCGTGATGTGCGGGGCTTTGCGGTGAAGTTCTACACCTCGGAAGGCAATTTCGATCTGGTTGGCAATAATATTCCGGTCTTCTTTATTCAAGATGCAATCAAGTTTCCCGATCTGATTCACTCGGTTAAGACAGAGCCCGATCGAGGATTTCCGCAAGCCGCCTCGGCGCATGACACGTTTTGGGACTTCATCTCGCTGATGCCCGAGTCGCTTCACATGATCATGTGGGTTATGTCCGATCGGGCCATTCCACGGTCTTTCCGCATGATGGAAGGGTTCGGCATTCACACGTTTCGCCTGGTGAATGCGGCGGGAGAGAGCCAATTCGTGAAATTCCATTGGCGTCCCAAGCTGGGCACGGCCTCGGTTGCGTGGGATGAAGCGGTGAAAATCAGCGGCGCCGACGCCGACTTTCACCGGCGGGATTTATGGGAGTCGATTGCCTCGGGCGATTTTCCGGAGTTCGAGTTGGGCCTGCAGATTTTCGACCAGGAGACGGCGAACCGTTTCGAATTCGACGTTCTGGATGCAACCAAGGTTATTCCAGAGGAATTCGTGCCGTTGAAGATAGTAGGGAAGTTGGTGCTCAATAGAAATCCCGACAACTTCTTCGCGGAGACGGAGCAGGTTGCCTTTTGTCCCAGTCACGTCGTGCCCGGCATCGATTTTTCAGAAGATCCTCTTCTGCAAGGGCGTTTGATGTCTTACCTTGACACGCAATTGAGCCGCCTTGGCGGCCCGAATTTTCATCAGCTTCCAATTAATGCTCCGAAATGTCCGTTTGCGAACCTGCAGCGCGATGGCTTACACCAGATGCAGGTTCCGACGGGTCGGGTTTCCTACGAGCCCAGTTCACTGAACCCCGGTGGGCCGCGGGAAGTGAGTGATCGCGGATTTCACACCTCCAATGACAGGCCGGTGAACGGGTCGGCACGTCGTATTCGCTCCGAAACCTTTGCCGATCATTATTCGCAGGCGCGCCTGTTCTACAGATCGATTACCGAGCCGGAGCAGAAGCATTTAGGCCAGGCAATTACTTTCGAATTATCGAAGGTGGAAACCGAACCCATACGGCTGAGAATGCTCGGGCATCTGGCTCTGATTGACGAGGCGCTGGCGGAACAAGTGCGGGACGGCCTGGGAGTCGAGGGTGGCGTGGAGAAGATCACCCCAGCCCGGCAGCCGATTGACTTAAAAGCCAGCCCGGCTCTTCGTTTGTACGGCAAATATCCAGACACGCTAATGGGTCGGAAGGTTGGCGTATTGCTCGGAGCGGGCTTTGATCCTCAGCTCAAGAAGACGCTGGTCGCCGCGGTTTTAAAAGAAAATGCGAAAGCGGCAATCGTGACCACAAAAATCAGCGGAGAAACCGATGCCGATGGGACGTTGCATCCCGCCGACATAGCGTTGCGGGCATCACCTTCGGTTCTTTTCGACGCGGTCGTCGTGCTCTCCGGGGCGGACGGCGATAAGCAGTTGGCG
>Ga0302326_10026398_pt1 | contig 11742 bp, 7 predicted proteins | sample Palsa_T0_3_FD_202264 | JGI IMG/M metagenome (GOLD analysis project Ga0302326, IMG submission 202264) | Peat permafrost microbial communities from Stordalen Mire near Abisko, Sweden - Palsa_T0_3 | ecosystem: Environmental > Terrestrial > Soil > Palsa > Peat permafrost | place: Sweden: Abisko... | reverse complement strand
CGTACAGGTGGGTGATCACGAAGCCCAGCACCGGGATCGCGAACAGATCCTTCTTGGCCATGTACGAGACCGGCCGCGGTGTGGCGACCCCCAGCAGCGGCGGGTCGAGGTTCGAGATGTGGTTGGCAGCAATGACGACGCCCCCGTCGAGCGGTACGTTGTGCGCGCCGACCACGCGGAAGCGGAACGTCGTCCGCACGATCGCCGTCACGACGGCCTTGGCGACGGCGTAGAAGGTCACGCGCCCGCGGCGTCCATCGCGGCGCGCATCGCGGCCACCACGTCGGCCGGCTGCAGGTCGGTCGAGTCGATCGTGATCGCGTCGGGCGCGGCGCGCAGCGGCGAGACGGCGCGCGTCGAGTCGAGCCGGTCGCGCTCGGCGATCTGCTCGCGCACCTCTTCGTAGGGAACGTCGAGTCCTCGTTCGGCGAACTCCGCCTGCCGCCGCCGCGCACGCTCGGCGACCGACGCGGTGAGAAAGAACTTGTGTCGCGCGTCGGGCAACACGACCGTGCCGATGTCACGACCCGCCATCACGACTGGACCCTGCGCTGCGATCGCGCGCTGTCGCTCGACCAGCTCGGCGCGGATCCCCGGCAGCGCCGCGACCGTCGAGACCGCAGCCGCGACGTCGGGGTCGAAGAGCCGCTCGCCGGTACCGCGGCCGTCGATCACCACCCTATAGCCCGCCGGAACGCTGGTGTCGGCGACGATCGAGATCGTGTGCTGCGCGAGCATCGCGATCAAACCCCGCTCGTTGTCGAGATCGACGCCGTTGCGCAGCGCGAGGTACGCCACCGCGCGATACATCGCCCCGGTGTCGAGATAGAGGAAGTTCAGCGCGGAGGCCAATTGCTTCGCGACCGTCGTCTTCCCGGCCGCAGTCCAGCCGTCAATCGCAACGTGATCGTTCGACATGCCGGGACGGCACGTTCTCCGCCCCGCGCCCTGGGTCCGCGTACAGCGCCAGGCTGTTGGCACTCGGGCGCGCAACAATGGGGCCGTGGCCAAGGCCAGATCGGTGTACTATTGCACGGCGTGCGGCTTCGAGTCGGCGCGCTGGCTCGGGCGTTGTCCGACCTGCGAGGCGTGGAACACGTTCGAAGATGCGCCGGTCGTCAAGCCGGTCAAGGCGGCGCACGGGCGCACCGTTGCGCCGCTGCGTGCGAGCGGACCGCTGCCGCTGACCGCCATCGAGGAGACGCGCATCGCCCGCCGGCGAACCGGGATGCCCGAGTTCGACGCGTTGCTGGGCGGCGGAATCGTGCCCGGCAGCCTGGTGCTGCTGGGCGGTCCGCCTGGCGCCGGCAAGTCGACACTGATGTTGCAGCTCGCGACGACGCTCGCGCAGCCGGGGGCGCGCTGCGTGTACGTCTGCGGCGAAGAGTCGGCGGCGCAGACCAAGCTGCGCGCACAGCGAGTCGGTGCGAGCGAATCGCTGCTGGTGTTCCCCGAGACGAACCTGCGCACCGTGCTCGACGCGCTCGAACGCGACGTCCCCGACGTGCTGGTCATCGACTCGATCCAAACGATGTGGCTGCCCGACGTCGAGTCGTTCGCCGGCAGCGTCACGCAGGTGCGCGACACGACGCAAGTGCTCATGGAGTTCGCCAAGCGCACCGGCTGCGCGACCTTCGTCGTCGGGCACGTCACCAAGGACGGCGCGATCGCCGGTCCGCGGCTGCTCGAGCACCTCGTCGACACGGTGTTGTACTTCGAAGGCGATCAATCCGGCGAGTACCGCATCGTGCGCGCGTACAAGAACCGCTTCGGCGGAACCGACGAGATCTGCGTGTTCGCAATGGACGACCGCGGGCTGCACGAGATCGCCGATCCGTCGGCGCTGTTTCTGCACGAACGCGGTCCGCGGCCCAGCGGCACGTGCGTCGTGCCGACGCTGGTCGGGATGCGTCCGGTGCTCGTCGAGATCCAAGCGCTCGTCGGCGAGGCCGCCTACGGCACGCCGCGCCGGCTGGCCGCCAACGTCGACGCCGCGCGGCTGGCGATGATCATCGCGATCCTCGAACGGCGCGCCGGCTTGCAGCTGGGCGGACACGACGTCTACTGCTCGGTCGCGGGCGGCTTGCGGGTCAGCGAGACGGGCGCCGACCTCGGGATCGCGTTGGCCATCACCTCGGCGTTTCGCAACGCGGCGCTGTCCGACGGCGTCGTCGCCTTCGGCGAGCTCGGCCTGTCGGGCGAAGTGCGCGCCGTCTCGCAGCCGGCCCGCCGCGCCGCCGAAGCCACGAAGCTGGGCTTCAGCCGCATCGTCTCACCCGAGGGCGCGCGCGACCTCGCCGCCGCGCTGCGGCTCGCCTTCGACTGATGCCACCCGCTCCACTGATCCCGCGCGCCGTACTGTTCGGTTATCCCGAGCGCACCGCGCCGTCACTCTCGCCCGACGGCACGCAGATCGCCTACCTCGCACCGTCGAACGGCATGCTGTCGGTCTGGGTGCGCGCGGTCGGCGCCGACGACGACCGGGTGGTCGCGACCGATCCGGCGCGGCCGATCCGCAACGTGTTCTGGGCGCCCGACGGCGCGCGCGCGCTCTACCTGCAGGACGCCGGCGGCGACGAGAACTTTCACCTGTTCGCCGCCGATCCGGCCGGCGGCGCCGAACCGGTCGACCTCACACCGTACGAGGCGACGCGCGTCGACGTGCAGGCCATCGACTACACGCGGCCCGACGTCATGCTGGTGACGATGAACCGCCGCGATCCCAACGTCTTCGACGTCTACCAGCTCGACCCGCGCAGCGGTCAGACGACGCTCGACACGCAGAACCCCGGCACGATCTGCGCGTTCGCCGAAGACGCGCAACTCGCGGTGCGAGCCGGTCTGATCCAGCACCCCGACGCGTCGGGCGAGATCGTCGTGCGCGATGCGGCCGATGCGCCGTGGCGCACGCTCGTGCGCATGAGCGCCGACGACGGGCAGCCGGAGCTCGCCGGCTTCACGCCCGACGGCACCGGCCTGCTCGTCATCACGAGTGCCGGTTCGAACGCTGCACGGTTGGTGCGCTACGACGTCGCAACGAGCGAACCGGCCGACGTCGCCGCGGATCCTCAGTACGACGTCTCGCACGTCACCTTCTCGCCGCGCACGAAAGGGCCGATCGCGGCGTCGATCGTGCGCGACCGCACCGGCTGGACGGTACTCGATCCCGCCTATGCCGACGACTTCGCCGCGCTGAGCGCGCAGGTGCCGGGCGATCTCGGCATCGCGTCGCTCGACGCGGCCGACCGCGTCTGGCTGTTGTCGTCGGTCGTCGACGACGGGTCGCCGTCGTACTGGACGTACGACCGCTCGACCAGGCGCGCGCAACGGCTGTTCGCCACGCGCCCGGCACTCGAGCGCTACGCGCTCGCGCCGATGCGAACGATCACCTATGCCGCGCGCGACGGTCTGACGATCCACGCGTATCTCACCACGCCGGTCGGGGTCGAGCCGCGCGATCTACCCGCAGTGCTGCTCGTTCACGGCGGGCCGTGGGCGCGCGACGTCTGGGGCTACAATCCCTACGTGCAGTGGCTGGCCAACCGCGGCTACGCGGTGCTGCAGCCGAACTTTCGCGGCTCGACCGGTTACGGCAAGGCGCATCTCAACGCCGGCGACCGGCAGTGGGCCGGCGCGATGCACACCGATCTGCTCGATGCCAAGGAGTGGCTGGTCGCGCAGGGCGTCGCCGATTCGCTCCGCGTCGCGATCATGGGCGGCTCGTACGGCGGCTACGCGGTGCTCGCCGCGCTCGCATTCTCACCGGGTACGTTCGCCTGCGGCGTCGACATCGTCGGACCGTCGAACCTCAACACGCTCGTCGCTTCGATTCCGCCGTACTGGGAGACGCTGCGCGGCACGTTCACCCGGCGCATGGGCGAAGGCGAAGCGTTCTTGACCGAGCAGTCGCCGCTGTTCCGCGCCGACGCGATCCGCGCGCCGCTCTTGATCGGTCAGGGCGCCAACGACCCGCGGGTGAAGATCGCGGAGTCCGATCAGATCGTCGGCGCGATGCGCCGCAACGGACAGCCGGTGACGTACGTCGTGTTCGACGACGAGGGTCACGGCTTCGCGCGGCCCGAGAACAACAAGCGCTTCAACGCCGTCGTCGAAGCCTTCTTGCACGACCAGCTCGGCGGCCGCGCCGAGCCGCCCGGACCCGACGAGTCGATCGAGGCCTTCCTCCGATAGCGCACGAGTTCGAGATCGTTCCGAACGTCAGCGAAGGCCGCGACGCGGCGACGATCGACGCGTGCGCGGCGGCGATCGAAGCGGAGGGCGCGCGCGTCGTCCACCGCACCAGCGATCCGATCCACCATCGCAGCGTGATCACCGCGGTCGGCAGCGCGTCACAGACCGTCGCCGCGGCGGTTGCGCTGGCGCAGGTCAGCCGCGACCGCATCGACCTGCGCCGCCATCGCGGCGCGCACCCGCGAATCGGCGCGCTCGACGTGCTGCCGTTCGTGCCGCTCGGCACGGCGACGCTCGACGACGCCGTGACGCTGGCGCATCGCGCCGCGGCACGGATCTGGCACGAGCTCGGCATCCCGTCGTACCTCTACGGCGCGGCGGCGAGCGCGCCGCACCGCGAACACTTGGCGGACCTGCGGCGCGGCCAGTTCGAAGGCTTGGCCCAACGCGCGTCGAGCGAGCCGCGCTGGCGCTTCGATTTCGGCGACGCCGCGCACGCGTCGGCCGGCGCGATCGCCATCGGCGCGCGGCCGTTCTTGATCGCCTTCAACGTCGAGCTGGCGAGCGGTGACCTCCTGCTCGCGCGGCGCATCGCCGGTGCGCTGCGCGCATCGAGCGGAGGCTTGCGCACCCTCAAGTGTCTCGGGCTGCGGCTCGACGCGCGGCGCGTGCAAGTCTCGTGCAACGTCACCGATGCCGACGCCGTGCCGCTGTACCGCGTCACCGAGCTCGTGCGCCGCACCGCCGCGCGCGCCGGCGTCTCCGTCGCGCGCAGCGAGCTGATCGGCTTGGCGCCCCTTGCGGCGCTGCAGCGCACCGCCCGCGCGTACCGTGCGGCCGAAGATCCGCCTCCGGCGCCATGAACCGCCCGGTTCCTTTTCTCAGCCCGCTCTCAGCAACGGCCGTCGCCAACGAAAATCGAACGTCCCGTATGGAACCCAACGGCGTTGCGTGTAGTACCGCAAGGTATATGTGGTCTCGCCGTCCGGTTGTCGCGCTGGCAGCCGTCTTCCTGATCTGCTCGCCGTTGGTTGCGCCCGCCGCCCGCGCGGCCGTGCCGGCCGACAGCCAGTTCGCGAGCGCCGCGCCGGCGGCGCAGACGCGGACGCTGGCCAACGGCCTCAAGATCGTGGTCATCGAAGACCATGCCGCGCCGGTCGCGCAGGTCCACATGTGGTACCGCTTCGGTGCGCTCGACGAGACGCCGGGGAAAACCGGTCTGGCGCACGCACTCGAGCACATGATGTTCCGCGGCACGCACGATCTGTCGAGCGCGGGCTTGGACGACATGGTGTCTCGGCTGGGCGGCGAAGTGAACGCCGAGACCGAGAACGAGATGACGCACTTCTACTTCGTCATCCCGTCCGATCGCGTCGACACGATCGTCCACCTGGAAGCCGACCGGATGCGCGGGCTCAAGCTCGATCCGGCCGACTGGAATCTCGAGCGCGGCGCGGTGCTCACCGAATACGCCGAGAAGCACAGCAACCCGGTCAGCTCGTTCCTGTACGACGTCAACCAGCGCGTCTACCCGAACTCGCGGCTGGGCGCGACGTCGCTCGGCGTCAAAGCGGACATCGAGCACGCGACGGTCGCGGACCTGCGCAAGTACTACGACGAATGGTACCGGCCCAACAACGCGACGCTAGTGGTCACCGGCGACGTCGTGGCGGCCGAGGTGTTCGCCGAGGCCGAGCGCTGGTTCGGCCCGATTCCCAGCGCGCCGCTGCCCGCCCGGCGCCAGTACGTGCTCGCGCCGGCGAAGGGCGCCACGTACACCGACCGCTCGAACTACCCCTACACGATCGTCGACGAAGCGTACGCCGCACCCGGTGACGCGAAACCGTACGAGCACGATCAGGTCCGCAACGACGTTGCGCTCGGCGCGCTGTTCAATCCGCGCGGCCCGTTCCGCCAAGCGCTCGTCGAGAGCGGAGTCACGCTGGGCTACGATCCGGTGCCGCTCGAAGACCGCCGCGCGTCGGTGATCCACGTGATGCTCATCGTCGCGCCGGGACACACGCCCGGCCAGGTCCGCGCCGCCTACGAGCGGACGATGGCCGCCACGCTCGCCAAGGGTCTCGATCCCGATCTGTTCGACGCATCGAAACGCTCGCAGCTCGCGTCGATGACGTATGCGCGCGACTCCATCGTCGGGTTGGGCGACGCGGTCGGCGCGAACATGGTCTTCCCGGGCGACACCGATCCGACGCAGTTCGACGCGTTGTACGGCGCGATCACGCGCGACGAAGCGACCGCCGTGGCGCGGCGCGTGTACGCCAAGGCCAGCGTCGTCGCAGTGCTGGAGCCGGGCCAGTCCGCTCCGGCCAACGCCAAGCCGCCCGAGAACGTGAGCTCGTCGGTCAGCGACAACTTCGGCGCGCGGGTCTCGACCGGTCCGGTCATTCAACCCGACTGGATGAAGGCCGCGCTCGCCAAGCCGCTAGCGCTGCGCAGCGAGGTCGATCCGGTCGTCACGACGCTGCCCAACGGAATGCGTTTGCTCGTGCAGCGCGTCCCGACCAACCCGACCGTCTTCATCGACGGCATCGTGCGCACGTCGCCGAGCTTCGATCCGCCCGGCAAGGAAGGGCTCGGACAGGTGACGTCCACGCTGATGGACTGGGGCAGCGCGAAGTACGACTACGACGCGCAGCGCAAGGTCGGCGACGACCTCGCCGCCGACCTGTCGTTCGGAACGCAGTTCTCCGCTCACGGACGCTCCAGCGATTTCCCCAAGCTGCTCGACGTGCTGGCCGACGACGTGCGGCATCCGCTGCTGCCGGCCGACAAGTTCGAGTTGGTGCGTTCGCAGATGGCCGCGTTCGCCGGACGGCGCGCGCTGCAAGCCGGGTTCGAAGCGCAGCGGCTGTTCGACGACGCGCTCTACCCGGCCGGCGACCCGGCGCGGCACGTGTCGAGCGAGCGTTCCATCGATGCGGTCACGCTCGACGACGTGCGAACGTACGACCAGCAATTCGTGCGGCCCGATCTCACCACGCTGGTCGTCGTCGGTGACGTCGACCCGGCCGACGTCGCGCGACAAGTGGCCGCGCAATTCGGCGACTGGAGCGCGACCGGCGAACGGCCCGATCCCCACCTTCCGCCGATCCCGCTGCCCGCGCCGCAGACGCGGGTCGTGACGACGGCCGGCGAGGACACGACGGTCGAGCTCGGCGCGCCGGCGCTGGCCCGCACGTCGCCCGACTACGACTCGCTGAGCCTGGCCAACGCGATCTACGGCGGCAACGGTTCGCTCGACTCGCGACTGTTCCGCGAGGTGCGCGAACGGCGCGGTCTCGTCTACGGCGCGTCGAGCGAGCTCAACGCCGACCGCGATCGCGGCACGTTCACCATCTCGTTCAGCGCGGTTCCGTCCAAGATCGAAGCCGCGGAAATCGTGGTTCGGGCCGAGCTCAAGCGCATGCAAACCGACGACGTCGGCGCCGACGAGCTGGCGCGCGCCAAGACGCGCGTCGTCGCCACGCAGCTCAACGCCGAGCAGGCCACCTCGACCATCGCCGGCGACCTGCTGCAGATCGGCCTCGACGATCTCTCGCCGTCCTATTACGCAACGCTCGCCGACCGCTACGCCCAGATCACCGCCGCCGACGTGCGCCACGCCGCCGAAACCTACTTCCACCCCGACAATCTCGTCGAAGTCCGCATCGGCCCGCCAACCTAAACCAAACGGCGGTCCCTAAACGAAACGGCGTTTGACGCCAAACGATCATGTCGATGTCATGCTGAGCTTGTCGAAGCACGACTCACAGAGGCTTGCCACGGATCGGAACGCGCGTTGACGAACTCGTGCGGTCGTGCTGAGCCGTGGCGAAGCACGACCGTCAGCGAGTCACGCTTCGCCGAGCTCAGCGTGACGGCACACGAAAGCCGAGCGACGCTCGGTCGTCGACGTGGCTCGATCGTTCGTCCTTCGACAAGCTCAGGATGACATCGCGATGCGTCTCGGCTACTTCAATGCGGCGATGCGTCGCGACTGTTACAGGTCGGCGATGCGTCGCGACTGTTACAGCGTGGCGATGCGGCGGAGGCCTTCTTCGAATTGTTCGATCGGGGCGACCCAGCTCAGGCGCAGCCAGCCTTCGAGCGTGTCGCCGAAGATGCGGCCGGGGATGGTGACGACGTTGCGGTGCTCCACGAGGTCGAGGGCGGCGGCGAGCGAGTCGGTGCCGCGCGGGAGCCGCACGCACACGTAGAACGCGCCGTCGATCGGGACGTACTCCAAACGGCTCGCGTCGAGCGCGGCGATGACGCGCTCGCGCTGCGCGCGATACCAGGCCGACTGTTCCGTCAGCGCGCCCGGCTCGCCGAAGATCTCATAGGCGACGCGCTGTCCGAACGAGCTGGCGGTCGAGGTCACCCAGGCATGCGTTTTGACCAGCGGCTCGATCGCGCCCGCCGGCGCGAGCAGCCAGCCGATGCGCATCCCGGTGAGCGCGTTCGACTTCGAGAGTGAGTTCGCGACGATCGTGTGCGGGTAGTGCAGCGCGAGGTAGCCGGGATCGTCGACGTAGGTGAGCTCGCGATAGATCTCGTCGTGCAGCGCCCACACCGGCGGCCCGCCGCGCGCGAGCAATGCGGCCGCCAAGCGCCGCGCATCCACGTCGTGCAGCACGCGCCCAGTCGGGTTCGACGGTGACGCGACAACGATGAGACGCGTTGAGGGCCCGATCGCATCGACGATCGCGTCGACATCGTAGCGAAAGCCATCGTCCGCGCGCATCTGCACCCGCCGGCACGCGACCCCTTCGAGCTGCGCCATCTTGGCGTAGGCCGGAAACGCGGGCTCGACGACGAGCAACTCGTCGGTCGCGGGATCGAGCAGCGTCTTGATCGCGACGTAGACCGCTTCTTGCGACCCCGTCGTCACGCACACGTTCGATGCGTCGCTCATCGACGGATACGCATAGTGCGCGGCGATCCGCTCGCGCAAGCCGAGGTCGCCGGCATTAACCGTGTAGCGCACGCCGTGCTCGGCCGACCAGCGCGCCGCCGCGTCGATGAAGCGCCGCTGCGGTAACAGCGTCGGCTCACCCAAGCCGAGATCGATCGCGCCAGGCTGCTTCTTCGCCGAGATCGCGCGAATCACCGACGGCTCGATCGCCGTCACGCGTGGGTTCAAACGGCGACCTCGTAGTCGCGCAGCGCGGCGTTGAGCGAGGTCTTCTGGTCGGTCGACTCGCTGCGCTCGCCGATGATGAGCGCGCACGGCGTGCCGAACTCGCCGGCCGCGAAGCGCTTGGGCAGCGTGCCGGGAATGACGACCGCGCGCGGCGGGATCGCGCCTTTGGTGGTGACCGGTTCGCTGCCGCGCACGTCGACGACCGGCGTCGAAGCGGTCAGGATCACCCCCGCGCCGAGCACGGCCTCGCGGCCGACCCGCACGCCTTCGACCACGATGCAGCGCGAGCCGACGAACGCGCCGTCCTCCACGATGACCGGCATCGCTTGCGGCGGCTCGAGCACGCCCCCGATCCCGACCCCGCCGCTGAGGTGCACGTCCTTGCCGATCTGCGCGCACGACCCGACCGTGGCCCAGGTGTCGACCATCGTGCCGCCGTCGACGTACGCGCCGACGTTCACGAAGCCCGGCATGAGGATCGCTCCCTTGCCGAGGTACGAGCCGAAGCGAGCGATCCCGCCGGGGACGCAGCGCGCGCCGAGCATCTTCCAATTCCGTTTCGTGGGTAACTTGTCGTAGTACGATGGCAGACGATAACGCAACGTCAACGCGTCGAGCGACCCGGCGGTCTTGGCGAAACGCTCCTCGACGATCCGGGCGTTGTCGAACCGCATGAACGACAGCAGGATCGCGCGCTTTACCCACGGGTGCACGACCCAGTCGTCGCCGTCGGGCTCGCAGACGCGCAGCTCGCCGGTGTCGAGCGCCTTGAGGACCTCCTCGACGACGCGACCGGGCTTCTTCTTGATCGCATCGGGCTTGGCGGCAAGCCGCTCCTCCAGCTCGATGAACCGTGCTTCGAGACTGCTTTCATCCATTTGATCCGGGGCGTTCCCGCGCCGCAAACCGTGCTCCCCTCGACGGGTAATGGAGGTTGCCGGAGCGGCCGCCGGGTAACGCGCTTTCCCACCCACCAGGAGACGACGTGAACACCGCAGCGGACGAGACTCGCATCAACGCAATCCGGTTTCTGGCCGTCGATGCCGTCCAGCAGGCGAACTCCGGCCATCCCGGGCTGCCGCTCGGCGCCGCGGCCGCAGCGTACGCGCTGTGGACCCGCCACCTGCGCTTCAACCCGGCCGACCCGCACTGGTTCAACCGCGACCGCTTCGTGCTGTCGGCCGGCCACGGCTCGGCGCTGCTGTACGCGCTGCTCCACCTGACCGGTTACGACCTGACCCTGGACGATCTCAAAGCGTTCCGCCAGCTCGGCAGCCGGACCCCGGGCCACCCGGAGTACCACCACACGCCGGGCGTCGAGGTGACCACCGGTCCGCTCGGCCAGGGCTTCGGCAACGGCGTCGGTCTGGCCATCGCCGAGGCCCACTTGGCGGCGGCCTACAACCGCGAGCAGACGATCGTCGACCACCACACCTACGTCCTCGCCGGCGACGGTGATTTGATGGAAGGCGTCGCGTCGGAGGCCGCTTCGCTGGCCGGCCACTTCGCGTTGGGCAAGCTGATCGTGCTCTACGACGAGAACGAGACCTCGCTGGCGGGGCCGACCGACGTCACGTTCACCGAGGACGTGCGCGAGCGGTTCGAAGCCTATGGTTGGCAGACGATCCAGATCGCGCCCGAGCAGGCCAACGACGTCGATTCGGTCGATCGCGCGATCGCCCAAGCGAAGTCCGACACGCTGCGCCCAACGCTCATCGCCATCCGCACCACGATCGGCTACGGCTCGCCCGAAGCCGGGACGTTCAAGACGCACGGTGAGCCGCTCGGCAAGAACATGGAAGCGACGCGCAAAGCGCTGCACTGGGATTACCCGCCGTTCACGATTCCGGACGAAGCCGCGGCGTTCTTCAAGGAAGTCGGCGCACGCGGTGCCGACCTGCAGGCGGAGTGGAACGAGCGGTACGCCGCGTGGAAGGGCGACCACGCCGATCTGGCCGCGCAGTTCGAGCGCGCGCGCGACGGAAAGCTGCCCGACACGCTCCCGTGGCCGCAGTTCACCGCGGAGAACGGCTCGGTCGCCACGCGTGACGCCGGCGGAACGGTGATGAACGCGATCGCGACGGCGCTGCCCGAGCTCGTCGGCGGCTCGGCCGACCTCGACCCGTCGACCAAGACGTACCTCAAAGATCAAGGCGACTTCGAGCCCGGCTCGTACGGCGGCCGCAACATCCACTACGGCGTGCGCGAGCACGCGATGGCGGCGGCGTCCAACGGCATCGCGCTGCACGGCGGGCTGTTGCCGTTCGCGTCGACGTTCTTCAATTTCGTCGACTACCTCAAACCGGCGCTGCGGCTCGCGGCGCTCAACAAGATCCGCGAGATCTTCGTCTTCACGCACGACTCGGTGTTCCTGGGCGAGGACGGACCGACGCACCAGCCGATCGAGC
>Ga0302326_10026397_pt1 | contig 11742 bp, 10 predicted proteins | sample Palsa_T0_3_FD_202264 | JGI IMG/M metagenome (GOLD analysis project Ga0302326, IMG submission 202264) | Peat permafrost microbial communities from Stordalen Mire near Abisko, Sweden - Palsa_T0_3 | ecosystem: Environmental > Terrestrial > Soil > Palsa > Peat permafrost | place: Sweden: Abisko... | reverse complement strand
CGGCGATCTTGGCGCCGAGCTGCTTGAGTTGCCACAGCGCGCCGCCGCCGATGTCGTCCATCAGCAGGGTCTCCGTGATCTCGAGGATCAGGGATTCTGGCTGGATGCCGGAGTCCGCGAGCACGCCGGCGACATCGCCGATCAGGTCTGGATTCTGGAGCTGGCTGACCGACAGGTTCACGGCCATGCAGATCGGCGGCGAGCCGGCGAAGCCTGCCTGCCAGCCGGCCGCGTCGCTGCACGCACGGCGCAATGCGTGACGCCCGATCATGTGGATCAAGCCGGTCTCCTCTGCCGTCGCGATGAAGCTCTCCGGACTCAGCAGGCCACGCGTCGGATGGCGCCAGCGGAGCAGCGCCTCGACGCCCGCAACGGCGCCGCTGCGGAGCGAGACGATCGGCTGGTAGACGAGCACGAACTCGTCGTTGGCGACGCCGCGGGCAAGGTCGGCCTCGAGGCGTAGGCGCTCGATCAGCGCAGTGTGCATCTCGGGATCGAACACCTCGATGCGGCCCTTGCCCAAGCCCTTGGCGTGGTACATCGCGAGGTCCGCGTCACGCAGCAGGTCGTCGTCGGGACTGCTCGAGACGGCGACGCCTACGCTCGCCGTGATCGCGACCTCCTTCGAGTGGACGAGGAATGGATCTTGCAGCGACGTCGTCACGAGCTCGGCGACGGCCGCTGCCTCGGTCTCGTTCGTGATCCCGTCGAGCAGCACCGCGAACTCGTCCCCGCCGAAGCGGGCGGCGACATCCCGTGGGCGGATGCACTCTGAGAGCCGGCGTGCCACCTCGATCAGCAGCTGGTCACCGGCAGCGTGGCCGAGGCTGTCGTTCACGCGCTTGAAGCCGTCGAGATCCAGGAACAGCACCGCCGGGCGCGTGCCGGTAGGTCCTGTGTGCTTGACCGCGCGCTCCAGGCGATCGAGGAACAGCGCTCGGTTCGGCAGGCCGGTCAGCAGGTCGTGCAGCGCTCGATGGATCGCTGCATCGAAGTTCTTCGAGTCGGTCAGCGCGAGGCTTGCGTGCTCGGCGAACGCGAGTAGCACCTCCTGCTCGGTCACGCTATAGGTCCGGCCCGGCTCTCGGGAGCCGACCGTCAGCGCGCCGACGACGCGCCCGTTCTCGACCACCGGCGCGGACATCGCGGCTGTTACGTCGCGAGTCGCCAGCACTGCCCGCGCCTCCTCGTCATCCCCGTCCATTACGAGCAGCCGCTCCGCGGCCACGGTGCGTCCGGCGATGCCGTCGCCGAGGGGGACGCGGCTGCCGACGTGGAAGCGCTTGGGATCGAGGCCGGTCACGGCGAGCAGCACCATCGACCCCGGATCCTGAGGATCGAGCATCCGCAGGCCGACAGCATTGGCTCTCAGGAGCTCGGACGCGCCGGAGACGATCGTGTCGAGAACGGTCTCGAGCTTGGCGCGCCGGACGATCGAGCGCTGGATCCTCGACAGCCGCTCGAGCAGCTCCTGGCGTTCGCGCAGCGACTTCAGCAGCTCCGCATTCTCTTTCGCCTGCAGCTCGCTCTGCGTGCGCAGCCTGCGCTCCGCCGAAAGGGTCTCGAGGGACTGCAGCGTCAGCGCGAGCACGCGCGCCATTCCGCGCAGCAGGTTTGCCTCGTGGCGACTGAAAGACTCCTGGCCATGGCGGGCGACCAGCAGCCGGTCGGGGCCGTCATCGAGCTCAACGGAGATCACGACGCAGGAACCCGCACCAGGGACCTCGAGCGTGGGAAGCTCACCCGCGGCGGCTGCGATCAGCTCCTCGACGGGCACATCGCCGATCGGGAAGCCGATCGATCCGAGCAGCTTGCCGTCGCGAACCACGGCGGCGACCTCGGCTTCGAGCGCCTCGGCCGCGCGCTCGATCGCGCCGCGGATCGCGGCATCCTCGTCCTCGAAGGCGCCGACCTGAGCGACGAACTCGGTCAGCTGCTGAGTCGACCAGCTTTCGACGAACTCGGGCACGTTCGCTTCCTCAGCCCACGGCCAGCACGACGAGCGTCTGATTGTGGAAGCCGCTCTGCCCGTGCGTGCGAGCGATCTCGCCGTACGTGTAGAAGCCGGAGACCGGCGCGCCGCCGGTGCTGCGCGCGACCCGTTCGACCTCGGTCTCGATGCCTTCGTCGCCCAGAACTCCGCGCCGAGCGATGCAGTCGAACGCGAACGCACCGAGTGGCGGCTCGCCGTGAAGCGGCGCCAGCGCGTCCGCGCACGCGGCGTCGGTTGCCGCCAGCACCGACTCCTCGTCGCCCTCCATGAACCACGCCAAGCCGCCCTGCGGGACCTCGGCGATGAAGCCCAGCGAACCGTTCTCGAAGTCCGCCTCGCCGACGAAGCGCACGTGCTCCTCGCCGCTGCGCCGCTGCAGGCCGAGTGGGTGCCTGAGCGCGAAGCGCGTGAACGCGGCGGGGTCGTCGTGGGCATCGGCCGGTGGGTCGAGATGCTCGAGGTACACCTCGAGCGCCGGTCGATCATTGAGCGTGTACACGCGGTTGTTCGCGCTGCGGGTGACGAGCACCGGCTCGCCGACGCGCCGCCAGCCGTGGCGCACTCCGATCCCCATCGTCCCCTCGGACGACAGCGCCACGCCAACGACCGAGTGCGTCAGGACGCGGTCGTTGTGCAGCTGATAGGTCCGGCGCATCTCGAGACCGTCTCCGGCGCAACCGCCGACCAGCGGCGTGCTCGCGCCGACCACGCTGTAGGCGCCGCGCACGACCTCCTGCTGGTCGCCGGCCAGTCCGTCGGTCAGCAGCAGCAGGACACGGCCGGCCCGCTCGGGGCAGGCCGCGACGCATCCGGCCACCGCGGCGCCGGCCGCCCGCAGATCGCCACCGTCGATCTGCGCCGAGGCGGTGCGTGCACTGAATCCGGGGCCGCCAAGCGCTGTCACGACCACGCCGGCGTCGCCAGGCCCGCCCGTCGCGATCTCACCAGCCGTAGAGCAGCCGATCAGCGGCACGCCCTCGGAGCGGCGGTTGATCGCTCCGAGCAGCGCTTCGAGATCGTGCGTGTGTGAGCAGAACACGACGAGCAGCTGGGCTTCCTCGCCCCGCAGCGCGGCCGCGGCCGCGGCGTCACCCGCGGTAGCTGCGTCTCGATCATTCGATTGGCCGACCGCGAACCATCGGCGCTGCTCGGTCAGGGTCTCCGTTGTGGCTCCGCCCATGGGGCACTATGTAGCGTGATTGTGACGCGTGTCACGTATCGGCGCCGTGCCGGGTGGCCTTGAACCCGCGGGGCGGGTTGCTAATTGGTTTCGGCTACACCGCCACGCGCGCATAGAACTCGGCTTCCTGGCGCCCGAGCTCGGTCGCGGGAGGATCGCCGTAGAACCACTCTCGCGCGATCCGGTGGAAGTTTCCGCGCGCGTGGAGCTGCGCTATCACCGCGAGCGTCAGCACCTCCATCCGGCGGCCGAAGATGTGATCGGGCGGCGCGGTCTCGTGGCGCATCTGACCGAAGTACTCCGAGCGCGGGTCGCCCATGTCGATCATCACCCGCGTGGCCCATTCGGGGCTCAGCTGGATGTACTCGTCGGTCGTGTACCAAGAGGTCGCCGCGCGGAAGTGCTCGAGCACACGCTCGGGCCGGAACTTCTCCGGCTCGGGGAGGAATCCGGTCTCGGCGCCGACTCGCATCACCGTGTCGACGTCGCCCTCGATCACGGCGCGCTGGACGGCGATCTCGAGCTCGACCGAGCCCGGTGGCATCCGCTTGAACAGCCCGAAGTCGAAGAACGCGATCCGCCCGTCGTCCAGCAGCATCGAGTTGCCGGGGTGGGGATCGCCCGAGAACTGGTGGTGGCGATAGAGGCAGCCGAAGTAGAACCTGAACATGATCTCGCCGATGCGGTCGCGCTCTTCCTGCGGGTAGCCCTTGAGCTCCTCGAACCCGGTCCCTTCGACGTACGCGGTCACGAGCACTCGCTCGCGGCTGAGGCCCGTCACGACCTCGGGCACGAGGATGAACGGGTGGTCGCGAAAGATCCGCCCCAGCGTGCGCTGGTTCTGGGCCTCGAGCTCGTAGTCGAGCTCCTCGTGGATCCGATCGCGGATCTCCTCGCCGAGCGCCTTCGCGTCCATGCCGGGGGCGATCCGCTTCGCGAGTCGCAGGATCAGGCCGAGGTTCTGCATGTCGGCGCGCACCGCCGCAGCCACGCCCGGGTACTGAACCTTGACCGCCACGCGCCGCCCGTCGAGCAGCCTGGCGCGGTAGACCTGGCCGATCGACGCCGCCGCGATCGGCTCCTCCTCGAACTCGTCGAACACCTCGTCGAGCTCGCTCTCGAGCTCCTCCTCGATCACCCGTCGCATCTGCTTGAACGACACCGTCGGGGCGGCGTCGCGCAGCGCCGCGAGCTTGTGTTGGAACTCCTCGCGGTACTCCTCGGGCACCAGGCCGACGTCGAGGAAGGACATCACCTGGCCGACCTTCATCGCGGCGCCCTTCATCGTGCCCAGGGCGGCCACGATCTGCTCGGCGGCCTCGATATGCCGGCGCTCGAGCGCGGCGTCGCGCCCTTCCTGGGTGCGGGCTACGTTCGCCGCGCGGGTGCCGGCCTGACGGATCGCCTGACCCGCCGCAAGTCCCCCGATCTTGGCCGTCCGCCCCACGCGCGAGGTGGGGATCTTGTCTCGCGCCACTCAGTGGATTCTAGGCGCCGGATTCCCGGCGCACCTGAGAGCCGGGGACGATGTCGTCCGATCCGTCAGGCCAGCGGACCCAGGCCTTGTGCCCGCCGTCGTAATCGTCGCCGAGCAGGATCAGCGTGGCCGGCTCGCCGAGGGCGATGCATGGCTCAGACCCCTCCGGATCGAGTCCCCGCCAGATCCGCACGAACGCGTTGTGCTCCAGCTCCTCGGCGACGGTGCTCGGGTCCGTGTGACCAGGATGGATGCGCGTGTGCGGCGGCAGCTTCAAGAGCTTGTCCATGATCGATGACCGGAGGTCGGAATAGGTTGTGTGACCCGGAGCCCTGACGCCGCCGACCGAGCCCTTGAACAGCGTGTCGCCGGTGAATACATCGGTGCCGTTGACCAGCAGCGACAGCATTCCGGCCGTGTGGCCGGGCGTGTGGAGCGGCTCGATGCTGAGCGCGCCCGTCTCGATCGTGACCCCGGGCTCCATCGTTCCGGTCGCCGCCGGCACCTGTGCGCGCTCGAGCGCGTGGATCAGGACCGGCGTGCCTGGATGACGCTCGAGTACGGCGTCGAGCTCGGCGACGTGGTCGTGGTGGTGATGGGTGAGCAGCACGTGGGTGAGCGTCAGCTGCCCGCGGCGGAGCACGTCGAGTAGCGGCGAGACCGGCCCGCCGGCGTCGATCATGACCGCGTGGCCGCCGAGCTCGTCGCCCACCAGATAGGTGTTCGAGACCCAGCCATCACTCATCGAGCGCTCGACGATCATTAAACGAGCCTATCGGGGTAGCCTTCAAGGGACACATGAGCCTGATCCACACCTGCTACCGCATCACCGACATCGACCGCTCGGTCGCGTTCTACCAGGCGCTCGGCTTCGAGGAGGTCGGCCGCATCCCGATCCGCGACGAGGCGACCAACGTCTTCATGAACCAGCCCGGTGACGGCGACAGCCCGCGCCTGGAGCTGACGTTCAACCACGGCCAGACCGAGCCGTACGACATGGGCACCGGCTACGGACACATCGCGATCACCGCCGACGACCTCGACGGGATGCTCGCAGCGCTGGCCGAGCTCGGCATCGAGCCCGAGCGCCCGCCCTACACCATCCGCGAGGGCGGCAGCCGCCTTTGCTTCGTCAGGGACCCGGACGGCTACCGCGTCGAGATCATCGAGCGGACATGAGCGCAGAGACGTCCAAGATCGCGACGCTGCTGGAGTACTTCGCCCGTGCCGTGGCCGCGCACGACCGCGAGACGGACCACCACGCCTGGGGCATCGGCATGCACCCATTCGACCTCGACCGTCTCGGCCTCGAGGAGGGCGAGGAGATCCTGCCCGGGATCGTCCTCCAGGCAGACCGCGGCGTAACCGGCAACTTCCGCATCCTCTGCGACGGCCAGCACGACGAGGACGCGGTGATCGAGGAGGAAGAGGCCATCGACGCGGTCGCGACCGAAGCCGTGCCGGTACCGCGCGTGACGCCGCCGGTCTGAGCCTCTCTTCACAGGCTTTTCACCCGCGGCGGCGGCGGCGCAGGCACTATCCGCGCCGTGAGCGCGTCTGATCTGATCCTCGGCCTGGTCATCGTGACCGCCGTCTGCTTCGATTTCACCAACGGCTTCCACGACACCGCCAACGCGGTCGCCACCGCGATCGCCACCGGCGCGCTGAAGCCCCGAGTGGCCGTGGCGATGTCCGCCGTGCTCAACCTGGTCGGGGCATTCATCTCGATCAAGGTGGCGGCCACAATCGCCAAGGGCATCGTCAACGCACACGTGCTGGCCGGCACGGCGGGCCTGTCGCTCGTGTTCGCCGCGCTGATCGGCGCGATTACGTGGAACCTGATCACTTGGTACCTCACGATGCCGTCGAGCTCGAGCCATGCGCTGATCGGCGGCGTGATCGGAGCGACGATCGTCGCCAGCAGCGCGCACGAGGTCAAGGTCAACGGGCTGCTCAGCAGCGTGATCTTTCCGGCGCTGTTCTCCCCCATCATCTGCGGCCTAGTCGCCATGGTCGGCACCTTCTCGGCCTACCGGCTGATCAAGCGGATCGGCCAGAAGCAGGCTCGGAAGGGCTACCGCTACGGGCAGATCGGCTCGGCGGCGCTGGTGTCGCTCGCGCACGGGACCAACGACGCGCAGAAGACGATGGGCGTGATCGCGCTGGCGTTGATCGCCCACGGCGACATCAGCTCAAACCACTTCTACGTGCCGTTCTGGGTCAAGCTCTCATGTGCGACCGCGATCGCGCTCGGCACGGCGATCGGGGGCTGGCGAATCATCAACACGATGGGCAACCGACTCACCGATGTCGAGTCTCCGCAGGGGTTCTCCGCCGAGGCCGCGAGCGCCTCCGTGATCCTCGCCTCTTCCTACTACGGCTATCCGCTGTCGACCACCCAGGTCGTCTCAGGCGGCGTGCTGGGATCCGGGCTCGGCAAGCAGCTCGCAAGCGTCCACTGGGGCGTCGTCGGCCAGATGGCCACCGCCTGGCTGCTCACGATCCCGGCGGCGGGTGCGATGGGCGCCGTCGCCTGGGAGGTCTCGCGCATCTTCGGCAAGAGCTCGGCCGCGGGCTCGGTCGTGATCGGGTTCCTCGCGGCCGTCGGCGCATCGCTGATCTTCCAGCTCGCCCAACGCAACAAGATCGGCGCGAAGGACCTCGACCGCTCCCATGTAACGCCCGAGGCCGAGGCCGACGCCGCCGCCGGCGGCAGGCCGGGCGCACCCGCGGCGGCGACCGCATAAGGGGACGGCGCTGGTGGCGATCCTGGCAACACCGATCATCAACGGCGGCGCGCTGTGGAAGATCGTGCTCGCGTCCGCGCTCGGCGGTATCGGCGTGGTGATCGCCTTCGGCCTGCTCGTCCTGTTCGTGACGCGTGCCGAGCAGGTGAGGGCGACCCACGGCGGCGAGCGCATCCTCTACTTGCTGGGCAGTGCGGTGTGCGGGGCGTTCTGCCTCGCGGTGGTCGTGATCGGCATCTACGCGATGGCGAAGAAGCCGGCGACGCCGAAGCCGAAGGCCACGAAGGCCGCCGCTGCGCTGGTGGCGCCGGCGTCGTCGCGGGGCTAGTGCTCCGACGATCACGCGGCCTCTGATTCGCCGACCCAGAGCCGCTCGTGCAGCCGTCGCAGTGGACGCGGCGACCACCAGTTTGCGCCACCGAGCAGCCGCATCAGTGCGGGCACGAGCAACGAGCGAATGACGAACGCGTCGATCAGGACGGCCACGGCGGCGCCGAGGCCGAGCTCCTTGAGAAATACGAGCTGGGAGGTCATGAACGCCCCGAGCGCGACCGCCAGCAGGATCGCGGCTGCGGTCACGATCGCGCCCGTCCTCTGCAGGCCGACGGCGATCGCGTCCGCGTCGGCGAGACCGCGGTCGCGCGCCTCCTTGATCCGGGTGAGGAGGAAGACCCCGTAGTCGGTCGAGAGCCCGAACACAATCGCGACCAGCACCAGGAAATCGGTTTGCTCGATTCCCTCAGGCTTGGTGAACCCCAGCAGCCCGGTGAGGTTGCCGTCCTGGAAGACGAGCACGAGTATGCCGGCGGTGGCTGCCGTCGTCAGTAGGTTCATCAGCAGCGCCTTGATCGGCAGCACCACAGAGCCGGTCATCAGCCACAGAACGCAGATCGTGAGCACGGCGAGGAGCGCGATCGCCAGTGGCAGCGTTCGAGCCGTCGCTGCGTGCTGATCGATCAGATCCGCGGTCGACCCGCCGACCGCCACCGGATACGGCGAGGGGTGGGCGCGGATCGCGTTCACGAGGTTCTGCGACTCCAGCGTGATCGGCGTGCCAAGGCCGTTGACGTCGATCTCCCAGGTGTCGCCGCCGAGATCGCGTGGGGTCGATACCTGTTGCACGCTCGCCAGCCGCCGCAGTCCGGCGGCGTAGGAGTCCAACCCCGGCCCGGCGCCCGGCGGCGCGCTCACGGCGACTATCACCGGGTCTGAGTCCGCACGAGGGAAGTCCTTCGCGATCGTGTCCGAGACCGTCCGCGCGCTCTTGCCGCTGGGCAGAACGGACGCATCGATTCCGCTCCAGCGGAGGCCGAGCACAGGCGAGGCAACCAGCAGCAGTACGACCGCGGTGGCCACAGCGACCGTGGCGGGGCGTCGCATCACGGCCCGCGCGAGGCGATACCAGCGCCCACTCCCTTCGGGACGAGGCGTTACCTTCCCCAGCCGCCGTCCCATCAGCATGAACAGAGCCGGCAGGAAGAGCACAGTCGCGGCGGCAGCGACCAGCGCGACCACCAGGCCGCCGAGCCCCATCGAGACCAGGAACCGTTGTGGAAACACCGTCAGGCACGCCATCGCGGCCGCCACGGTGCTCGCGCTGAACAGGACGGTCCGCCCCGCGGTCTTCATCGTCGTGCGGACCGCCTCCGGGACCTCGGCGCCGCGACCGAGCTCCTCGCGGAAGCGCGAGACGCAGAACAGGCTGTAATCGACCGCCAGCCCGAGGCCGAGGCCGATCACGAGGTTCAGCGCGAACGGCGACAGCGACAGCACGGAGTTGATCGCGCGCAGCAGCGCGAATGTCGTCAGGACGCTGAGTCCTCCGATCGCGATCGGCAGCAACGCCGCCACGCCGCGAAAGACGATCAGCGAGAGGAGCGCAAGCAGCGGAAACGCGATCAGCTCGGCGATCGCCAGGTCGGTCGTCGCCTGGGTGCCCACCTGCTGGCCCGCGACGCCAGAGCCACCGAGCGTTACCGCGTGATCTCCGGCGAAGTCGCTCTGAAGACGCTTGACGGCGTCGTCCTCGCTCGCCCCAGCGCGCACCGACGCGGCGACCAGCGCCTGTTGACCGTCGCGTGAGACCGCCGCAGAGGGTCCAGTCGGCGGGGGGACCGACACGCGCGCGATCCCGGGATCTGCGCGCAGTGTGCGAGCGACGCGCGTGACCTCGGCGCTGGAACGGGGTGCCCGTACGAGCGCGATCACGTCGGCGCTTGCCGCGGCGCCGGTGGCACGCTCGATCCGCTGCTCCGCGCGCGTGGCCTGGGAGCCGGGGTCGTTGAAAGCATTCGGCGCGTTGAAGGCTCCCGGAGCCGGACCACCGAGCACTCCGACGACCACGAACAGCACCAGGCCAAGCCCCGCCACGCGGCGCGGCCGCGAGCAAGCCAGGTTCGCGAGCCTCCCGAGCACGCTCACCGCCGGTCCGCGGTCCGATGCCGGCGCTCACTCAACGGCGCAGCCCTCCGCCTCACGGAGCAGCGACCGGACGTCGGCCACCCAGTCCAGCGTCGCCTGCGCGTGGCGCATCCCATACAAGGCAGTCGCTCGCGGGTAGATCGACTGCGTCCGGCCCGCAAGCCTTTCGACAGTGGCGGCGAGCGCGTCGCGGCGGGCGTGAGTCATCGCCTCGTACTCGTCGAGCAGAGTGCCAAGCCGCTCGGGCGACACGCGATCGCCGAAGAAGATGCGGACCAGGAACAGGTTGCGAACACGCTCAGGCTCGATCGAGCCCTGCTCCAGCCATCGCCGCAGCTCCGCGTCGCCGGCCTCGGTCACCTCATACACGCGCTTGGTCGGCCGCCGCTGCTGAGGAACTTCCGTCGCCGCTAGCAGGCCCAGCCCGCACAGGCGCTCGAGCTCGGAATAGATCTGGCTACGCGCGATCGGGAAGAAGTTGCCGATCGACCGCTCGCTGAAGCCCGCCAGCTCGTGACCGGCACCTGGTCGGATCGAGACGAGGCCGAGCACTACGTAGGCGGTGGCGGGGAGCTTCAGATCGTCTGGCACCATCCAAAATAGACTAGTCCAAATAGGACGGTGGTGCAACCAGTCGTGCGGCGATGACCGCGACCAGCCGCTCGACCGTCGGACATGTCAGTCCGTGACGGGCGGCGGCCCGGATCACGGCGCCCGGAATCGCGTCGAGCTCCGGCTCACGGCCGGCGGCGATATCGCGTTGCATCGAGGAGCCGAGCTCGGCGTGAGCCAGATCGAGCTCGGCCAGCGGGTCCGCCGCGGCGATCCGGGCCCCATCGGCGTTCGCCACCGCGGCTGACTCCTCGATACAGGCCTCCAGCAACGGCCTCCACTCCGGATCGGCGCGGATGAACCCGATCGGCCGGTCGCTGGCACTGGTCGTGCACGCGAGTGCGTTCAGTCGCACGAGCTTGGACCAGAGGACCTGCGCTTCGCTCCGGCCGATCTCGACGGGGATATCAGCTCTCCGGAGACTGTCCGCAACACTGTCGAGCGCCGGGTGAAGCGCGGGGTCCTCAGCCGCCAGATCGACGCGCAGGAACGGGCTCGTTTGCACGATCCGTCCCGGCGCCGGGCGGTCGGATTCGATCCGGATCGTGCCCGCCGCGACGAGCTCGGCGCCGAAGCGCTCGCGCAGCAGCGTCATATGGTCGAGGCCGTTCAGCAGTGGCACGACGAGCCCCGGCGTCGCCTCGATCCGGTCCAGCGACGCGAGCAGACCACCGGCCTTGGTCGCGACGATCAAGGTGTCGACGTGCTCGGTCAGCAGCACGACGGTCCGCGGTCGAGCCGTGAAATCGCCGAGGCGAGCGCTGCGCACATCGACCCCGTCCCGGGCGATCACCTCGGCCGTCGACGGTTGCGCGACGACGACCACATCTTCGCCCGCGCGGGCGAGCGCAGCGGCCAGGAAGCCACCAACACCGCCGGGGCCGAGAACCGCGATCGAGGGCATCCGGCGATAGGGTAGCCACGGCGAGATACGGTGTACGGGTGGCAAGCGCACCCAGTCTGCTCGCGCGCGGCCCCTGGACCACCACCCAGGTCGAGGTCTCCTGGCGCGAGGACCAGTTCGAAGCGGCGGAGAGCGCCACCGCGGCGGCGGACATCGCGTTGCAGGCGCTGCGGGCTCGGGGATCCCCGAGCCACGATGGCCTGGCCGCCAGGCTAGCCCGCTTCGAGGTCGCTCCCGAGCGGCTGGCGCTGGAGCTCCAGCCCGTCCGCTGGGCGCTGCGCCTGAATCCCGAGGACGCCGTCCAGAGCATGTCGGCGCTGTGCGTCGTCAGGGCCGCGGACGGACGCTGGCTCGCCGGCAGGCGCGCCGGCTGGCTCGCATCGTGGGCTGGGCGATGGGCGCTGGGCG
>Ga0302326_10026396_pt1 | contig 11743 bp, 11 predicted proteins | sample Palsa_T0_3_FD_202264 | JGI IMG/M metagenome (GOLD analysis project Ga0302326, IMG submission 202264) | Peat permafrost microbial communities from Stordalen Mire near Abisko, Sweden - Palsa_T0_3 | ecosystem: Environmental > Terrestrial > Soil > Palsa > Peat permafrost | place: Sweden: Abisko... | reverse complement strand
GCTCGGGCGTTGGCTGACCAGGTGCAGGCCAACTCGGAGAGAGTGAGACGCTGGCCGCCGGCGAACAACAATGCAGCTGAATCCGCACCCTCAGCCGCCCCTAGCGCGCGCTCCCTGGAAGCTGGGGAGAGCGGCGTTCCCGTGCAGTTTCGGCCATTTAGCACGATTCTCTACCGCCGGCTGCTAACCGGAATACCAAGTGAGTCCGAAGTCGGAAATATTTGGCTCCCCAGTCTGGATACGTTTCGAACTTTTGCCACCCAGTTGGCCCTATGATCGAACCCATGGAAGCGTATTGTTTTCAGACTGGTCCGTGCGAACCACTGACCCGTGTCCATGCCGGGCACCCAGTCTGGACACGTCTCGAACTCATCTGAAATCAGTCTCGTAACCACTGCCCCTATTCCAAGTGTCGCAAGCGGCCAACGCGGTCAAGCAACCGGATCGTGGAGTAACTGCGAACATTTTAGCCAACCAATGGAGGTTCAGATTTTTATGCCATCCGACGAAAGAACCGCTTCTCTGGGCTCGCCCCGCGGGCCTCGGACCACGGAGCATCTGACCTCGGCCCAGCGCGCACTGTTCCGGGTGATGCGCGATTGGCAGTACGGCCGCATTGAGAATATGCGTGTCGAGCGTGGAGAACCAGTTCTCGGTAGCGGTGCCAGGCTTGTGCGAATCGCACGCCTGGATGGGGGCCGCCAGCGATTTGATACCGCCGGGGAAGAGCAGTGCCAACTCAAGCAGGAAATCCACAATCTTTTTGAAGAATTGACTCGACTCCAGGACTGCCTGGTGCTGCGACTTGAATTTCGGAATGGATTACCAATGCGACTGGAAACCGTACCGCTCGATGGCACCGTCAGCGAATCGATCGGCGATATCCCCCGCGCGGAAACACACAGTCCAAGAGGCTCACGGAAAGTAAACTCGACGTCGAACTCGTGAGGTACCCGCAAGTCGTCAGGACTGGCTACAACGATGAACCTTCAACTAGGCCATCATCTGAGTTCGTAAGAATCTAGGCGGGCAATTGCAGTTGTCTGCGTAACGCCTTTTCAACCATCAAAATAAATCGGCCCGCTCGGTGTCACTAGCACCGGCGGGCCGTAACTTTTTGGGAGCAACTTACAGTGTCAATTCTATCACAAGCGCGTCCCCACGGACGCGCGAATGAGATCATAGCCAACGTCAAGATTTCCGATGTATATCATGCCCTCACCGCCAAAGCGCCAAGGCGAACCGGTCCTGACCGGTGGCGCGCAACAGCAGCGTGGCGTGGCGGCGATGGCTTGAACGTATCGCTGGACGACACTCGCGGTCTATGGCACGACTTCACAACTGACGAGGGCGGAGGGGTATTGGACCTCGTGATCCGTGTCCGCGGTGGCTCGCGCCAGGATGCGCTGCGTTGGGTTGCGGACCTCGTCGGCTGTCCATTGGACGATCACCCCCTTCCTGCGTTCGACCGTGAGCGGTGGCGGAGAGAGCAACGCCGGATCGAGCTCCATTTGCCTAACGCGCGACTATGGCAACGAGGAGCCTTGGCGTTGGGAGAAGAAGTGCTTGACCGGCTCAAGGCTGCTCTGGCGGACCCGAAACTCCCATGGCCTGGCATCGGCGAGATCGCACGCTGGACAGCCCAGGTTGCGACGTGGCGCCGGCTCGACGACGCTACGCTCGTGGACGAGTACCTGTGGCGGGCGCGGAACGAACCGCTTATGACCCGCGGTCTGGTACACGCAGCTAACTTGAGGGCGACGGCGGAGCGACGGGCGATATGCGCTTATCTGCGCATGGCACAGCCGGAGGACCGTCTATGACGCCCGAGCCGGATTTCGAGCGAATGGTCGAGGATGAGCACGAGAAGTTAAGGGCCGAGCACTCAGCAAAGAGTAAGTGTGTACTAGCCACGGAATTCTCTGTTCTGGGCGATGACCGCTACCGCCTGTCGATATCGGCGATCGGTGTAGTGTTCGAAGTCGACCGACTCCGACGCGAGCACAACGAACTGGTGGGCGAGTTATGCGTCCGCTGTGACTTGCCGGGCGCTCGCACCATTGATGGCAATCTAAGCATTGCCGACTTCAACCTTTCTTCAGCGCGTGCGCGTTTGGAACGCGCCAAAATATTAACCCAACGCGCCAACATCCGTGATCTCGACTGGATAGCATTCGTAGAAGAGTTTTGCCAGAGGGTATTGCAAGCTGACCGCAACGGACAGCCCGCGGTGGACCTGCGTACTTTGGATCGACCGACAGCCGAGGAGGTTCTCAAGGTTGAAGGACTCCATCTATTGCGGCGTCATCCAGCTATTCTGTTCGGCGACGGCGGCGCGGCCAAGTCCTATCTCGGTCTGTATTTCGCCGGGCGTCTTGCCGAGCGCGGAATGCGGGTTGCCCTCTTTGACTGGGAACTGGCCGGCGAGGATCATCGAGACAGGCTGGAGCGGCTGTTCTGGGACGGCATGCCGCAGATATTCTACGCTCGCTGTGAGCGCCCCCTGGTATACGAAACAGATCGCCTCCGCCGCATCGCAAGAGAGAAAGGGATCGAGTTTGTCGTATACGACTCTGTGGCGTTCGCCTGCGACGGGCCCCCGGAATCCGCTGAGGTCGCCGGCCGCTACTTTCGCGCCGCGCGCCAGATTGGCGGCGGTTCCCTGCACATCGCGCACGTCAGCAAGGGAGAAAATGCCGATCAGAAACCGTTCGGCAGCGCCTTCTGGCACAACGGCGCGAGATCTACCTGGTACGCGCAGGTCGTCAACGGTGACGCGAACACTGAAACCCTAAGTCTCGGTCTGTTCAATCGGAAGGCAAACCTTGGTCGGCTGCAGGCACCCGTCGGATTCACTGTCTCGTTTGCCGAGGACCGGACGACGTTTCGCCGGGCAGATGTGGCGGACACCCCCGACCTCGCCGCGAAACTTACTGTCCGCCAGCGAATGGCCGCCCTCCTCCGCAAGGGCGCCATGGCGCCCGAGGAGATCGCTGAACAGATCGACGCCGAGATAGAGACCGTCAAGCGCACGGCGCGGCGTTACAAAGAACAGTTCACTGTTATCACAGGCGGCCGTGTCGGCCTGCTCGAAAGGAATGCCTCCTGAGGGGGGCGGACAGTGGTTTCGGCGGACAGTTTCGGTACCGCCCCGGCGATTTACCCCGGGAAACCGATGCAAGGCATTGATTCTGAACGCGGCGGACACTTTTGCGGACACTGCGGACAGACTGTCCGTGCGGGCGGCGGCGGACACAGCCCCCCTTTAGGGGCTGTCCGTCCGCTGTCCGTCCGCCGCGCGGGAATAGAAAAAGAAGCCCGCAGCGGTGAGGGGAGCAGGCTCTTACCCGCGACCCGAAGGCTGCAGCAGCAGTCCTTGGAAACGCCAACGGATAGAATCGAGGCTACTCACCCCGCCGCCTCCGTTTTGTCGCCGCCTAAAAAGGGTCCGCGCCCGCCATCGCGCCACAGGTTGCTGGCATTTAGACGGGGCGCCTGCCACGGTCCGCATCAGCCGTTCACGGGGCGTCGCGCAGGATGCGAATTCGCGGTCGGCAGCGCGTAATCCGTTCGCTCTACTCGCTGGAAGAGTTAACCACGCCGTTCGTGCTCGGCTTCGCCAGCGCGCTCAAGCGCTCCTCGAACGCCTCATCCGAGATGGCCGCCAACTTCTGCCAAGCAGCGGACTGTTGCTTCGTGATGCCGAGCGCGGCGAGGGTAGGAATCGGGGTAATACGATGTGACTCCGATTTCTGGTCGCCGTGTCCGTTATGCCGCTCGCCTGCTTTCGCCGCCGCAGCAAGCAATTCGCCGGCCCGACGTTCAGTGATCTTCCCGAGGAACTGGCCATCATCCGCGACGATAATTGCGCCCTCTAACGAATCTAGGGTCGCCGCTGCGCGAGTGGCCGGTGTCGTGCTGATTTGGGTCAATTTCATAACAAACGTGGTGAACCACGCATCGAGTTGGGAGCGCTCTTCGCTCGTAAGCTTTTGCAATCCCGCTCGCTGATACTCGCCTGCCGACATGAAGTCCGCGACACTCAGGCGCTCTTGGCTTTGCTGGCCACTCCCATTTGTGGTCGCGAGAATGAGTAGCATCAGACCGGCAACCCCGATTGTTCGAACCCTCAGCATTCGGTACCTCACAACGGCAATTCAAACCCGATCAAGTGCAACGGTCCTTGGCGAGCCCGAGCCTGAAACCCTCAGGATCACGGCGGCAAAAATAGTCTCCTTCGTTGTGGAGGTCTTCACCGTTCTACCTCGCCTCTACAGTCCCGATACCGCCAGGCCGGGCATACCCGGAGGTTACGGCCCGGTGCGCGCGCATTTCAATGTTGCCCTTGGTGAACCCAAGAATGGACCCAAAGATGAGCCCGCTCTTCAGTGGTTTCGGGGGTGCGGATGCGGATCTTACCAGGGTTGTTCGGGTAATCCATTTCGGTTTCGGGTTCCGACCGCAGTCGCCGTGGATAGGGCCGCAGGCACGCCGCCAGCCCGCCCGCATCACCTTCTCGCCGCCGATCCGAGGTATCCATGACCTGAACGAACATTCCATAAGGACGGTTATGGTATCCACACGCGATTCGAAAATTATCGAGATTTGGGTCGAAAATCAGCAAAGTCCGCACACACGCTATTGCTATCGGTTTGATTCAAAGCGACTTCTGGGCCACGCAAAAAAGCCGCTCGCCCGCATAACCCTCGCGGATCTGCAGGGCTTCGCCCAATCACTGGCCGAGCACGGGCTCGCCCCCATCTCCAGGGCGCGGACGCTGGCGGCCGTGAAGAGCCTGTTCGGCTTCTGCCAGCGGATGCGCTACATCCCCGTGAACCCGGCCGCCGAGCTGGCTCTGCCCAGCTACGAGAATCGTCTGGCGGAGCGGATTCTGGCTGAGGAGGACGTGCACCGGATACTCGCTGCGAAGGCGGAGCCGCGCGACCACATTCTGCTGAATCTGCTCTATGTCGCGGGCCTGCGCGTCTCCGAAGCTTGCGGCCTGCGTTGGCGCAATCTCCACGCCCGCGGCGCTGGCGGCCAAGTCACGGTGTTCGGGAAAGGTGGCCACACCCGGGCCATCACCCTGCCCGCGAAGTTGTGGTCGGATTTGAACGGGCTGCGCGGTGAAGCCGCCGCGGAGGATCCGGTCTTTCCGTCCCGGAGCGGGCGGACCCTGGACCGCGGGCGGGTCCGCGTCATCGTGCGCCGGGCGGCCGAACGAACCGGGGTAGCTGGCGACGTCAGTTCGCACTGGCTCCGGCACTCGCATGCCAGCCATGCCCTGGACCGCGGCGCGCCGATCCATTTAGTCCAGGCCACGCTCGGCCACAGTTCGGTGGCGACCACCAGCGCGTACCTGCACGCCCGTCCAGGCGACTCAAGCGCACGTTTCCTGTTTTTGGAAAAACCGCCGGAAGGGTTCTCTAGAATTGCCTTGCCTTTAGAGCGCACCGGAGTAATGAATATGATCGACACGGTAAGCCGTGGGAAAGAGAGCACTTACATGACGACATTCACGATTGACGCAGAAAACAGCATCACAGCGTTTGCTTCCGCCGAGGAGGCCGCCGCTTCAACCGCAACACCGTTCGAATCCTTCGCCAGCCAGAAGGAACTGGCGGCACTCGCCGCCGCATGGCCCGCGGAGCGGCTGGTAGCCATTTGGAACAGCCTGGCAGGTGTGAAACCGGTGAAGGCGTTCAAAAACGCCAAAGCAGCCGCCGGCAAGATTTGGGACGGTATCCAGACCTTAGCCGAGGCCGCTGCACCCGCGAAGCCGAAGGCCGACAAGAAGGCCATGGGTCGCGCACAGGCGGCCAAGGGCGCGCCCGCCAAGGGCAAGGCGAGCAAGAAGGCGACCCCGGCCAAGAACGCGCCCAAGGCCAACAAAGCGGCGAAGAAAGCGGAAAACGCTGGCCCGCGCGAGGGTTCCAAGACGGCCCAGGTGGTTGCGATGCTCCAACGCAAGAACGGCGCCACCCTGGTCGAGATCATGGAAAAGATGGGCTGGCAGCGTCACACGGTCCGCGGGTTCATGGCTGGGGCAATGCGGAAGGCCGGGTACACCGTCGAGTCCTTCAAATCCGAAAAGGGCGAGCGCAGCTACCGGATCAACGCGTAGCATCGAAATCCGTCCCCCCCGCCCGCCCGGCTCTCGCCGCGGCGGGCTTTTCTGCTTCTGTCCGCCTTTTTCAGCTTTCCGCAACCGCAGCTTCTTTCCTTGGTTTCCTCGTGGTGACGATGGCCATCTGAGCCGCGGACGCGGCCGAACTAGGACTACCTCCGAGCCTTTAAGCCGCACTTTCCGGGCATTGAGTGGTGGATCGCGGCAGCTACAACGCTTGCTTATGCATCAGGGTTTCGGCAGGCGCACGGAGTCAATGGCGATGCAGCCGCCTACACCGTGAGACTGCGACGCTAACGCGGCGCCGATGAGCGTCGAGAAGCGCTTAAAGTCGACTCCCATGATGACCACATTCCCAGGGAAGGCTGTTGCGACGTCGGCAAATTCCTTAGCCGCTTGAGCAAACGGGTTTAGGTTAAAGTTCGCGATACCAACTACGACGTCCGAGGAAGGATTCTTCCCCATTAGAAGAACCGGCCCACCTGAATTACCCCCGTTCATCGTGATATCAAGCCACGCAACGTCGCGCGAACTACCTTGGCCCAGATAGCCACCCATCTTCCATTTGGTCGAAAGCATACCCGTTGCAACTACTACTTGCTCAACGCCAAGCGGATATCCGGCCAAGTACACTGGATCGCCCTCCGAGACGTCCGAGAAGCGTCCCAGCTTGAGCGGCCGAAGGTCTTTGGTAGGGACTGTCAAAAGAGCAACGTCGTTCCCTATAGCTGTCTGAAGTCCCGACCCCAACACTGAAGGATGGGGAGTCGCTGCCAGAAGACGCCCGTCTGAAAGTTGGACTTCAATCTTAGAGCCATAAGTGACTTGTGTCTTCCCCCCGGCCGCGGCCGTCACCTGCTGAACCACATGAAAGTCGGTCGCAACGAGGTCTTTCGCCACTGCGAAACCTGTTCCGGCAGGATTGCCATTGACCAAGATCCTGACGGTGCTCTCTTTCACTCGCTGGACTCGTTGTTGATTCGCAGCCCTGGACTGGCCGACTAGCTGACCAGACACCAGCGCGACAAATATTATCGATACGACGCCAATTTTTCTCATGAGCCCTTTCCTGCCCTGATTAGACCTCAATGCGGCACGTCAGTCAACGCGCACGGATCTTTGCAGATGGACGGCGCTCGACGATAAATGCACCAAAGGTGAGCGCACCCACCGCATCAACGCGTAGCCATCGCAATCCCCCCTTCCATTGGCCCACCCGGCCCTGGTCGCGGCGGCCCAGCCATTGTCTGCCAACCGCGCAGATACCGACCGCCGAAGGCAGCAGAGCAATAACATCGAATTTTGGGCGGACTCTCAGGCTGGCTACTTCGCGGCCCTATTCCGGTCCCGGTGGCGCTTTTCTTGCGCCTCAGCTTTCAGCAGATCAGGTTTTTGACTACGGTAAGCACCCGGCGAAAAGCGCGGTCTAGACGTTCTGCGGGCCTGCCGCCCTCGGGAAATCAATCGATGGTGGCGTCTTCATCATTATTCTCGAGGGTCGAAAGTAAACCATCCTGCCGGTACTCGTCTGGCAGGCATTGTGTGTTGTGTGGCAAGCATACTCTTACAGCTATTTCCTCAAGCTGCTTTTTCTTTTTGTGAAACGTCCGATCAAAAGACAGAAACTCATCACACGATAATTCGAGAGCAGACGCGGCGTGTACGGAGTCTGGGCCACTCATGCAAATCCCGTGAACCCATCGGAGATTTCGCGCCCGCTCCGCCACTAATGCCGTGTCCTGTATGAGAGTTATATACTGACCAGACATTAGGAGGTTTTTGAAGATAGTCTTTACTGCCGCGCTCGGCATTCCATCGCTTGATTCTTCGGCGTGCTGGCACTCCGCTATAGTTAGGGTCGCCGTCAGAATCTGGATTTTGCCGTCCCTTCCCGCTTGCAGTAATTTCTTAAGGTGCCAGATATCCGAAGTGCGTTCAGGCCATCCGCCGCCAACTGCGTGCTTAGCCATTTCGACAAAACAAGATGTTTCGATATAGATCTTACGGATGGTGGCCACGATCCCTCGCGTAATCGATAAATTCTTGTGTTGTCAGTTTGCCGGTGAATCGGGAGTGCGAGCCGAAAAGCAACTCAAAGTCGTCTTCTGTTACTGTTGGGGCAAGGGCGACCTTGGCGACTTCCATTTCTTCCAGTTTTCGTTCCACTAGGTCAGTTGAGGTGTAACCATAGACGTGCAGCACCGCATTTCTTCGCTGTAAGGCAGAGGCAATTTCCGGATACACCGCTGGCTTATACACACACTTGATCAGAGTACCAGTAGATAACTCACGCAAATTAAAATATGCTGGTTTTGAGCCAAGAAATAGTGAGTGGATTCTTCCCTGAAGCGCTCCATAGGCCCGCACGTTGGCCTGAATCTCAGATTGGATCGCCTCTGCTTCCGATCTCGTTAGTTGAAGTTGGCGAAGTGGCGCTGGAGGCCTGTGACGGGCATATTCGCCGCCTTCTTCTGCTGGCTCATCCATTTCCTCATCATCCGAGGGAGGCTTAAAGAGCCCAAACGAAACGACCTCCTCCGCCTCGATGGGGTCGGCGATTTTGGCATATTGAGCAATCGTGCCACGCCGTAATCGGGCGAGGGGGCGTTTTTCCGCGATACTGACGAAAGCGGCATTGAATTCCTCGACCTCGCTAGTGGTAGCGGGCTCGGCTTTCTCGGCGATAAAGGCGAGTGAACCATTTGCAAAGTCTAGCCCTATCCAACTTTCTGCCCGGACGCCCAGCCCTACGTCCTCGCTCAGCATAGAGAGAAACCGTTGCACGTCTCCAACGATTTGTGTGAGCTTATCAAGAGGCACACCCCTAACACCCTTATGAATTTCGATCTTGATTCGTAGATTAGACATGGCCTATACTCCCGGTGTACACTTCGAGTAAGGCTGATCGCTGAGACGATTGGTGCCGGTAAAGCAGAACGCGAAATGGCGAGTTTTCAACCGCATTTTTAAGCCCAGTGGGATGGGCTTGGTCATTATATCCAACTCGGGGGGGCCAAGGTCCGCCCTTTCTAAACACTACTTGGTCCCTACGTGACCTCGCCTCGGTCCGCGTTCCTGAGACGACTGCTCCTTTTGCTGTAAGTTTCCCGGTGAGTTGATCCCTCGTCAAGCGCTCGCCTTCAATCCGGCGTACGGCAAGATCAAAACCGCCGTGCGGCCAAACCGCCGTGCGGCCGGACTCGCGGCATTCCGGCCTGTGATAGACTTTCGCCGGTGCAAACCTCAATTAAGGATTTGGAACGGCGACCATTGGCCAGCGCGACTTCTGGCCGGACGGCTCCCACCTGACAACCGAATGGGTTGTGGCGGCTATTTGTTCCAATTGTCTGATCGGCAGGTGGGAGATTTTATCGTCCCCCGGCTGTACAAAAGCTCCGAATTCGATTATAAAGAAAGCAAGGGCACGGTTTGACAGGCCAGCGCTAAGCGCACCCTCCAAAAGATCCCGAAATCTAGTCGTGTTGCAGGTGACGGATGAACGATCTTGAAGTGAGTTGGTGGCCGATCGACAAACCGATTCCGTACAGCCGGAACAGCCGTAAGATCCCGGAGCGCGCGATTGACAAAGTCGCTGCGTCCATCAAAGAGTTCGGTTGGCGCCAGGCAATCGTCGTCGACAAGGGTGGAGTGATCATCTGCGGCCATACCCGGCTCCTCGCTGCGAAAAAGCTGGGCCTGAAACAAGTGCCCGTGCACGTTGCAGACAACCTCACGCCGGCTCAGGTCAAGGCTTACCGGCTGATGGACAATCGCAGCCACGAGGAGACGGATTGGGACCTGGAGCTTGTCGGGCCCGAACTTGAGGAACTCCGTGGCCTCGATCTCGACTTGGAGCTAACGGGCTTCGATCAGCATGAAATCGACGACTTCCTCTCCGACCCCGATGCCGACGACCGCGCCAACGCCGTCCCGCCGATTCCTGACAATCCGGTGACGCAGCTTGGCGATGTGTGGCTGATGGGAAAGCATCGCCTGGTCTGCGGCGACTGCACGCAACCCGATGTCATGGCGAAGTTGCTGCGCACGGTGAAGCCGCTCCTGATGGTGACCGACCCCCCTTACGGAATTTCACTGGATAGCGAATGGCGCGACCGTGCCGGCCTGAATGGTTGCGGGCCCGCCGAGGCCAGCTACATGAAGCACCGGACCGCGGGCCACACCAACACCACAATCTCGTCCGATACCCGCGCTGACTGGTCGGATGCCTTTGCTCTTGTGCCGAGCCTCCAGGTCGCGTACGTCTGGCACGCTTCCAAATTCACCAGCGAGGTGCTCGCCGGCCTGCTGAGGATCGGGTTCGTGCATCATCAGCAAATCATATGGAATAAAGGGCGGGCGGTGCTCACTCGAACGCCATACTGGTTTGCTCACGAACCAGCCTGGTTCGTGCGTAAGAAAAACGCTCCTTGGTACGGGAAGGCCGGGGAAAACACGACAATCTGGGATTCGCCGTCGCCGAAATTTATCATGGGCGGATCGAAAGAGGACAAGTGCGACCATCCGACCCAGAAACCCATCGAACTGATGCGGCGCCCTATTTTGAATCACACTAAGCGTGGCGCCGTGGTTTACGATCCGTTCCTTGGCAGTCGCACCACGCTGATTGCCGCCGAACTAACCGAGCGCATCTGTTACGGAATTGAGCTTGATCCTAAATACGCACAGGTCATTGTCGAGCGCTGGCAGGGCTTCACCAGCCAGCAAGCGAGACTGGAGGCTGACGGCCGGACGTTCGATGAAGTCAAAACCCGGCGGCTGGGAGTCGCGGCATGAATCGCGCGCTGCCGCCGCGAGATCGCGGATATCGAGTCTCGGATTCGATCTGGCCACCCCGACCTCGAGGGATTGTCCCTGGCGATGTCGGATTGGGCCGGCGAACTGCGTCTACTCGAAACGGAGGAATAAGCTATGCCGCGGCCTGAAGCAAAAATCGACATTGCAGAGCTGGAAAAGCTCTGCGGGATGCAATGCACCGATGAAGAGATCGCTGCCTTCTTCGATGTCAGCACGCGCACCATCGAACGCCGGCGCAAGGTGAAGCGATTCCACGACATCATGGAGAATGCCAGGGCAAAGGGCCGAGTGTCGGTCCGGCGGAGCTTGTTTCGCATGGCCGCCAAAGACAACGTCGCTGCCGCCATCTTCCTGTCCAAGAACTTGCTGGGCTACAAAGATGTCGTCAATAACGAGCACACCGGCCTCGCGGGCGGCCCGATTCAGATTGCAGCCAAGCCAGACTTCTCAAACCTGACCGATGAAGAACTCAAACTACTACGCGCCCTTGCTAACAAGACCCTTCCTCCGGGACGAAATTGACTGCGAGTTGGCCACTCGCGGCCTGGGGCACTTCGTCCGCCAGGCATGGGTGATCGTCGAACCGTCAACGCCCTTCGTCCCGGGCTGGCACATCGATGCCATCGTCGAGCACCTCGAGGCAATCACGAGCGGTGAGATCCGGAATTTGCTCATCAACGTTCCACCGCGCCACATGAAGAGCCTGCTGGTTTCTGTTTACTGGCCAGCGTGGGAGTGGATTCGCTTCCCGGAGCGCCGGTGGCTCTACAGCAGCTACGCAGCCGCGCTGAGCACCCGTGA
>Ga0302326_10026394_pt1 | contig 11743 bp, 10 predicted proteins | sample Palsa_T0_3_FD_202264 | JGI IMG/M metagenome (GOLD analysis project Ga0302326, IMG submission 202264) | Peat permafrost microbial communities from Stordalen Mire near Abisko, Sweden - Palsa_T0_3 | ecosystem: Environmental > Terrestrial > Soil > Palsa > Peat permafrost | place: Sweden: Abisko... | reverse complement strand
ACGACGGCGGTGCTCTCTCAACCTCAAACCGGACATATCGTGTGCTCTAAAAACCGGACATTTTAACTTGCTACCGACAGCTGCTCGAAGTGAGCGGCTTGGTCTCGTGGACGAACGCGCTCCTGCTGGCACTCCGCCTGTGCGGTTTATCCCGGTAAAGGGTGGCAGAGCGCTTCCGCCCGGGTGAAAAAAAAGGCATCATTCGTGCATGGCCAATTTCGTCCTCGAAAAGTCAATCGAACAATACATGAACAGCGTGCTTCCGCCCCGCGACGCGATCCTGGCGGAGATGGAACAACGCGCGCGCCGCGAGCGGATACCGATCATTGGACCCGCCGTCGGGCGTTTGCTGGCGCAGCTTGTAGAGATGACCGGGGCGCGGCGTATCTTCGAGATGGGCTCGGCGATTGGCTACTCGACGATCTGGCTGGCGCGCGCGGCCGGCCCGCGCGCTGAAGTCCACTACACCGACGGCGATCCCGCTCTGGCGCGGGATGCGGAAGCTTATTTTCGCCGGGCTGGCTTGGCCGCGCGAATTCACGTACACGTGGGCGACGCCGTGAAGTTGCTCGGCGAAACCAAGGGCTCATTCGATCTCATTTTTAACGACGTCGAGAAACACCAGTATCCAGCGGCTTTCCGCAGGGCACTGCCGCGACTACCAAGCGGCGGTTTGCTGGTTACCGATAATGTGCTCTGGTCCGGCCGGGTAGCCGGGCGCGCTTCCGATGCCGAGACGCGCGGCGTCCAGGAATTCAATCGCCTGTCCTACGCTTCGCGAAAGTTGTTCTCGGTGATTGTCCCGCTGCGCGACGGGGTCATGGTGAGCCGAAGGCGCTGATCCCGGCACGGCCTCGCCTTAGTGGGCCGCGTGCTGTGTTTCGAGGAATTTCTCGGCTTCGATCGCGGCCATGCAGCCTGATCCAGCGGCGGTGACTGCCTGGCGATAGCGGTGATCCTGCACATCGCCGGCAGCGAAAACGCCCTCCACGTTCGTCCTGGCGCCCTCGTGCGTGATCAGATAGCCGTTCTCATCCATGTCCAGCTGGCCGCGGAATACCTTGGTGTTGGGGTCGTGTCCGATCGCCACGAAGAGGCCATCGACCGCGAGCGTCGAGGCCGCGCCGCTTTCCGGATTCCGCAACTGCAATACTTCGACTGAATTTTTGCCCACGTCGTGGACTTCCTCGACCACGGCCGGCGCAACGAACCGAATTTTGTCGTTGGCCCGCGCACGGTCGAGCATGATTTTGCTGGCGCGAAATTCAGCGCGGCGGTGAATCAGGTGCACACGACTGGCAAACCGCGTCAGAAACGTGGCCTCCTCCATTGCCGTGTCGCCGCCACCGACCACCGCGATCTCTTTTCCCCGAAAGAAAAAACCGTCGCAGGTGGCGCAAGTGGAAACACCGTGCCCCAGAAGCTTGCGCTCCGATTCCAGGCCCAGCATACGCGCCGACGCGCCGGCCGCAACGATCAACGTCTCGGCCGGGACGGTCTCCCCGCCCGACGTGATCCGGAACGGCCGCTGGCTGAGATCCACCGAGGCTACGGCGCCAGCGCGAAACTCCGCGCCAAAACGCTGCGCCTGCTTCCTCATGTTCTCGATCAGTTCTGGACCCAGAATGCCGTCGGGAAAGCCCGGAAAATTCTCGACCATGGTGGTGAGAGTGAGCTGCCCGCCCGGCTCGTGACCGTCGATAACCAGGGGCTTCAGATTCGCCCGGGCCGCATAAATGGCGGCGGTAAGCCCCGCGCATCCGCTGCCGATAATCACCACGTTACGCACAGAAAGACTCCTCTCGATTGCCATAAGCGCTCTGAATGCTATTTGATTGCGCGACCGAGGCGCGCGATTCCCACGACAAAGCGCTTAAGTGTAGCACCTCGCCGCCGCCAAGCGAACGCGTCCGGCTGCTCTGGCCGTCAGGCTACTCTTAAGAGATAATGCTCGACGTTCGAAGTCACGCCAAGCGGGATCATCTCACAAGGAGCTAAACATTTGACGCGCGCACCGGGAACCTACGCCATTCTGGAAACTTCGCAGGGCTCGATCGTCTGCCGCCTGTTTGAAAAAGAGGCGCCCAAAACAGTTGAGAATTTTATCGGCCTAGCGGAAGGCACCAAGGAGTTCACCGACCCAAAAACGGGACAAAAAACCAAGCGCCCGTTTTTTGATGGGTTGTCGTTTCATCGCGTGATTCCGCAGTTCATGATTCAGGGCGGCTGCCCTTTGGGCAACGGCACGGGCGGACCGGGCTACCGTTTTGCCGATGAGTTTAATGCCTCGCTGCGCCACGATCGTCCGGGAAAACTCTCGATGGCCAATTCCGGGCCAAACACCAATGGCAGCCAGTTTTTCGTCACCGTCGCGGCCACACCGTGGCTGGACAACCGCCATACTATCTTCGGCGAAATCGTGGAAGGCCAGGACGTCGCCAACAAGATTTCTGAGCTGCCGCGCGATTCAAGCGATCGTCCGCGCACGCCAGTCACCTTGCAGCATGTGCGCATCGAGCGGGTCTAGACGCCAGAGCCATGCTGGACCTGCTGCGGCTGTTTCGCGTCGTCAACGAGATGATTTTCGTCGTGATCGGCGCGCTGCTCTTGTGGGTGGCGTTCGCCGGGCGCTTTCTTTTCGACCCGCGGCAGCCCTCCTGGCTCATTCTCGCCGGCGTGGTGATCGCGTGGGGGATTTACACCTGGCGCCGCGCCCGCCGGATAGCGGCGCCACGCACGCGCTTGGCGATGAAGATCGGCGGCGGTTCGGTCGCGCTCGTTGGGTTGATCATGGCGTCGCTGGCTTGGGCGCCATTTGCATGGGCAGGTGCGCTTCTAGGAACGGCCGGGGGCATCTTCGTGGTGCGAGGGTTGGTAACCGCGGTGATTCTGGCGCTGCCTGCCTGAACCGGGCGGGCTCACCGGCTCAGACTTTTCCGCCTATGCCTTGGGCGGCTTGTCCTTAGAGAGGTGCGCCTTCAGGCGCTCCGCGACCTCCTGATCCTTCCCTTCGGCAATCTCCTTCTGAACCTCATTCAAGGCGAAGTGCACGACGTCGTGGTGGTGAAGTTCTTCCGGCGAGATCAAATCGCCCAATCGCAGCCAGAGCCGGTGAACCAGGTTCACCTCATTCATGGTGAGGTTCGGAGCGTGCGGGCCAAGCATGAAGAACTCTCGCTCCCCACCAGCCGCGAAAATCTCCAGGTTGAACGGCGGGCGAGGATCCGGCAGCTTTTCCCAGGCTAGCCCGACTTCGCGTGCTTCCTCAGCAAGGGTGACCTTGGTCGAGCCTCCCAGCACGAGCGTCGAGGAGTGCAGGTTCACTCCCGCGCGTAGGATGCCGTCCCACAGGTCCGTCGCGGAGACCACGGCCAAACGAATGGTCTTGCCGCGCTTTTCGGCCAGCGAAAGCGCCTTGGTGAAAAGGTATTGCTCGACGCTGCCAAACAGCTGGCTGGCTTCGAGTTCGCTTTCTCCCGAACCCGAGCGGCGGAGAAGGCGCACGTGCAACACCACGATGTCGCGCCGTTCGACTTTGACGCGGTCCAGCGTATTCGCCAGATGATACAGCTCATGATAGTTGCTGATCGGCACCAGTACGTTGCCGGGGCGGGCGTGGACGCTTTCCGGAGTCAGCTCGCTACGCTGGGCCACGTTGAACTGGTCGAGTTCGACGTGGGCACCGCCCCTCTTCCGTGTGACTTTTTCGGAGAGCTCGAAGACCGCAAAAAATATGAGTGTGAACGCAATGCCTGACACGGTGGCCACTTGTTTAGTAAAGAGGTTAATGATGCACAGGGCAAAGAGGGTCAGCGTAATCAGGGCCAGCCCAACAGGAATCTCCAAGCTGCCAATCTTCAAGTTCAAAGGTACTTGGAATTCGCGCTGGCCGGGTTCCTTGTAGCGCAAAACCAATACCGCCAAGCCCTTCATCGCAAAGCTCCACATCACGCCGAACGCGTACGCTTCGCCCAGTATGAAGATGTTTCCCCGACTCAGGATGATGGTGACGAGTTGCAACCCGACAACCAGATTCAGGATGCGGTAGGACGTTCCGAAACGGCGATGCGGCTGCCGAAACCAGTCCGGAAGAATTCCATCCTCGGATACGCGGTTCAAAACGCCGTTCGAGCCCACGATGGCGGTATTGACTGCGCCGGCAAGCATCAGCACGCCGACAATCACCACGAAAACCCGGAAGGCCAGCCGAGCCGTGAGCGGCCCCACCAGATACATTGCCAGCCCTCCGATGGGATTATCGAAGTACGACTGGCGCACCTGATCGGGAATAATCATCACGGCGAAAAACGCCACGCCCGCCGTAAAGATCAGGCTATAAACGAAAATAACGAAGCCCGCTTTTTCCAGATTGCGGAGCTTGGGGTGCTCCATCTCGCGATAAACCTGCGCCATGGTCTCTTCTCCGCTCATGGCCAGAACGGAGTGACCCAAGCCGATCAAAATGCCGATGAGTCCCACGGTGTACGGCAGGTTGGTATGCTTCAACCAACCGAGCGCATCCGGCGAGAACGTCAGATTCCGGGGAAACGGAAATGGCGGAAGGTGTACGCCGCGAACCCACAACGTGTAGCCGCACCAGCCCAGCATCACCACGACCATCACCGTCGTCACATACATGATGCGCAGCGCTTTTTCGCTGGACTCGGGAATGCCCTTGATGTTTTCCCACCAAAAATAAATGGTGACCAGAACCGCAAAAAACGCAGCGGTCCCGTTCACGGGCAGCGTGGTGTGCATGTGGAAATACTGGAGGAGTTCGTTCAGCAGGCCCACCAAGTAGAGACCCGCCGACACGCCGCTGATGGGTCCGGTCAGGATGTAATCGAACATCAGAGCCGAAACCGAGAACTTGGCCAGGGTCGAGCCCATGGCCTCTTTGACCACGCGGTAGACACCACCGCGCACGAACATGCTGCAGCTTTCGATGTAGACCGAACGAACCGCGTAGGCCAATAACATGATGGCCAGGATGAACCACGGGCCCGTGTTGCCGATGAAGTGTTCGGCGATCGCGCCGGCGTAAAAGGCCGACGAACCCATATCGTTGAGAACAATCGCGGCGGCACGCCAAAAGGAAATGAAGGTGAGCATGGCCGTGGTGGCCACGATGACCGTTTGCGAACTCGAGACGACTGGTTCTTCGGATATCCGGGGCATAGACCTGTGTTCTTCTGTTCTTCGGGAATCGGTATCGTCGCATTTTGGGCGACTTGAATCCAGAATTTTTTCCTAATATTTTATTTATTTCCCGTCTATAAAGTGGAGGGGCTTAGCCGGGATGGAAGAGTTTTGCACATTCCGTGCAAGGGCAGATGCTGCGTAGGTAGTCGTAGCTGTAGATTCCGGTCGTGTGCCCGTCGCTGAAATCAATCTGCAGGGCGTAGTTCCCCACCGCCTTGGCTGCCCGGGCGCCGGGTCGAGGCTTGAACATCGGCAGCAGCCCGGTGGGCGTCGCCGGAGCGTGTGCAGCTAGATCTCCTTTCTTTCGACGCTCGTCATCGCACATCGCGCACGGGCATTCCTCGCGAAGAAAGGCGAAATCGTAGTGGCTGCGGTGCCCGTCGGCCCAGACGATATCCACGCCCGCGCCGGTCGAGACCTGCACTTTCACGTCCTGTGGCTTCCTGCGGGGATCGATTGGAATCGGCATCTTGTCTTGTGCGCTGCCCGTTGTCGCCTCTATGTTTTAGCCGTTCTGGTTATATGCGGCTGGCTTTCGCGCCGACTCAGGTCGTGTTAGCGACGATCTGGGCCAGACGGCCGTGCGCTAACTCAATGCGCCGATCCGCCATGCGACCAATGGCGGGCGAATGGGTTACGACGAGGATCGTATGCCCGCTGGCATGCAAATCCTGCAGCAGAGCGAGTATGGTCTGTTCGTTCGCTTCATCCAAATTACCCGTTGGCTCGTCGGCAAGGATCAGCTTCGGCTGATTGATGAGTGCACGGGCCACGGCCACGCGCTGCTGCTCGCCGCCAGACAGTTGACTCGGCAGGTGATTCAGCCGGTCGCCGAGCCCCACACGGATCAGCGCGCGGGCTGCTTCGGCTTCATCCGCAATGCTGTGAAAATATTGCGCCAGCATCACATTTTCGACGGCAGAGAGATACGGCACCAAATGAAACTGCTGGAAGACAAAGCCGATTTTTTCGGCGCGGTAACGCGTCAGCTCGCGTTCGCCCAAGGTGGCTACGTCGGTACCATCCACCACCGCGCGCCCACCGGTGGGCCGATCCAGACCGCCCAGAATGTTCATAAGAGTGGTCTTGCCGGAGCCGGAAGGCCCCATGATGGCAATCCATTCTCCAGAGACAACGTCGAATCCGACCTCGTCGAGTGCGCGAACCGAGCCGAACTTCTTGCACAGCCCCTCGACCTGAACCAGCGGCGCCATCACTCGCCCCGCAGGATTTCAGCCGGGCGAACGCGTCCCAGCAGCCGCAACGGGAGCGCTCCGGCCAAGGCCACGCCGATCATCAAGCCAATCGTCACCGGCAGGACAATCAGACGGGGCGAGATAGCCGTGGCAAAAACGCGCTTGCCGACCCAATCCGCCAGCAGCATACCTGCGCCGTAGCCCACGATTCCACCGAGGATTCCGATAGCGGCCGCCTCGGCCAGGAAAAAACGCATCACGCGCCGCACCGTTCCGCCGAGGGCTTTCATCAACCCAACATCGCGCCGGCGCTCCAGAGCTAACCCCGCCATCGCCGCCAGGACGCCGAGCGCGGTCAGCGCCAGGATGAGCGCGACCGTCGCGAACAACAACCCGCGAATCCGCTCGAGCAACCGGCCTTCCGCCACGGCAAGCTGGCGCACCGGCTGAACGTCAAGTCCGGGAAGCGCTCTCGCAAGGCCATTCATCACATTTTCGATCGCACGCGTCGAACCGCGCACGCTGAGTTGCACCAGGCCAACCTGCCCCGAGAGGCCGGCGAGATTCTGCGCCGCCGCCAAATCGACAAAGACCTGGCTATCCTCGGAATCGCCCGCCGTCAGCACGCCCGCCACGATAAAGGTCGCTTCCCGTCCGGCGTAGCGTAACGTCAACCGGCTCCCGGGAACCAGACCGAGCGTTCGCGCGACCTCGCTGCCGACCATGCAATCCGCGGCATCATTGCGCTCGGAAACTCGCCGCCCTGTGATGCTCCACCAGGAATTAATCCGGGCAATCTGGTCGAACCAGGTGCCCGCGACGATCACCGGAACGGGAATTTTTTCATCGCCAGTCTGCGCCACCAGGTACAGATAAGGCGCGGCGGCCAGGATTTCCGGCGCCTGCTGCGCATCGATCCGGCGCATGACCGCGGCATCCATCGTGGCCGCGGTGTTCGCAGTTTGTGCCGGAGAAATGACGACGTTCGCGCCCAGCGAACGGAATTCACGCGTAAGCTTGTCGCTGGCATCCAGGTCCAGATTCACGAGCGCCGCGCAAATCGTCGCTCCGCTGGCCACTGCCACCAGTGCCAGCGCCAGCCGGCTGCGGCTGGCCCACAATAATCGCCAGAGAATACGCCAAAACATTCCGCTTACGCCTTATCCACTTTATTTACTTTATTCACTTTGCGATTTGTTTGCCGAAGCCGGCGGGGTGCCTTCTTTTGCGCCGTAACTTCACTCCCCTCGCAACACGGGGGCGGGATCGAGCCGCATCACCCTTCGCAAGGGCGCGAGACTCCCGAGTGTGGCGACCACGGCCGTCACGCCCAAAACGATGGGCAACAGAATCAGACGCAACTCCGGCGATGTGCCGAAAATGCGCTGTCCCACAAAACGAGCCAGTCCCAGTCCCATGGCATAACCTGCCGCGCCTCCCAGCAATGCCAGTAACCACTGCTCTCCCAAGAAGAACGCTCCGACCATGATTCGCGGGGCGCCCAAAGCCTTCATCAAACCGATCTCGCTGGCGCGCTCCAGCACCGTGGTACCGGCCGTCGCCGCCACAGCCAGCGCCGCGGCAAACAACGCCGCGAAAGTCACTAACCACATCAGCGAGCCGACCCGCGTCAAGATGCGCCCTTCGCCTTCGGCGATCTGACGGATCGGCCGCACCTCTACGCCCGGCAATTGTTCCTGTAGTTGGCGCGATATCGACGAAATATACGGCGAGCAGTACCAACTCTCGAATTCGACCGGCGTCATGGACGAAGGGTTCCGCTGCGAAAAGGTGTCTTCGGGTTTGGTCAGGGCGCTCACCAGCAAATGGCGGTATTGTCCGGGGCGATTCGCGAGTTGCTGCGCCGCGGCGAGAGGCGCCAGTATGGCATCGTCCTCCCGACCACCCGTCGCGGCGATACCGACGACGCGAAGCTGCATGGTGCGCTCGCCTGAATGCACTTCGAGCGTCTGCCCCACGGTGATTCCCGCTCGTCGTGCGAGCGCAGCGCCGACGACGCACTCCGCCGCGTTATCGCCAAACCACCGGCCGTCCACTCGCCACCAGGGATTTGTAGCCGCCACTCCCGTCGTGAATGCGCCCCCGCCCTTGGGAATAACCACTTCGTGACGATACCAGGTTCCGATCAGGACCATGCTCGCGCCCGGGCTGCCGCTCGCAGGCGAGCGATCCGCGGCGCCCAGTTCAACCGGCACGTCCAGCGAAGGCGCGAAGCCAATAATGTTGTTGCGCCAAAAAATTGTTTTGATCTTGCCGAGATCGGCCTCTGGCAGATACGCGCCGGAGTCCACCGGCCGATAGTCGACGCCGCCGATCTCGAGCGGCAGGGCGTCGGCTTGCGGCGTCACCAGCAGATTCGCGCCCAGGCTGCGAAACTCGCTGGCCAGGCGGTCACCCACGTCCAGCGCCACGCTGAGCGTCGCCGTCGCCACAGCGGTGGCCAGCGCCAGAGCAACCGCGGTAAGAAGCTTGCGGCGCGGCTGCCGGGCGAAGGAGTCTTTGACGATGCGGAGAAACATGGCGGTCGGCTTCTACTTCGGAACGTTGCGCGCGGCTTGGCTAAATGAGGAAAGATCCATCACCAAGTCTTGTCCCTCGACCCGCGAGGGCAGCGCGACAGGATTGCACCCGCCCGGTTGGCCAATCGACGGGCCATAAATCGCCGAGGCGCAGTTGCGGCACACAATGTTGGACCCGTCCTGCCGGTACCCGGCCCAGCCGCAGATCATGCAGGCGTCCAGCGCCGTACCCCAACTCCCGTCGGGCTTGCGCAAGACCAAAAAACGTAGCGACGTACCGTTCACCTCGACGCGAAAAAAATGCAGGTTGCCGTCATTCACATCCGCGGTCGGGACTCGGACCGTGTTTCCCTGCGCCGCTAGCATTTGCGCCTGCGGAGGCGCTGCGGCAACCTGCGCGTACACAAAATCGGCGGTCAGCGTCAAGATCACGACCACGAAACCGACTCCCGCGGCGAACATCCAACGCCTTTGCTTGCGGCGTTCCCACACGAGCCGGCGTCGCTCGGCATCGCTCACGCCCGCGGGGCCGCCAGCCTCCCGCGGCAGAGCGATCCATTCGCGCAGGATCAACAAGGCCGCCGCGCCCAGAATCACCACGAAGAAAAAGACATCGTTGCGCACAATCGGCCCGACCAAGGCCATCTCTCGCTTGCTCGAGGGAATCCACATCGCTTCGCTTAGCTCGTGCACGCCTGTGAGCGCCAATTGCACGGCAACGACCACCAGGATGCCGCTGGTGACCGCGAAGAAGCGTCCCAGCGAAATCTTGAGCGTCCCCTGGAAGAAAAATAGGCCCACGGCGATTGCCGCTGCAAGACCCAAGCCGGTGCCCAGCCAAACCGCCAGCCCCTCACTGGAGAGTTCGACGGCGCGCAGGATCAGGGCCAGTTCGGCGCCCTCGCGCAACACCATCAGGAAAACGAACGTACCCAGACCCAGCCCTGCGGCGAGGTCGGACTTTGCAGCAAACGAGTCCACGCGCTGCTCGATATGTTTGCGCAGTTGCCGCGCCGCCCGGTTCATCCACCAGATCATGGAGACCACAAAAACCGCGGCCAGCAGCAGCATCAGGCCTTCAAAGCCGTCTTCGCTGATCTGCCATTTTTCGAGCGCGATGGCTACCGCCAGGCTAAGCGCAACCGCCAGCCCGACGCCGGTCCAGACAAATCGCGCCAGGCGCGCTCGGCCGATGCGGTCGAGATACACCAAGACGATGCCGACGACGAGAGCGGCTTCGAGACCTTCGCGAAGCGCGATGAGGAAAGAGGAGATCAAGGCGACTCTAGTTGCAACCCAGTTGCAACTGGAGAAGTGTAGTGCTTTTGTCCCTTCAGGTCAAGTGGTTTTGCTCGCCGCACTTTGCAGTCCCACGGGGCGCGCACCATCCTGCGCTCGAATCCCTGTGTTGCCCTCCAAACCGTGCGTCTTTCAGCCTCGGCCGCCTGACGGCGAACGCTGGCCCGACGTCAAAGAATGGCAAAAGTATACGATAACGGCTTTCGCCGCCGAGGGGTTTTTGCGGTCGGCGCGAGCGTGCCTGGAGCAACTCATTCGCCCTGCCGGACCTCCAATGGTTATCCCAAGTTGTTTCGAATTGGGAAATGTGCGCAGGTTCCGCAAGGTACCGGTAGTACTGATCTCCGCTACTATAGACGCGGTTATCAGCGCGATGCCGCAGATTATGCCAAAGGCCGGTCTATCTCTGTTTCTAGCAGTATTGGCCGCCTCTATTGCATTCCTTCCCGCGGCAGGGCAGTCGGGCGCAGCGCCGGCTAGCAGCCCCGCGGTTCCCGCGCCACCTGCATCCTCCGCTCCGGCTTCGCGCCCGCAAGCTAGCGCTGCGGACAAGCGCAAGGCCCGGCAGGCGTACGAGCGCGGTCTGGAAGCCGAGCGAGCCGATGACTGGGAGGCAGCATTCCTAGCCTTCAACGAAGCCGCCGGCGAATCGCCGGCCGATCGTGCCATCGAGCTGCACGAAGAAGTCGCGCGTTCCCAAGTGGTCCAGCTTCGCACGGAGCGAGCGGAAAAAGAAATTCTCAGCGGGCAAAATGACGTCGCTCGAGCCAGCCTGCAATCAGCGCTTTCGCTCGACCCGACCTACGACGTCGCACGCGAGCGGCTGAACCAACTGGCAGAGGATACGAGTTCGGTCGAGCAGCCCAGCGTCGGGCCACAAGAAGACGGGCCCCAGCTCGCAAGCGGTCCCCCCAAGCTCCAGCCGCAACCCGGTAATCGTGATTTCAACTACTCCGGCGGAACGCGGGGCGCCTACCAGGAAATCGCTCGGCAGTTCGGTTTAACGGCGGCGTTCGACGGGGATCTCACGGACCGCCAAATCCGCTTCCGAGTTTCCGGCGTCGATTTCGCCACAGCGATGCGCGTTCTAGGCGAGCAGACCGGAACATTTTGGCGCGCCGTCGAGTCCCGAACCTTCTTTGTCGCCGCCGATACTCCACAAAAGCGCAAGGACTTTGCGCCCGAAGTAAAAGTCACCATCCCGCTGCCGGCTTCTGAGACCAACGATGAGATGACCGAGACCACGCGGATGGTCCGGGACATCGTCGGCGTGGTGCGTACCGATCTAGACACCAAGACCCACACCCTAACGGTGCGCGACACGCTGGAAAATGTAGCGCTAGCTCAGGCGCTGGTGAAGGAGATCGAACAACCGCACGGCGAACTGATGCTTGACATCGACATCCTCGAACTGGACCGCCAGATGGCGGAGACTCTGGGCATCACGCCGCCGACCAGCGCTCAAGTCTATACGCTTGGATCGGCGGAAGCGCGAATGCTCGAGCA
>Ga0302326_10026393_pt1 | contig 11743 bp, 12 predicted proteins | sample Palsa_T0_3_FD_202264 | JGI IMG/M metagenome (GOLD analysis project Ga0302326, IMG submission 202264) | Peat permafrost microbial communities from Stordalen Mire near Abisko, Sweden - Palsa_T0_3 | ecosystem: Environmental > Terrestrial > Soil > Palsa > Peat permafrost | place: Sweden: Abisko... | reverse complement strand
CTCCGACGGCATTAGCGAAGACATCATCACCGCGCTGTCCAAGCTGCGCTGGTTCTTCGTGATCGCGCGCAACTCTTCGTTCATCTACAAGGGCAAGGCCGTCCATATGAAGCAGGTCTCCGAGGAGCTCGGCGTCGGCTATGTGGTCGAGGGCAGCGTGCGCAAGGGCGGCGACCGCGTGCGCATCACGGCACAGCTCAACGATGTAGCCACCGGCAGCCACATCTGGGCGGAGCGCTACGACCGCGGCCTTGCCGACGTGTTCGCGGTACAGGATGAGATCACCGAGGCCATCGTCGCCGCGATCGAACCGCAGTTGTATGCCGCGGAAAACTTTCGCGCCCAACGCAAGCCACCGGACAGCATGGATGCCTGGGATCTGGTGATGCGGGCGCTATCGCATTACTGGCGGGTGACCCGACAGGACAATATTGTCGCGCAGGCCCTGCTGGAGAAGGCGATCGCCATCGATCCGAACTACGGACAGGCGCTCGGCGTGCTCGCCGCCAGCCACACGTTCAGCGCCCATATGGGTTGGGCGGACATGGCAACCGTGGCGTTGATCGCCGAACGTGCGGCACGTGCAGCCATCCTGGCCGACAGTGAGGACCCCTGGGCGCACCACGCCCTGGGCTGCGTTTACTTGTTCGCGCGACGCTTCGACGACTCGCTGGCCGAGTTCGAGTTGGCACTGCGGCTCAATCCGAACTTCTCGCTGGCCCAGGGTTATTACGGCCTGGTGCTGTCTTATTGCGGGCGCTGGGAAGAAGCCAACGTCGCTGCCCGCCGCGCGCTTCGGTTGAGCCCGCGCGATCCATATTCCGCAATCTATGCCGGCATTGCCGCCTACGCCCAGTTCGTCGGAAGCAATTACGACGAGGCCATCCGGCTGGCGCGCGAGGCCATCCGGCAGCGCGGCGATTTCGTTGGAGCCCACCGCGTACTAACCGCTTCCGCCGGCATGGCCGGACAGGCCGAGGTCGCAACGGCCGCACTCCAGGAGCTTCGCCGCGCCCAGCCCAATATCTCGCTCGCCTGGATCGCGAATCAGATGCCGATCAAGCGGGACGCCGACCGGGATCACTATTTGGAGGGGTTCCGCCGCGCGGGCTTGGACTAGCGTGTGGCCTCGGACGCGAATCACGGCGGCGTCCCGAATTTCGTTCCTGCCGGTTCCATCGATGCGGAATGTTTGCGCGTGTTCACTAATGTGCCGCGGCGCAGTAGGACCCCCCCAAAATTGCGCGGCGGGAGCCGGGTTATTTCGCTCTTGAGCCTGCGCAAATTTGCGCAGGCTCCCCTGCGCTCGACGCGGAGGGTAGGCCACATGACCTTTCGTCCCGACAATTGGTGTTCGGAACAGCCGTTATCGGGGGCAATCGCCCCTTCGCTAGCGCTGGCGCCGCCGCGACAACATCGCCGCCAAAAAAAAGGGACGCGATGGAGCGGGCAGCAGATCATCTGATCGATCCCCAAAAAATCGCAAGTAGCAGGTGCGATCAGGAATGCACGGGCGGCCATTTGCCGGGCGGCGCGGGGCACATCTACCCCGATCGATTCGCGGTGGGGACCCGGTGAGAAGGGGAGCGGGGATCGCACCGGGGCGCTCCCCTCCTCTCGGCTGCCGGTACAGCCTAGATTCGAGCCCCGATGCCTCATAATGAGGCGCGGCAGTTGTGGCAATTTCGAGAACGCTCGCGGCGGCTTGGGGCCAAAAAACGAAAGCCCCAGCCAGGGTTGAGTTGGCTGGGGCTCGCAGAGATGTGGCCCGTGGGGCGAACCACATTTGCCTAATCTCTCAGCAACGCTGGTCACATTCAACAGCACCTATGCGTCTTGTGAAGAAAAATGCTCGGCATTGAAAAAGGGCCACACCGTCGCAGGGGGCTCCGATTATAGGGTTGCCGGACCCGGTGAGAAGGGGGAGCGAGAGTATCGCGCCGGGGCGTCCGCCTCCTCTGGGCTGCCGGTACAGTCTGCCTACCCGAACCCCCGGTGCGCTCATAATGAGGTGCCAGTCGTGGCGATTTCGCGAATGCCTCTCGCACACCAGTAGACGCCGACCACGGTACGCTGGTAGGGTGAAATTGGTTGACGACCTCCCTTTGCCCCGCACCGTCCGCGGGGTTTTCTTTTAGGTCGGCACCGTGGCGCGGTGTCGGGAACGAAATCGAGTTTATCCGAATTATTTCATCGCTCGATATGAGCCGGTCCCGACCTCATCCCCATAGCCCCCAGCCCCCTCGAGGTCGGGACCATCTCGCGGGTTTACCGGATGGTCTGACCCTAGGAGCGGACGAGCTTTGATTCACGGGGTCGCTCCCCGCATGTGCATCAAATAGACGCCCATTGTCAGGCCGAGGAACCGGGGGTAGCTCCCCCGGATTCCATCTGCCGGGCGGCGCGGGGCACTGGCGGAGGGGGGAAGGATTCGAACCTCCGATACGGTTTCCCGTATAGCGCACCGAAGCACGCTGCCTTAGACCGCTCAGCCACCCCTCCGCGGGCGCTCAAGAAAAGCCCATGCCACGGGGCAGTCAAGGTGGAAGACGCGACGGGGAACACTCGGCACCCGACCCGGGGCAGGCGCGCCCTGCCCTAACCGTGGACTTGCCCCGGTATCGTGGACGGTTGAGGGCTTGGGATCATGGTATCTGGTCTGACTGTGAATAGGCGCCGAAGAGTGACCCCTCCAATGTCAAATCGACCAGCAGCTTAGCGTGCCGATCGGCGGCGGGACCCCACGCCGCTTAACAGTCAGCTGCAAGCGCCTCTCGCAGCTGAGCGACAGCCTGTTCAAGTTCGAGCGGGCGACTGGTTCGATTATCACGCCTCCGGCTGTACGTTCTCCCAACCAAGATGACCTGCCGGACCTTATTGCAATGCGATGGCGAAGGAGTGTGAGGCGGCTTACAATGTCGCCGTGAAAAGGCATGCGACGGCAGCGCGCCCGCCCCGACACGGCCTGGCGTCGAGCGGCACCGGCATCCCGCAACCGGGCTACCGGTAACGCGAGCTCAGGACGATTCCGCGCGCCGCGCCGTATCGTCGTGGCGGGCGCCAATCACCAGCCGGAACAGCACCACGAGATCGCTGCGGATGCGGCGTACCGCGAGATAGACGCCCGTCGCGGTGGCCGCAAGGCCGCCCAGCATGAGGGTGATCACGATGATGTCCCAGGCCGGTCGGGCGCGCACCCAGGCGGCGAAGTCCAGGCGGTGAAGCCCGGCGAACAGCCAGCGGTGCCAGCGGGCATTGGCGTCGGCGCGGCGCAACAGCGCGCCGGATACGAGGTCGAGATAATATCGCGTATGCCCGGCATCATCGGCAATGATGCGGTAGACCGGTAACGCGACCTGGTCGTGATGGCTGAAGTAATAGGCATCCTCTTCGCTCAGGATGTTTTGCGCCGAGACGCCGTTCGCTCCCACGATCCGCTCGGCTGCCCGGGCGAGTTCGTCCGAAGCTAAAGGTGCTGCGTTGCCGTCGGCGTCGAACCGCGCGACGGTTCCGTCAGCCGCGGTGGCGAGCCAAAAGAGCTTGCCGCCGAGCGGCGCGGTCGTGAGGCTCACGGCGTTCGGAGACTTGATCCGCATGGTGGCGAGCGACGCCCAGACTTCACCCCATCTGGGCGGGGAGCCCTCGAGGCGACCAATCTCGCCACTGCCACCCCGGCCTTCGAGGAAGCCCCACGGGTTCATCGAAACGAGGCCGCTGACGACGAAGGCGAGGGTGAAGATACCGAACACAAGCCCGGCCAGATGGTGCCAATAGAACAGGCCGCGATAGGGCGACAGCTTTCCATCCTTGCCGCGCCGGAATTGCGCGATGCCCAGATAGAGCCCCAGGACCGTCAGAAACGTGCCGAGGATTGAGGCCCAAATGACCGTCGCGCTCCACAGGGGCCCGTCGTTGCGCAACGCCGCCAAGTAGAACCAGTGCGGGATGGCGCCCAGCCAGTTCCAGAAACGCTGGGTCGCCGTGGTGCGCAGCACGATCTGCCCGCTGGTGCTCGAAACATAGATGGTCGAGCGTTCGGGGTCGTCGAAGGTGAAGCGGTGCAGCGGGCGGTCGCGGCGATAGCGGCCGACGGTCCATTGATCCTCGTCTACGGTCTCCGCGGCAGCGAGACCGACGGGGCCGACCATCCGCGTGGCGGCGTCGAGGGCGATCGCCTGGGCGTCGTTAAAATTGAACCGCCTGACGCCGACGCCCTCGGCGAGGTCGACCACCGCATCCGGCCGCGTCGGACGACGCAGCCGCAATACCGGCACGCCGAGGAGGCTTTCGACTTGAACGCGGTAAAACGGCTGGTCGTCCGGAATGAGCCCGTCCGCGACCCGACAGCATGCCTGCCACGGAATCGGCTCCAACGCGCTCACCCGGTCGGCTTCGGCAAATTGCGGAAAGCCGGCATACATCATGACGATGCCGGACGCGAACCAGATCAACATCAGGATGCCGACCGTGACTCCGAGGTAGCGGTGGAGTACGACCAAGGTGCGCCACGAAAATCTTCTCATGTGCGCGAGCCTAGCAAAGATACCGTCCACGGGCGCGGCGAATGTTCACATGATCTCTTGCACGAGCCGATGGGACTGCCGCAACAACGCCCGCAGTTGCCGGCGTTCCGCAATGGCTTCACGGGTATAGAACCCTTGCTTGAGCGCATTCTTATTGCGGCTCGGCGCGCCGGATCCCGGCGCTCCGCCATGCATGCGACAGCGCTTTTTGCCGGTTACGGCCGCCGCCAAGCAGGCTTTGCCCGAACGCGTCTTGGCCCGGCAGCGCCGGCTGGATACCATCGGAGCGGCGTTGCGCGAATGATCCCCCGTCATTTTTTTCGTCTGCGCCGTCCCGGAGCCTTTTAGGTGGTCTCTACCAGAAGCGGCGCCGACTCCGGTTCGCCAATGATCGCCACTGGTGCCCGTTCCGGCTTGGCGAGAGCAGGAGTGGCCATTGTTCCTGTTGCTCTATATGTCGTCCAAGTTCGAGGTCGTGGGCGTTATCGTCGAGGCCAAGGATTCGATCCTCGCTCGCCGCAAGGCCGAAGTCGACGAGATCCACCAGCCGGGCTTACCCGCGGTCGTCGATGAACTCGATCCGGCGTCGATATCACCCGATCTCATCGGGTGCCGGTTGAGCCTGGACGAGGTCATCATCAACAAGCCGCCGGCGCCGTCGGTGCGGCGGCGGCCGTCCGCCGCGTCCCTGAAGCTGGTCAAGCGATGATCGGGAGGGCGTGGCGCGCGGCCCCCTGCGGGCCGTTTTATCGTTCGAATCTGGATTTGTTGTCCCTGACCCACCGCAGCAGACATCGCGCGCCTGTCGCATACGAGCTGTCTTTGCTCAATTGCGCTGCCTGCACCCTACGTTCAAAAGAGCGATTTGCGTAAGCGGCCATTCGCCAGAATAAGCTCGCCGGCATTGTCCCCCTGAACGTTTCGGCGAGAACGGCCACCGTGCTGATTAAATACGGCTCGCCATTGAGCGTCACGTTCGGCTCCTCGCCGCCCTCTTTGGTCCAACGAACGAGCGCAGTCATCGCGAGGTCGAAGGCGCCGCGGATTTCGTCATCGGGGATATGGAGGTCGGAAGTGGCCATCTGAGCTTCCCCTTCGCCAACCGCAGCGGCTCCCCCGGGCGGTGCCAAGCTGGGGCCAACTTTGGACCCAAACGCCACAATATAAGACAGAATAGGGCAGTATCAGGCGGCATGACAGGGAGGGGGAAATGCCCGCAGTTTCACCCAAACTGGAGCCATCAAGGGAGGTCTCAACGTGGGCACGGCAAAACGGGAGCTGCAGGCTCAACTGGATCGGATTGTAGCAATCGAGGCGATCACTATCGCAGTAAAAGCGGTCGAGTACGATGAGACAAACGACGAGAACACTTCGAACGATGACATGGAAGCAGACATGCAGGTCTATGCAAAAGCTTTTCAGGCTTGGGCGGATGGGAAGATCAGCGCGACCGCGGAAGATATATTCGACGCGGTCAATGCCGTACTCGAAGACTGATCTCCGGCTTCGCGGGGGCAATCCAGAATACTGTGGAGCGAACATGTCCGCAATCCATCCCTGCCGGCACGCTTCCGGCATACCCGCAATCGTTGTAGTCTGAAGGCTGTCAGCGAGATCAACTCGATCTCGTGGGAGGGCCGCATGGATTTCCGCCATTCGCTCGGCATCATCGCGCTTGCCAGTGCGCTGTCGATCACCGCCGCGCGCGCCTTCGACGACAGCAAGTATCCGAGTTTTTCCGGGATATGGCGCAAGCCGGTCGGGATCGGCAATCAATGGGATCAGACAAAACCGATCGGCCGCGCCCAGGAGCCGCCGTTCACGCCCGAATACCAAGCGATCTTCGAGGCGAGCCTTGCGGACATAAAGGCCGGCGGGCAGGGCAACGATGCGCCGTCGCGCTGCGTGCCGTTCGCGATGCCGCGGGTCATGACAGTGGTGTTTGATATGGAAATCGTCATCACACCCGGCACGACCTACATGCTGTTCGCCCACTCCATGCCGCGGCGCATCCTCACCGACGGAAGCGATTGGCCGAAGGAGATCGAGCCGACCTTTCTGGGGTATTCCATTGGCAAATGGGTCGAAGTCAACGACGACGGCAGGTACGACGTGCTGGAGATCGAGACCCGTGGCCTCAAGGGCCCGCGCACCTATGAAGGCACCGGCATGCCGTTTCATCAGGACAACCAGACGGTCGTCAAGGAGCGACTTTTTCTCGATAAGGCCAATTCGGACGCGCTGTACGACGAGATCACCGTCATCGACCACGCCTTGACCCGGCCCTGGACCATCACGAAGCGATATCGCCGCGATCCCAATCCGATCCGCTTAGAGTACAACTGCTCTGAGGACAATCACCACGTTCTGATCGGGGGGCAGGATTACTTCCTGAGCGGGGATAACTTGCTCATGCCATCCAAGAAGGGTCAAACGCCTCCCGATCTGCGCTATTTCGATCCGCGGAAATGATTGACGCCACGCACGCACTGAACGAAGTGCAAGGTGCGGCTTCGTGTTTACGCAATGCCTCGTTGGTTTCTGCGGACGAGTGTTGTTTCCGCAACAGTCTCCAGCGCCCGACTCTGCTATCTTAATAGCAAGGATGAGGGTTTTGCTTGCTTGACACACCGCGAGGCATCTGATGAGCGCAAACACTCCTTACACCAACACACGGGCATGCTGTGCATTCTGCGTCAAGCCGCTGCCAGTCGTGAACGGCGAGCTGCAGCCTTGGCGGGCTCCAAGCGGCCTATTCTTCTGTGACGAATTCTGCGCCGACGATGCCGAGGACGCTCGCTTTCACAGCCACCGCAGGGCAGATCGCAGGGGAGATGATTTGTCGGCACGCGCCTCAACCTGACGCTCGGTGCTCATGTTCCCGAGCGCTCAACGAACGCGGTATTCCCACGGCAACGCGGCGCGGGCTTTGGACAGCATCGCAGGTCCGCAGCTTGTTGGCGCGGCTCAACGGCACGATTGGCTAGAACCGCTGCCGGCGTCGCCACAGCGCGCTACGCGGCCAGGGCGCTTAATCCGACCTCAGTCGTCGAAGCGCGCCGTCGAGCCATTCGTCTACCGAGGTCTTTTTTTTTGTCCCAATGCGCGGGAATGGAGGCGCAAGTATCTCGCGCTCCTAGGCCACTCCGGCCAGATAGGGCGTTTGACCAGCCGGAACATGAAATAGCGGAACGACGGGTACGATCTCGGCTCCCCATATCGATTGCCACCCGGTGATGTAGCCACTTTTGAAGGTAGTGTCTGGCATGATTGGCCTCCCACGTCTCCCGCCGTTGGAGTCAGCCCCACAACCATAGGGGCGCTCCGGTTGACCGAATGTCGCCCCGAATGTCGAGCGGCTGACTAACTAATCGCCACAGTGTTTGGATTGCGCGCGTTGACCGGGCGTCAACGAGCCCCGTAGGCGCGGCGCACCGGCTTCAAGACGCCTCGGTTCTTGGCGCCGGGCAACATCACTCTTCATTCGCCGCGTTGAGCCGATCAATTGGGGGCTTCGAGGTTTGCCAACCGCTTCTGCCGCTCGATACGCGCCTCAGCGAGCGATTCCCACGTGCGCGCCATGTTCGCTATCCGAGGCCAAGCAGCCGCTGGCGTCCCTGGACATGAGATGGGCGTGTCCAGCTCGCCAGTCCAACTAGCTCGCCTCATCATCCGGCGAGCGCCATCCGGCCAGCGTCGGTGATCCGCACGCGGACGACCTTGATCGGCCGCTTGCCGGCCCGCACGGTCTCAGGCATCGCGGTCGCGAAGGCCAGCAACATTGACTCGGTGTGGCCGTTCGTGCTGCGGGCGAGCAGCTGGAGCACCCGGCGCTGGTCGACGCCGAGCCGTTTGCGTGGGCTCATCGCCATTGCATGCCGGTTAGGCTCTCGCGCGCCGGCTGCTCCCGCCAATTTGGCCGGGCGTCGGCCCCGATGATCCCGCACCTCGTGCACACCATCCGCGGCCCGAACGCCGGCACCGGCACGTCATCCGGCCAGGGCGCCGCGCTGCAGTCTCAACGCGATGGGCTCGTTCCTGATCATGGGCCTGTTCGGGCTCATCATTGCGAGCCTTGTCAATATCTTCCTCAAGTCGAGCGGCCTCGCATTCCGTCGGAATCGGTGGCCGCATCCCCTCGGAATCGGTGGCCGCATTCCCTCGGAATCCACAGCCTCGATTGGGCGCTGTCAGTGATCGGCGTCCTGATCTTCGCCGGCCTGACCGCCTGGGACACCCAGAAGATCAAGGAATATTACGATCCTCAGGACGATGGCATCATCGCAGGCCGCAAGGCAGTCATGGGCGCGCTGTCGCTCTATCTCGACTTCATCAACATGTTTATGACGTTACTGCGGCTGTTTGGCGATCGCCGCTGACGCCCAGGCAACGGCGCTTCGTGCGCCGCCGGTTGTTTGCTCACACGTCGCACCGTTCGACCACGTCACCGGCGCTGCTGGTTGGTCCCGCCGTTTTGCGTCGGCGCCCACTTCGGTGCGAAATACTGTTCGTCGTTATCGACCCCATGCGAGGCGCGGGCTAGGAGTTCGGTCAGCCAGGTGTCACGAGGTTGCCCGCGATCGGTGCCTTCCTCGGAATGGCTGGATGGCGCCACCGCGACAGCCCCACAACAACGCTCTACGGTGCGATGCAGTTTTTCGCGGCGTTACGTGCCGCCCGTTATCCTGTAGACTCTGGGGAAATCAAGGGAGGATGACATGCGTGCGAGCCCGAGAGGATTTGCTATTGCCCTGCTCACGACCGTGGTCACCGCCGGAATTGCGAGTGCGCAATCGAGCTATCCCTGCACGGAGACCAACGACAACCTGCCCAACCCCTACCGTCAAGTGCTGAACTGGGCCGCGCCGCCGCGCCCCTGGAGTCCAGTCAATGCCGTCGCGGTAGATCCGGACAACAACCTCTGGGCCGCGGATCGTTGTGAAACCGACGACTGCATCCCGGTTATCGAACTTGGGTCCGACGGCAAAACCCTGAAGAATTTCGGCGCCGGCCTGTTCGTCGAACCGCACCAGGCGGCCATCGACAAGGACGGCAATCTCTGGGTGGCCGATGCCGGAACGAAGGGCACGAAAGGTATGCAGGTGACGAAGCTCAGTCCCGACGGCCGCGTGCTGCTGAAGCTCGGCAAGCCCGGCCAAGGCGCCGGCCTGACCGGCCTCGACATCTTCGATTCGCCGACCGGCGTCGCCGTCGCCTCCAATGGCGACATCTACATCAGCGAGGGCCATGGTGAAACCAAGGTCAACAATTCGCGCATCATGGTGTTCACCAAGGAGGGCAAATTCATCAAGACCTTCGGCTCCCGCGGCACCGGCGATGGGCAATTGCTCTCGCCGCACGCGCTGGCCTTCGACAGCAAGGACCACCTCTATGTCGCCGACCGCGGCAACAGCCGCGTCGTCGTCTTCGACAAGGACGGGAAATTCCTCGCCGCCTGGAAGCAGTTCGGCCGGCCGAGCGGGATCGCCGTCGACAACAATGACATGCTGTACGTCGCCGATTCCCAGTCCTCGGATGCACCCGGCGCCGCCAATTACAATCCGGGCTGCCGGCGCGGCATCCGCATCGGTAGCGTGAAGGACGGCAAGGTGATGTATTTCATTCCGCCCCCGGTGCCGCCAGATCCGAAGATGCAGCCACCGATCGGCATTGTGGTCGATGGCAATGGCGCGATCTACGCGGCGTCCGACGACCAGAAGGACATCAAAAAATACGTGAAAAACTGATCCGGATGGATCGACGGAAGCCGGCCCGACACATCATCCGGAACGGCTTCAACCGTTGGGGAATTCGCGCTTGCTGCGGCACCCGCGTGCTATGATTGCGGCCGCAAATCAATGACCCGGAGGAGACCATGCGCATTTTTGTTTTCATCATGTTCGCGCTCTTCCTCGGCGCCGGCCCGGTATCAGCCTGGGACGAATACATCTATCTCGACCAAGGTGTGGCGATCCAATTTCCCACCAAGCCCCAGACGATGAAGTCGACCTACGACTCGACCCTGGCCAAGGGTCTACCGTCGATGATCTATTCGGCCGAGGACGATCACGTCCTCTACAAGCTGACCGTCGTCGACCTGACCAACCGCCCCGATGTAGGTGCGAACTTCCTTAACGAAGCGGCCTATGGGCTGATGCGTGAGGGCGACGTGCTGTTCACCGATTTCCCGCGCATCTATCAGGGCGTGAAGGCGATCTACGGCGTTTCGCTGGTGGTTGATCGCACGGATGGGAGTCGTGTGCGCAGCTCGCTCTATTACAACAAGGGCAGGCTTTATATTGCGGACGCTGTCGTGCTTCCCGCGCGCGGCGACAAGGATATGATCACGCCCTCGCGTTACGACCAGACCATTCGCTTCCCACCGGACGGGCGCTTCGACTGAACGGCACCGCTGTCAGCCGCAACAGCGACCCGAGCAGACCTTCTGCCCATTCCCCTAGAAGGGGGCAAGAACGGCGCCGCTTCCGTCGCCGCAGCCACGGTTGGAGCACAGCTTTTGCCCGCTCGCCAGCGTGGCGCTCATGAGCTGACCGCCGCGCGAACCGTCCTTCATCGGGCGGAAGCCGACCTCGACCTTATCGTCGATTTTGAAGCTGTCCTTCGACCAGCCAAGCGACACCAATTGCTGGACCGAACCGCCCTCAAAGGACCATGTCGACACGTCGCCCTTGTCGTTGACAATGGCAAGATGAAGCCAAGCATGCGGATTGACGAGTTCGAACTGCTTCACCGTGCCCGACACGTAGATCACCTTCGACTGATCGAACATGGCGAAGGAATGATGCGCGAAGGCGGGCGCCGCCAACAGCACGGCGGCTACGCCAGCAAGGCCGAAAACTTTGTTGGTCATGATCCGCTCCATGACATTAGAAGAGCCAACAATACCACGGATGCCGACGCTCAGAAATCCGATTTCTCCGCCGATTGTCGGAAGCGGCTGCGCTGCTATCGTGTTTCGACGGCCCAGCGAACGCTGGCAGGCCTGCCCTTCATTTGGGCTTCCTCTTGGCCCGCTTCGAAACGGCGATCCGTGTCGGGGGTTCTTCTTTAGACCAATCATCGTAGGGATTTCGATCCCGCACCAGGTCACCCAACTTGTCCTTGAGCCTCGCCATCGCGTGCTGACGGGTCGACCCTTTCGTTATCGGGAGTGATGGGTCCGAAGCGCGGATTTCATCGATGAGCCGTCCAGCTCGATT
>Ga0302326_10026392_pt1 | contig 11743 bp, 10 predicted proteins | sample Palsa_T0_3_FD_202264 | JGI IMG/M metagenome (GOLD analysis project Ga0302326, IMG submission 202264) | Peat permafrost microbial communities from Stordalen Mire near Abisko, Sweden - Palsa_T0_3 | ecosystem: Environmental > Terrestrial > Soil > Palsa > Peat permafrost | place: Sweden: Abisko... | reverse complement strand
GTGGTACGAGCACTTGAGTCGAAAGCATGCGCACAGTATCGCGCCTGGCTCTGTGGCCAACCTGAGAACGCGATGAGAATGTCCGCCGCAGGAGCGGCAGGCCGGACCTTCCCAGGCTTCTCTCAGGGTCGATTCGTAGCATCGAGCCTACGATGCAAGATCACCCGCGAGTCCTCGTCGTAGACGACGAACGAAACATTCGCAACCTCTTGGAGATCGGTTTGGGGGACGAGGGCTACGAAGTCCGTACGGCACCTGACGGTCAAGTCGGTTTGCAAATAGCGCGCGAATGGGCTCCCGACGCTATCGTTCTCGACGTGATGCTGCCAAAGGTTGACGGAATCTCGCTGTTGCCGATGTTCCGCAAGCTGACCGAAGCGCCGATCCTGATGCTGTCCGCAAAGGGCGAGACGGGCGACAAGGTCGTCGGGCTGCAGAGCGGCGCCGACGACTACGTGGCCAAGCCGTTCGAAATGGCCGAGTTGACGGCGCGTCTCGAGACCGCTCTGCGCCGCCCGAAACTCGCTCAGCCGCAAGCGCTGCGCTTTTCAGACCTTGAGATCAACCTCGAAACGCGGGTCGCGACCCGCGGCCAGCGCCGGATTTCGCTCTCGGCCCGCGAGTACGACCTGTTGGTCGCGCTGGTGCGCAATCCCAATCGCGTGTTCAGCCGCGACCAGCTGCTCGATCAGGTTTGGGGCACGGAGCGCTTTGTCGGGCCGGGCGCGGTCGAAACGTACATTTCGTATCTGCGCGCGAAGATCGACCACGGCTTCGCGAAGCGTTTGATCCACACGCATCGCGGAGTCGGCTACTCGCTGCGCGAAGAGTAGATTCTTATGTTCCGCACGCTCGCGACGCGCCTGGTCGCGACCTACGTGTTCGGCGCGATCGTGCTGGTCGTGATCGTGATCTGCGCGGTGACGGCGTTTGCGCTCTCGATGTTCGGAATCTCGGCGCGGGAAACGGCCGATCAGGTCGCCCGCCAAGCTCCCGAGGAAGTGCGCCTCGAGCTCGGGCGCTCCGGCACGCTCCTTGCGGCAGCGCCGGCGATCGCGCGTCACCTGTCTCGCCCGGGCATCCGCGTTTTGGTCTTCGCCGTCGACGGCGCGCGGCGCCGCTTCCTTGCCACTACGGTGCCCGACGGCCCCGCAGGCGCTCCCGTTACGATCGTCGCGCCCGAACGCGGAGGGACGCCCCCGCCCGGTAGCGGGCTGATGTTCGGCCCGGGCGGCCCGGGCGGCCCCGGTGGTCCAGGCGGACCCGGCGGGCCGGGCGACGGGCCGCGGCGCTACGAACGGATGGAGCCCTACCCGTTCTCGCTGAATTACTTCCTGCACCTCGAGCCGCAAACGGTCAACATCGCCCACGGGCGCATCATCATTTCGCCGGATCCTGGGCCGCTGGTGCGTGCGGTCAACGGTTTCTGGCTCGCGATGCTGCTGGTCGGCCTGTTCGTCGTGGCCGCGGCTTGGCTGCTGGGGCGCTACATCACGGATCAAGCGCTGCGTCCGCTGCGCGAGACCACGGCTTCGCTCAACCGTTTTGGGGCAGGCGACTTTACCCCGCACCCGGTCGTTGCAACCGATCGAAACGAGATCGGCGAACTCGTCCGTGCCTACAACGCTGCGGCCGCTCAGGTCGGGGCGGCGTTCGAGGAACGGCGCGCGGCCGAACTCGAGATGCGGCAATTCATCGCCGATGCGGGCCACGAACTGCGCACGCCGCTGACCGTCATCATGGGCTTCATCGACGTGTTGCGCCGGCGCGCCCAGAACGAGCCCGCGATCTCCTCGAAGATCTACGAAACGATGCTGACCGAGAGCCGCCGGATGAGGACGCTGATCGACAAGCTGGTCGTGCTCGCGCGTTTGGAGAACCCGTCGGTTCGAGAACCGGAAACCGTCGATCTCGGCCAAGTTGCCGGCAACGTCGTCTCGGCGTTGCAGGCGCTCCAGAGCAAGCCGCGCATCGCACTCCAAGTCGAGCCCGATGCGCTCGTGCGCGGCGACGAACACGAATTGCACGACGCCCTTTCCAACCTCGTCGAGAACGCGCTCAAGTATGCGCCCGATTCTCCGGTCGACGTGCGGGTGGCCAGCGGTCCCGAGACGATCGCGATCGACGTCGTCGATCGCGGCCCCGGTATTCCGCTGCAGGAACAGGAACGGGTCTTCGCGCGTTTTTATCGCGGGCGCGAGCGCATCGACGCGGAGGGCTTCGGTCTCGGGCTCGCGATCGCCAAGCGCGCGGTCGAGCGCGCGGGCGGCGAGCTGACGCTGGCGAGCGGTCCTGGTCAAGGCTGCCGCTTCACCATGCGCATCCCACGCGCCGAACCCGGAGAGAAGGCCACGCGCGCCGTATAGCCCCGCTGTGATCCGGCTCCTGGACGAAACGACCGTCGGGCAGATTGCCGCCGGCGAAGTCGTCGAGCGGCCGCTCTCGGTCGTCAAGGAACTGGTCGAGAATGCCCTCGACGCTGGAGCCACGCGGATTGCGGTCAGCGTGACGCGCGGGGGCCTGGAGACGATCGAAGTCGCCGACGACGGGCTTGGAATCGCGCCGGCTGAATTGCCGCTGGCGTTCGCGCGGCACGCGACCAGCAAGCTCGCGGTCGCCGCAGATTTGGAACGCGTGGCGACGCTCGGCTTTCGCGGCGAAGGGCTTGCGAGCATCGCGGCGGTCGCCCGGGTGCGCGCGGTTTCGCGGACTGCCGGCAGCGAGATCGGATTCGGGGTCGACGCCCACGCGAACGACGTCTCGGAGGCCGTGCCGCTGGCGGCGCCGCCCGGTACGCGCGTCAGCGTGCGCGACCTGTTCGGCAACGTGCCCGCGCGGCGCGAATACCTGCGCTCTCCGGCTGCGGAGTTCGCGCGCATCTCGACCTTCTTGTCGACGCTGGCGCTCGGGTATCCGGAGGTCAGCTTCTCGCTCGCTCACGACGGGCGCGCGATCTTCGTCTTCCCGGCGGGCCGCGACGCGGCGCAACGGCTGGCGCACGTGTTCGGACCGCTGCCGGCCCGTGCGCTGCTGCCGATCCCAGCGCGCGCAGGACAAGACGGCGCGCCGCGCGTGCGAGGCTACGTGAGCACGCCGGGCGTCGACCGGGCGGACCGGCGGATGCAGTTGCTCTTCGTCAACGGCCGCTTGCTGCGCTCCACGCTGCTGGCCGGCGCGTGGAGTTCGGCATACGCGAGCTTCGCGCTGGTCGGACGCCAACCGTTCGGCGTGCTCTTCTTGGACCTACCGGCCGGGGACGTCGACCCCAACGTCCACCCCACCAAGAGCGACGTGCGCCTGCGCCGGCCCGAAGCGGTGCACGACGCGGTGCGGAGCGCGATCGCCTCGACGCTCGCGGCGAACGCCGCGGCGCGAATGCGCGAAACGGTGTCGTTCGCACCCGCCGACGGCGCGAACCTGGCGCCGTCCGAGCGCCCGGCGACCTTTGCGTTCGATGCGGCAGCCGAGTTCGAAGCGGCGCGGAGCGAACCCGCGCTGCGCGTCCTGGCACAACTCGATGCGACCTACATCTTGGCGACGGACGGCAGCGCGCTCGTGCTCGTCGACCAGCACGCGGCCCACGAACGCGTCGCCTACGAATCGATCGCGGAGCACGCGCGCCGCGGCGCACCGGTGGGCGAGCCGCTCTTGATTCCCTACACGATCGAGCTGGACGCGGCCGAGACCGTGCGCTTCGAAGCCTCGCGCGAGGCGCTGGCGGCTGCCGGCTTGGATGCGGAGCCGTTTGGCGAGCGCACGTATCGTATCGTCGCGACTCCCGCCGGATACGGAGCGCGGGCCTTTGCCGTGCGTGATTACGTCGAGGCGCTCGCGGGCGACGTGCCGGGACTCGACGCCCGCGAACGCGTCTGGGCCTCGCTTGCGTGCCATTCGGTCGTGCGTGCCGGCGACGCGCTCGAGGCCTCCGAAATGTCCGCGCTGCTCGCGCGCTTGGTTCGTTGCGAGAACCCGATGCACTGCCCGCACGGCCGCCCAACGATGGTACGAATAGAACCCGAAGCTGTCGCCCGCATGTTCAAGCGAACGTGATTGTGCGCTGCACGAAGGACCGGCGCTGCGTGACGGGACAAACCGAGGGAATGAAGTTTCGTTTTGCGCGCCGGGCGCTGCCGTTAGCACTTGTTCTGCTGGCCTTGTCGCTCGTCGGGCGCGCGTCGAGCCAATTGCCGGCAGGCTCGGACGTGCTCAAAGCGACGCTGCGCAACGGACTGCGCGTCGTGATCGTTCCGAATGCGCTCGCGCCGGTCGTCTCGACCGACATGACCTACTTGGTCGGTTCGCGCGACGATCCGCCCGAATTCCCCGGCATGGCGCACGCGCAGGAACACATGATGTTCCGCGGCACCAAGGACCTCTCCGCGAGCGAACTCGGAACCCTTGCCACCGCGCTCGGCGGCGATTTCAACGCCTCGACCAGCGAAACGCTGACCCAATTTCAGTTTACGGTCCCGGCGGAGAACCTCGACGCCGTGCTGCGAGTCGAATCCGACCGCATGCGCGACGTCTTGGACGCGCAAGAGCAGTGGCAGAACGAGCGCGGCGCGATCGAGCAAGAAGTGCTCAACGACGAAACCGAACCGGGTTCGGACCTGTTTCGCAACGCTCGCGATATCGCGTTCGCCGGTACGCCCTACGAACACGAGGGCGTGGGCACGCGCGCGGCTTTCGATCGTCTGACCGGTCCGCAAATCAAGGACTTCTATAAGCGCTGGTACGCGCCCAACAACGCGGTTTTCGTCGTAGCCGGCGACGTCGACCCGGCGGCCACGCTGGCGCAGATCCGCAGCCGCTTCGAGGCAATTCCGGCGCACGACGTACCGAAGCACGAGAAGGCCGTCTTGCGGCCGTTCCCGCATCAGGTGTTTGCGCGAACGAACACGCTGGCGTATCCGCTCGCCGCTGTGGCCTACCGCATGCCCGGCGTCGAGAGCCCCGATTTCCTGCCCTCGTACGTGTTGCAGGCGATCCTGGACTCTGCACGCGGTCCGCTGCGCCCGCTGGCCGACAGCGGCGAGGCCCTCGATGCGGAGTGGGTATCGGAGCCCTACGTGCCGGAAGCGCAGTTGGCGTATGCGACGGCGGCGCTGGCGCCCGGCGCTAACCCCTTGGCATTAGCGCAGCGCTTGGAGCGCATCGTCGCAGAGTACGCACGGCAGGGCGTTCCAGCCGACCTTTTCGAGACGACGAAGAAGCGCCTGATCGCCGACCAAGAGGTGAGCCGCAATACGATCGAGTCGCTGTCATCGGATTGGGCAACGACGATCGCCGACGACAACGAACCCTCGATCCTGCGCGAACAGGAGCTGATCGCGGCGGTGACGCTCGACGAAGTCAACCGCACGGCGCGGCGCTATCTCGACACCCGTCAAACGGTCGTGGGCGCGATCACGCCGTCCGCCGGCGGCGGCCCGGCGGTCGCGCCGGTACCCAGACAACAGGGACCCGAAATGCCGCTCGAGCCGCAAACGCCGGTTGCGAACCTGCCGGCTTGGGCGAGCGATCTCGTCCAGCACATCAGCGTGCCCGCCTCGACGCTCGCACCCGTCCAGACGAAACTCGACAACGGGATCACCTTGATCGTTCAGCCCGAAACGATTTCGGATTCGGTGTTCCTGTACGGCAGCGTGAAGAACAGCAGCGAATTGGAGGAGCCGCCCGGCAAGGAAGGCGTCGCGAGCATTTTGGCGGCGACGTTCGCCTACGGGACCTCAACGCTCGACCGGCAAGCGCTCGAGCGCGCTCAGGACGAACTCGACGCGTCGTTCGAGGCCGGCGCAGAGTTCGGCCTGCAGACCTCGACGGCCGGCTTCGCCCGCGCCGTGGCGCTGCTCGCCCAGAACGAACTGGAGCCGCGATTCGATCAGACGACCTTCGAAAGCGCTCAGCGCCGCGCGGTGCAGGAACTCGCGACCGCGCTGAACGGCTCGCACACGATCGCGATGCGGCGCGCGGCGCACGATCTGCTGCCGGCCGGCGATCCGGAGTTGCGAGCGCCGACGATCGAGAGTATGCAAGCGCTGAGCCTCGACGACGTTCGCGCGTATTACGGTAAGACGTTCCGGCCCGATCTCACGACGATCGTCGTCGTTGGAAACGTCACGCCTCAAAACGCACTCGCCGTCGTCCAGCGGTCCTTCGGCGGCTGGCGCGCGCAGGGCGACGCGCCCTCGCTCGAGCTGCCTGCGGTGCCGCTCAACCCGCCGGGAACCGTAACCATGTCGCTGCCCTCCTCCAGCCAAACGTTCGTAACGCTCGAGCAGATCGTGACGGCCGCGCGTTCGTCGCCCGCTTACTATCCGCTAACGGTCGGGAACGCGATCCTCGGCGGCGGCCCTGGCGGCCCGGAGCAGAGCCGCCTGTTCCGCGATCTGCGCCAGAACGCGGGACTGGTCTACAGCATCGGCTCGGAGCTGCGCGTCGCGCCGACGCGCACCGAGTTCTCGATCTCGTTCGCAAGCTTACCGCAGAACCAGAAGCTCATCACGTCGTCGATCGACGCGGAGATCGCCAAGCTGCAAACCGATCTCGTGCCCGATTTCGAACTGTCGCTCGCGAAGGCGGCGCTCGTGCGCAAGACCGAGATCGCGGCTGCGTCGGTCAATTCGATCGGCGGCTCGCTGCTCGAGGATGCGCTCGAGGGCGCGCCGCTGGATCAAGCCCAGATCGACGCGCGAGCGTTCGTTGCGACCGACGCACCCGCCGTGCGGGACGCGTTCGCAACCTACATTCACCCCGATCACTTCGTGCAGGTGATCGAGGGTCCGTAACGAGGAACGTTGGACGACGGGGTCCTGATCCTGGCGGGGCCGACGTGCTCGGGCAAGACGGCGCTGGCGCTGGCGCTAGCGGAGCGCTACGGTGCCGAGATCGTCGGCGCCGACTCGCGCCAGATCTACCGCGGCATGCCGATCGGCACCGCCGCGCCAACGCCGGTGGACCTGGCGCGCGTGCCGCACCACCTGGTCGGGTTCCTCGATCCGCAGGAGCGTTATAGCGCCGCGCACTTCACGCGCGATGCGCTGGATTGCATCGCGAGCATCTGGGCGCGCGGCCGGCGCGTCATCGTCACCGGCGGCACCGGCTTCTACCTGCGAGCGTTGGCGGGCGACGTCGCGTTGTCGCCGGCCTTCGACGAAGCGCTGCGCGACCGGCTCGCGCGCGAGGTTCGGCTGCATCCGCCCGAGGTAATGCACGCCTGGCTGGCCACGCGCGCACCGCAGCGTGCGGCCGCGCTGGCGCCGGGCGATCGCTATCGCGTGGCCCGCGCGCTCGAGATCGCCCTTTCCGGTGCGCCGGGCGCGGCGCAAGCAGCAGCTCCGACGCTGCGCTCGCGGGGCGCGCGCGTGCTGAAGCTCGTGCTGACCGTGGCGCCGGTTTTGCTCGAGCAACGCATCGCCGCGCGCGTCGACGCCATGCTGACTGCGGGCTTCGTGGAAGAAGCGGAGCGTATCGGCCCGAGTGCCGTCGCTTCCGATGCGGTCGGCTACCCGCAGGCGCTGGCGTACCTCGCCGGCGCCTCGACGCGGGCGGAGCTGCGGGAACTGCTCGCACGCGCGACGCGTCGCTATGCCAAGCGCCAAGCGACGTGGTTTCGCTCCGAGCCGGACGCGCGCGCGGTCGCTCCGCCCGAAGTTGCGAGCATCCTGCGCGCCGAGTTCGGCTGGTAGAGCGGCGCAGGATGGCCTAGCAAGCGACCTGAAGCGCGCCGCATGGCCACTCCGACCGGCGCAACCTTCGCGGCGAACCGCGCCCAGCTCCAGGACACCTACCTCGCCGAGGTCCGTCGCCAGGGCGTCGCAGTGACCGTCTTTCTGATGAACGGCGTGCAGCTTCGTGGAACCGTGCGCGGCTACGATGCCTTTACGATCGTGTTGGAATACGAACACCGTCCGCACCTGATCTACAAGCACGCGGTCTCGACGATTTCGCCGCAGGCGCCGCTGGCGTTGCCCGAATGAACGCGCAGCTCTCGCTGCCCGTCGTCAAGATGCACGGCACCGAAAACACCTTCGTGCTGATCGACGAGCGGCCGCCGAAGCTCGACGACTACGCGGGTTTGGCCCGGCGCCTTTGCGCCTACGAGGGCGAACTGGGCGGCGCCGACGGCTTGCTCGTGGTTGGGGACGCGCCGGGATTCGCGGCCGAAATGCGAATTTTCAACGCCGACGGCAGCCAAGCCGAGATGTGCGGGAACGGCGTGCGCTGCGTCGCGCGATACCTGGCCGAGCGCGGTGCGGGCGATCGCTTCCGGATCTCGACGCTGGCCGGCCCGGTCGAAGCTGAGGTGCTCTCGCGCGATCCGTTCGAAGTCTGCGTGGATGTCGGAGCGGTGCATTTTCCCAACGACGGGCGCGAAGAAACGATCGCCGCCGCCGGCGCGACCTGGAGCTTCTACGACGTCTCGCTCGGCAACCCGCACGCCGTGATCTTCGTCGAGAACGTCAATGCGATCGACTTGGCAACGCTCGGCGTCACTTTGAATTGGCTCGAGCGCTTCACGCCGCAGGGCACGAACGTTCACGTCGCCGACGTCGTCGACGGGACGACCGTCCGCGCGCGCCACTACGAACGCGGCGTCGGTTTGACGCAGGCCTGCGGTACCGGGGCCGTCGCGGTCGCAGCTGCCGCGATCGCGACACGCGGCCTCGCCTCACCGGTTACGGTCCTCGTGCCGGGAGGCACGCTGCGCGTCGATTGGCAGCCCGGCCGTTCGGCGCATTTGACCGGACCCGCGGAAACGATGCTCGAGCGCACGCTCGTACTATGATCGAAGCCGCGGCGCGGGCGACGGGGCTCGCCTACGCCGACGCGCGCGGGCGGATCTTCTTCGACACCGGGCGAGTGCCGCTGGCCGACGGCGGACACCTCCGCCCCGCCCGACCGGACGAATTGATTCCGGCACCGCCGGGAACCGTGCCCACGATGTTGCCGGGCCGCGCCCCGCTCCTGGCCGGGGGCGGCGTCGCGACTCGCCGGATTGCACTCGGCGCCCTGCTGCCGGCGGGCTACACGCGCTTGCTCTTGCCGGCCTATCGGACGCGCCCCAGCGCCCCGGCGCTGCCGCTGTTCGGCTATACGCACGCCTGCGTCATCGATGACGAACTCCACGTCGCGGCGATGCAAACCGACCAGAGCGAGGATTGGGCGCCGCGCGCGTTCGAGTTGGGCGAACTCGAAGCGCTGGTCGCGGCGCGCTGCGCGCGCGATCCGGCGAACGGGGTCCTGCGGCAGCTGTCCACGTGCGCGCTCGAGTACGCCTGTTTCACCGCTCAGAACGTATTTCTCGAGCGCGGCGAAGCCGCGCTGCCCGTCTCGCCGGCCTGCAACGCCCGCTGCATCGGCTGCATTTCCGAACAGGAACCCGATGCCGGCATTCCCTCGCCACAAGCGCGCGTCCGCGAGGAAACCGCCGTCGACGATCTGACCCGCATTGCGCTCGGGCACTTCGAGCGCGTGCCGGAAGGCGTCGTCTCCTTCGGCCAGGGCTGCGAGGGCGAACCGCTGCTGCGGACTACGACGATCGCCCGCGCGATCGAGCGCATCCGCGCCGCGACCTCGGCCGGTACGATCAACCTCAACACCAACGGCAGCCTGCCCAAGTCGCTCGGACGGCTGATCGACGCGGGACTCGATGCGGTGCGGATCAGCCTCAACTCGTTCGAACCGCACACGTACGCGGCGTACTACCGGCCGCTCGGCTACGGGCTCGACGACGTCCTCGAGAGCGCCCGGTTGTCCGTCTCGCGAGGCCTGCGCGTCTCGCTCAACCTGCTGACGCACCCCGGGGTCAGCGATGCCCCGGACGAGGTCGCAGCCTGCGAAGCCTTCTTGCGCGAGGTGCGCGTCGCGATGGTTCAGACCCGCACGCTCAACATCGATCCCGAACGCTATTTCGCCGCGGTAGGACGGCCGACTGCGGCGCCGCTCGGGATGCGCGAAGCGCTAGCGCGCATCCGGTCGGCGGGGGTGCGTCTCGGAAACTTCACCCACGCCCACTGATCGCAGCCTCGAATGGGACTTTCGAATGGGACTTTCGGCGCAAGGGCAGGATTTCCGAGGGGTGGAACCCGACGCCCATGCGCCGTTTCCGTTTCGTGGGGCTAGTCCTGGTCCTTTCGTTCGCCGCGACCGCACTCGGCGTCGTCAACGCGAGTCACGTCGCGGCCACGATCCGCAACGCGGACAACGCCTGCCGCGCCGAGTTGACGCGCTCGTTGGGCGACGATTCCGACGTCGCCCGCAGCCGCTACGTCGCCTGCTACCGCGAGCACGGCGGCGTCAGCGAAGCGAGTTTTCTGGTCAAGATCTCCTAGCCTAGCGGCCGCTCCCCGGGCGTTCGAGCTGTTCGATCGTGCCGTCGTTCTTCGCGACCAGCACCTTCGCCGCGAGCCCGATGAAGAGTCCGGTCGCGACGACCCCGTGCAGCGCCCGCAAGGCTGCATCCAGTTCGGCCGGCGCGTAGATGGGGCCGAATCTGCAGTCCAAAATCGTGTTGCCGTTGTCGGAGAGAAGCGGCGTTCCGTCACGCTGGCGCAGCCTCACTTGCGCGCCGAGCGCTTCGATTTCGGGCACGACGTAGCGCGCGGAAAAAGGCACGACCTCGACCGGCAGCGGGAACGCGCCGAGCGCGTCGACCAGCTTGCGCTCGGTGACGATGACGACGAAGACGCGGGCGGCGATGGCCACCGCCTTCTCGCGAAAGAGCGCGCCGCCGCCGCCTTTGATGAGCGCCCAGTCCGGCGCGACTTCGTCGGCACCGTCGATCGCGACCTCGATCGGCTCGTCCGCTAGCGCTCGCAACGTGACCCCGTATTCCCGGCAGCGGTGTTCGGTCTCGATGCTCGTCGGTACGACCCGCACGTCCCAACCCTCGCGCACACGTTCGCCGACCCGCTCGATCGCATACCTTGCCGTCGATCCGGTTCCCAGCCCAATGCAGCTTCCGTCGCGCACGAAGGCGTCGACCGCGCGCCGCCCGACCGCGCGTTTTGCTTGCTCTTCGAGATCGACGCCCATCAGCAGCGCACTTAGGCCGGGGGTTCGGCGCTCCTTTTCGCGGAACGGGCGAGCGTGCTGTCCCTCTCGACGATCGGGATCGCGGTGGTCTTGCTCGCGGTCGCGTTTCTGTTCGCACGCGTCATGCACAGCGCGGGGTTGCCGGCTCCGGCCGCGATCGTGCTGGTCGGCATCAGCGCGGGCGGCATGCTGCCCGGCGATCTGCAGATTTCACTGACGCCGGCGACGCTCGCGCTGTTCTTGCCCGCGTTGATCTTCGAGGGTGCCTGGGATTTGGACGGCGCCGCGCTGGGCCGCGCGGGCCGCGCGATCGCCGTGCTGGCCGTGCCGGGCGTACTCTTCAGTGCCGCCGCGATCGGGAGCGCCGGCGTGGCCGCGGCCGGCATGTCGCTGGGGGCCGCGTTTGCGCTCGGGGCGATCCTGTCGGCCACCGATCCGGTTGCGGTCCTCGCGCTGTTCCGCAACTTGAACGTACCGGAAAACTTGCTCGCGATCGTCGAGGGCGAATCGATTGCGAATGACGGCGTGGCCGCCGTGCTCGTGCAGGTAGCGATCCCGCTGGCAGCGGGCGTGGCCGCGAGCCCCGCCGCCTTGGGCTGGCTTGCGCTCTACGCGACCGCCGTGGGGATCGCAATCGGCGTGGCCACGGCCGCGGTGGGGTCGCCGCTGCTGCGTCGCTTCCGGACACCCGCGGTCGGCATCGTCG
>Ga0302326_10026390_pt1 | contig 11744 bp, 10 predicted proteins | sample Palsa_T0_3_FD_202264 | JGI IMG/M metagenome (GOLD analysis project Ga0302326, IMG submission 202264) | Peat permafrost microbial communities from Stordalen Mire near Abisko, Sweden - Palsa_T0_3 | ecosystem: Environmental > Terrestrial > Soil > Palsa > Peat permafrost | place: Sweden: Abisko... | reverse complement strand
TTGCTTCTCCAGCGGATCGAGCTGATCGAACACCCGTGCCGCCGCGAACCCCAGCGACGCACTCGCCTCACCCGTTGCCCAGACATCCACCAGCCGATGGACCACATCTTCTTTTAGCTGCAGGCCGAGTTCATACCGCGGCGATCCCGGACTGACGATCGAGCTCCCGCGAAACCGGGTGCGCCCATAGCGAATCACCGGCTCGATGGCGCTCAGCAGCTTGGCCGAGGTCATGATCGCCACCGTCACACGCGTTCGGCGGAATACCGCTTCGATGATCTCGCCGTGGTTGTACCGCGGGACAATCACGCCGTCCTTCACCGTATATCCGCCGATAATCCGCGACGCTGGGACACGCAGATTGAAGATCGGATCGCGCGTGGAAGAAAGCTGATGGACCAGTTTGCGCGTGGGGGTGCCACGGTCGAAGGTGCCCGGGTCGGTCTCTTCCAGGATCACCATACACGTGCCCTTGATCCGCGGGTCGTCCGACTCCACCGCGGCGGTCACGAAATTGGCGAACCCCATGTTGGTGATGAAGCGGCCGCGCTTCTCCACGTGCAGCATCGGCTCTTCGCCTTCCCGCCAGTCGTCCACCCGCACCTTGCCGCCCAACATGCCAGTCTCTACGCCGACGTACGGGATCGGTTCGGTGAGACAAAACGCGCCGCGCCACGGCTTGCGATCCTCGCCCGGCTGCGGCGGCGCGCACCGGCTCATGTAGTACGCCTTCTGTTCCTCCGTGCCGCGCTCGTGGATCGGCGAAAGCGCCAGGCACCCCGCCAAACTCCCCGTTGCCGCGCCGGCGTCCACCCATGCCAGCTCGAAAGCCACCAGCGCCAGCGCCAGATTCTTCGGGCCTTCGATGAACCCGCCTTCCGCGGGATCCATGAAGACACCGGTGATCCCCGATTCGTCGAAAGCCTGCAACAGCGCCTGCTTGCCGGCTGTCCACTCGTGCGTATTGCGCGCGCCTTCCGCCACCAGCCGGGCGACCGGTCCCCGCGCCACGCTCCGCACCGACTGCACCAGCATCTGTAAATCGAAACGATCCTCGAACCGCCACAGGATCTGGCGGACATCGTCACCTGGAAGAGCTCGCAGGAATTCGGTCTTGGTTTCCGTCGCTACTTGGGTCACGGAACGGTCCTTTCTATGAGGAAACGTCCCACCAGTGCAATCGGCGGGCCATGCTGCAAGGCGTGGCGGATCAATACGGGTGTCGAAGTTTTATACAGGATAAACAGGTATGAAATACGGCTTTACGCCCACCGGTGTGGGGCATGGCGACCTCATTTGGTGCGGCTGTGCGGGGCAGGTAATCCTGGCGACCGGCTTTCCTGCACTAATTGCCGGTCGGGACTTTCTCCGCGTGCTCGACTACCAGGACATCTTTTGTCCCACTTGCGGTCTTCTCCAGGCGCAGGCCGAGTTGTTTCTGTACCGCCTCGACAAGCGTGGGGCCCGGCGTGTCGTCGGCTGATCCCGCCTCCGGGCCCGAATCGGAAATCCAGGAAAGGGTGATTTCGTATTCGCCTTTGAGGCCGGTGGCATCCGTTACGGTTGCGTGGAGGTAAGCAGACAACTCCCCTGCCAACCCAATCATGGTCGCACGCGGCTCATGCATACGTGTTCGGCCGCCGGAGTTGGTCGCGCCGCGTTCGTCGGGTTCGAAAACCCGGTATCCGGCCTCGTCGAAGTGGACGGGTTTGGAAGCGGCCTGCTCTTGCGGGACATCGCCGCCGACATCCGGCTGTGGTTTCGCTGCCGGCTTGAACTTCGGACCGTCCTTGGCGACGACCAGACGGTACCCCCGTGTCTCGCGTTTCTCATGATGGATAACTAGCTTGAAACGCTCGGTCAGCAGGTTCTGCAGCATGATCCGAAATTGTTTGTACGTAGTCCCGCGCGGGACTTTGGCCGTAATATCGAAATTAGCGTGGCTCATCCAATCAGGCGCCGAAAGCTGGTTCGCGCCCAGTCCGTAGCCCCAATTCATGAGGTTCTCAAGACTGAAATTCTCGCAGCGGAAGTATCCCGGGTCTGAAGTCCCAGGGCCGCCGCGGCAGTAGCCACTGTACTCTTTACCATCGGGTGGCGGCGACGGTTTAAGAGACGCCGCTTCAAACTCCAGGCGAGCCGGGGTCTGCGCGTAACAGGCGGAAACCAACAGCAGGCCAGCCAACAGACCTTCACTTATCGACATCTAACTGAGTGTAACGCCGAGGACCGCAATTGGTGGAGTAATTTCGATTGCCATTCTTATCGGCGTTCATCCGCGCCCCGTGCTTTATGCTGGAAAAAAATGTGGGCGGGAATTCGACACAGATCGACGCGGATAGAGCCAACGCGGCGCTGGCTCCTCGCGCCGCCGAGCCACAATTGGACATCAACTGGGTATCCCTTGACGCAGCCGACCCAACTTGTTCTACCGTCTGCTGTGGGGATTTGGAACGTCCGCTCAGGGCGTGGTAGGTCTTCGGAGGGGTGCTGGCTGCCCGTAGCCTGAGCCGGAAAAAAGAGCTTGCCGCGGCTTTTCGACTTTCGACGGTTGAACCGAAAGGTGAATTTCATCCAGGTAGAAGGGCGTGTGTTGACGCGCCACGGCACCTTGTGGGTACTGAGCAGCCTCCGTTTCTGCCATCCGTCGTTATGGAACCGTACTTCCCGGCTCGACGCAATTAATCGGCGAAGAGGCGCAGTCTGGCGGCAGGGGCATACGCAATCACCCGCTTCCGAATCCGCCCAACGCCCAGACCATTGGCTTCGGCGGCAACGACAGCCAGGGCCTTACTTCCGGCTTGCCTCCCTACACGCATCTTCCAATCCACCGACCATGGCTTCATCCGTTTCATCCACTTCGATCCAGCCTTGAGTCCGTCCCGATCCGGCTGCACCATCGCGTCGCAGGATTACAGGAGTTACAGGTATTAGAATTAGAATATATAAATATATTGAAAAGCCTTGGATGCAGTAGTACACTCGCTCGTGAGTCCGGGGGAGGCCCCCGCGTCCCGTCAAACGAAAGAGGTCTAGCGTGAAAAGACATCTACGATTAGGACTGCTCACTTGCTCGGCGTTATTTCTCGCCGTGAGAGCATGGGCCGTTCAAGGCACAGCATATTGCTGTGGCGTACCTATAACAATAAACTGTAATAACTGCACCGTTGCGATCGTTCAATGCACGTCACATTCGTGTGGCTTTCTGTGGCAATCGTGTTGCATTGATGCCGTCAGCACGAGTTGCGCTGGTTGCAGCTAGCTCCCGGCTAGCTCATTTCTGTGCGGCACGAGGTCTCTCCTGGCAGGCAGGAGGAGAGAAATAGGCCTAGAGCCCGGCTCACCGATCTCTGGAGCTGGGCTTTATTCTTCAGGTTAAGGGTCATAGTCTCGCTTTTTCGGACGATGTAAAACCATGCGCGGCAAACGAACGTTAACGCTCTTCGGCACGATAATTGCGGCGGCCTCAGCCAATGCGTGGGGAGCAACGCAGGATCCAACAGAGCTACTGGCACGTGCGCGTCAGGCGCTTGGTTTGGATTCACACGCAAAAGGGATTGTCACTCTCGTCTCAACAGGAGAATTCACCAAGGTGGGCGACAGCCGTGCGCCGTCGCCGAAGACCGGGGAGATGGCGCCTGCCGACTCAATAGGAAAGATCCGGTTAACGTTTCGACTTCCGGACGCCTTCCGACAGGACTATGCGTACACGGTGCTGGGCAAGCTGCCCGGCCCAATCTTTATCACGTGTCGCGATGGCGATACGATATGGCTTGACAATCGACTTCCACAGCCGATGCCGACAGGTACGAGTATTTCTGTTGATCCGCCGCCTGAACCGGATGCCGGCAGGCGTCGCAGCATTCTCTTCCTGCATGCGCGATATCTGCTCGCACTGATTCTGTATACTACGCCGTCTTTTCCGATTGCGTTCACCTATGCCGGATCGACAGGGACCTCCGACTCGCGAGGCGTAGCACTCGACGGCAGGGGCCCCCAAGGTTTCGAAGCCCGTCTGGTTCTCGATCAGAAAACATTTCGTCCTCTGATGCTCAGCTACGCGGAGTCCGGGATCACCCGTGAACTGCGGCTTGACGGCTACGAGAACAGCTCCGGCATCCTTTTTCCGCACCAGGTGACTCTCATGCAAGGCGGAAACGTCAAGGAGGTGCTCCGCCTTAAGAAGTTCGAGCTGAATTCTCAGGTGCCCTCTCAAGACTTCCACAAGTAGTTGTGCCTCCGCTTAGTATGCCTTATCGGCGTGCAGGTGTTGCTTGGTTCTTAGCAGCGCAGAGTGCGCTGGAGCTGTAGCTTGGGACCCTCGGGACAGCGTACGGAGCGTTCCAGAGCCGCCGAGCCACAGCAATGTCGGGTCATTTTCGGCGTATGCAAATAGTGTCGGAAGCTCGGGGAGGCGCAGTCCTCGACGATTTGGCACCAGACCGTGGGTGTTCGCCACAGCGCGACTCAATTGCGATCAACGCTGGGCATCAGGAGCCTATGACAGAAGCGCCATCGGAGGTCCAATATTCTCAACCATCCGAATCTCGGGAATCTTTAGGCCAGGATAAGGAGAACGCAAATGTCGATTTTAGAAAAAACGACCTATGCATGTCTAATCAGCGTTTCTGTAGTGTCTCTGTATATTTTACTCGAAGCCCGATACTCGCGCCACGAACAACCCAGCGAGAAAAGTGTTGTGGGCAGCAAGGCCAACTTGGCCGGCGCTAACTGGGGCAGCAACTCGAAAAACGTCGTTCTGCTCCTTAGAACAGGTTGTCATTTCTGTGCCGAGAGCCTTCCGTTATATCGAAAGCTTTCCGCAATTCGGCGGGAAAAAGGTGACGGACTAAGAATACTCGTGGCGTCCTGGGATCCGCCCGACGTCATGCGAAAGTATCTCTCCGAGCAGAATATTTCAGTTGACGACATACTCCCTTGCCGGACGGGTATCGCCGGCATTGCGGCTACCCCGGCGATGTTCTTCGTTGACGCCCGGGGAGTGATTCGTAAGGCCCTGATTGGGAGGTTGAATGAGTCGGGGGAAGAGCAGGTACTCGGCTTGCTACATGGGCCGCTGTAAAGATATAAGGAATAGCCGCGCCCGGTTCGTGCTCCGTTCATTGCTCATGATGGGGTCGGCGCTTATAAAGGGCTGGTGTGCGGTTCCGGCACTCCTAATATGGATTTGACTATAGCCTCAATCGACGAAGGCTTATGCGGGCTTGCTGCGCGGCTCGAATGTGCACGCGGCGACGTTGAGCGAACCGTCCTTTCGCTCTTGGGACGGTGCGGCGTGGATGAGGCGTTCTTTCGGCGGACAGGGATTTTTCTCCCCCCGGGGCCGACAATTACCTGCGGCCCGATAATCCGCGGCTACTTGAACTTCGGGAGTCGTATGCCGCTTTCCAAGGAGCCCAGACTAATTATCTGTGGCGGCGCGATTACGTCGTGTCAGAGGTACCGCTGTTGGGATTCCGGGACGATTCCGCGTTCGTTTGGCAGCGGCGGGAGAATACGCCGGTCAACTATCTTTTGACCGCGCAATACCTCCTTGGGGGTCCACATGCGAGCCTGTTTCGAACGCTTACCGACGACGCGCTATTCGGCTGCTTCACGGTTCCTGTCGGCGATGGGCTTGAAGTGAGCCGGGACCGTCTTGATTCGGTGTGTGAAATCGCGTTTCTTGACAGCGTTTTATCCCTCTCTAGCGGCTCGCGGCGGACGATCCTCGATATCGGCGCCGGGTATGGTCGTTTAGGCCACCGGCTTAGCGAAGCATTTCCTAATGTAGGCGTATTTTGCACGGACGCCATCCCGGAATCGACCTTTCTTACCGAGTACTACTTGGGCTTCAGGGGTGTAGCGCCGCGGGCCCGAGCGGTGCCACTTCCCAATCTGGAGCAGACACTTTGCCAGACCCGCCCCGATGCGGCGGTGAATGTTCATTCGTTTTCTGAATGTACGCTTGAATCCATTTCCTGGTGGCTCGATCTTCTGCGCCGGCATTGCGTTCCATATCTGCTAGTCGTGCCCAACGCCGAAAGACATGGAGGAACCGAGTTGCTAAGCCTTGAACCGGGCGGCGTAAGACTGGAGTTTCTTTCGTTAATTGAGTCCCGTGGTTACAGGAGAGTCGCTTGCGCTCCAAAGTATGAGAACACCGAAGTGCAGCGCTATGGCGGTGTGTCTCCGACATGGCACCATCTTTTCAAGCTTGATCGGCAGGTTACCGTTGCACAGCCACCTCGCGCGGGGACGCGGGGCCTAGATGGACCGAGTGAAAAGACTCGGTTCATGCCCGAGCAAGTCATGTGGATCGGGCCTGATTTCGGTTTCGTGCCCGCCACTGGCAGATCATTCACGTACCCCGGTGCCAAGATGATACACGAGGCGATCGCGGGCCGGAGGCACTTCGCGACGCTCGATGAGATTGCTATTGGCCTGATCGGCGCCACAAACCTGCGCTCGCTCGCCGAGGATGGCTCGCCAGCCAGGGCGCCGGCCGGAGGGTGGGGGACCGTTATTCGGATGGCCGCGCGGTGGCAGGTCCGGATGTATCGGAGGAATCCTGAATTTCGGACGATTAGGGCGGCACTGGCTGAGCTCTCTGCGGCGGGAGCGCTGGTGTCTGATGTTGACCTAATTGGCGGATGCGGCGTCGCGACGGCCCCTGATGCTCGTTCTCCGATAACCGTCGTTGCGCTCGACGGCTCCTACCCCGAGCATGACCTTCTGGCACGAGCGGTTTCAGTTGTCGCGGCTCAGTTCAAGCGCTTTGAGCGCTCGCCGCGCCTGATTCGCGTCGACGACTCAGCACCCATTTCGAGCGAACACTCTGACACTCGGGGTCTGGCAAGTCAGCCCGGGCATATTCCGTTGCAAATTCGGGGCCGGCGGGAGAAGCGGGTTCTTGCGGGTCGGCTGGAGTCCATTGGAGTTCCTAGCGCGCAAGTAACGTTCGGCTTGTTTGGTGACCCTCGAATTCCGGGGACTGGCGGCAGCCGAAATGCGGCGCTTCTCTGGGCGGCGGGCCAGTGCGTCCTCTTCAATCCTGAGCGAGCGTTCTGGCCGGCCAGATCGTCCAATCGGAGGACTGACTTGATACTCACCGAGGTCGCGTATCGCGACCCAGCGGGGCGGAGGGCTGCGGTCGCCGACGATTCCGTGGACGTCCTATCGGTCCACGAAAAATTTCTGGGCCGCTCGGTTAGCGAGATGTTGCGGCCGAGCGACTCGCTACCTGTTGACTTTACTTGGGCCGGTCCCCATGTCGTGGACAGCCTCAGAAGACGTGCAGGCACCGTGCGGGCAACCATGGCGGACGCCGTCACGGAGACGCGACACGGTCCAACTATGACCTACGGCCCTCCGTGGCCAGTCGTCTTCCACGAGGCGCGCGTGAGCGCAGATTCATTTGCGCTTGACGCTCGCATGATCGTACCGCCCTTCCTACCCTGTGGGTCGGATTCAAGCCGACTCTTCTTTCTGCTGCTATTGGCGTGCCAGCGCGACTCCTACCTCGTGCAACTTCCATCGGCACATCCGGTGAAGCGCCGCCCGGCCGACGGCGTGTACGGCTTACCTCAGAGCATCGCGCTCACCGATCTAATTGAGTCGGCGCTTTCCTTAATGCCGCCTATCCTCTCGCTGGATGCCCCGGGGCGGCTCAAGGAGATCGGCCAATTCTTTTGCGATGTTGCCGCTTGGCGGCAAGTTGAGCTGGAAGAAAGACTACTCCTGGGCCTCCTCCAGAGGATTGGAATGGAGATCATTCGCGAGGAATCTGCCATGTATGACGCGTCCGCCACTCGGGACAGAGTCGATACCTGGAAGCGGGCCGCGCGGGACGTGTCCCGTACGGGACTCAGGTGCGACGAGTTAGCCTTCGACAGCCACGCCGCGCGAGTCGAGGCCCTTCGTGAGCTACTTTGGGGGTACGGGCAGTTGCTCGAATCCTGGCCCCGGATGTTTGAGTACTGCAAGTCTCGAGAGGGCCAATCCTCATGAAGTCCGCCGAACCAGAGCGTTCCCGCACTGTTGGGTGTGCTGCCTTGCAGAATGCTTCCATCGGCCGTGATCGCATAAGGTCGCTCCCATTTAGCTCGTTCCCGGCGGGCGACGGTATGGTTATCATGCACTCGTGCTGGTCAGGCCGAAGGACGATTCTGGAAGCTCCGATGGTGCCGGTTTTGCAGGAGTGTGCAAAGTTCAGGATTTTCGAGGAACAGGTAAAAACGGTTTCCGAAGCCGGTCTACCTGGAGACCTTCTTCGCGCGCATTACGATATTCTTATCAGCACTGGCTTCCTCGTCTCCGAGGACGCTGCCCTTCCTCAGACGCCCCCTCGGGAAGGGGATAGCTGTCAAATCGAATTCCTGGCCATACCGTGCTGTGAACGTCCGCAGTATCTTGCCAGGGCGCTCGACAGCTATTCGGCTCATATCGCGCGGTTCGGGCGCCGTGTCCGAATACTGGTCTCCGACGACAGCCATCATAAGGAGGCCAGCCAGATCTCACGGAACGTAGCGCAGCAAACCGCCAACACTTGCGGACATATCGTCCTATACAGTGATCGGGAGGACAGGGAGCGCCATATTCGTTCTCTTAGTCAGACAGCTAAAATCCCTGAAGAAGCGCTCCGCTTCGGCTTGCTTGGCGGCGATTTTGAGGGTCCCGCCATAGGCGGCAACCGGAACTGGATGCTCCTTCAGAGCGCCGGAGAGGCACTCCTCAGTGTCGACGAGGATACGGTCTGCAAGATCGGACTGGCCCCCGGCTGTGGGCGGGAGGGCGCCGCCATTTCAGGGGAGCAATTCCCGACCGAGTCCTGGTCGTATCCCGACAAGGATAGGTGTTTCGCCGATTTGCAGCCCATCGAGATTGACCCTTTGGCCGCTCACGAACGTATGCTGGGCAGGTCGGTCGTAGATTGGGCAACTTCCATCCGCGATGCAGTCGGCGCGGTGGATGTCAGCCAGGCGTGTGATCATCTTCTCATGGACCTCCTTCGATCTAAGGCGCGCTTTAGCGTAACGCTGAATGGCATTGCAGGAGATTCCGGGATGTACTCCGGCGTTGGATTTCTGCTGCAAGAGAGACCGAACACCCGACAACGTTTACTCGAATCGTCACAGAGTCTCAGCCAATCATTGTCGTCACGTTACGTCATTTCACAGGTCCCCTTGGCTACTGTTGCGCACCACGCGCCGTTTCACTCCATGTTCATGGCCATTGACAATCGGGACCTCGTTCCGCCCTTCTTCCCGTTGTATCGAAACGAAGATAGCATTTTTCAGGCCTGTCTGAACCAATGTATTCCGGACGGGTACGTTGGAAATATCCCATTTTGCATGGTGCACGACCCTGGCGATGGCCGGCTGTATTCTGCTGATCGTTGGGCGGCAATTCGCGTGGCCGACGCTGTACTCACTTGTCTTGCCCTGTGCAAGGTAGAGGGCGGCTCTCCCGATCCGGCTGATCGGCAGCGGATGCTTGCACAGAGGTTGATTTTCCTGGCCTCTCGCAGTGCCGCGGATTTCGCTGCCGAGCTACGAAACGGGCTTTGGCTTCGTGCAGCGGCCATCCTTCAACTCCATGAGCGGTTGCTTTCCGTCTTTTGCGGGAAACCCGATTTCTGGGCCGCGGAGTTAGATCACGAACGGCGCCGATTGCGGGACGCGCTTCTTCGTGATGATTACTTTGTTCCTACTGACCTCACGCCTCGATGCCGGCACCCATCGGATGCGATGTCAATGTTGCAGCGGCTCTTACTCAGGTTCGGCGAGTTTCTCTGGTGGTGGCCGGAAATCGTCAATGCAGCAAAGACGGCCCGCTCGCGCGGAGAACTCTAGCAATTTATCGAGACTATAACGGTCGGTGGATTGGAGAGGCGTTGCACGGAGGCAAACCGGAAGTAGGCCGACCGTTATTGCCGCCGAAGCCAATGGTCTGGGTGTTGGGCGGATTCGGCTGCGGGTGATTGAGGAAGCCCCCTAACCGTGGCGTTGTTTCGCGGATCGATGACAATCAGCCGGCCGGCGTGACGATTTCGGCTGTGATCAGTGTGAAGGACCAGCAAATCGTTTGGGCCGGCGACGCTGGTGACCGCTCTTTGCTGTGGGGTGGGTTTAAGCGAGGCGGCAAAATAAAGCTGTCGAATCGCCTCGTCTCCCTGGTGCTTTACGGTTCGGCCGCGGCCGGGGATCGCCAGGAGGAATTCTCGGACTACAACATTCTCTGCGTGCTGACCCGTATCACGCCGCGCGAATTGAGCGACAGCGAGCCAATTTTCCGCTGGTGGCGCGAACACGGAAGCCCTTCGCCGCTGCTGCTCAGCCAGCAGGAAATGGAAGCTGCGGCGGCTTGCTTCGTCATCGAATTTAAGGACATCCAGCGTCAGCATCAGTTATTGGCTGGAAAAGACGTGATCTCCACATTAGCGGTAGACAATCGGTTTTACAGCGCCCAAGTGGAGCACGATCTACGCGCCAAATTGCTGCGGTTAAGGCAAAAAGCCAGCGGCATGCTTTCTGAACCTGATCTCCTCCGCCGTCTGTTGCTCGACTCTGTCTCCACGTTTTGCGTTTTGTTCCGCCACGCGCTGATTTTGCACGGCTCGGAGGGGCCGGCCGCGAAGCGCGCGGTGATTGTCGCCGCCAGCCAACGCTTCGGCTTCGATCCGCTACCGTTCGAAAAATTACTGGCCATCCGCGAGCGGAAACTGAAGGCGCGCGAGGTGGAACCCGCCGCGCTGCTCGGTCCGTATCTGGAAGCCATCTCCGTGGTGATTTCCGCTGTGCATGAACTGGTACAATAACGCCGCCGTGAGAAACCTTCTCATCGTAATTGGTGTCGCAAGCCTGCTGGTACTTTCGGGCGTGAAATATGCCGGCGCGCGCAACCGGCTGCTCGCCGAGCGGACGGCGGTCGAGGCGCAGTGGGCCGAAGTCGCCACCGCCATGCAGCGGCGGGCCGACACCATCTTCAATCTAGCCTATCCGATGAAGGGCGTCTCCAGCGACACCGGCGAGGTAGTGAGTAGAATCGCCGAGGCGCGCGCCACCTTGTCGGGGAGCAGAACGCCGCAAGACACCATGGCCGCCTACGATCGCCTCAATGTCGCGATCGCGCACCTGCTGGTGGTCGTGCAGAATGAGCGCCGGCTGAAAGCCGGGGTGCAAAAATCACATCTGCCGGACGACGTCTCCAACACCGAAAACGAGGTAAACATCGCCCGGGAGCGATACAATGAAGCACTGCAGACCTATAACGCTGCATTGCAGCTTTTCCCGAACAATATCGTAGCCGCCATGTCCGGATTCACCCGCAACGACGCCTATATCCAAACCGAAGCGGGCGCCGGACAAGGCTCGAAGGCGCAATTCTAAACGAACTCCTATGACTCAGAACTTTGCGAACTACATCAATGGCGAGTGGGTGTCGCGGACGAAGACCTTCGAAGACCGCAACCCCGCCAACACCGATGAATTGGTAGGCACGTTCACTAAGGGCAGCGCGCAGGACATGCTGGACGCCGCCTCTGCCGCGGCTGCCGCTCTGCCCGGTTGGTCAACGATGAGCGGCCCGGGCCGCGGCAATATTCTGTATAAAGCTGCCGACATCCTCGACCGCAAATTCGATTCGGTGGCCGTCGACATGACGCGCGAGGAAGGCAAGACCCTTCCCGAAGCGAAGGGCGAAGTGCGGCGCGCCATCAACATCCTCCGTTATTTCGGGGGCGA
>Ga0302326_10026388_pt1 | contig 11744 bp, 5 predicted proteins | sample Palsa_T0_3_FD_202264 | JGI IMG/M metagenome (GOLD analysis project Ga0302326, IMG submission 202264) | Peat permafrost microbial communities from Stordalen Mire near Abisko, Sweden - Palsa_T0_3 | ecosystem: Environmental > Terrestrial > Soil > Palsa > Peat permafrost | place: Sweden: Abisko... | reverse complement strand
GCAATCGCACTCGGGCTCGTGGGGGTTATATCGGTGTGGTTTCCGGAAATACTCGGCAATGGAAAGGACCTTTCCCAGTTGCTTTTCACGAATCAAGTTGGATTGCGATTGGTGGTGATTCTTCTGTTCTTGAAGCCGATGGCCACCATCAGTTGCATCCGTAGCGGCGTGCCTGGGGGTCTATTCACGCCTTCACTCACATTCGGTGCTCTGCTTGGCGCTGCGTTGGGCCACGCCTGGAGCGCGCTTTGGCCATGCGCGCCTCTTGGATTCTTTGCGCTGCTCGGCGCGGGCGCGATTCTGGCCGCTACTACCCAGGGTCCCGTCTCAGCCGTTGTACTGATCATGGAGCTTACCGGCAGGGACCGGTCATTCATTTTGCCGCTGATTCTGATCGCCGGAATCTCGACTCTGATCTCCCGCACAATTGAGCACCGTTCCATCTATGACGCGCGCCTAAGCAACGAGCAGATAGCGCTGAGACAAAAGGTGCGGGAAGAGGAATCGAACCAGATTGGCGCATCACAATAGGCGTTCTTTCCAACTACAACGGACAAACGCGGGTCGCAGTGATCGGACACAGATCGCTCGGATTCATCCAACTCAATCCGGAATGTCAGGAGGGCGCCCCGAAGATTCTTAGGGGATATCAAATTCGAGGCGTACCGTCGCGATTTACTTGTCGGTTAGCAGATAAGACAGGTCTGGAGCGCATCGAATCCGTATAGAAGGGTTTGCCAGAGCGTAAATGTGCCACAATTAGGAATTGCTCCTTCGGCACACCACAAGGACAGAAGATCGATAAGTCCTGTACACTTTTGATTATAAAATACTTATTTGGTGCCGGGAGGGGGGGTCGAACCCCCACGACCTTGCGATCGGCGGATTTTGAGTCCGCTGCGTCTGCCAGTTCCGCCATCCCGGCTCAGGAGTGAGACTGCGCCTTCAAAGTATCGCACAGCCGTTGCTGGCAACGCTACAGCGGGGTTCCAGCGGTAAGTCGCGTATCGAGTAGGGCAAATTCGGCCGACACTCATGCTTTCCACACCGTTCCCCGGTTGCCCAATGTGAATGCCGTGCGACAATGAAGGCAACCGTGATGACCACTGCTTCCTCCGCCGCCGTTCCCGAACCGGTAGCAGTCACCCCGCAGTTGCTCGCCGCGCACAGCATCACCGCGGAGGAGTACAGCCGCATCCTGGCGGCTCTGCAGCGCGTGCCCTCCCTGACCGAACTGGGCATTTACAGCGTGATGTGGAGCGAGCATTGCTCGTATAAATCCAGCCGCGTGCATCTGAAGCGCCTGCCCACCAAGAGCGATCTCGTGGTGCAGGGCCCGGGGGAAAACGCGGGCATCATCGACGTTGGCGACGGCTGGGCCTGCGCATTCAAAATCGAGAGCCACAACCATCCCAGCTACATTGAGCCCTTTCAGGGTGCGGCCACGGGCGTGGGCGGCATCCTGCGCGACATCTTCACGATGGGCGCGCGGCCGTTGGCGGTGATGGATTCGCTGCGGTTCGGGCCGATCACGGAGGAAGCCGGCCCCAGCTCCGAATCGACGGCGGAAGACTGCGCGCTCATTGCCCGCAACCACTCCATTGTCGAGGGGGTGGTCAGCGGCATTGCCGGATACGGCAACTGTTTTGGCGTTCCCAACCTGGGTGGCGAAACCAAATTCGAATCCTGCTACAGCGGCAACCCGCTGGTCAACGCGTTCGCTCTCGGCCTGGTGCGCAAGGACGAGATCTTCTACGGCAAAGCCTCTGGAACCGGCAATCCCGTGATCTATGTTGGCGCAAAGACCGGTCGCGACGGCATTCATGGCGCCACCATGGCCAGCGAGGAATTCAGCGAAGGCTCTGAGGCCAAGCGGCCCAACGTTCAGGTCGGCGACCCCTTTATGGAGAAGCTGCTCATGGAAGCCTGCCTTGAAGCCATGCGCACCGGCGCCATTGTCGGCATTCAGGATATGGGCGCCGCCGGCCTCACCTGCTCCACCTGCGAAATGGGTGCGCGCGGGGGCGTGGGCCTTGATGTTGAACTCGACCTCGTGCCGCAGCGCGAAACGGGCATGAGCGCCTACGAGATCATGCTCTCCGAAAGCCAGGAGCGGATGTTGCTGGTGGCCAGCAAGGGCCGCGAGGACGAAGTTCTGCGCGTGTTTTCGAAGTGGGGTCTGGACGCAGTCATAGTAGGCACCGTCCAGCCCGAGCCGCGGCTGCGCATCCGCCATCACGGCGAACTGGTCGCCGACATTCCCAATCGATCTCTCACCGACGACGCGCCGCTCTATCACCGTCCAGTCGGCGTTTGGAAAGCCCCCGTTCCGTTCGACCCGTCCGAGGAAGTTTTGGCTGAACTGAGCAAGCCCCGAGACTACACCGCCGATTTGAAGAAGCTCCTCGCCAGCCCCAACGTCTGCTCCAAGCGTTGGGTTCACGAGCAGTACGACACCATGGTGCAGACAAACACCGTGATCGGTCCTGGCGGCGAGGCCGGTGTGATGCGCATCAAGGGAACGGGCACTCCCGGTCACGAACGCGGTTTGGCGATGGCTCTGGACGGCAACGGTCGCTGGGCATATCTCGATCCCAAGCTCGGCGCCATGCATGCCGTGGCCGAAGCCGCGCGCAAGGTGGCCTGCACCGGCGCAACCCCCGTCGCCGCTACCAACTGCCTCAACTTCGGCAATCCGGAAAAGCCGGAGATCATGGCCCAGCTTTCCGCCGCCATAGACGGCATCGCGGAAGCCTGCACGGCTCTCGGAACGCCCATCACCGGCGGCAACGTGTCGCTTTATAACGAGACGCGCGGCGAGGGCATTTATCCCACGCCGGTGGTTGGGATCGTCGGCATCTTGGACGATGTGACGAAGGCTGTGCCGGCGGGTTTCCAGCAGCCAGGAGACGCTATTCTGCTTCTCTGGCCCATCCCCCGCGGGCAGGAGCCTGACCCCAATCTCCCCGTGCCGGTGGACAACCGAAGCCTGCATTGGCAAGTTCCAATTCGCGAAATCACGCCGGACGATACGATCGTCATACCCGAGGATCCAGCCGAGGCCGCGACCACGGCTGCCGATGTTCTTGCAGCTTTTGGTTCCTCTGAATACGCCAGGGCTGTCCTCGATAGCTTTTGGGGAGGGCCGCCCGGTCTCGATCTGGATGCGGAATCGGATCTGCACGCTCTTCTGGCTATACTCGCCAATCGCAAGCTGCTCCGTTCCGCCCGCGATCTTTCCGACGGCGGAATCGCTGTTGCCCTCGCCCAGGCCGCTTTTCCGAAAGGCATCGGCGCAACCTTCGAGCAGGAACCCTCCCTTATGGTTCATCCTCTCTTCGGTCTCTTCGCCGAGCCGGCTTCAACCATGCTTGTCTCCACCGACCCCGGCAACGCCTCTAAAGTTGTTGATCTGGCTGGTGAATACAGTTTCTTTGCTGCCCGTATCGGAACAACCGGCGGCAAGCGCCTTGAAATCTCAGTCTACGGTGACTTGTTGGTCTCCGCTTCTCTGGGTGACCTCCGCCAACCATGGGCCTCCGCTCTGGAAGCGACACTCCACGGCGAGGTGACGGCATGACCCAGCGGATTTATCAGGGTGTTGCCGGAGTCGCAGACGAGTCGAGCCAGCTCGTCGCGGGTTGGGGCGCGCCGTCACTGACCACTGTCGCCAACGGCGACACTCTCCACGAAGAATGCGGCGTCGTCGCCATCCACGGCCATCCCGATGCCGCCCGCCAGGCCTATCTCGGCTTATACGCCTTGCAGCATCGCGGCCAGGAATCGGCCGGCATCGCTACCGCTGACGGCCAGCACCTGGCCAACATCAAAGGCATGGGCCTGGTGTCTGAAATCTTCACCGACGATGTTCTCGCCAAGCTTCCCGGCCCCATGGCCATTGGCCACACCCGCTACTCCACCACCGGCGACTCGGCCCTGCTCAACGCCCAGCCTATTCGCGTCGACTCCACCAAAGGCCTCATTGCCATTGCCCACAACGGCAACCTCGTCAACCTCGGCAATCTCCGCGCCCGCCTGGAGCGCGACGGCGCCTATTTCCAAACCACCTCCGACTCCGAAATCATCGTCCAGCTCATTGCCCACTCCCGCGCCAGCTCGCTGGTGGACGCCATCGCCGACTCCCTCGCCCAGGTCGAGGGCGCTTTTTCCATCGTGATGATGACCCGCGACCGCATCTTCGCCGCCCGCGACCCACGCGGCTTCCGCCCGCTGTCCATGGGCCGTATCCGCAACCTCGACGGCCCGGATACCATCGTCTTCGCTTCCGAATCCTGTGCCTTCGATCTGCTGCGCGCCGAGTTCGAGCGCGACGTTCTTCCCGGCGAGCTGGTTATGGTCACAGAGGACGGCGTCACCAGCCGCCAATTCGCCACCGGCTTTCCGCAATCCAGCTGCATCTTTGAGCATGTTTACTTCGCACGTCCCGACAGCCGCATCTTCGGCCGCTGGGTCCAGGAGAGCCGCGAACAGATGGGCCGGCAGCTATCACGCGAATCCGCCGTCCCCGCCGACCTCGTTGTGCCCGTCCCCGATTCCGGTGTGACCGCCGCGCTGGGTTATGCGGAAGAGGCGGGCCTGCCCTTCCGCTTCGGCCTCATTCGCAACCACTATGTTGGCAGAACGTTCATTGAACCCGAGCAACGCGTCCGAGACTTTGGCGTTCGCCTCAAGCTCAACCCCGTCCACAACCTGCTTGAGGGCAAGCGCGTGGTCCTCATCGACGACTCCATCATTCGCGGCACCACCAGCCGCAAAATCGTCCGCATGGTCCGCGGCGCAGGTGCGAAGGAAGTCCATCTCCGCATCAGTTGCCCGCCAACCATATCGCCCTGCTTCTACGGCGTTGATACACCCAGCAAGCGCGAGCTGATCGCGGCGAACAAATCCGTGGAAGAGATCCGCCGCTTCATTGAAGCCGATTCCCTGGCTTATTTATCCCTTGAAGGCCTACTCAAGGCCTGCGGCGGCGGGCAATCGGACTACTGCACCGCCTGCTACACCGGCAACTACCCCACCCAATGGGTCGATGTCGAAGATATTCTTCCCGCCGCGGTAAGTCTTTGACAATTCATTCAAAGCCGGTGCGTTTTTCAGGATTGAATTCTGTTGGTTCTTCTCTCGATGTGAGAGAATCTTGCCCATAGCAAAGTCAGGGATGAAGTATTCTGAGATCCCGGCACTCAAGTCGTGTCAATACAAGTGCATGTGGACCCTGTATCAATCTGAGCAAGACGCGGTTTGCCTGGTTTTGCCGAAAAGGAGACTCCGGATCCAATGTCAGCTCTCCCCGGCTTGCGCAAGACTCCGTTTCTCACAGGCGTTTTTCTCATCACCTTTTCCTCTCTGCTGTTTCAAATCCTGCAAACCCGCATCATGTCGGTGATTGCCTGGTACTACCTGGCTTTCTTTGCCATCAGCGTAGCCATGCTGGGCATGACTGTTGGCGCCGTATGGGTCTATCTTTGGCGTCAGCGCTTCCAGCCTGAACAACTGCCCGTTACCCTGTCCAATTTCGCGCTCCTTACTGCGGTGGCCATGCCGGCTTCCATCGTACTGCAATTCTGTCTCATCACGACGCCAGCTTTATCGCTCATCACGGTGGTCTCGTGGGCCTTGCTGTCGATCGTCATGGCCGTGCCCTATGTTTTCTCCGGAGTGGTGGTGAGTTTGGCGCTGACGCGCAGCCCGTTCCCCACCGGACAGGTTTACGGCGTGGATCTTCTCGGCGCGGCAACGGGTTGCATAGCGGTGCTTGCTCTGCTGAATGTTCTTGATGGTCCCAGCGCTGTCATCGTGGCCGGCGCCCTTTCCGGCCTGTCCTCGGTGGCTTTTGCCGCCAGCGCCGGTCCCGATGAGAAACTGCAATTCAAATCAAAGGCGTGGTGGAGGCAACCGGCCACGGTTGCGGTCGCGTTGTTGGCTCTTGCCCTGTTTAACGCGCTCTCGCCTGTAGGTTTCAGCCCAATTCTGACCAAGGACTTTCTGGATAGAGCGGGCAAATTTGGCTCGTACGAAAAATGGAACTCCTATTCCCGAATCAGGGCCTCTCGACCCAGCCTTGAGCTTCCCCCAATGTGGGGCCCTTCACCCAATCTGCCGGCGGGCACCCGCGTTCCCACAGTTGGTTTGAACATCGATGGAGCCGCCGCCACTTCCATGTTTCAATATGACGGCACGCGCGACTCCATCACCTTCCTCCAGTACGATCTGGTCGGCCTGGCCTATCGTCTTCCCGGTATCCACAAATCAGCGGTGATTGGCGTGGGCGGCGGGCGCGACGTCATGACGGCTCATCTGTATGGAGTAACGGACATCACCGGCGTGGAGTTGAATCCCATCTTCATTCGCCTGCTCACGCGCGATCCCTTCTACTCGAAATTCTCCAATATAGCGGCTCTGCCCAATCTGGATCTGCACGTGGACGACGCTCGCAGCTGGTTTGCAGCCACGAACGAAAGGTTCGATCTGGTGCAGATGAGCATGATTGACACCTGGGCGGCAACCGGCGCCGGAGCATTCAGTCTGAGCGAGAATGGACTTTATACCCTGGAAGGCTGGCGCGCCTTTCTGAAAACCCTCAACGAAAATGGCATCTTCACCGTGAGCCGCTGGTACAGCCCCGGCAACGTCAATGAGACGGGACGCATGGTCGGTTTGGCGACCGCTGCCCTGCTCGATGACGGCGTCAAGGATGCACGCCCACATCTGTTCGTCGCAAACGCCAAAAACATCGCCACCCTCGTGTTGTCCAAGTCTCCATTTACCCCGGAACAGTTGCGCATTCTGCATGAGGCGGTGCGCGATGGAGGATTCACCGAACTGGTAACTCCTGACCGTGCGCCGGATTCCGACCTGCTGCGGCAGACCGTGGAGAGCACCGACCTCGCCTCCTTGAATCGTGTCCTGGGTTCCACTTACCTCGATCTCACCGTGCCCACGGACTCCAGGCCGTTTTTCTTCAACCAACTGCGTATGTTCGATGTCCCGAGCCTGGTAACCCTCTTGCGGCGTGTCATGCACGGAGAAGTCACCACTGGCACAATATCGGGGAATCTGATTGCCTCCGCTGTGCTCATGATCATTCTGCTCATCTCCGTTGTCGCGGTGATCGCCACAATCCTGATTCCGCTCAGGAGGGCGGCGCGCGAATGTCCGCGCTCTCTGGCTATAGCCGGCAGCCTTTACTTTTCGCTCATCGGTATGGGCTTCATGTTGGCCGAGATTGCGCTGCTGCAGCATTTCAGCGTGTATCTCGGTCATCCTATCTATTCTCTCGGCGTCTGCCTGTTCAGCCTGATCCTTGCTTCCGGCTTTGGCAGCCTTGCGTCGGATTGGCTCAAACTGAACTCGCGCGGAAAACTGCTCGCGTGGGGCAGTGTTATCGCGGCCTACCTGGCGGTCATGGTTTGGGTTCTGCCGTCGGTCTTCCAGGCCACTACACAGCGTGAGCGTTTGGTGCGCATCGGCGTATCGCTGGTGGCCATCATGCCGCTTGGCTTTTTGCTCGGTTTCGCATTCCCCACCGGAATGCGGCTCGTCTCGGCGATCGACTCTCAGCCAACTCCATGGTTTTGGGGCATCAACGGCGCAACCGGCGTCCTGGCCTCTGTACTCGGCGTAATGTTCAGCATGTCGTTCGGCATCAATGTCACCATGCTCTTCTCTGCGGCATGTTACCTATTGGTGATTCCCACCAGCGTCGTCCTTTTGGGGATGAAACAGCATATCGCGGAACCGGCAGTGCGATAGCGTGCCCGTAGAAGTCCAGTTTAGCTGCGCTTCGGGAATCTCCAATCCCTCCTCTATGATATTCGCGCAGGGCTGCTCCTCACCTGGCGCAGAATAGCCAACCTGGCTTGTCACATTGAAGCCCTATTTGAAAGCCAAGTTTACTCATCGGTAATTGGATTGACCGCCTCCTTTTCTCTGTTCGTGCTCCCAGTCACAGGACGTTCACACTCCGGCTGTGATAGCATCCGCTTTTTACTGAAAGACGCCCGCGGAACCATCCTCCAATTGTCCGCGCGGCGCCGGCTCGAGCCTTTATGGACGAGGTAGACGGCAGACCGGGACACGCGGCCCTCCAATCCGGCCATGAGGACGCCCTCAGCGACGCCCTGACGATTCCCCTGCGCACCCCTCTTCCGTCCCTCCCAAGCTTGCAATATCAAGGAGAAACCCATGAAAACCTACCAGGGAAGTGAGATCCGCAACGTAGCTGTAGTGGGGCATGCGCATAGCGGCAAGACCACCTTGATCGCCGCTTTGCTGCATGCCGCCAAAATGACACCCACCCAGGGCCGGGTAGAAGACGGCTCCGCCGTCACCGCCTATGACGAAGAAGAGGTAGCCCGCGGCGTTACGATGCAGAACGCCGTCGCTTTTGTGGAGTGGCAGGGCGTCAAAATCAATCTCGTCGACACTCCCGGCTTCCACATGTTCAACCACGAAGCCCGCGCCGCCCTACTCCCCGTTGAAGCCGCCATCGTCCTTGTCAACGCCCAGAATGGCATTGAAGCCGTCACGGAACGGGTATGGAGATATGCGGACGAGGCCAGCGTCCCCCGTGTCGTTGTCGTCAACCAGATGGACCACCCGAAGGCGGGTGGCGGCGGAGGACTCAACGCCCTTGTCGACGATCTTGTCGAGCGCTGGGGACGGAATTGCGTTCCGGTTCAGCTGCCGATTTCCGACGCTCAGGGCTTCCACGGTGTGGTGGACCTGGTCACGATGGAAGCGTTCTATTACACCCCCGGAGGCGACGGCCGCGGCAAGGCCACCGCCGAGATTCCAGCCAGCGTGGCCGCCGACGCCAAGGCCCGGCATGAGGCGCTGGTGGAACTGGTGGCCGAAGGCAAAGACGAGTTGATGGAGGAGTACTTCGAGAAGGGCACCATCGCCGAAGATCATCTGATTGCCGCGCTGCATGAGGCCATTCGCGAGGACCGCATCTTCCCGGTGCTCTTCACCAGCGGACTGGCCAACATGGCCACCGATCACCTGCTCGATTTCATCAAGGTATACACTCCCTCGCCCGTCGAGCGCGCGCCCATTGCGGTAAGGAATCCGGCCATTGAAATGGCCGCCGCCAGCGCAGCGGGGGACGAAGATGCCGACGCCGGCATGACCTTCCGCAAAGTGGAGGACAAGGGGCCTGCGGCATTGGTTGTCTTCAAAACCATGAGCGATCCCTTCGCCGGGCGCATTACTTTTTTCAAGGTGGTTAGCGGAGTCATCAAGAACGACGTTACGGTGGAGAACTACACGCGGCGCGGCCAGGAGCGGCTCTCGCATCTTTCGATCATGCAGGGTCGCAAGGCCGTTGAAGTGCCCGAACTGCACGCCGGCGACCTGGGCGCCGTGGCCAAGCTGCGGGAGACGCTCACCGGCGATACGCTGGGCCAGAAGGGCGCCGAGATTCAGGTGGATATGGCCGCGCCCCCCGAGCCAGCCATGACCTATGCCATCGAGCCCAAGAGCCGCGCGGACGAGGACAAGCTCGCCCCAGCCATCCACAAGCTCATGGAAGAGGATCGGCTCATCCGCTTTTTCCGTGACCCGCAGACCAACGAGTTCCTCATCGCCGGCGCAGGACAGCCGCACATCGAGGCCATCGTCAGCCGCCTCAAGAAGCGCTACCACGCCGAAGTCACCCTCAAAGCGCCCAAGGTCCCCTACCGTGAGACCATCCGCGCCAAGGTCGAGGCGCCGGGACGCCACAAAAAGCAGACCGGCGGCCACGGCCAGTTCGGCGACTGCAAAATCCGCATGGAGCCACAGCCCCGCGGCGCCGGCTTCGAGTTCGCCAGCGAAGTGTTTGGCGGCGCCATCCCCCGCAACTTCATTCCCGCCATCGAAAAGGGCATCGTCGAGTCAGCCGCCCGCGGCTATCTCGCCGGCTTTCCGGTCGTCGACTTCAAGGCGACGGTTTACGACGGCAGTTACCACGACGTGGACTCCAACGAGATGTCCTTCAAGATGGCCGGCCGCATCGCATTCCGCAAGGCGATGGAAACGGCAAAGCCATGCCTGCTCGAACCCATCATGAAGGTGGAAATCGAAGCCCCCGACGAGTTTGCCGGAACCCTTATGGGCGACCTGAGCAGCCGCCGCGGCCGCGTGCAAGGCACCAACTCCAAGGGCCGCACCACGGTAATCAACGCCCAGGTCCCCATGGCCGAGATGCTCACCTATGGAACCCTTCTAACTTCCATGACTCAAGGAAAGGGAAGTTACCGCATGGAGATGGACCACTACGACATAGTCCCGCAGTTGGTAGCCGACAAGATCCTCGCCAACGCCAAGCGGCCGGTGGAGGAAGAAGAAGAGTAGCAATTGCATCGAGCAGAGGAGCCTCAAAGTAGCGCTAACCCCCGAAGTAGCGCCGGCCTCTCGGCCGGCTGCAGCGCGGACTTCCCCGTCCGCGCCCCGGCCAAAGGAGTTAATCACGCCATGGCACAAGAATATTCTTCCGCACACCTCCACGGCGCGGCTCTTTGTGCACTGCATCGCTGAAGAACTTACCCTCGCGGGTAAGTGCAAATGGTTCCGAAGAGGAAATCATGGTCGGGCCCCATTCCTGGTCGAAGCACCAGGCAACCCAACTGATGCCCTTGGATTAGAGGTAGCTTGTAATCTCGGTAGCTTACCGGTCAGTGTCTTCCCTGCTTTGGGCACACGATCAGCTACCCGGGCAAAGCTTTCAATGTGCCCGTGGGGCGGGCGTACTATCGACGTCCGGGGGTTAGACGTCGGCTGCGAGGGTTGAGCTGATCTGGCTGAAAGCAGTGTTAACGCCGCCGGCCAGCGCCGACATGCCCGCGGTGCAACCAAAGGCAATGAGAGCGACGACCAAACCATACTCAACCAGGTCCTGACCGCGTTCATCAGTCCAAAGGTCCTGGAGCTTGATGTAAACCTTGAGAAGCATGTTGTTCATAGATGACCTCACCGTGGAACGATTCTGCTCGTTCCCAGCCGAGTCGTCAACAAGATAATGGGTTCCAATTTATTAATTCTTTAACGACAGTTTTATAAGTCGGCAAAGTGGGGGCGGCCTTTGGTGGCCCTTGTGCAAGTTTCGTTCCTTGCGGCGGCATCTCTAGGATATCCGCGGCCTCTTCACTTTCAATCCGCATTTTGTTTCAGGCTGAGCTGAGATTATTCTTCCACGCCTTCAGCCGGCCGGAGGTGGCGCGCCAGGGACCACTTCAGGTCTTCGATGCCCTGGCCGGTTACTGCGGAAATGGCGTGGAACTCTAACTTGCGGCGCTTGATGTGGGCGGAGAGCTTCTTGAGCTTCGCTGGATTGGCGGCGTCGATCTTGGTGGCGCAGACAATCATGGTCTTATTCACCAATGGATACTCGATAAGAGGGCCTGATTGCTCATCCATGGGCTGCTCGGGGGTAGTGACAGTGAAGCTGGCTAACTCCTTGTTGATGACCTTGAAGTCTTCCACGGGGTCGGGGCGGCCAGAGCCATCGCTTACGTCGACTAAGTGGAGCAATAGCCGGGTGCGCTCGATGTGGCGGAGAAACTGGATGCCGAGACCGTGGCCGAGATGGGCACCTTCGATGAGGCCGGGAAGGTCGGCGATGGTGAAGGACTCGGTGTGCGGGAAGTCGCCAACCTGAACGACGCCGAGGTTGGGCTCGAGCGTCGTGAAGGCATAGTTGGCGATCTTGGGCTTGGCGGCCGAGAGACGCGAGATTAGCGTCGACT
>Ga0302326_10026387_pt1 | contig 11744 bp, 8 predicted proteins | sample Palsa_T0_3_FD_202264 | JGI IMG/M metagenome (GOLD analysis project Ga0302326, IMG submission 202264) | Peat permafrost microbial communities from Stordalen Mire near Abisko, Sweden - Palsa_T0_3 | ecosystem: Environmental > Terrestrial > Soil > Palsa > Peat permafrost | place: Sweden: Abisko... | reverse complement strand
CCCTGGCGTTTACCAAAACCTTCGCCATGGCCTCTGCCGCGATTCTCTCGATCACCATCATCCCGGTCCTCATGGTCTACTTCATCACCAGCCGGGTGCTGCCCAGGAGATGGGGATGGAGAGTGAATCTCGCCGTCACGCTGGCGACGATGTTCGTGCCCGCAACGCTGCTCTATTTTCTCCCGAATCTCGAACCGGGCGTCGCACCCTATCGCTGGTGGCTGGCAATCGGCTGGGCGGTGCTGGCGGCAATGCTCCTGGTGCCGCAGAAGATCATCCATGAAGAGAAAAACCCGGTCAGTTATGCACTGCAGAAAATCTACAACCCTTTCTTCCGCGCGGCGATCAGATTCCGCTGGCTCGTGCTGATTCTGGCCCTGGCATTCATCGCATCTGCCATCTGGCCCTTCACCCAGCTCGGCAGCGAATTCATGCCGCCTCTGGATGAGGGCGACCTGCTCTACATGCCGACAACCGATCCAAGCATCAGCGTCACCAAAGCGCGTCAGGTTCTCCAACAGACCGACAAACTCATCAAGACCTTCCCCGAAGTGATCAGCGTCTACGGCAAAATCGGCCGAGCACAGACGGCGACCGACCCCGCGCCTCTCGACATGATCGAGAGCGTCGCGCGGCTGGAGACGGACCCGGCCAAATGGCGCAAGCGGAAGATGAGTTATTTCTTCGACAGTTGGCCATCCGCCCTCCGTTGGCCCTTCGAGCACACGTTCTGGCCACCCGAGCGCAAGATCACGATGGAAGAACTTGTGTACGGCTGGCAGGATCCCGACGGCACCGATCATCCCGGTTTGAACGCCGTCGTGACCGAGCCCGGCGTTGCCAATGCCTGGCCGATGCCGATCGAAAACCGCACCAACATGCTCTCCACCGGCATCAAGACGCCGGTCGGAATCAAAATCATGGGCCCGGATTTGCAGGTCCTGGCGGATCTGGCCGAGCGGGCGTCGGCAATCATGCTCACCGTTCCCGGCACGACCAGCGCCTATCCCGAGCGCTCCTTCGGCGGCTATTACCTGGACATCGACGTGAATCGCAAACAAGCCGCCCGCTACGGGCTGACCAGCGGCGACGTGCAGGACGTCATCAGCACCGCCCTGGGCGGCATGAAGACGACGACCGCGGTCGAAGGACTCGAGCGATATCCGGTCAACATTCGCTATGCCCGCGATCTGCGTGACGATCCCTCGTCGATCAAGGAAGTGCTCATCCCCACGCCGGCTGGCGCGCAGATTCCGCTGGGCGAAGTCGCGACGGTCAAAATCGAACCCGGTCCGCCGATGATCAAAAGCGAGAACGCCCGGCGAACGGCCTGGATATTCGTCGACATGTCCGGCCGCGATATCGGCAGCTTCATCGCCGATGCCCAGTCGGCCGTTGCGAACAAGCTGCAAATGCCCGCCGGATACACGCTGGTCTGGTCCGGGCAATTCGAAAACATTCAGGAAGCCAATGCCCGATTGAAATGGGCTGTCCCGCTGACGTTCATCATTATCGTAATGTTGCTCTACGCCGCCACGCGGAGCTGGTTCCGCGTCGGCGTCGTGCTGCTGGCGGTCCCGTTCAGCCTCGTCGGGGCGATCTGGTTCCTCTACCTGCTCGGCTACAACATGAGCCTTGCCGTCTGGGTCGGAATCATCGCCTTGGCCGGGCTCGATGCGGAAACGGGCCTGGTGATGCTGTTGTATCTCGACAACAGCTACGAGCGGTTCGAGGCGAACGGAAACATGCGGACACGCCAGGATCTCTGGCAGGCCGTCCATGACGGCGCCGTCAAACGCATCCGACCCAAGACGATGACCGTAGCCGCAGCATTCATCGGCCTCGTTCCCCTCCTCTGGGCCACTGGCACCGGCTCCGATGTCATGCGGCGACTGGCCGCCCCCCTTCTCGGCGGCCTCTTCACCAGCTTCCTCATGGAACTGCTGATCTACCCGATCATCTTCTACGTGGCAAAAGGCCTCGGATTACCCCGCAACCTGAAGCAAACCGATGCTGATGCTGATCACGTTTTGGCCTTCGTCAGCGCATCGGGGAATGAGGAGAGCACTCATGATTAGAGCACTTCAACCTGGAGCGTGGCGGGCGAACCGCGCGGAGCCGCGGATGTACATTCGCGGCTTCGACCAATTAGCCGCATCCGTGAAGCAAGCCGTAGGGTGGGTGTACCCGCCCACCATTCTCCCCGGCAGAAAGACGCTCCGCGCGCCATTGATTCGCCGCCTGGCGATCACCGCGTTGGTCACCGCATCGGCCGGCTGCACCGTCCATCCCCCCGGCGAGCATGAAGAACGCGCCGCCGCACTGCAAGCTGGCAAGCCCTTCGAAACGCGCTTCGAAGTCCGGCAACTCCCCCCTTTACCGGAAAATCCGACCCCCGACCAATTGGTGGATTACGCGTTGCTCAGCAACGCCGAGCTGGAGCAGCATTACTGGGAATGGCGATCCGCGATCGACCAAATTCCGCAGGACGGAACACAATCCTCGACGCTCAATCTGTCGGCCGGAACCAGCATCACCAACGGCCGGCCCGGCTGGGGAACCACCACCATCGGTCTGTCCAACGATCCCATGACCGACATCAAATGGCCGGGCAAACTCGATGCTGCTGCCCGGCAAGCTCTGGAAAATGCCCGCGCCGCGGGCCGGCGATTTGTGAAGGCAAAGTACCAGCTGCGAAACAAGCTGCTGAGCGTCTATTACAACTACGCACTCAACGCCGAACTGATTCGCCTCGAGCAAAGCAACCAGCAATTGCTCCAAACCGCCGCGGCCGTCACGCAATCCAGGAATCGTGCCGGCAGTTCCAGCCAGCTGGACGTTCTCAGAAGCAGCAATGAAGTCGATATCTCCACCAACGACATCGCCAGCATGCAATCGCAGTTGACAGGCCAGCGAGCCGCCATCAACGCCCTGCTCGGTCGTCGAGCTGGTGCCCCATTGCCCACCCCAACCGAACTGCCGCCAGCGCGATCCATCGTCTATGGCGACAGCGAACTGATTGAATTGGCAGCAAAGCAAAATCCAGAACTCCTCGCCCTCGCCGACGAGATCCGCGCCCGCGGCAACGGCGTTCAACTGGCAAAACTCCAATACATCCCCGATTTCAACTTCAGCGCTGGAACGGATCTGATGGGCGTCACGCAGTCGGTGTTAGGCCAGGCAACGATCCCCATTTTCCGGTACGAGGCGTTCAACGCCGCGATAGCCCAGGCCGAGGCCAACCTCCGGTCCGCCGAAGCCATGCGCCGCCAAACCGGCAATGACTTGGCCGCAGAAGTCGTGGCAGACATCACAACGATTCGCGACTCCGACCGTCAATTAGACTTGTTTGAACAAGCGATCCTCCCCCGCGCCCGCCAGGCCGTCGATCTCACCCGAGCCGCCTACGAGACCGGCCACGCTACGCTATTAGATTTGTTGGGCGGGCAGCGCTCGTTAATTGCAATTGAACGAATGATCGCGAATCTCCGTGTCAGCCGGGAAAAATATCTGGTGGACCTCGAGACGATTACCACAATCCACGTGTCGCAGCAGTCGTGAGCAGCGAACCGTCTCCGGTCCCCTCTCCCGGCAGTGTCTGGGGCGGACTCACGCTCCTCTTCTCCTCCATTTTCATTATCCACACCGTCATGGGAGTGATGATCATCAGGGGCGCGATGCCATTCCCCACAACCCCGCCCGGCCCCCCGCCGACAACGATGGGATATATATTCGTGCTCATGGGGTCGCTCGCGGTCTTCTTCGGATGGTCATCGGGAATCCTCACGATTCTGTCCGGCCGCGCGATCGCCAGTCGGCGACGGCGCGTCTTCAGCCTCGTGATGGCGGGGGTGAACTGCGTCTCGTTTCCGTTTGGGACGCTGTTGGGAGTTTTCACGTTTATTGTGCTGCTGCGACCATCGGTCATCGCGCGATATGCGTCCTGACGTGACGGCTGTGCGATATTTGAACGACGGCCCTGCCTTGAGATCCGCCATCTGGCGGATACACTCTGCCATATGGCACACGCATTGAAGAGTGGAATTGCATTCGCCGGCCCGAAGACGAAAGCAAAATTGAAATTCAAAAACCGCGCGCCTGTATGGGAGATGCGCGGTTCATTAAGGATTACAGCCCGCAACACGATTGAAGTGATCGAACAAATCAACGCGGGCCTCCCCTACGATGCGTTTGAAGCTTTCCAGCAAGCGACTGAACTCCCGGTGATGACGATCGCGACATTGGTCGGCATTCCGCAGCGGACTTTGATCCGCCGAAAGAAACAGGGGAGGTTGCGGCCCGATGAATCGGACCGTCTCGTTCGCGCGGCGAGAGTTGTGGAGAAGGCGGTGCAGCTCTTTGAGGGTGAAAGAGCAGCCGCAATGCGCTGGCTCCAAACGCCGCAGCCGGCGCTCGATGGTCGGGAGCCTCTGGACTTTGTCAGGACGGAGGTGGGCAGCCGCGAGGTGGAGGATTTGATCGGACGCCTTGAGCATGGGGTCTTCACGTGACTTTGACGGCGTGGAGAATCTACAAGCCCAGGCATCGGCGCACGGCTTTTTCCGGTGAAGGCGCGCGCCTTTTCGGCGGGCGGTTCAACAGCAAGGGCGTTGCAATCGTCTACACCTCAGAGAGCGAGTCCCTCGCATCGCTTGAGATGCTCGTCCATCTGCAGTCGGCGGAAATTCTCCGAGCGTACGTCGTACGACCCGTCACCTTCAGCGAAACCCTGGTCAAACGGCTTGGCACTGCAGACCTTCCGGCAAGCTGGCGCAGAAATCCACCATCCCCTTCCATCCAGCAGATCGGCGATCGGTGGGTCGCCGCGGGCGAATTGGCGGTGCTGCGCGTGCCCAGCGCGGTGATCGAGACAGAGTTCAACTTCCTGCTGAACCCGTTGCATCCGGATTTCGCGAAAATACGAATTGGAGCAGAACGCCGCCGCAGGTTCGATCCGAGGCTCGTCAAGACGAAATGATCACGTCCCAGGGCCCAGCATGCGTCCACAGTTGAACTCGAGGGTGCCGTCAGTGAAAAGCCACCGGATGGCCATCCGGTGGCTTTGCGGGGGAGCGAAGGTACTCTGAGGGTGGGGGCCAGTAACACTTTTCTTGCTCGTTCGATTTGTGACAGAGCCTCGATATTGCAATCGCGATCTTGCTGGCGAGGATTTTCTTTCGCATGTTGCTGACACTCACTACCACTCACTCCCCCGCCACCGATTTGGGGTATCTGCTGCACAAGAACCCGGCTCGGCCGCAGGCTTTTGAATTGGCGTTTGGAACGGCGCACGTTTTTTATCCCGAGGCATCGGCCGAACGCTGCACGGCGGCGCTGCTGCTGGAGATCGATCCGATCGGGCTGGTGCGCAATCGCCGGGGGCCGGCGGGCGAGGGATTTTCGCTGGAGCAGTATGTGAACGATCGGCCGTACGTTGCCAGTTCGCTGCTGTCGGTGGCAATTGCGCAGGTGTTTGGATCGGCGCTGTCGGGAACGAGCCGGGAGCGGCCGGAGCTGATTGCGACGCCGATTCCACTGGTGGCCCGACTGAGCGTGCTGCCGTGCCGGGGCGGGGAGACGCTGTTGCGGAAATTGTTCGAGCCATTGGGGTATCGGGTGTCGGCGACGCACCATCCGCTCGATCAGCAGTTTCCGGAATGGGGCGAGGGGCCGTATTTCACGGTGGAGCTTGCGCAGACGATTCCGCTGCACGATCTGCTGACACATCTGTATGTGCTGATTCCGGTGCTCGACAACGACAAGCATTACTGGATCGGCGAAGACGAGGTGGAGAAGCTGCTTCGGCACGGCGAGCCGTGGCTGGCGGGACATCCGGAGAAGGAGCAGATCGTCCGCCGGTATCTGAAGCATCGGCGTCACCTAGCGGACCAGGCGCTGGCCCGGCTGATCGATGCCGACCCGGCGGAAGCCGACGAACTCGAGGAGCTGAATGCCGTCGAAGAGCAGCGAGTCGAGGCGAAACTCAGCCTCAACGAGCAGCGGCACAACACGGTGCTCTCGGTGCTCAAATCCTGCGGAGCCCACCGCGTGCTCGATCTGGGTTGCAGCCAGGGCAATCTGTTGCGACGGCTGCTGGACGACAAGCAGTTCGAGCGGATCGTCGGCGTGGATGTTTCCCATCGCGCGTTGGAGATCGCCGCCGATCGGCTGCATCTGGACCGCATGCCGGAGCGGCAGCGGGCGCGGATCGAGTTGTTGCACGGGTCGCTTATCTACCGCGACGCCCGGCTGGACGGGTTCGACGCCGCCGCGGTCGTGGAAGTGATCGAGCATCTCGACGAGCCGCGGCTGGCGGCTTTCGAGCGCGTGCTCTTTGAGTTTGCCCGGCCCAAGACGGTGATCGTCACAACGCCGAACGTCGAGTACAACGTGCGATTCGAAATGCTCGCTGCGGGAACGTTTCGCCATCGCGATCATCGCTTCGAGTGGACGCGAGAGCAGTTTCAGGAATGGGCGAACGGCGTCGCGAGGCGATTTGCATACTCGGTTCGTTTTTTACCGATCGGCCCGGAGGATCCGGAGGTCGGCCCGCCGACGCAGATGGCGGTGTTTGAGTTGCTTCTGGGTGGCGCGTAGAAATGGAATGCCAGATGAGGTCTGCGAGGCACCCCGTTCGCCGCGCCAGCACAGAGCCGAGCGGCTATGCCGCCGGGGCTTTCACGGGCGACGAGATCGCGCGGAAAGCGGAATGCCCGGCGGCGTAGCCGCTCGGCTCTGTGCTGGCGCGGCTGCCGTGGTCATAGACGGGCGTGCAACTTCTGAGCATAAAGCATGCTTTCAATTCGATGCAGCACTCACTTTTCACTTTTAGACTGGGACAATTGACCCAGAATCCACACTTCATTCTCTCCGTCGGCACAAAGGTCGTCGCCCTGACCGACGTTCGCGGCGAGGACGGCCGGCCGATCCACGGCCGCGGTGCGGTGGGCGTCGTGCAGGAGGCGCCGGCCGACTACTGGCACAGCTACCGCGTGCGGTTCAACGATGGATCGCTCGTCAGCCTGCATCGGCGCGATCTGGCGATTCTCTCGCAGTTTCAGGATTCTGAAGCGGGATTGCTTCAGACCGATCCACTGGCGGAATATGACTTGTACCGTCACGTGATTTATCGCTGCGTTGTCGGATCGCAGGCGTTCGGGCTGTCGGATGAGCAGAGCGATGTCGATCGCCGGGGCGTTTACCTTCCGCCGGCGAAATTGCATTGGTCGCTCTATGGCGTGCCGGAGCAACTGGAGAACCCGGCCGGCGAAGAGGTTTATTGGGAGGCTCAGAAGTTTCTCGTTCTGGCGCTGAAAGCGAATCCGAACGTGCTGGAATGTCTTTATACGCCGCTGGTTGAGCATGCCACGCCGCTGGCGCAGGAGCTGCTCAATTTGCGGGAACGAATGTTGTCGAAGCTGGTGTATCAAACGTACAACGGGTACGTCGTCAGCCAATTCAAGAAACTGCAGGCCGATGTGCGCAACAAGGGAGCGACTAAATGGAAGCACGTCATGCACCTGCTGCGACTGCTGATGGCAGGCATCACGGTGCTGGAGGAACGGCGGATTCCGGTGATGGTCGACGCCCGGGAGCGCGAGCGATTGCTTGCCGTGCGGCGCGGCGAGATGACATTCGAAGCCGCCGACGCGTGGCGCATTTCGCTGCAGGAAAAGTTTGAACAGGCGTACGAGCGCACTGAGCTGCCTGAACGACCGGATTACGGCGCCGCGAACGATTGGCTGCTCAAAGCGCGACGCAGCATGGTGGAGGCGTGATGCAACAGCGCCGCCAAAGAGGTTCACCACGGAGGCACGGAGTCACAGAGGCGCGTTCGACTCTCACGTCTGATTGGGATTGTTTCATCCTGTTTTTTGAGAAGCATTTCGAAGCAGGCATCAGAGTCGAACACGCCTCAGTGACTCCGTGTCTCCGTGGTGAACCTCCTTTGATTTCTCCACCAGCGATGGAAAGGGAATGAGTCTTGTCACCAATTCTGAAAACAATCGCTGAGTCGCAGCCGTATCCGCTGCTGTTTGTCACGATCAGCGGAGCGCATTTGTACGGCTTTCCGTCGCCGGACAGCGATTACGATTTGCGCGGGGTTCATGTGCTGCCGCTCGATCGGGTGGTTGGCTTGAAAACCGGGCCAGAGACGATCGAAGCCGGTGGCGATCGCGGCGGCGTTGAACTCGATCTGGTCACGCATGACGCGCATAAATTCTTCTCGCTGCTGTTGAAGAAGAACGGCTACGTGCTCGAGCAGCTTTATTCGCCACTGGTAGTGTTGACCACGCCGGAACATGAGCAGCTGAAGCAGATCGCCAAAGGGTGCATCACCCGGCATCACGCGCATCACTATTTCGGCTTTGCGGAAACGCAATGGAAGTTGTTTGAGAAGGAACACCCGCGCCGAATTAAGCCGTTGCTGTACGTTTACCGCGTGCTGCTCACGGGGATGCACTTGATGCGAACTGGCGAGGTTGAAGCAAATCTGGTTCGGTTGAATGAGGAGCAGAAGCTGCCGCATGTGCGGGATTTGATTGCCCGCAAGACCAGCGCGGCCGAACAGGCGACGCTCGGCGACGCGGACGTGGAAATTCATCAGCGTGAATATCAGCGTCTGGGTGAGGAACTGCAGAGAGCGCAGGATGTGAGCGGGCTGCCCGATAGGCCGTCGGCAGGTGCGGAGCTGCACGACCTATTGCTGCAGATCAGACTGCCGAAGGCATAACGCAGGAGCATGCAGGGTGGCGTACCCGCCCACCGTTTTTATCTTGACCATGTGTGGAGATGATGGGACGGTGGGCGAGTGCACCCGCCGTACACGGAGGCATTCACTAAATTGGGGAAATTGAGGCGGCTTCATTACTCCCTCTCCCGGTACTCCGGGAGAGGGTTGGGGTGAGGGTGATTTCGAACGTACGATGGGTTTCGTGCCCGCGAGGCATTTCTTCTCGTGTCTTACGACTTCTTACGCTCCAAATCACCCTCACCCCTGCCCTCTCCCGGAGTACCGGGAGAGGGAGTAAGCTGCCGGAGTTTCTGAGCGCACACTCATGAAACTAACCGTCCCCGAGCTTTCGCTGATCGTCCTCGTCGGCCCGTCCGGCTGCGGGAAGTCCACGTTTGCACGGCGGCACTTCAAATCGACAGAAGTGCTGTCGTCCGATTTTTGCCGGGGACTGGTCAGCGATGATGAGAACAGCCAGGAAGCGACCGGGGATGCGTTTGACGTATTGAAATTCGTCGCGGGCAAACGGCTCGCGCGCGGGCTGCTCACGGTGGTGGATGCAACCAACGTTCAGAGCGAAGCACGCAAGCCGCTTGTGGAGCTGGCGCATGAGCATGACGTGCTGCCGGTGGCGATCGTGCTGAAGATGCCCGAAGCCCTCTGCCAGGAGCGCAACCGCGGCCGGGCGGACAGGGCGTTTGGACCGCATGTGATTCGCAATCAGTTGATGCAGCTTCGGCGGAGCTTGCGCGGACTTGAACGCGAGGGGTTTCGCTACGTCCACATCCTGCAGACTCCCGACGAAGTGGAGGCCGCCACCATCGAGCGGCAACCGCTCTGGAACGATCGCAAGTTCGATACCGGCCCCTTCGACATCATCGGCGATGTGCATGGCTGTTACGACGAGCTTGCGCAATTGTTGACGACCCTCGGCTATCGCATCGAGATCACGAGCGACGGCATCACGGCGACGCCGCCGGACGGGCGCAAGGCGGTTTTCCTGGGCGATTTGAATGATCGCGGGCCGAAGGTCGTCAAGGTGCTGAAACTGGTCATGGCGATGGTGAGGGCCGGCACGGGAATGTGCCTGCCGGGGAATCACGATGCGAAGCTGCTGCGAAAGCTGCGCGGGAAGAACGTGCAGATCACCCACGGCCTGGCGGAAACTCTGCAACAGCTCGAAGCAGAGCCGCCGGAGTTTCTCGCGGAAGTGGCGACGTTCATCGATTCGCTGGTGGGCCATTATGTGCTTGATAGCGGGCGGCTCGTCGTCGCGCATGCGGGGATGAAGGAGCGTTATATCGGCCGGGCATCCCGGCGCGTCCGCGAGTTTGCCCTCTATGGCGAAACCACGGGAGAGACCGACGAGTTCGGCCTGCCCGTCCGCCATAACTGGGCGGCGGAGTATCGCGGATCGGCCAGCATCGTTTATGGGCACACGCCGGTTCTCGAAGCCGACTGGCTCAATCGCACCATCAACATCGACACCGGCTGCGTCTTCGGCGGGAAGCTTTCGGCACTGCGCTGGCCGGAGAAGGAAATCATCTCCGTACCGGCGATGAAAACGTACGCGGAACCCTCGCGGCCGTTCCTCACACCAACCGCTGAGACGGTGCTCAGCGCGCAACAGCAACATGACGACGTGCTGAACCTGGCCGATGTGACCGGGAAGCGAATCATCACCACGCGCCTGCATCACAGCGTCACCGTGCGCGAAGAGAACGCCACGGCGGCACTCGAAGTGATGAGCCGATTCGCGGTCGATCCGAGATGGCTGATTTATCTGCCGCCCACAATGTCCCCAACCGGCACGACGCAGCGGCCCGGGTTGCTCGAGCATCCGCAGGAGGCGTTTGATTATTTCCGCACGGCTGGCGTGGGAACAGTGATCTGTCAGGAGAAACACATGGGCTCGCGGGCGGTCGTCATCGTCTGCCGGGATCAGGTAATCGCCCGCAATCGCTTTGCTGTGCGCGAGGAGAGCGCCGGAATCATCTACACGCGCACCGGCCGGCGTTTCTTCGAGGACCGCTCCGTTGAGACGGAACTTCTCAACATCGTTCGCGACGGTCTGACTCGGGCGAACTTGTGGGAAGAATTGTCTAGCGACTGGTTCTGTCTCGACTGCGAGCTGATGCCGTGGTCGGCCAAGGCGCAGGACCTGCTCAAGAGCCAATACGCCGCCGTCGGATCGGCCGCGAGCGCGGCCGTCGCGGAGTCGATCGATGTGCTGCAACAGACCGCTGATCATTTTCGTGGAACAGAATCGGCCGGGTTGATTGAGACGCTGCTCGACACGCAGCGCAGTCGGCTGACGCGCGCGCATCGCTACGTCGACGCATATCGCCGCTATTGCTGGCCGGTCCACAGCGTGGCCGACCTGCGGCTGGCGCCGTTCCATCTGCTGGCCGGCGAGGGAAAGGTGCATGTCGACCGCGATCACGCCTGGCACATGCAAACGCTCGCCCGGCTCGCGCAAGACGCCCTGCCCGGCCCACTGATGACGACGGCCCATCGTATCGTGAACGTCACCGACCCCGCCGAGGTGGACGGCGGAATCGCCTGGTGGGAACAGCTCACCGCCGGCGGCGGCGAGGGAATGGTTGTTAAGCCGCTGGAATTTGTCGTGCGCGGGAAAAAAGGTTTGGCGCAGCCCGCGGTCAAATGTCGCGGGCCGGAATATCTGCGAATCATCTACGGCCCGGAATACGATGCTCCCGGGAATCTCGAACGCCTGCGGTCGCGCGGACTGGGGGCGAAGCGATCGCTGGCGTTGCGGGAATTTGCGCTGGGGATCGAGGGATTGGAGCGGTTCGCCCGTCGTGAACCCTTGCGGCGAGTGCACGAATGTGTCTTTGGAGTCTTGGCGTTGGAGAGTGAGCCGGTCGATCCGAGACTTTGAACGACTGTGGCTTTGGTGAGCGGATGCCGCGCCAACTACAGCGGTTTTCAAGTTGCTATACCGCCCCCGACCGCCGGCGTGGCCACATTAGTGGCCATCTCCCAACGC
>Ga0302326_10026386_pt1 | contig 11744 bp, 6 predicted proteins | sample Palsa_T0_3_FD_202264 | JGI IMG/M metagenome (GOLD analysis project Ga0302326, IMG submission 202264) | Peat permafrost microbial communities from Stordalen Mire near Abisko, Sweden - Palsa_T0_3 | ecosystem: Environmental > Terrestrial > Soil > Palsa > Peat permafrost | place: Sweden: Abisko... | reverse complement strand
CAGCAGATGTATCGCGCCACGCAAGCTTCGTCCGTCCGCATCCCTTACATCGGCATGGCCATCGTGTTGTTCTGCGTCGCAGTCGGCCTGGCTTCGATTCGGCTGAAGCCGCAGCTATCCGCCCGGGACGTAACCAGAAAATTCCGGCCCGGCACTTACAGGGACGCGTCTCTGCCCCTGCAAAACATCTTCCGCTTCCCCTGGCTGCTCGGCGGCGCACTCGGAATTTTTACCTACGTCGGCGTTGAGGTCACGATCGGAAGCCTGCTCGTGAGCTTCATGGAAATGCCGCAGATCGCCGGACTCCCCGAAGCTCGCGCCGCCACTTTCCTCATGATCTACTGGGGCGGCGCGATGCTCGGCAGGTTTGCCGGTGCCGCCGTCTTGAAGCGCTTCCCCACGGGACCGATTCTCGGAGGCGCTGGCGTCTGCGCCTTCGCCTGCGTCCTGCTCGCCGTCACCACTCACGGCCATCTCGCCATGGCCGCGCTTCTAGCCGTCGGCCTGTGTAACTCCATCATGTTTCCGTCAATCTTCACCCTCGGATTAAAAGACCTGGGCCCGCTCACCAGTAAAGGCTCCAGCTTGATGATCGCGGCCGTCATTGGAGGCGCACTCATCCCCCTTGCAACCGGAAAGCTCGCCGACAAAATCGGTTTGCAGCCTGCCTTTCTGCTGCCTTCACTCTGCTACGTCTATATCGCAGGCTACGGCTTCGCAAATCGTTTGCGACGTGCATAACATCAGGCCCGCTGCACCATGAACGGCGCGCATCGCTTCAGCCGATCATCGGGAATAGAAGAAAAATTCTTCGTCGAAAGCAGCCAGTAATCTGCAGCCAGCAAACTGTATACATATCGCTGTCAACCCTCACCATGACTCTCCGCTTCGACTTTTGTAGTCTGGTCGTTTGTTGAACAAAACCATGCAACCGGGCAACGTAATCACGACCGGCGCGGACCCGGCGGTCGCAATCTCATGAAGCTATCCGGAAAAATCGTCCTCATTACCGGCGCGGCCGCGGGCATCGGCCGTGCCTCCGCAATCCTCTTCGCGCAGCAAGGCGCGTCCATCGTGCTGCTGGATGCGGACGAATCCGCCAACCATGCCGCGGCAACGGAACTTTCCGCTTCGGGAGCATCCGCGTTGGCGATTACCGCGGACGTCTCCTCGCCACGCTCGGTCGAAGCTGCGGTTGACCAGGCCCTCAGTCGATTCGGACGCCTGGATATTCTCTTCAACAATGCCGGCATCGTCCCGTCCGGCAAGCTGCATGCTCTTTCTCTCGAGGATTGGGATCGCGCTGTCGCAGTAAATCTGACCAGCGTGTTTCTTTTATCTCGCGCCGTCCTGCCCCACTTTCTAGCGCAGGGCCGCGGCGTCATCCTGAACACGGCCTCCGCCACCGCGCTGCGCAGCGTCCCCGACCGCGCAGCCTATAGTGCGACCAAAGCTGCAATCGTGTCCCTGACCCGATCCATGGCGATCGATTACGCGCGCGACGGTATCCGCGTCAATTGCCTCTGTCCCGGCACCATCGACACGCCTTCTCTGCGCAAACGTGTCGCTGCGCTGGGTGACTTCGAAAAAGCCTGGGCCGGCTTCGTCGCTCGCCAGCCGTTGCAGCGCCTTGGCACAGCGGAGGAAATCGCCCTCGCTGCTCTCTACCTGGTTTCCGATGACGCTGCGTTTATCACTGGCACTGCCCTGCAGATAGATGGCGGCATGTCGGCATGATTTTGATCCCGGCTGTTACAAAACATGAGTTGGAAGGAAATTCCAAATGCGACTGATTCGATTCGGCCCGCGCAATGATGAAAAGCCCGGGATCCTCGACGCCGACGGTCGCCGTCGTGATCTATCCGCTCACTTTTCGCAATGGGACGCGGATTTTTTTGTCAGCGATGGGCTCAATCGTCTCAAACAAATTCTTCACACCGGCAGCAGCACTCTGCCAACAGTCTCTGACGACGTCCGCTGGGCAGCGCCCATTGCCCGCCCTGGAAAAGTCATCTGCATCGGTTTGAACTACTCCGATCATGCAGCCGAATCCGGAATGCCCATTCCCGAGGAGCCAATCGTATTTCTCAAAGCCTCGAACACAGTCGTCGGCCCTTACGACGATGTCCTCATCCCGCGCGGCAGCAAAAAAACCGACTGGGAAGTCGAACTCGGCGTCATCATTGGGCGGGAGGCCCGTTATCTGACTCCATCCGACGACGCCTCTGAGTACATCGCCGGCTATGCCATCTCCCATGATGTCTCCGAGCGAGCTTTTCAATTGGAGCACGGCGGCCAGTGGACCAAGGGCAAAAGCTGCGACACTTTCAATCCCTTGGGACCATGGCTGTCGACGCCCGACGAGATTTCTGATCCTGACTCGTTGCAGATGCGCCTGTGGGTGAACGGTGTCCAGCGCCAACACGGCAACACCGCGACCATGATTTTTTCCGCCGCTACCCTGGTTCACTATCTGTCCCAGTTCATGACGCTGCAACCTGGCGACCTGATCTCTACCGGCACGCCGCCGGGCGTCGGCCTGGGAATGAAGCCGCCACAATATCTGTCGTCCGGCGACATTGTCGAACTCGAGATAGAACACCTCGGCCGCCAACGTCAACGTTTTGTCCCCGCCTGACCGTTACGGATCGGCAACCAACTATATATTGGCGTCAACCCGCGCAATGACGCTCTGCAGCGAAATCTGTAGCCTGAATTGTTATCGAGGAGAATGATGGTGTTGAGCGGCAAAACTGCTCTCGTAACTGGAGCAAGCCAGGGTGTCGGCAAGGGTATCGCCCTCGCACTCGCACAAGCTGGTTGCAACGTCGTCGTCAATTATTTTGACGACCGCGCCGCAGGCCTCAAAACTGCGACCGAGCTGAGAGACTTTGGCGTCGCCACGCTGGCTGTTGAAGGCGATGTCCGCCGCTCCCTCGACGTCACCTGCATGTTTGACATCGCCGAGACTGAGCTCGGCAACATCGACATACTCGTCAACAACGCGGGGATCCAAACCTGGGGCCCTCTCCTTGATGTCACCGAGCAGGATTGGGACCGCGTCATTGACACGAATCTGAAAGGCTGCTTCCTCTGCACCCAGGTCGCCGGACGACGCATGCGCGATCGCACCGGAGGCGTCATCATCAACATCGGATCAGGCGCCAGCAAAATTCCGTTCCCCAATCTCGCCTCCTATACCGCCAGCAAGGGTGCCATTGAAATGTTCACCAGGGTCGCGGCGATTGAACTCGGTCCCCACAATATCCGCGTCAACTGCGTGGCCCCGGGCGCCATCGAGATTGAACGCACCAAACTTGAAGCCGCCGGCTATAGCGAGTCCTGGGCCAACATCACGCCTCTCGGGCGCATCGGTTTGCCGATGGATGTCGGCAAGGCGGTCATCTTTCTCGCCAGCGATGATGCGGATTTTATTAGTGGTCAAACCCTCTGGGTGGATGGCGCTGCATTCTCGCAGCCACGCTGGCCCTCCGATGGATATGTGGCGGAGTAATGCAGCCCCATCCCGCCGCCCCAAATATCGCAGCAGAAATTCCATCACTCGCTTCTGTTCTTGAAACTCCGCGGCCTGAGCTGGTCGAGAATATTGCCACGCATGCCAAGGGTCCGGAGGGGTCCCTTCCGCTCACTCCGGAAATGTTGCTCGAATGGCCGTCGGGAGATCTTTTCGGACTCAGCCAGAATGTCGGCATGGGCTGGTCCGCCAAAAAACTCATGCGACCGGAAGTTCTGCTGCTCAGCACGCAAGGTGGCGTCCGCGCTCCGGACGGGAGCGCCATCGCGCTGGGCCTGCACACCGGCCATTGGGAAGTCGGCCTGCTCGTCCACGAAGCAGCCACCCGCCTCAAAGCGCTCGGCGCCATTCCGTTTGCCGCCTACTGCACTGACCCATGCGACGGCCGCACCCAAGGCACTGCCGGCATGATGGACTCACTTCCCTATCGCAACGACGCGGCTACTGTCTTCCGCCGTCTCATGCGTTCCCTGCCCACTCGCAAGGGCGTGATAGGAGTTGCGACTTGCGACAAGGGACTGCCCGCAATGATGATGGCGCTTGCTTCCAGCGCCGGTATTCCGGCCGTGCTCATTCCCGGTGGTGTCAGCCTGCTGCCGGAGCAAGGCGAAGACGCCGGCCTGGTGCAGAGCATCGGCGCTCGATTTGCTCATCAAAAAATCACCGCGGAACATGCAGCCGACATGGGCTGCCGTGCCTGTGCCACACCCGGCGGCGGATGCCAGTTCCTCGGCACCGCGGCGACCGCACAAATCGTCGGCGAAGCCCTCGGCATGTCGCTGCCCCACACCGCCCTCGCACCCTCCGGCCAGCCCATCTGGCTCGACGCCGCGTCGCGATCCGCCGCTGCTCTGTCCCGGTTAATCGCCCTCAACATCGGCACCCGCGACTACCTCACCAGCGACTCTATCCACAATGCCATGGTGCTGCATGCAGCCTTCGGCGGGTCTACCAATCTCTTGCTGCACCTGCCAGCCATTGCATTTCATGCGGGATTGCCCTGCCCCTCCGTCGAAGATTGGAAGCGCATCAACCGCGCAATCCCGCGCCTGGTCGATGCACTACCCAACGGCCCGAACAATTTCGCCACCGTACAGGTCTTCCTCGCCGGTGCTGTCCCGGAGGTCATGCTGCACCTGCGCCGCAGCGGACTGTTGCGGACCAGCGCAAAAACTGCAGCCGCAGCCACGATCGATGAGTGCCTCGATTGGTGGCAGCAAAGTGAGCGTCGCCATATCTTGCGCAAGAAACTGCAGGAGCTGGATGGCATCGACGCGGACGACGTCATCATGTCTCCCGATCGCGCCCGCTCTCGCGGCCTTCGCTCCACGCTTTGCTTTCCCGTCGGCAACCTCGCCCCTGAAGGCTCCGTGATCAAGAGCACGGCGATTGATCCCGCCGTCCTCGAGCCGGGCGACCTCTACCACAAGGTTGGCCCGGCCCGCGTCTTTACCTCGGAGCGCGATGCCATCGCCGCTATCAAGTCCGGCGCGATCGTCGCCGGAGATATTCTCGTGCTGACCTGCGGCGGTCCGCTCGGCTCCGGCATGCAGGAGATTTACCAGGTGACTTCCGCTCTCAAGCATCTGCCCTTCGGCAAGCATGTTGCCGTCATCACGGATGCCCGCTTCAGCGGCGTGTCCACCGGCGCCTGCATCGGTCACGTCTCGCCGGAAGCACTCGCCGGTGGCCCCATCGGCAAGCTGCTCGACAACGATTTGATAGAAATCATCATTGATCCTGCCACCATTTCAGCCTCGGTCAACCTGATCGGAGAAGCCGGCCGGACCCTGACGCCGGAGGAGGCGACGTTCATTCTCGCCCAACGCGCGCCTCGCCCGGATCTCGCGCCCGAACCAGGATTGCCGGACGACACCCGGCTATGGGCTGCGCTCATTCAGGCCAGCGGCGGCATCTGGCGCGGTTGTATCTATGACGCGTCTGCAATTACTGCGGCGTTGACGGTAAAGCAGGTGACTTCATGAGTGTTGCCATGGCAACCAGCATCTTGGACTTCAAGGTGCCGCAGGGCTCTGTCGGATTATTCTGGTTTGGCCAGAATGGCTTCATCTTCAAGTCGCCCGAAGGCACACTCGTCGCCACCGATCTCTATCTCAGCAACAGTTGTGCGACGCTGCGCCAGGACATCGAACTGAGCCGCCAGGTCCCGATTCTCCTTGAGCCGCACGAGGTACAGGTAGACGTCTTTGCCTGCACGCACAATCATCAGGACCACGCCGATCCAGAAACCATCCGCGAGCTGATCAACAAAGACACTATGCAGTTCGTCGGACCACCGCCCGTGTGTAACTTGTTTCGCGAATCTCATGTGGAAGATAGCCGCATAACTCCAGCCTGGGCGGATGGAGTTATCGAGCAACGAGATATGCGTCTTACCGGGACCTTCGCGCTTCCGACGGATTCCACTGATCTAAATCATCTCGGATTCGTGCTGCAGTTCGGCCGTGGCCCGAAGATTTACATCACCGGTGATACCGACCACCACGAATTGCTATATTCCGTCGCCAAACATCAACCGGACCTGGTAATCACTTGCATCAACGGCGGATTTAATAATCTCTCCGCCTGGGAAGCAGGAAAACTAGTCGCCGCCATTAAACCGAAGCTGGCGATCGGTTGCCACTACGATATGTTCCGCGATAACAGCGCCGATCCAGCGCAATTTGCAGCAGCATTGAAGATTCAAGCGCCCGACACAGCCTTCGCCCAACTGCAGCACGGCATCCCTTTTCTTTTCTCTAAATAAAAAAGGAAAGGAGCTGCGTAAACCGCAACTCCTTTCCAGGGAGACCTTGCTTAGAAGGTGAGCCGCGCCGCCAGCTGGATCTGGCGGTTCGTATAAAGTTTCACGCTGGTTAACTTGCCGAACGTCGTCGTATCGTCTACGTTAGCGCCCGGGTTATTAAATTGCGGCGTGTTAAGGACGTTAAATGCATCGCCGTGTAACTCAAGAGTGAATCTATCCGATATGTGCACGTTCTTCTGCGCACTTAGATTGAACGTCCTGTTCCCCGGCCCATACAACTGATTCCGTCCAAAGTCGCCCACCCGCGACCAGACCAGAGGGCTGGTAGATGAAGCACGAATGGTTGGAATCGTGGCCGACGTGAACGAGGCGGGATCAAACCAGTAGCCCGACACACTTTTTGGATAGTAGAACGGTGCGACGATGTCGGGCCTGTTTGCCGGCTGCGCCACGGAACTCGAGAGGTCGAAGGGATTTCCACTCGAGACAAACGCGATGAGGCTTGTCTGCCATCCCCCCAGGGCCCAGTCCAACGGCCGGGAAATATTCATGCCATGCCTCTGACCGCGACCGAACGGCACGTGATAAACCACCGAGCCAGTAAAGACTTGCCGCTGGTCCTGGTTGGAGTTCCCGTAGTCAATCCGAGGGTTGTAATACAGCGCTACCGTTGAGCCTGTAAACGTGCCCGGGGAATCATCCAACGTATGTGACCAGGTGTAGGAAGCCGTCCCGAGCAGGTCTCCCGCACGATGCTCATAATGAAGTTGCAATCCGTTGTAATGTGAATCTCCGTTATAGAGGTTGTAAGTGATCGATCCAAATTGTGGATAGTTCTGCACTCCGGTTCCGAAGTTATATTCATTGAACGGGTAGTAAGTCGAAAGATGAAGTCCCCGCGTGCCGACATACGCCATATCTACAACGTCATACTGACCAAGCTGCCGCTCGATTTGCAGATTGTATTCATAGACCGAGCTGTTGCCGTTGTGTTGGTACGCGGAATTCATAGTTAGCCCCGCCGGCGGGTTATTCGGATCGAAGTTAACCAGGTTCGCTCCAGGCGGCGGCAGGGGCGTTGTCGCGTTCGCGGAGTTGTAAGGACAGTTGTAAGGAGTATTTAGCGTGGGAGTTTGTCCCGTAAACGTAATGCAATACCCGTCGGCTGCACGGTAATCTCCCGCGCCCGCAAAAGGCGGTTGATAGTCGAGTTGGTTTGCGATTCCGCCAGCGTCGAGGAAATAGTAGATTCCAAATCCGCCGCGAATTACTGACTTCCCATCCGAAGTCAGGCGATACGCAAACCCGAGCCGCGGTCCGAAGTCATGGTAGTTGTTGTACATGATGCCGCGCGGCACCCCGTTCTGCCCCGCCAGCTGCACCGTGCCGTTGTAAATATCAAAAGATGAGGCGCGGTTCTGCATCTCAGCCGGCCATGGCAGGAAATCCCAGCGCATCCCGGCGTTGACAGTGAGACGTGGACTGACGCGCCAGTCGTCCTGGCCAAAAATGGCATCCTCCTGGCTGAATTGCCCGTAGAAGCCGTTCTGTGTGCCGATTAAATATTGGTCCGTGTAAGCAGCCAGTAAGTCTGAGTCTTCAAAGCCGGTAAAATCGCCTCCATCGTATGAAATAGAGAAAAATCCCTTCGCGGCTTCCGCACTGAAGTAAGAAACCTGGCGCCGAATGAATGTTCCGCCTAACTTGATCGAATGTGCGCCGCGAGTCCAGTTTACGATGTCGCTGATCTGGTAAGTATTCTGCGGAACGGTGTAAGTCCCATAGTCACCGGTGTAACTTATCTCGTAACCGCTGCCACCGATCAGCGCGCCGCCGCTGGTTAATTCATTGCGATTGCAGTTCACGATGCCAAGCTGGGTGCATACATCTACTCCATACAGCACGGGAGTATAGGCATAGGTGATCCGGTTGTACCCGATGTGCGCGTCGTTCACCAGGTTTGGAGTGAACGTGTGAATGTACCCTGCCGCATATCCGCGGGAATGTGTGTAATCACCACCACCTAATCCTGGTAGTTCGACGAAGCTGTTGGTCTTAAACGTGACCGAGTTGTCATAACTCGCGCGAAAGAAAAACTGATCGCTCGCCGTCGGATCCCAGTCCATTCTCGCGTCGAATGTGTTGTATTTCACCGATTGCGACTGGTTAGATACCAGGAAGTTGCTAAAGGCGCGATCCGTTCGCGTCGGTTCAGGAAACGCGTTCAAATAGTTCGACGCCGCTGGATTCTGGCGATCCATTGGTATTTTATTTTGGGAAAAAGGCGCGCAGGTAATTGGGTCGTAGATGGCGCCCCCCGTCGGAGTTCCTGCCAGTGGCGAGCACAGTGGGTATATCGGTGACGCGCCATTTAGAAAGCTCGAATTGAATAGCTCGGAAAAGTCACCCGTGCGCATCTTATCCGTCGGAACGGTCATGTAATACGCATTGATTGGAACAACCTCACGCCACCCTTGGTAATCCCCGAAGAGAAATAAGTGATTCTTGATCAGGGGTAAGCCAGCCGAGCCACCGAATTGATTTCTGTTGTAAGGCGTCGGAGCCGTATATGGCGCGCCCAGAAACTGGTAGTTAGGATTGGAATCGAATTTGCCACTGCGATAGAACTCGAATGCCGATCCATGAATTGAATTTGTTCCCGATTTAATCGAACTTACAACGATGGCACCGCCTGCACGGCCGTACTCGGCGGGAGCTACGCTCGTCGATACGCGAAACTCCTCCGTCGCGTCCACTGGCGGGAAGAAGACGATGGTATTGACGAGGCCTTCATTGTTGTCGATGCCGTCCAGGATAAAGTTGTTCGCCTGCGGACGCAGGCCATTGACTGACAGTGCCGCTCCGCCGCTTTCGTTGTTACGAATTGTCTCTGTATTCCCGGCGACGCCGCTCGCAATGTCGCCATAGGCGCCCTGCGTCACGCCCGGTGTAAGTAGCGCGAGATTGGTAAAATTCCGTCCGTTCAACGGCAGCTCAGTAATTTGCTCGCCACGGATCGTCTCTCCCAGAGTCGCCGTCGTCGAATCAACCAGCGGCGCAGCGTCGGACACAGTGACAGACGTGGACACGGCACCCGGCACAAGCCGGAACAGTAAGGTCTGCACCTGTGTCACTTCGAGTGTGAATGGCTGGGTTTGAGTCTGGAACCCGGTCACACTCACCGTTGCCTTGTAGGAGCCACGCGGTACCGATGGCACGTTGAATTCACCGGAGCGATTCGAGGTGGCCGTCACCTGTTGCCCGTTTTCAGTGTTGACGACCGTAATGCTGGCCCCGGGAATCGCGGCACCCGTCGTATCCATAACGCTGCCCACGATTCGTCCATTGTCTGTTTGTGCATGCAGCACACTGGCGACGCAGAGCAAGAGTGAACACAGAAGCACCGTGCCAGCTAGTCTCGACATCATGCGCTCACCGAAATTCTTCAACATACTGACCCCCTTTTGAATGGCGCCAAAGTAGCGCTCTCTCAAACGGAGGCCATGCTACGGATGCAAAACTGGCACTGTCTTCTCAGGCGTTGACACGTTTGTGTATCGTATTGCTGCGTGTACACCACAGGTAATGCGACATTCGGCAAATCTCTGCGCAACGGTCACCGCGAGGGCGCCCGATGTATGCGCAGTGCATCCGATGCCTGAGCAGTGCATTCATAGATGCGCAACTCCACGTCCCTATCGCGGCCGCTTCGTAGAAAAAAGCGCTTTTCCCGGATGCAGCGCTCCGCTGCTGGCCTGAACCGTCACTCGTCCCGCCGTAAACGTGGAGCGCACCGCCACTCGCATCAATCCGCCTTCTGCCTGCAATTCAGCATCCCCTGGTGAGTGATAACTCGCAGGCTTCGACGGGTCGACATAGAAGTTATAGGAACCGCGATAGTCACCCGGCCCGGAGACGGAGAATCGCAGCGCCTCGTTAAAGTCCGGACAGACAACGCCCGCCTTATCCACGACACGCGCCGTGATCAGCGCCACATCCGAACCGTTTGCGCATAGCTGGAATGGATTTCCATCCGGCCGAACCAGCCGTGGCTCTGCCGACAATTCAATGCGGTGCGGAGCTCCTGCCGTGCGTCGCTCCTCCGAGCACACCGTGGACCCCGATTCATTCAGTCCCACAGCGCGCAATGTGCCACTCTGCCACGGGATGCCCTCCCACGTAAACCGCCGTTCATTGTTGGGTGTGCGCACCCCCTGGCTCTTACCGTTGATGAAAAGCTCCACGCGCGGACAGTTACTCCACGCATCCACCGACTGCACACCCGACAAGTTCCAGCTGCTTTGCAACGCCACTCCTGGCCGCTCTGGATAAGGAGCCCAGATCGCCTGCTCAAACACCCTGTACGGAAGTTTCGGAAAGCGATTGCCATCCATCGCGCACGAGCCGAGCGATTTTTGATAAGTTTTCCCGTCGAGATACGGCATGAATGGCGACTCCATGGTCTCGGCCAGCATCCAGAAAATCCAGCCGCACGCCTTGTCACCAATGTTCGCCAGGTATTGCTTTACGAACACATCCGCGTACTCCTTCTCATGCACGTAATCAAAACGCGAGCTCCCTCGCGTGTAACACTCCATGTTCATCGAAGGCGATCCCGCCACTTTTTTGTAAGACGCCGTGTAGCCAATCATGATGCGCTTGTCTTTCGGCCAGAAGTCCGAGGTGTCGCGGCTCTCGACAATGCGTCCGCCCGCCGGGTCCCACGAGTCGACGAGACCCTGCGTTTCCGCCGGCGAATAGATGTTTTCGTGATGCTGAGTCGAGGCAATTCCATTATTCGACTCCCACACAGCGATAGAAGCGCTGTTGCGAAACTGCACGATGCAATCGCGGTCGTAGGCGTGCTTGTAGGCATTGGCTGTCTTATCGTGCAGCGCCCACTCATCGTCGCCGCTATCTTGGATCACCATGACTCCGTATGCATCACAGGCCGCCACCGTTTCAACCGTCGCCGGAAAATGCCCGACGCGCAGCGCAGTCCCCCCACACGCCGCGATCAGCCGCACATCATTCCACTGCAACTCTGCCGGCACCGCCGATCCCAGCGCAGGATAAGTGTTGCGCTGGCCAAAGCCCTGCAGCAGGTGCTTCTTGCCATTTACATATCCGTAGTCCGCATCCCACGTCATCGTTCGAATGCCGAACGGCTCTTCGATGGCGTCCAGGATCGCCCCTCCCTCTTCTGCGACCTCGCTTGACAACGTGTAAAGCGCTGGCCGGCCATAAGGGCTGCCATTCGGATACCAAAGTTGTGGACCTTTCACATCGTCCGTTTGCTGAAAGGTGTGGCTTGCACCGGCAGCGATCGTCTGCGATTCGCGCATCGTCAATGCAGTGGCGCCCTTCGCGTCGAGCAGCCGCGTTGTCAGCTGCACATTTTTCCCGGCGCTCGAGCTGTTACAGACGTTCGTCCGCACCAAG
>Ga0302326_10026384_pt1 | contig 11744 bp, 11 predicted proteins | sample Palsa_T0_3_FD_202264 | JGI IMG/M metagenome (GOLD analysis project Ga0302326, IMG submission 202264) | Peat permafrost microbial communities from Stordalen Mire near Abisko, Sweden - Palsa_T0_3 | ecosystem: Environmental > Terrestrial > Soil > Palsa > Peat permafrost | place: Sweden: Abisko... | reverse complement strand
GGATGTCGGCCGCCAAGTGGCGCGAATCGGCCAGCAGCATCTCGGCGCCACCGGCCTGGATGAGTGTCGGGGGTAGGGCAGGCCCGCCGGCGACGTCCAGTGTGAGGCGCTGGTGCGCGGGATCGATGCCGCCGCTGTACAACCCGATCAGGCGGGCGGCGTCGACAGCCCGGATCGCGGGGTCGCGGCGCAATTCCTCCCGCGCACGGGCAAGGCCGAGGGTGAGATCGATCAGCGGCGAGAACAGCACCAGCGCGGCCGGGCCATTGGTGGCGACGTCGGGTTGCAGCACTAGATCCACTGACAGATGACCGCCCGCTGAATCACCGGCGATCACAACATGTTCGGGTGACACCTGACCGGTGAGCCAATCCCAGCCTGCGCGAACGTCGTCGGCGGCGGTCGGGAATCGGTGCCGCGGCGCCAAGCGATAGTCGACCGCGAAGACCGGCAGCCCGGTCAGCCGGGACAGCCACGACGTGAGGCGCCGGTGCGTTCGGGGCGAACACAAGGCGTACCCGCTGCCGTGGACGAAGTAGATGGCGCTATCGGTCGACTGCACGCCACGCGCTCGCACGCACTCACCGACGACTCGGCGTCCGTCGGGGGTGACGGCGTCGATCGACTCGACGCTGGTGCCGGCCATCGACGGTCCGAAGGCGGCCATGATGCCGCCCACGATCCGGCGCGACAGCCACAGCCCCCAGGCCTGTTCCGGCGGAAGGATCGCGCTGACCTGTCGCAATGTCACGGAGCTTGCGAGTGCCGCACCGCGCGACCGCAACGATCCGCGGCCCGGCACTGGGTCCATCATGCAAAGCAGTCAACATAAAATGGTGACATTAGTCAATGGCAAGGTTATGCGTCGTCGCGGAAGGGGCGATCCGCTCGGCCGATATCAATCGCGATGTCGCGGTCGTTCGAGCTGCTACCGCAATGCCATCCTGCTCGAAGCGAGAGTCACCGCGGCGAGCGGGCGCTTGTGAGGACGATGTCGACAGCCGCTTCGATGATGTCGTCGTCGGGCACGGTGCCGAACATCAGCGACGGGCACGCGACGACACCGGTGAGCATGGAGACGCCCGCGTCCAATGCAGCGCCGGAGATGAGTTCGCCGAGCATGGCGTACATCTGGTGCTGGCCGTCGGTGTTGACCTTGTCCCTGACTTGTCTCATCTGCTCCTCGGACGCCCACTGCGCCATGCCGGTGAGCACGCGGTCGAGTCGCATGTCGAGGATCCCCTTACGGAACACCTTGAGCTCCCCGACGACGTCCGCGCGCAGGTCGCCGGTGCGTTCGTGGTGCGGCATCTGGCCGAGCGCTTCGATCGCGATGATGATCAGGTCGACGCGCGCGGGCCAGTGCGTGTACAGCGTGGTTTTGGAGTAGCCGGCGATCTCGGCGACCCGAGCGTGCGTTATCGCTTCGGACCCTTCCCCGGTGAGGACTTCGAGGGCGGCCCGCGCGACGTCAACGCGCGTGCGTGCCACCCGTGCGTCTTCGCCGCTGTCGGACGGTCTATTACCCGGTACGGGTGTCATATCTGCCGCGTCACCTGGTTTGCCCCCGGTCCTTTCTTTGCGCGCGCGTTGCGCACGTTAAGTCATAGTGAACTCTACAGCAAGTAGTTATCATTTCGTTTAGTACTGTACGTTTAGATCAGTAGTGGACCGGATATCCATGAAAGCGACGCAACGCCAATCACCCCGGTGTTGCGGGAATCAGCCGCCCATTAGTAGAAGGCAAAACTCATGTCAGCTGTCTCTTTCGGATCCGTCAGCACGCTGGCCGACACGTCGGAGCTGCAGCGACGGGCGTTCAACGACGCGTTCCTGGTATTCGGGCTCGACTGGTTCTGGTCCCGCAAAGACTACATCTCGATGCTGGGTTCAGACGGCGGTGCGCAACGGATTCAGGACTACGCAAGGTCTCGCGGGGAGGACGTCGACGTCGCAGCTGTGCACGCGCTGAAATCAGCGATCTTCCAGGAACTGCTCGGCAACTCGACCATCTCGCCGCGCCCCGGCGTGGCCGCTACCGTTGCTGACGCCAAGAAGAACCGTCACAAGGTCGGGTTCGTCACCACCACCTCGCAGGGCAACATCAACGCTCTCCTGGCAGCACTGCGCCCGCACATCAGCGCCAAGATGTTCGACCTCATCGTCAACCGTGACTCCGTGCGGGCAGCGAAGCCGGATCCGGCGGCCTACGAGTTCGCCCCCGAACAACTCGGTGAGGACGCCGACAGCGCGGTGGCGATAGAAGACAACGTCGGTGGCGTGACGGTATTACCCTCATCAGGCCATCACCGCAGTGACGGCGTGATGTGGGACAACCGCTGTGTCCTACAGTGCGCCGACGGCAGAAACGGGGGCTGAGCTGATATGAACGACACCGAGGTGTTGGTGATCGGCGCGGGCTTGGCCGGTTTGCGCTGCGCCGATGTGCTGAGCTCAGCCGGGCGCGATGTGCTGGTATGGGAGGCGGAGGACGCGGTCGGTGGCCGAATCCGCACCGATATCGTCGACGGGTTCCGTTGTGACCGCGGCTTCCAGGTGCTCAATCCGGCCTACCCGGAACTGCGACACGCGGTGGACCTTTCGGCGCTGCGTCTGCAACCGTTCGGTGCCGGGATCGTGGCCCGCCGACACGAGGGCTCGGCGGTTTGGGTGCATCCGCTGCGCGATCCGGGGCGAGCGCCAGCAATGTTGGCTTCTGGCGGATTAAAGCCACGTGATCTGGTGGCGGTGGCACGCTGGGCGGCCCCGGCGCTGCGGCCGAAAACGCTTAAGGCGCAGCATCACCGGGACGTTAGTCTGGCAGAGGCACTGGAGCGAGCAGGCGTGCGCGGCGAGTTGCGCAGGGTGATCGACCGCTTTCTTGCGGGCGTTTTGCTCGACGCGACCGGTGCGAGTTCCAATGCGTTCGCGTTGCTACTCGCGCGGATGTTCGTCCTGGGTGTACCGGCGTTGCCGGCTGACGGAATGCAAGCCCTGCCGCAGCAGTTCGCCGACAGACTGAATGGACGAGTAGCACTCGGGCACAAGGTGTTTCGTATCGATTCTGATGCAGAAGGTTGGCGCGTTCACGGGGACGGTAGCAGCGTGCGGGCGCAGCAGGTGGTGGTTGCGGCAGATGCGGTCGCGGCGGCGTCGTTGACAACCGAAACGGCGCCGGAAATGCATGGAGTGGTCACCGATTGGTGGGCTACCGATCAGCCGTTATCGGGGCCACCGATGCTGCGGGTGGACGCCCGCCGTGACCCGCCGGGACCGGTGCTGAACACCGCGGTGATCAGCGCAGCTGCGCCGACATATGCGCCGCCCGGCCAGCACCTGATCGCCGCGTCGGCATTAGTGGGAGCCGACGACACCCCGCCGTCTGAAAGTGCCACTCGGGAACACGCCGCAGACATCCTTGACGCCGATCGGCGCGGGTGGAAACTGTTGGTTCGACACGTCATTCGCAACGCGCTGCCGGTGCAGCCTGCGCCTTTGACGCTGCGTCGCCCAGTGCGCACCGCGGCCGGTATTTGGCTGTGCGGCGACCATCGCGATACCGCCTCGATTCAAGGCGCGCTGGTCAGCGGACGCCGCACCGCACAGGCAATCCTGTCTAGCCAGGTGGGCTAGAAAGGGCTAGGTTCTGCTGCCGCGCATATGCGTACGGTTGGGATGGGCAATGGTGAATTGTCGCCTTACCAGAAGGCGCTCACCCGGCTGCAGGCCGACGCGCCGCCGATGGACCCACAGCTCGCCAAGGACGTCGTAAGGGCCGATCTCGGGCGCTCCGTCGAGGACGTATTCGCTGAGTTCACCGACGAGCCGATGGCCGCAGCCTTTTTGCTCGGGCGCAACGGGCTCACACCGCTCACGTTCGGTGATGGCGCGACACCCCCGCCATCCGCGGACCGCTCCATGTGCCCATGGTCTTCAACGGCACATGAGCCTCGACAGGAAGGGGGGCCGAAACTGCGCGACATTCCGGCGCTTTCGGCCGCCGTTTACATAGGCGGCCAGATGTGTAACAGTGCGAAGTATGGTGGGACGTAAACCCCGAGTCGGGGTGATCGGCGCCGGCCCGGGTGGTATAGCGATGGGCATTCAATTAGCCCGGGGTGGTTACGATTTCACTATTTTCGAGCGCGGCGACGGGTTCGGTGGAACCTGGCGCAACAACACCTACCCGGGTGCGGCGTGTGATGTGCCCTCGCACTTCTACTCTTTCTCTTTCGCGCTCAATCCGTATTGGAGCAAGACCTACGCCAACCAGCCCGAAATCCTGACCTACTTGGAGCAGGTCGCCCACGACCATCACCTCGACGAGCACCTCAGGGCCAATACCACCGTGACCGGGGCACGGTGGTCAGACAACGACTTCCGATGGACGATCGAGACGTCGCAGGGGGGTCGGCACGATGTCGATATTGTCGTCAGCGCCGTCGGCATGCTCGACGTCGCTAACGTCCCCGAGATCCCGGGCAGCGAGCGATTTGGCGGGCGAGTATTCCACTCGTCGCGTTGGGATCATTCGAAATCGACAGCAGGAGAACAGGTTGCGTCGATCGGCACCGGTGCCAGCGCCGTACAGTATGTACCTGCCATCGCCGCGGCGACCAAACACCTGACCGTATTCCAACGCACCCCGATCTGGGTGGGTCCGCGGTTCGACGACCCCTTCACCAGCGAGCAACAGAACCTGTTCGCCAGTGACCCGGCCGAAGCGCGCAAGCTTCGGGATTTGGCCTTCCAGCAATACGAGTCAGCCGATTTCGACGCCGAATCGGACATGACCAAGCAGCTGACCGAGATGTCGTACAAGTACCTGGTGAAAAAGGTGCAAGATCCACAGTTGCGCGCAAAGTTGCTGCCTGACTACCCAGTTGGGTGTAAGCGTCCCCTGCAGTCAGGCAGCTGGTTTCCGACATTGGCCCTGCCGAACGTCGCATTGGAGACCACTCCAGTCGTTTCCTTCACCGAACACGGTCTGCGCACCGCCGACGGTGTCGAGCACCCCGCGGACACAGTGATTTTCGGGACCGGCTTCAAGGCTGCCGACTACCTGAGCAACCTGGACGTCTACGGGAGTGGCGGTCGGCGACTTCGCGATGACTGGCGTGACGGTGCCGAGGCATATCTGGGTACCGTTGTGCCTGGCTATCCGAACCTGTTCACGCTGTACGGACCGAACACCAACGGGACCACCTCAATGATCTACGTCCTCGAGGCACAGGCCGAATTCGTGCGGCGGCTACTCGACACAATGAGCCGAGAGGCGGTTCAGGCACTGGAAATCAAGCGCGGCCCGCACGACACATTCAACGCCGAGATCCAGGCGGCGTTGACAACATCGGTGTGGGCGGCGAATTGCAGCAACTACTTTCGCCACCCGAGCGGCAAGATCGTCACGCAATTCCCTTACAGCGGAAGCGTGTTCGCGGAGCGACTCGCCGCGGTTGACCTCGATGTCTTCGACACCCGTCCGCAACGCTCGAAGCCCGAAGTCAAGGCGGGCAGCGCATGTTCGGTGTTCACCACACGGCGATCGTGACCACCGACGTCGAAAATGCGCTGCGTTTTTGGCAGTCGGGCTTGGGTTTCGCGATCCTCTTCGACCATGTCTTCACCGGCGATTGGCCGACACTTTTCGACGCCACGGCCGACACCCTGCGCTCAATCTTTCTCGGCGACCCCGCCGCGCCTGACACGGGCATCATCGAGCTTGTCGTCTTTGACAATCCGGCATCCGCAACCGGCTCGACAGCGGGGCCCGCAACGGGTTTCTTCCTGGTTTCACTGAACCGCGACGTCGCCCCGACGCTTTGCCGGCTGGCCGAGTTGGGGTTCACCGACGGAGTGCGCGAGATTGTCGTTCCGGCACCACATGGAAAGCAGGTTCAGATGGCGGTGATCACGGCGCCGGACGGCGTCCGCGTTGAATTGATCGGACCAGCGCAGTGAGTGCCATCGTTACCGGCGGCGCCTCAGGTATCGGCAGCGCTGTCACCACACTGCTGCGGAAGAACGGGCACGACGTCACTACCTGGGATCTGCATGGCGGCGACTTCGCCTGCGACATCAGCGATTCTGAAGCGGTGGCTGCTGCGCTGGAAGAGACGCTCGCGACGGTCGGTGTGCCGGAACGTCTCGTCGCGTGCGCCGCTATTGGAGCGTCCGGGATGCTGGTCGAGCAGGATCCCGCCGATTGGCGACGAGTGATCGACGTCAACCTCACCGGAACCTGGCTGACGATGCGCGCTGTCGCGCAGGCGATGATCTACAACGGAACCGGCGGATCCATCGTCGCCGTGTCGAGCATCAGCGGTACGGTCGCCGACCGCGATATGGGCGCTTACTGCGTTTCCAAGGCGGGGGTGGACATGCTCGTTCGCGTCGCGGCCAGCGAATGGGGGCCGCACGGCATCCGAGTCAATGCGGTGGGACCGGGCGTCACACGAACTCCCATGCTGGCTCAGGCTGAGCAGCTGCCGGGATGGGTGGATGGCCTGAGTAAGCGCACACCGCTAGGCAGGCTGGGTGAGGCCGATGACGTGGCCGAGGCCGTCGTCGCGTTGCTCGAAATGGGCTGGGTCACAGGACAAACCATTCTGGCCGACGGTGGCTTGGCATTGCACAGTCCGATAGATACCTACGGGCAGGTCCAACGGCTGCGTTCGCGACGTAACGGTTCCTAGTCGACCAGCGACTGCGTGCCGAGGACCACAGCGAGAGCGAGGCGTTCGGCGTCGTCCGTGTCGGGTTCGGCGGTGTAGATCATGATGCGCAGGTCGTTGGCGGCGACGATCATCGTGTCGCAGTCCAGCGTGATGTGTCCGACGTCGGGATGGTCGATCACCTTATTGCGCCCGAAGTCTTGATGCGACTGTGGAGCACCGGACTGCCAGAGCATTTCGAATCGCGGGCTTTGGGCGGCCAGGTCGCGAGTCAGCTGCTTCAGCCGCTGATCGTTGGGATAGCGGGCAGCGGTCAGGCGCAGGTCCGCGACCAGCCCTGCTTCGAATTCGTGCTGTTGCTCGGGGGTGTGGACGGCGCGGCTGCCCGGTCCGACAAGGTGTCGCCAGACACTGTTGCGTTCGATTCCCCGCCAACTTGTCGTCGGGCCCATCAGCGCGTCGTAGGACGCGTTGGCGACGATGAGGGTCCATGTTGCGTCATAGACGGCGACGGGTGTGTGCACCAGGCGGTCGAGTAGGCGCTGCACGCTCGGCGTGATGTGTGACGACACGGCTTCGAGTCCCGGAGTCGCGTGCCCGGCGAGCCGGAAGAGCAGGTCGCGCTCAGCGCCGGAGACACGCAATGCGCGTACGAGCGCTTCCACGACTTGCACCGAGGGCGAGGTAGCCCGTCCTTGTTCGAGCCTGGTCAGGTAATCGACCGAGATTCCGGCCAGCCCGGCCAACTCCTCTCGGCGCAATCCAGCCGCGCGTCGGCGCCCGCCGACCGGGACACCTACGGCGGCGGGCCGGACGCGGTCGCGCCAGTGCCGGATGGTTCGACCGAACTCCCACGCGTCCAGCCGGGATTACTGGGGGCGGAAGTTCATCGCGACGCCGTTCATGCAGTAACGCAGACCGGTCGGTGCTGGCCCGTCATCAAAGACATGGCCGAGGTGGCCGCCGCAGCGACTGCACAGGACCTCGGTACGCGCCATGCCCATCGTTTCGTCGTCGCGCTTGATCACGGCGTTGTTCAGCGACTGGTAGAAGCTCGGCCAGCCGGTGCCGCTGTCGAACTTGGTGGCAGAGGCGAACAGATCCTGCGCGCAACCGGCACACGTGAACACACCGGAACGGTGCTCGTCGTTGAGCGGGCTGCTGTACGGCTGCTCGGTGCCGGCTTGACGCAGAATCCCGTACTGCTGCGGGCTCAACTGCTGCCGCCACTCGGCGTCGGTGTGGGTGACTGCGAAGTTCTCGTTCGGGGCCGGTGCGCCGTGGGCCGCGGTGGAGCGTGTGCCCCACCAGGCGAGCACGCCAGCACCGAGCACCGAGCTGCCCAGCAGTACCTGGCGACGTGTCACAGCGGGCCGCGAGAGCGTTGAGTCAGTCACCTCCGCAATCGTACAGGCGGGTAACCGCGGCGCCCTGGTTGAAAAGCGGCGGGGGAGTCCTGGTATCGGCAGTCCTAGGAAGATCGGACGACTGCCTGATCAGCTGCGGCGGGCGCAGAATCGTCGCTGGCGCAGAGCAGTTGGCCGGCGCCGCCGTTTGGGAAGGGGAAGCATGAATTCGATTGCGTCAGGGACCGTGCTGATTACCGGGCCGACCGGAGGCCTGGGTAAGGCCGCAACATTGGCGATCGCCAATCGCCCGGCGGCCCAGCGCCCGGATTTGCTGCTGGTCGGACGAGCCGGCATGGCGCTCGCCGAGGTTGCCGCGGCCGCCCGCGCGGCAGGGGCGACGGTGCGGGAGATCGGCTGCGACCTGTCCAGGCTGGCCGACGTGCGCGACGCGGCGCACCGGGTCAAAGATCTGCTGAACGCCGGCGCGGTGCGCCCGCTGCGGGCGATCGTGGCCAACGCCGGGGTGTCTGTCGCCGACACCCGCAACGCCTCCGCCGACGGATACGAACTCACCTTCGCGGTGAACTATCTGGCACATGCTCAGCTCATCGGCGATCTTCTCGACTCGCTCGCCGCGCCCGCCCGTGTCGTGCTGCTGGGCTCAAATACCTACCACCAGAACATCTACCGTCGCCTGCTAAAAGTTCCACCGGCGGTGTGGCGCGATCCGATCGAGCTCGCCCGCGCCGCCGCCCCCGACGACACCGCATCAGTCGAGCAAGGCGGGATCGCCTACTCCAACTCCAAACTCGGGATGTTCTACTACGCGCACGAGTTACAACGTCGCGCACCGTCGGGGATCAACGTCGTGGTGTTCGAACCCGGATTCATGCCCGGCACCGGTCTGAGCCGAGCACACGGCCCCGGCCTTCAGCGGATAGGCCGCGTCATCGAGCGGATTCCCGGCGTCTCGTCGCCCGCCCGATCCGGCCCGGCGCTCGCTTCGGTTGTCCTCGATGACCGATGGGCTCATCTGCGCGACGGCGCGTTCGTCGTCAAGAACGAAGAGCGCCAGGTCAAGCCGTTCGCGTCGGATCTAGTCCGTGAATCCCGGCTGTGGGATGCCACCGCCGAACTACTCGATTCAGCCCGCTAGTCGGACCTCTCTGGGAACCGTGGAAAACGGGAACGCCGACGCCGGACCCACCCCGTAGATAGCTAAACCCTTGGCGAGTACCGAAAGGACCCCCGACCAGCCCGATTTACGCGTGGTGACGCGGCCCGTGACCGCAGGTGAATCATTGAAAACGGTTGCTTTCACCTCTATCACCCCCTCGAATAGCGAAAACGATTCTGTCCCTCACGCTAACGGCGAAAGCTAAGTAATCTCTGTCCGAACTCCATGAATATGCGTTAATCCCCGAACTTTCTCGATCTCAAGACTGCAACTGGCGGGCGATGGCCTTCTTGTCGACTTTGCCGACAGCGGTGACCGGCAACGAGGGCATCGCGGCCAGCACGTCCGGTCGAGCATGCGTTGCTAGTCCGCGTTGACTGAGGTAATCGTTCAACTCCGGCAATGTCACCGGGCGTCCCACAAAAACCACTGCGGCGCAGATCTTCTCGCCCAGATAAGGGTCCGGCAGCGCGACCGCGGCCGCTGACGAGATCGCCGGGTGTGCGCGCAGATGCTCTTCGATATCGCCTGCGGCGACCGTCTCGCCGCCGCGGTGGATGACGTCTTTCAGCCGGCCGGTGACCTCGACGTAGCCGTCGGCGAGCCGGCGGACCAGGTCACCACTGCGGTAGAAGCCATCCGGGTCGAAGGACCGCGCGTTGTCGGCTTCGGCGCGGAAGTACCCGTTGAATGTGTACGGGCCCCGCACCAGCAGTTCCCCGTCCGCGCCGGTTGGCACCGGCTGGCCGGCATCGTCGACGATGCGCAGTTCGTCGTCGGCGCACAGCGGCCGGCCCTGGGTGCGGTCGACCAGTTCCGGTGGGTCGCCTGGCCGGGTGTAGCAGAGCAGCCCCTCGGCCATCCCGAATACCTGCTGTAGGCCCGGTGTCAGCGTCTCACGGATCCGGCGGGCGTCGTCGGCCTCCAGTTTCGCGCCACCGACCTGTAAGAGTCGCAGCGTTTTCGGTGTCACGGGTTCCCATTCGGTGGCCTGTGCCCACAGGTTTGCTAACGCGGGCACCAACGCGGCGACGGTGACGCCGTGCCGCGCGATGGCGTCGAAGGCCGACTCGGGGCTGGGGTTGCAGAGAAACACCGTGGTGGCGCCCACCGCGACAGCGCCGAGCAAACCGGGGCAGGCCAACGGAAAGTTGTGTGCGGCCGGCAACGCCACCAGATAGACGTCGTCGGCGGTCAGTCCGCAGACCTCGGCGCTGGCAGTGGCGTTGTAGACGTAGTCGTCATGGGTGCGGGGGATGAGCTTCGGTAGGCCGGTCGTGCCACCGGAAACCAGCAGCACTGCCGGGGACCCGGGAGCTGGAGTGTGTGACTTGGGCCGCTCGGCTTGACGCGCGCACACTTGCGACCACGACACGAACCGTCCTGGGTCGCCGTCGACGATGACGTGACGCAGCCCGGGGTTGTCCTGCAGCAGTTGATCCGCCATCGGACGGTAGTCGAATCCTGCTGCGGTAGCGGGGATCAGCAGAGCCTTGGCCTGGCTGACGGTGGCGAAGTGGCCCAGTTCGGCGGCCCGGTGGCCGGTCAGGCACATCACCGGGATCGCGCCGGCGCGTAGCAGCGCGAACAACGCCACCGCGAACTCGCAGCCGTTGGGCAGTTGCAGCAGAACGCGATCGCCCGGAGCGATGCCGAGTTCCGCCAGGCCCGCCGCCGCGCGATCGGCGCGTTCGTCGAGTTGCGCGAAGGTCAGCCGCTGCCCCGAGCCGACCGCTGTGCCGGCATCGAGCACCCCGGCACGCGTGGGCCAGCGTTGCGCCGCATCGGACAACAGCGAGTCGACGGTCCGGCCGGTCCAGTAACCGGCGTTCCGGTAGCGAGCCGCGCGGTCCGGCGGAAACGGCACAAAGCCTGCCAGATCAGAAGACGACATCGTCGCTTAGACGTTAGCAGCGTCGTCGACTAGCCCAGCGCCGTGGCCAGCTGCTCAGGAAAGGTCACCAGCAGCTCATCTAGCAGGCTGCCGGTGTTGAGCAGACCGGTGAATGGCTCGGAGGCGGTGGGATAACCGTTGGGGAGGTCGCCGGTTAAGTCGGATGGCAGATTGCTGAGGTCGGTGAACGCCTGGGTGTAATCCGCCGAGGACAGGTCAGTCGCAATCCCGTCCAGGTCTTGGGTAAAGCCGAAACCGACGCTGAGGACCGGGGCCAGTGTCGCGTCGCCGAAGGCCTTCAACTCGTTGTAGGTGCCGAACGTCTCGAGCAGATTGGTTTGGATTTTCGACAGCTCGACCGGGATCGAGTACGTCGTAACACCATGGCTGGTCTCATTGAGAACCGACGACAGCAGGGGTTTCAGCGTGTGGTCCAACGTCTCCAACGACCACGTGTCGAAATAGCTGAACGCGTCGAGGAGGTTGCCTTGATCGAGGGCGGTCGAGATCTCAGACAGCGTGCTGCCGGTTTCCGACACGCCATTGGTCGTATCGGTTAAGGTTCCTCCGAAGAGGCCGAAGACGTATCCGTCGTCGCTCCCGGACGACCCGCCGTCGATTGCGTTCTGCACACCGGTCTCGAAACCGGT
>Ga0302326_10026383_pt1 | contig 11744 bp, 3 predicted proteins | sample Palsa_T0_3_FD_202264 | JGI IMG/M metagenome (GOLD analysis project Ga0302326, IMG submission 202264) | Peat permafrost microbial communities from Stordalen Mire near Abisko, Sweden - Palsa_T0_3 | ecosystem: Environmental > Terrestrial > Soil > Palsa > Peat permafrost | place: Sweden: Abisko... | reverse complement strand
TTGGGTGGGCAGTTGGGCCATCTGGGCCAGGGCCTGTTCGTCGCAGAGATGAATTTTCTGGTCGTAGATTTGATAAAGGTCAAAGGCCGTCTGGAGCATGAAAAGATGTTCGGGCCGGTAATCTCCCACCAGCGCCTTTTGGAGGGCGGCCTTGCTGGCCCGCACGCGCTTGTCCGCCAGACCCGCCAGCTTGATCGGATCGCGCTCCCCTTGGAGAATGGCCTCGATGATGCGGGTGCCGCTGAGGCCGGTCACGTCGCTCAAGACCTGGTGCAACTGCACGTTCATCTGTTGGAGGGCCTTCTGCATGTGCTGGCTTTGCATGCTGCGCAAACCCACCAGGTCGTCGCGATAGCGCAGGTAGGAGCGCAGGACGCAAATGTGGTCGGGCGGACGAAAGGAGGCGTTGAGCAGGCCAAAGCTGTGCAGCCGCTGGAGCCATGGGCAGTCCTGGATGTCGGTCTTGCGGCCGGACACATTCTTGACATGCCGGGCGTTGACCAGGCAGACCTCAAAGCCGTGCCGTTCCAGGATCTGAAAGGCCGGAATCCAGTACACGCCGGTGGATTCCATGGCCACCGTTTTGATGCCGCACTCTTTGAGCCAGCGGGCCATCTCCGCCAGGTCCTGGGTGAAGGTGCCAAAGGCCCGCACGGGCTGTTGGCCTCGGTCGGCGGGCACCGCGCACCCGTGTTCGCGGTGGCCGATGTCGATGCCGGCTGCATCGGGACGAAGGACGGGCATGGACGCGTTGATTTTTTCCTTTTTGTGGGATCGTTTTTGGGCTTTCTTTTTCATAGGGTTAAACGGCACTCCCGGCCCAAGAGTGGCAAGAATGAACGTAATCTTCTAAACGGGATAGTCCAGCGGGCCGCCAAGCCCGCTGGACTTCGCCAATGGATGAGCCAGCAGTCTTGGAACCATGCTACGGTCCGGGCACAAAGCACCAGGGTTAGAACGGTCATAGCTAGCCGAGAACGCCGCCCCTACCTTAACCGCTCGGAACCCCAAAAACCACAGTTTCATTCCACATGAGCCTTCCGAAGGAAGGTGGAAGCTACGGTAGGTTTTCTGGCACGATTTTTTTTGGAGACGAAAATCTTCCGGATGATTCTGACCGACAACAACTTATAAACGCAAAAAACCACCAAAACGTGAAAAAGTGCAAAATAAAGTGTTTTTTTCCCCGTGCTCATACCCTGTTTTGCTGCCAAGACGACCAAAATAAGGTCCATTTTTGCTGTCAGTACGTTTTTGCGAGCAAGCCAATGTGCCGTTAGGCATTGATGGCGAGTAACTTACAAAAGTTTCTGAAACTACGCCTTTTCGGGCAACAATAGGATTTTGCGGAAGAGGCGCAACCCGCCGAGGCTTGCCAAAAATGGATTTGCGCCTCGCGCCGAACTCCACCGCTTTTGGGGCTTGACAAAGCATTCGGGTTGTGGGAAAAGGTGACACTCAGAAAAAATCTTATCAAAATAACCATGAAAAACGTCTTGCATTGCAAAGCGATTGTCTTCTTCGCGCTCATTGGAACCATCCTGATTGCCCCGGCTGATGCCACCCCCATCTCCTGGACCAATGTCGCTGGCGGCGTCTGGAGCACCCCTGCCAACTGGAGCCCGAACCAGGTTCCGGGCGGGGCGGACAACGCCATCATCACCAACGCCGGAACTTACACCGTGACCTTGGATACCAGCCCTACGGTTGGTAATTTGACCTTGGGAGGCGGCGCGGGGCAACAGACGCTTTCGACGGGGGAATATACCCTGAACATGAATAACGGCGGTGTTATCACCAACAAAGGTGTCCTGGAATTAAGCGGCGGGGCACTGGGAGGCGGGGGGACGTTCACGGTGGCTGGGCAACTGGTCTGGAGCGGGGGGCAAATCAATGGCGGTCCCATCATTGACGTGGCAACCAACGGCGTTTTAACGCTCGACGGTGTGGATGGAGGTGATTACAGCCTCGGATGCACGCTGGACAACGCCGGAGTCGTGCAATTAGTGAGCGGCAATTTGGAGATTAACTGGTATGCGTACGGTTATTTGGTCAATTTGCCCGGTGGTTTGATGGAGTTGACATCCGATATATCGATTATTCCCGCCAATGGCGGCCCTGGATTTCTCAACGAGGGAACGTTGGTCAAGTCGGGAGGAACGGGTGTGAGCACTATTTCCGCGACCTTTGTCAACAGCGGCACAGTGGAGGCCAATACGGGCGCCATCAGCATTAACACGACCGCCACACTCAACGATGGCAGCATATTTGTCGGTTCAGGTCAAACGACTTTGACCGGGGGCTCTATCACGGCCAATGGCAGCCTGACCACTTCCAACTTAGTGCTAACCGGAGCCACCTTGCAACTGAACGGGGAACTCTACGGGTTGCTCACCTGGACAGGAGGCCAACTGGGCACCGGGGGCGCCATGACGCTGGCCACCAACGCGACCATCTTGCTGGCGGGCGCCAACGGCAGTCAATACAGTTTGGGGCAAACCCTTAACAATGAGGGCACGCTTCTGTTGCAGAGCGGACTCTTGGTGATCAACTGGTACGCAAACGGGATTTTGAACAATTTGCCCGGCGGCGTGGTGGATTTGGCGGCGGATGTTTCGATCATTCCGGCCAACGGCGGCCCGGGATTCAATAACCAGGGAACATTGCTCAAGTCGGGAGGAACGGGCGTGAGCACTATTTCAACAACCTTTATCAACAACGGCACGGTGGAGGCCAACACGGGCACCATCAGCATTGACGGGACCACTACCCTCAACGACGGCAGCCTATTTATCGGTTTGGGTCAAACGACTTTGACAGGTGGCTCGATCACCGCCAATGGCAGCTTGACCAGTTCCAATTTGCTGCTGACCGGAGCCACCTTGCAAGTGAACGGGGAACTCTACGGGTTGCTCACCTGGACAGGAGGCCAACTGGGAACTGGAGGCGCCATGACGCTGGCCACCAACGCGACAATCGTGCTGGCGGGAGTCAACGGCACTCAGTACAGTTTGGGGCAAACCCTCAACAACGAGGGCACGCTTCTCTTGCAGAGCGGCATCTTGGTCATTAACTGGTATGCGAACGGGATTTTGAACAATTTGCCCGGTGGCGTCGTGAATTTGGCGGCGGATGTTTCGATCGTTCAGGCCAACGGCGGCCCGGGATTCAATAACCAGGGAACCTTGCTCAAATCGGCAGGAACCAATACAAGCACCATTTCGGCAAACTTTGTCAACAGCGGCACAGTGGAGGCCAGCACAGGCACCATCAGCATTGACGGGGCCAGCACACTCAACAACGGCAGCCTGTTTATCGGCGCCGGCCAAACGACCTTGTCCGGTGGCCCGATCACCGCCAATGGCAGCTTGACCAGTTCCAATTTGCTGCTGACCGGAGGAATCTTTCAGGGGAATGGGGTGCTGTACGGGTTGCTCACCTGGACTGGAGGCCAACTGGGCACCGGAGGTACAATGACGCTAGCCAGCAACGCGACCATCTTATTGGCGGGAGTCAACGGCAGTCAATACAGTTTGGGGCAAACCCTCAACAATGAGGGCACGCTTCTGTTGCAGAGCGGCATCTTGGTGATTAACTGGTATGCGAATGGGGTTTTGAATAATTTGCCCGGCGGCGTTGTGAATTTGGCGGCGGATGTTTCAATCGTTCCGGCCAACGGCGGCCCGGGATTCAATAACCAGGGTACCGTGCTCAAATCCGGAGGCACCAACACGAGCACTATTTCAACCGCCTTCAACAACAGCGGCGGCTCCATCAGTGTGGAAAGCGGGACCATTACTTTGAGCGGCAACAACTTTGTGCAAGGCGGCGGGACGCTCCTGGTCACTCTTGGTGGAACCAACACCGGGCAATACGGCCAGTTGGCGGGCGTGAACGGCGCCACGCTTGGGGGACTGCTCACGGTGAACCTGACCAATGGGTTTGCGCCTTCGGTTGGCAGCACCTTCCAGATTCTTTCCTCCTCCAGCCGCAGCGGCGCTTTCAGCCCGTTGAATGTTCCAGCCGGCTTGAGCATCGCCTACAGCAACAGTGGCGTGTTCCTCCAGGTCACCAACACGGTTGCCTTGGCCCCTGCGATCACTGTGCAGCCGACAAACCAGACTGTCACTTACGCCGCCTCGGCGGCATTTTCCGTGACGGCCACAGGCGAATTGCCGTTGACCTACCAATGGACGCAAAACGGAACCGCCTTGAGCGATGGCGGGCCGATTTCCGGCTCAGCCACTCCCAGTCTTGCCCTTAGCTCGGTCAGCGATGATAACGCGGGAAGTTACGCCGTGGTGATTTCCAATGCCTACGGATCGGTCACAAGCGCCGTGGCCACATTGACCGTGCTCAACTGCACCGCGCCTGCGCCGGGATTGGTTTCGTGGTGGCCGGGCAACGGAAACGCCCTGGACCTTGTCAGCGGCAACAACGGCGTCTTAAGCAACGGCGTGACCTACGCGCCCGCCGAAGTGGGGATGGGCTTTGATTTTGCGAGCGATCATGCCGGGGTGGTGGTGGGCAATCCTACGAATCTGCAATTGCAATCGTTCACCATCGAAGCTTGGATTCACCGCGCCAGCGCGACCATGGCTTCCACCGACGCAACCGCAGTGAACGGCAGTTCCCTCATCTTTGGCTATGGCCACGGCGGATACAGCCTGGGGATGTTTCCCAACGGCACTCTATTCGTGTCGGACGTTGACGTTTCCTACATTTCTTCGTCCGCAGCAGTAACGGACACCAACTTGCACCACGTTGCCGTCACTGCGGCTGCGAACGGCACGGTGTTCTTTTTCGTGGATGGCATCGCATATCCTGCCGGCGGGTCTTACAGTCCTGGCTACAGTTTCAGCACCTCGGCTGCCATTGGCGCGCGCGCGGACAACCTTGACACGAACAACAACGACTCATTTTATGGCGTGATAAACCAACTCTCCATTTACAACGCCGTTTTGACTTCCAACCAGATCGCCGCCATTTACGGCTCAGGCGCGGCCGGGAAGTGCCTGAATTCGGCGCCTTCGATCACCGGGCAACCCTTGAGCCAGACAATTGTATTGGGCGGCACGGCCGTCTTCACCGTGGAAGCCACTGGACTGTTGCCGCTCACCAACCAATGGGAACTTGACGGAACCAACTTGACCGACAGCGGACGCATCACCGGTTCCCAAAGCAACGTGCTGACCATCACGAATGTCCAGTTCACCGATGCGGGCACCTATATTGTCACCGTGACTAATGTTGCTGGCGGAACGATCAGCCAGCCGGCCACGCTGGTGGTTCTGCGCGAGACACCGGTTGTCACCTGGTCCAACGCCGCTCCCATCACCTACGGCGCGGCTTTGAACGCGGCGCAGCTCAACGCATTGGCCAGCGTGCCTGGAACCTTTGCTTATACGCCGCCCGCCGGCACGGTCCTGGGCGCCGGCTCATGGCTGTTGACCTCCGTTTTCACGCCTGCCGATTCCGTGGATTACAGCAGCGTGACCAGCTATGCGAGCCTGACGGTGACGAAAGCGCCGCTCACGGTGACGGCCAGCAATGCCACGCGCGCCTACGGCCAGACGAACCCGGCCTTTTCCGGGGCCATCACTGGGTTGCAGGGAGCGGATGACATCACTCCGAGCTACTCGTGCGCCGCGGTGCCGGCCAGTCCGCCGGGTAGCTATCCCATTGTGCCTTCGCTGGTGGATCCGTATGACCGGAGTGTCAATTATTCTGTCATGCTCAACAACGGCACGTTGACGGTTAACGCCGCTGCGCCGCCAACCATCTCATTCGTTTCGCCCGCCACCGGCTCGACTGACGGAGGGCAAACGGTGACAATTACGGGCACGAATTTCGAGGTTGGCGCCACGGTGAGCTTCGGCCCGGCGCTGGCATCCAATGTCAATGTAACCAGTCCGAGCACCCTGACGGTGACGACACCCGCTTCGGCGCCGGGGATGGCGAACGTGACCATTAACAATCCGGATGGGAACATGGTGACGCTGCCCGCCGCGTTCACGTATGGAATTCCGCCGAGCATCCAGCAGCAGCCGTTGAGCCAGTCGGTTGTGTTGGGAAGCAACATGCAGTTTCAAGTCCAGGCCTCGGGCGAAGGGGTGCTCAGTTACAAATGGCAATTCAACGGCGCCAATCTACTGAACCTGGGCGGCATCAGCGGCGTGCAAACGGCAACTTTGGGCATCAGCAATTTGGTCTTGGCGGACGCGGGGTCCTATCAAGTCGTCATCACCAACGCTTTTGGCACGCTGGTCAGTTCGCAGGCCGTGTTGACTGTGCTGACGCTGCCGACGGTCTCCGCGCCGCAGAGTCTGGCCGTGGGCGTGGGGGCCAACGCGGGTTTTTCCGTTGTGGCCGGCGGGACGTCGCCTTACGCCTATCAATGGTATCAAGGAACAACGTTATTGGGCGGGGCGACCAATTCGGTTTTGAACTTCAGCAGCGTGCAAACCACCAACCAGGGCCAATACACCGTTGTGGTCTCCAATATTGTGGGTGCGGTGACGAGCGCCCCGGCGACCTTGACGGTGCTGGGCTACTGCGCCAGCGCGCAGGTCGCGCAATCGATGTATCCCTCCGGGACGACCATTCCTTTCACGGTGCAGACGTTTAATTGCGCCAATCAGGCCGCGGTCAGCAACAGCGCGGCGGTGCTCTGGGTTTACAACGGCGGCACCAGCCGGTCGTTCCCGTTCACCACGGGCGCGGCTGGGAGCACAACAGTCAATTTCACACCGCTGATGGGAGAGATCGGATTGGTGCAATATGCGGCGGCCTTGCCGGGCTTGAACAACCCGGCCCCGCAAGGATCGTTCACGCTGCTGGGTTTTGGATTAAGCCAGTCGAGCCTTTCCACGGTGTTGACGGTGGGTTATCCGCAGACCAACACCCTGACGCTGTCAAATCTAACGAGCGCCGAATTGTCGGGCCTGGCGGCCAATGTGCTGGCCGCGCCCGCCAACATCAGTGTTCAAGTCAATGTGCCCGGCACGCTCAATGGCAACGGAACTGTGCAGGCTACTTTGGTGCTGTCGGCCAGCGGCACGTCGCCCAATTACGCGCAATTCACCATCCAATTCATCACGGCGCAGGGTGTCACCAATAACTTTCCCGTCAGCGCCACCGCCGTCCAGTTGGAACCGCAGGTGGCCGCGACCCCGGCGGCCTTGAGCGGGACCATGGTGGGCGGACAGCAGACACTAGTATCGTTCAGCCTGGCTAATGTGGGAGGAGCGCCCAGCGGCAGCCTGCAAGTCCTCCTGCCGACCAATGCGCCCTGGCTCTCGCTGATTACCGCCCAGCCGATGGCCTCGCTGGCGCCGGGCCAAACCAATCTGGTGACATTGGCGCTGACGCCCAGCAATGGCATGGCTTTGGGCGCTTATCCCGGCAGCGTGGTCATTGCGGGGGCGAACACGGATCTGTCGGTGCCATTCACTTTTGATTGCGTTTCCACACAAGTTGGTAATTTGCAGGTGACGGCGCAGGATGAATTCACGCTCGTCTCCCCCGGCGCGCCCAATGTCTCCAACGCGACGGTGACGATCACCGATTTCTTGACAGGCACCAACGTGGCCAGCGCCGTGACGGGATCGAACGGCATGGTGGTTTTCTCCAACCTGACCTCGGCCTATTACAACATCAACCTGAGCGCCAGCAATCACGCCGGATTCGGCGCGACGGTCCTTGTGCCGGCGAACCAGACCACCAACGTCAATGCGTTCATGACGGTGGACTTGGTGAGTTACACGTGGGTGGTGACGCCGACGGAAATACCCGACGATTACGACTTCACTCTAGTAACGACGTTCGAAACGCAAGTGCCCTGGCCGGTGGTGACGATCTCTCCCGGATCGATCAATTTGTGCAGTTTGTCGGGCACCAACCAGATTGATTTGGTGATAACCAACAACGGGCTGATCTCCGCGCAGGGCCTGGAGCTTTCGTTCGGCAGCAATGAGAATTGGTCCTTGATGCCTTTGGCGAGCAACCTGGGCGATTTGGCCGGCGAAAGCAGCCTTGTTGTGCCGCTCATCATCACGCAGTTGGAATCGAGCACCAATGCGGATTCCAGCATCGCGGCGCAACTGAATTGGCACGTATTCACCCCGACGCAGTCCAATTATTACACGACGCCCATTTTTGTTTATAACGCCAACCCCAACAACTGCATCATCAGCAGCACCCCAATCGTCAACGTAACCGGCGGCGGCGGCGGCGGCGGCGGTGGCGGTGGCGGCGGCGGCGGTGGTGGTGGCATGAGCAGCCCAGCCGCGCCTTATGTCGCGGCGCCCAGTTACAATTTTCAACCGCCGGTCTCGGGTGCCATCGTGGATGTGACCCTGCAAATAGACCAGCATGCCGTCATTCTGCGCAACGCCTTTAACGCGACGCTCCAGCTCAACAACAACGCCGGATCGTCCATTTCTGATCTCCAAGTGACGGTCAGCGCCTTCGATGCTTCCGGCAACCCAGTCTCGTCCAATCTCTTCGATGTCTTGCCGCCGACCCTCAACGGCCTTAACGCGGTGGACGGCACCGGCACTATGGCCAATGGCGCTTCCGGCACCGCTTCCTGGACCATTATTCCCACCACCAACGCCTCGCCCACCGGCCCGACGACTTACTCCATCGGCGGCACGCTTTCCTATGTGTTGGACGGTCAGCAAGTGGTGATCCCTTTGTTCCCGGTGCCGATCGATGTCCTGCCCAGTCCCATCTTGAATGTCGATTATTTCCTCCAGCATGATGTCTATAGCCAGGACCCGTTTGTGAGCCAATACGAACCGCCGATTCCTTTCGGCTTGGGCATCATCGTGCATAATGACGGTTTGGGTGTTTGCGACGATTTCACCATCACGTCGGCGCAACCGCAGATCATCGCCAACTCCAACGGCTTGATTATCAGCTTCCAACTCATCGGCTCCCAGGCCGGAACCAACCAATTTGTTTCCCCGTCGCTGACCATGGACCTGGGGGCCATCCAACCGCAAAGCGCCGGCACCGGCGTCTGGCTCATGACCTCCTCGTTGGACGGCCAGTTTGTCAGCTACAACGCGACCTTCCAGGAAGTCAACGCGTTGGGCGCGACCAACATCTCGCTGGTCAACAGCGTGGCCATTCACGAAATGGATCACATCGTGCGCATCACCGTGCCCTCGGACGACGGCATCCCCGATTTTCTAGTTAACGACACCACCAACATCGGCGCGCTGCCGGATAACGTTTATTCAAGCGCCGGGCCGGTCTTCACCGTGACCTCGCTCACGAACGTAACCATCAACGGAACGCTCTCCCAATCCCAATCCAACGTCACTGCCACCGTGGCCGTGCCATCCGGCTGGGTCTATTTGGAGTTCCCGGACCCGAGCAGCGGAGACATGACTATTGCCAGCGTGACGCGTTCGGACGGAGTTCAACTGTTGGTGGGTCCCAACGCCTGGCAGACGCCGGCGCGAAGCGATCTGCTCCCGCCGCAGCCGCAGGCCCTGGCGCATCTATTTGACTACAATTCGACTGGTTCCTACACCATCACCTACGGCCCGATGGTCACCGCGCCGACCGTGACAACCCTGCAAGGCGTGAGCACCAACCCAGGCAACGCAACCTTAAATTGTCTGGTCAATCCCAACAACGGAACCACCACCGTCTATTATCAGTGGGGCTTGACGACCAACTATACCGGCGTGACGCCATCGGTGTCGCTGACGCAAAACCTCAACACGCCGCAGGACGCGGCGATAGTTCTGGAAGGGTTGCAACCCTCCACGACCTATCACTTTCAAGCCGTTGCAGCCAACAACGCCGGCACGAGTTTCGGCGGCGATGTCACCGTGACGACGCCGGAGGTTTCGCTGCCGGTCATTACGCAAGTCACCAACCTGACGGTGGCCGTGGGTCAATATCTGGCCTTCGTCAACCAGGCCAACGCCCCGGTCATTTACAGCCTGACCCCCGGAGACCCGGCGGGCACCGCGATCACCACCAACGGCATCTTTACCTGGACCCCATCCTGCGCCGATGGCACCACGACCAACCAAATTACCATTTGGGCGACCGACATCAATTACCCCTCGGTCAGCAACTACATGACTTTCCAGGTGGTTGTCGGCGACTGCGTGGAATTGAGTGCTGGGACGGCGGTGGTCCAGACCGGCCAATCGGCGTGCGTGCCGGTGACATTGGTCAGCGCCAGCGTGCCCCTAAGTGCCATCCAGTTTACGCTTCAGTTCGCGCCTGGACGGTTGACCAATTGGTCCATTAGCTCCACAAACATCGCCGTTGGTGACGTTGTCCTGTTGTCCTCGACTGCGTCGCAAGCGCAATTTGAGGTGAGCGCATTGTCGGGCCATTCCCTGACGGGACCGGCCAATATAGCGGAACTTTGTTTCCAGGCACTTGGGACGCAATCGGGATTCGTGACGCTGGTGATGAACAACGTCCAAGGGACCGAGCCCGACGGCGTGCTCGCGGGAAACGCGACCGGCACTCCGGGCCTTGTGACCCTCGTGGCAGCCCAGCCGTTGTTGCAAGCCGCCCCTGGGTCCAACTCCGGGATAGTTCTGACCCTTTACGGCAATCCGGGTTCCAACTACGTCATCCAAACCGCCAACAGCCTTCTCGGCAGCAATTGGCAATCCATGATGAGCACGACACAAAGCAACGTGTCGCTTCAAATCAACGTCACCAACTCCAACGGGCCCGAGCAGTTCTTCCGCGCCTATCAAACGCCGTGAGGCTTGTCAGACAGGCTTTCTCCGTGCTAGACTGTCTGCATGAAGACGATTTCAACTTCGCAACTTCGTTCGCGGACACGCTCGCTCGTGCGCGCGTTGGAAAACGGCACGGCCGTGTCGCTCACTTATCGCGGCCGCAAGCTCGCCAACATCTCGCCGTTGAAGTTGAACAACGGAGTGCGCGCGGACGACCCGCTTTACCGTTTCCATCGTCTGGCGGACAAGTCTGCCGAGCCGCTGACCGACCGTCAAATTGACCGCCTCGTTTATGGCGCATGAACCGCTGTTTATTGACAGCGGCGGTTTTTACGCTTTGGTTGCGGCCGAAAGCGCCGTTCACCCCAACGCGGTCGCCATTATGGGAGAATCCCGGCGAACCAGACGCCGGGCAGTCACAACGGATTACGTTTTGGACGAAACCGCCACGCTATTGCGCGCTCGTGGATTGACGAAGCAGTTGATGGAATTCCTGCGTCTCACTGAGGCATCACAGGCGTTAAGCATCGAATGGATGACACCTGTTCGATTCGCGGCGGCGCAACGCTTCATGTTGAAGCATCTCGATCAGGAGTTTTCATTCACAGATTGCGTGAGTTTTGTCGTGATGAAGGAATTGCGGCTACTGGACGCGCTGGCGACGGATAAACATTTTCGCATTGCAGGATTTAATCCCTTGCTGGTGGAATAGGCCGTCCTGCCTTCAAAATGGAAAACATGTTGATCGATCACATGGACAGACGATTTGCGTCGATTGCGAGGGCTTGCCCACCAACTACCCCGGCGTTAAATTGCATTTATGGCGCACGCCGAATTTGTTCACTTGCATCTGCACACCGAGTACTCGTTGCTCGATGGGGCTTGCCGCCTTGACCGGCTCATGGAAAAAGCGCACGCGCTTCAGTTCCCTGCCCTCGCCATCACCGATCACGGCGTTCTCTATGGCGCGATTGATTTCTATCAACAGGCGCGCGAGAAGGGCATCAAACCCATCAT
>Ga0302326_10026380_pt1 | contig 11745 bp, 9 predicted proteins | sample Palsa_T0_3_FD_202264 | JGI IMG/M metagenome (GOLD analysis project Ga0302326, IMG submission 202264) | Peat permafrost microbial communities from Stordalen Mire near Abisko, Sweden - Palsa_T0_3 | ecosystem: Environmental > Terrestrial > Soil > Palsa > Peat permafrost | place: Sweden: Abisko... | reverse complement strand
GCTGGCTTATTCGACGAATCCTGGCGCATCGCGCGCTAAGCCATAATAGTTCCCATGAAACGCCGCGATCTTCTCACCGCTCTTGCCTTAGCGTCACTGGATGCCAATGCGCAGGATCCTGCCCAAGGTCCCCCTCCCGGCGAATCGCTATATATTCCCAAGCCCCAACTGGTGAAAGACCGAAGGTTCCTTCACGACTTCATGGATGAATACGCCTTCGTCGACCTTGTGACTGTCGCGCCCTCTCTACGGATCACCCACATCCCCGTGTTCCTCGACCGCGGAGCCGGCGCCTATGGAACAATTCACGGCCACATCTCCCGCCAGAATCCGCAAAAAGACACGTTCGATGGCAAGCAAACCGGAGTGATCGTCTTTCACGGACCGCACGGCTACATCTCGCCAACCTGGTACGCAAAGAAGGGCGACGTCGTGCCCACCTGGAATTTCGCGGTGGTCCACGCCACAGGAAAACTGCGCCCTATCGACGGCAAAAAGGATCTCAACGATCTGCTCTCAAAACTGATCGCGAAGTTTGAAAAGTACGAAGGCACCGGTTACGACTTCTCAAAGGTCGATGACACCTACAAGTACGGCCTGATGGGTGGCATCATCGGATTCGAAATGGAAATCGAGCTTCTGGAAGGCAAGTTCAAACTCGGCCAGGATCGCAGCCCAGAGGACAAAAAAAGCCTGCTGACGAAACTGGGAACCGGTAAGGTTCAAACCACGCTGCAAGACTTCACCGCCCACTTCTACGATTGGCAGAACGACGGGAGTAGGATCTAGACATGGGAAGAATTTCCAAGGGAACGTAAGAATGCAGACATCTACAGCCACTACTAACGTGGAAGAGTTCCTGCGGCTTCCAGAGCCCCGTGAAGGCCATCTAGAGCTGCATCACGGAGAGGTAGTGTTAATGCCGCCACCTAAAATAGGACACCAGAGATTACAGTGGAGGATTGCGGCCATCCTTTCAAAGCTGACGACGGACATCGTGGGTGTTGAAATGGCGTTCCGCCCAGCGGCGGATTATGAAGTCTGGCAAGCCGATGTTGGTCTAGTCTCTTTGGAACGGAATGCTGCCACCCGGGATGATGAATACTTGATAGGCGCTCCGGAATTGGTCGTGGAGGTCTTATCTCCAAGCAATACTGTCGACGAAATCAATGAAAAGATGAATGTATGTTTGTCAAATGGATGTAAGAGTTTTTGGACGGTCGACCCAAAACTTACTCTGGTGTCTGTAACTGGGAATGACGAAATAACCCGGCGTTATCGAGGATCATCGTCAATCCCATGTTCCTTTCTGAATGCCAACGTCCTGGTCTCCGACATTTTTTTGGAACGCCTTTAATCGTGGCTAGTGTTTAATCGGCGTGAAGCCTACGCACCGCGGCTCAGACCGCTTGCAGAAGCACGGCTCAGAAAATCGCCGCTGCTTCGAGATAACTTAATTGAGATGCCGCGACCGTGAGGAAGCGGTTTCAACTAAAGCTGTTCCAACCGTTCCTGTGCGTCGCCGAACTGCTCCAGCTTCATGCCGTAGCGATCCATAAGCGAAAGATACAAACTGCACATCTTGCGCTTTTCTTCGGCTTGGCCTACGAAATTAATCGAACGCCCCGTCTCAAGCGTTCCACCCAAGCCGCCCGCCAACACCAGCGGCAGCCGCGAATTGTCATGCTTGCGGCCAATCCACATGTTCGACAGGAACATCAGGCAGGAGTGATCCAACACGGTGCCATCGCCTTCCGGCATGCTGTCCAACTTCTTCGCCAGATACGCAAACTGGTCAACGTGGAAGCGCGAAATACGCTCATAGCCATCTGAATTATTGTTATGCGATGCGCTGTGATGCCCGTCTTTCACATTTAGAAATGGATAGTACATCGCCGAAAGATCGCGCGAAATAATCAATGACGCCACGCGCGTTTTATCCGTCTGGAACGCGATCGCCACAATGTCGCACATCAGTTTCGAGTGCTCCCGCAGATCTTCGGGCAACCCATTCGCCGGGCGGTCCATCGAGAACATCGGCTTGTTCATCGCCTTGGCATTATCCTCAGCGGTGCCCTTCGTCTTCCGCGTACCTTCCACGCGTTTCTCCACCTCGCGTACGCTGGTCAGATACTCATCCAGCTTGCTAGCGTCAGTCGAGCTGATCTTGGTTGTCAGTGCCTTGGCGCTGTCCTGCATGCGGTCCAGGATGCTGATGTTCCGCTCGCTGCCGCGGTTATCGAACAGATTGTCCCAGGCGTGCGACGGATACACTTCCACAGGCACCGGCGAATCGGGCGTCTGCCAGGACACGTGCGAACTGTAGGCCAGCGAGAAGTTGGTCTCGTGATAGCCCGTCATCGGCTGGTCGCATGCGAGCACGATGCTCTGCTGTGCGGTATCCTCACCGAGTTTGCTCGCGAGCATCTGATCGACGCTGATTCCTGAGTGAACAATCGCGCCCTTTGAGATATGCATGCCAGTGAGCAACTGCCCTGTCTGGGCTGGGTGAATACCTTGTCCGGTGGCCGCCTTGTTGAACAGGCCGTCGATCACATTGATCTTGCCCTTGATCGATTCCAGCGGCTGCAACGTCTTGCTCAGCACCATGTCGGCGCCGTTTCCACTTGCACTCCAATAATCCTCATTGATGCCGCACCCCATGAACATGACGCCGAAGCGCTTGGGGAACATCGCAGCGCTTGGCGTGTCAGCCAGCGCGTGGAGAGACTCGAGCCACGGGAGCGCCATGGTGGCGCCGATGCCGCGAAGAACTGTTCGGCGGGATACGCGGGATTTGAGCATAGTGGAAGACCTTTCTTTACTGTAACTCTTGTTTGTGATTCGGTTGAAGCGGTTGATTCAACCGCGCCACTGCCCCGGAAGGCGTTACGGGCGCGGACTTTGCAGGCGCTCCCGAGGATCTCTTATTTAAAAATTGAGGGCTGGTCACAATGGTTTCGATCAATGTATCGAACTTGTAGCCCTTCGCCGCAAGGTTCAACTTCATGCGGTCCACCAGGCCTTCGTCGGATAGCTGAGGCGACCGGTTCAGCGCATACGCCACCATGTTGCGCGCCAGTCCATCAATGAAATCTTTCTGGCGGTGATTGCGAATAAACGTTTCCACTCCGTCTAGACCGCTTCCCTGATCTCCGCCGGGGAAAGTCGCTGAGTTATCCACAGGATGGCCTGCCAAATCGTTCTTTCGCGCTTCGCCGATCGGACCGTACCCTTCGAGCGCCAGTCCGAACACGTCGAACCGCGCATGGCATCCGGCGCAGACCGGATTCGCCCGATGCTGAGCCAAAACCTCGCGCAACGGCAAGTCCATCTTCGCTTCATCATGCGGTAATTCAGGCACAACCGCGGGCGGTGGAGGAATCGATTCACCAAGCAGCTTGTGAACCACCCAGAAGCCGCGCTTTACCGGACTGGTACGCAAACCGGGCGAGCTGTTGGTAAGAAACACCGCCATCGGAAGAAGTCCGCCGCGCTCGTAGTTGTTCGCATCATCCACCTTGATCCAAGTGTTGGCGGTCACCTTAGCGCCGTCGGCAGCTTGGATTTCCGGCATGCCGTAGTGTTTCGCGAGTACTGGGTTCACAAACGTGTACTTCCCATACAACATATCCAGCGCATTCCCGTTATTCGCGATCAAATCCTGAACAAAGTGAATCGGCTCTTGGAACATGGCTTCGCGGAGATCGTTCGTGAACGAAGGGAAGCGGTCTTTATCGACTGAGTTGAACGTCTCGAACTGGCGGAACGACAGCCAGTTTCCAGTAAATTCGGTAGCAAACGCGGACACGCGGTCGTCTTTCATCATGCGCCGCGTTTGTGCCAGCAAAACGTCCGGCCGCACCAGATCTCCGGAGGCAGCGTGACGCAGCAACTCGTCATCCGGCATGCTCGACCACAGGAAGTAACTCAACCGGCTTGCCAAGGCATAAGCGGAGAGACGATGAACCCCGGCCGTCGCGAACGCAACATTTTGCAAACCCGACCCCGTTCGAGCGTCCGCAAGCCCATCCAGCAAATCGATCCGGTAAAGGAACTTAGGCGACATTAGCACGCTCACGAGCGATTCGCGCATCGCGTCTGTCTCGTTCAGACTGTCCTTCTCACGCAGCTTCTGATAGTAGGCCAGCATGTCGTCCTTTTCGGACTTCGTCAGTGGACGGCGGTACGCTTTGGCCGCGAACTTCAGCAGAGCATCCAAATGCTTGGGTTCCGACGCGATGCGCATCTTTTCCAAGTTGCGGATGGTGGCGTTGATCCCGTCGAAGTGCTCCCGCATCGCCTGCGGCGCCATAGGATCGTTAGGTCCGCGAAAGCGCTCGCGCGGCGGTACGTCGCCTGGAAGCGTAACGAATGCGTCCGAGGAAGTCTTCTCCAGGGACTTGGCCACCCATACATCGCGGATCTTTTCGATGATGGCCTGATCAGTAACCTCGTGGTCCACGGGCAACGCGGAGCCAGACTCAGCGCCTTTACCGTAAACGGCGCCGCTTTGGTTCAGATAGAACTGGATAAAGGTCCGCGCCGTGTAGTTGGAGATGTATTCGAATTGCTCCCAGAGCCGGTTGAGTTCCTGCTGACCCTTGGCATCGAGAATCAGCTCCATCAGAGCTGTATCGTCGCGATAGTAGCCCATCACGTTGTGATAGCCCGCGCTGAGCAGGCGGCCCCGATCTTCGGAATCGTCGGGCCAATAGCGGCCGCGTTCCGAGATGAAGAAAGCGTCCGGAAAGACGTTTGCCAGGCGTGAGAAAGAGGTCTCGAACTTGCTGCGCTCCGCCGCGGGCACCACCAGGTCTTCGTCCGTGGCGCGCGACTTATCCACAACCGCCGCCCAGTAAGGCGACGCATCCTGGTGCAGCCCCGGCTTTTTCGGAAGCTTTTCGGGCACCACGGGAGCGGGGTCCGTATCGTTCCGCAGAGCCGCTGGATCGCTTTCTCTATGGTGCGCGGCGAACTGCTTCAGCTTCCAGTTCTGCAGAGGCTGTGCCGCGGTCGGCAGCCCTTTCACCTTCGGAGTTGCGAATTGCATGGCCGTATCGTGGCGAACCCTCACCACGAAATTGCGCATCTCTTCACACTTTGCCCTGACCGCCCCGGGTTCGGCTGCGGATGGCGCCGGCAAATCTCGCCACATTCCCTGCAACTTGGCGATCGGGCCCACTTCGGTCTTCTCCTTGGCAGCCGGCTCTTCGATCAGTTGCCAAACCATTGGAAGGTATTTCGCGCTCACCTTCGCATCCGCGGCGGTCGAAGCCAGCGTCGCATTCGGTTTACCCAGCGCCGCCCGATACTTGTACTTCCACGCAGCCTGAAAATAATCCGCAAAATCCGTCGGCTGGCTGAAATAGAAATTCACGATCCGCTGAATCGGAAACTTGTCGCGATCCGTCTCGGAAAGCATCGGATAAGGTGCAAATTCGATCCCATCCGGCACCAGCACCATCTTGCTCGCCACATCACGCGCCGCCTGCAGATACTTCTTCATCAGCGCGGAAGACATCGTCAACGATTCACCCGAATTGTCGAAACCGGCCTGGTTCGAGGGATCCGAAGGGAACTCTTTGGCGGGCTGCATATCCACGCCCGTCAGATCCCGAACTGTGTAGTTGTACTCGTTATTACTCAACCGCCGCAGTAGCACTGGCCCAGGGTCTCCCGCATGCCGGCGCAGTTCATCGGCGCGGACTTCGGCGATCCAGGTGATTACTTTCTTCTCATCGGCGGCTGGAGGTGCAGGCATTGGTTTAGGCGGCATCGCCTTGGCCTCAAGCTTGTCGTGGACGATCACCCAGCGCGGATAATCCGCCAGAACGGCGTCCATCGTGCTGTACGTCTTCAGATCTAGCGATGCAGCGGGAGTCTTGCCGCTGTGGCACCCCACGCAATACTTCGTAACAAACGGCTTTACGTTCTCGTTGAACTGCTTTTCGAGGAGAGGGTTATTGGCTGCGGCCGCGGTTCCCAGACACACGACGGAGAGAAAAAGAGGGCGGATCGAAAATTTCATCCTATTTAGAGAATACTCGCTCTTAGAGAAGACGCCCGGATTGCCTCGAACGTAACCGATAACTTTATCCCATTTTTCGCCCAACATCATCTGCTACTTCTTCGCCACGGGTTCTTTAAATCCACGTTCTGCCAAGTCCTTCGGGTCGGTCGTCACCGGCACCGCATCCCGCCAAAGCCAACGCATCATATCCGGCAGAATCATCCCGCCGTATTTCTGCCCATGCAGGTTGAGGCTCCATGAGTAATTCACGTCGTAACCCTTTGCCGTCAACGCCTTCATCAGCTTCACGTTCTGATAGAACCAGTCCCGGTTTTGGTTGTAATTGTCCCCGCGCCAGCCGCGGTTATCGTTCCGCCCGTCGCAAAGGAACACCCGGATCGGCTTCTTCTCCTTCTGCATCACCCAGTCGGAATAGATCTGCCCGCCGTGAATATCCACGAAGCTGCCGACATTGCTCAGCACCTTCCGAAAATCGTTCGGACGCTCCCAAGCCACCGCAAACGCCGCAATCGCACCGGAACTCGACCCCCCAATTCCGTGCATCTCCGGGTCTTTCGAAATGTTGTACTCCTTGTACATCACCGGCATCAACTCGTCCGTGATTACGCGCGCGTACTTATCGTCCGGCGTGTTGTACTCGATGCCGCGATTCGTTGTCCCGTCGCCCCAGCCCGTCGCCGGCGATGGTTCCACCTGCTCCGGCGTACGCCCCGGATTAATGAAAACCGAAATCATCACCGGCAACTCCCGCCGGTAGATGAGGTTATCCAGCACATTTTGCGTGCGTAGGTCGCCATTCGGATCCTTGAACGCCTGCCCATCCTGAAAGATCATGATGGCCGTAGGAATCGCCGGATCGTACTGCGCCGGCACGTATACCCAATAGGTATGCTGGGTTCCCGGATAGGCATTGCTTTGAATGTGGAACGGCCCCCGGATCTCGCCCTGCGGAACGCCCTCCTGCGGCATCGAATCCGGCCCCAGCCGGAACTGCGAATTGGGATTCGGTCCCGGCGGCATAGGCTCCGGAGTTCTGGGCCCGCGGCCGGCTGCGGGGGTTTGACCAGGAGGTTGCGCCGCCGCCAACGCCGCCGTCAACACTGCCAAACTCAAGGCACACTTTGCCTCACGGATCATCGAACTGCTCCTTGGCAACAAACTATATCGCAAAACATCGGCGTTCCGCCTACGTCCGCGTCCAATCGTCGAGCCGCAAACTCTCGACTCTTGAAAACTCTCTGATGTTATTGGTCGCAAGTATAGCTCCGCGGCTTAGAGGCCGTCCCGGCAATGAGTAGGTCCATGGGACCGATGACCAAGCCGCATGCATCCGTGCCAGAATTCTCCTTCGCTCCAGGCTCGCGACCCAATCCAAAGACTCCATGGAGCTATCCTCTCCATAGCCGAGGCGAAGCTCTTCTGCCTCCGGAAAGTCGGGAAAGGCGCCAATGGCGGCGAACACCACGGGCGGCCACGAGTTCCTTACCCTTTCGGCGACCTCGCTAGCGATCCAACGCCCCAGCGAAGTGCCTTGTGCTTCGATCCAACCTGCAAAATGTCACAAACTTCCCCTCCCGCGCGTTAATGGTTTGTGCGGGCGAGGGGGGATGACATCGAGGAGGCCTTTCAACTTCACTATGAACGGATCGCCTGCATCATCGCCAGAGTCGTAGGAGACCGCGCTTGCGCCGAAGAACTCGCTGTCGATGTGTTTTGGACCTTCTGGCACACCCCCAACGCTCACGGCGAAAACGCGGGCGGCTGGCTCTACCGCACCGCCATTAATAGGGGACTCCAGGAGTTAAGAAGACGCGCCCGCCACGTCCGTTTCGAGCGCTTCTTCCGTATCGGCCCCGGACCTCCGACGCCCGAGCAACTCCACGCATCTTCGGAGGAACAAACCAACGTCCGCGGCGTTCTGGCGACCATGAAACCGCGGGAAGCGGAGCTGTTGCTATTGCGCGGCAATGGGCTCAGCTATGAAGAAGTAGCGTCCACCTTGAAGCTGAATCCAGCTTCCGTAGGAACGCTGATCCGCCGCGCTCAACAAACTTTTCGAGAGGAATATACGAGGCTTTATGGCGAACCAAGAAATCGAGACTGATCCCTGGGTAGATCACCAACTAACCGAATTTTTGCATCCGGACGACAACTGGACGCTCAACCGAAGCAAGGCCCTGGCCAATCTTTACCATCGCCGCAGGTCTCGCCTGAGACGAATCTGGATCGGCGTCCCCCTGGCCACCACTCTGAGCGTCTCGGCTCTATTCATCATTCCCACAACCCGCGCTTGCGCCCAGGACCCGGTCGCTTGTGTAGAAGGCTTTCTCACAAACCCGAAGACCGATTTCAAACAACTCGGCTCAGCCACTGCTCCCACTACGGTCGAAATCTATCTCGACTATGAGTGCCCGCCCTGCGCCGCCTTCTTCGCGAACGTGCTTCCTGCTCTCGAAACTGAGTATGTCAAAACCGGCAAACTAGAACTGATTTTCCGCGATATGCCCATCGCCCGCCACAGCCATGCCCGCCTGGCCGCAAGATACGCCAACGCAGCAGGCCGGTTCGGCTACTACCAAGCCGCCGCTAAACAGATATTCGCCACGCAAAGCACCTGGAGCAAGACCGGCGACATTGAATCCCAACTAGCCCCGGTGCTTCCTCCCGCCATCCTGCAAAAGGTACACGCGCTGGTCCAAAAAGATGATGCAGCCATCGACGCAGACCTCGCACTCGCCGAAGAAAACCACCTGACGCGCACTCCCTCGCTCGTCATCGTCACCAACGGGAAGCGCCAACTCATCCCCGGTGACAACACGCTCGCCGCAATCAAGAGTTATCTTCAGTGAGTGCCTTTCCTCTGGTTTCCGCTCGCCCTCCTTACGTGGCAAAGCCCGGAACCGGCCGTCCTGCGGACCGAGACGCGCATCGTTCAGATCAACGTCTCGGTCAAGGACAAAAACGACGACCCCATCCTCGGCCTGCAAGCGGACGACTTCATTGTCTTCGACAACGGCCAGCCCCGCCGAGTCCAACTCCTCTCCAGCGATGTCAGTTCGGCGCCGAAGCCGGAAGGCCCAGCCAGCCGTCTGACAGTCCTCGTCTTAGATGGACTGAACACCGAATTCATGGACCAGAACTTCGTCCGCGATCAGGCGAGAAAGGCCGTCAAGCACATGGACCTGAACGAAGTGTTCGCTGTCCTCGCACTCAATCCGGATCTCAAATTCCAGAACTTCACCCGCCGCCGCGACCTGCTGCTCAAGGCAGTCGAAGCCTTCCGCCCCATTGATCCGCCCTACGCAATGCGTCAACGCGTCCAAGTCACCTTGCAAGCCCTCAAAACGCTAGCCGATAACATGAGCGGTGCGCCCGGCATCAAAAGCATCGTGTGGATCACCGGCGGCTTCCCGCAAATCCATTCGTTCAACGCGGCAATCCGGCGCTCTCTTGACCGAATCAACGAAGCCAATGTAGCCCTCTATCCAATCGACGCCCGCGGCCTGATGCTAAACACCGGCCTGCTAAACGACAGGACGATGGACCAATTCGCCGACGCCACAGGAGGCGAAGCCTTCTACAACCGCAACGACGTTTCCGCCCTCATCGAGAGAGCCGCGAACGCCTCAAGATCCGCCTACTTATTGGGCTTCTATCTCACCGACAACGATCGCGACCACAGCCCCCACCGCCTCGAAGTGAAGGTCAACCGCCCCCACGCCGAACTGCACTACCGCCGCAGCTACTCAATCCCTCGCTAACTCTTTCGCACACCCATCAGCGTCCCATTCCGAATCAACCCCGAAGCTTCATTAGCGTTCACGCTGATCTTTTCCCCATCGAACCGAATCTTCAAAGTGTAGTGATTGATATTCGCGACAAAGTTCAAGTCCAGCAGAAACTCGTTCTCCGAGATCCACTTCCCCCGCGCCCCGGCGAGCAATCCAAACGGTCCATATGGTCCCAATCGATAAACTCCGTCCAGACCCACTGGAAAGCTCAGAGGCGCACCGTAATACTGAATGTCGACGCGAGCTTCCTTTTCGCTTTTAAACGTCAGAGCGATCCTGTCGAGCCGCGAAGGATTCACCGGGAACTCGTACACTGCCCCACTCACGGCCGCAGCCATTTTCGGCAGCCTTGCAGCCGCTTCCGCCGCGGGCGCTTTCCCAGCCGCTACCATCTTCGCCCGCAACTCTGCGCCCCCCGTAGCATTCTCCGGCAACGCTTTGTCGCTCTTCACAGCCGCCCGAATTAGCGGCGCGATCTGCCCCGTATTCCCACCGCCGAAACTCACCACGATCATGTCCAGATCCGGCCATACCCACAGCGTCTGACCGCCGCGCCCAGTGCCCCCAAACTGCAACCCGGAATCCGTCTTCACTACGTTCCACTCGTACCCGTATCCCCCCGGATCTGTCCGCGCGCCCGGGGGCAGGGAAGTCGACATCTTCACCCAATCTCGATCCACAATCTGCTTCCCATTCCACTCGCCGCCGTGCAAATACAAATATCCGATCTTCGCCACATCCCAAGCAAAGAAGTGACTATCCCCCCATCCATGATTTCGACCCTGCGGATCCTCACCCCAAATCCCCGGCTTCATCCCCAACGGCTCAAAAAGATACTTGTATCCGAAATCCGCTTCCTTCATATGCGCCGCCGCCCCAATGGCCGACCCCAGCAAGTGATACCCAGGGCTGCAATACGAAGGATGCGTTGCCGGTTCATACTTCATCGGTAGCGAAAGCGCGAACCGCACCCAGTTCTCCGACCGCTTCATCCGCTCCAGCTCCTGCTCACCTGGAAGGAACCCGCAATCTAGCCCCGTCTGCATCCGCAGCGTATCTTCAACCGTGATCTTCTTCTTCGCCTCGTCCACGTATTCGTCGGGAAAATAGGAAGCCAGCGGCCGATCCAGCTTCAGAAATCCATTCTTCACCGCCACGCCCGTCAATGTTGAAGTAATCGTCTTCGTGACCGAAGCCATGTCATGCGGCGTCACTCCGTCATAAGGATAGAAGTGCGTGTCCGCCACTGCATACCCATGCCGAATGACAAGCAAACTATGGACCCCAAGCTGCTTCTCCATCACCTGTTGAATCGCCGCGGCCAAAGCAACAGAATCGATCCCTTGCGATTCCGGCGTAGCCATCCGCCACTTACCCGTCGGCCAATATGTAGCCCCGCCGGTCTGCGCAAGAGCGCCTGCAGCCAGCACCACGAACGCAACCCATTCTCGAAAATGCATCAACGAAACTATATCGCGTCAAAAAAGGCGCTGACATCCGCATAACTAACGGCATCTTGAGCGAAGGCGAACGTCCCGTGTTCTCGCATCTCCCTGGCCGCACGAATAAACGCACCTAGCGCCGCCCGCGACAGCGCGCTCCCCACACTGATGCGCTTAACTCCAATCTCGGACAACTCCTCAACACCCATGGCCGAATCACGCGGCCCCATCAAAACATTCACCGGGCGATCGACCGAACTCACCACCGCCGCGATCTCTTCCTTCGTAGTCAGACCCGGCGCATAGAGCACATCCGCACCCGCCTCTTGGTATGCCTGTAGCCGTTTGATCGTGTCCGCAATATCGGGCCGGCCATGCAGATAGTTCTCCGCCCGCGCTGTCAGCGTGAACGTGAACGGCAAAGCACGAACCGCTTCAACAGCCGCTTGCACCCGCTCCACGGCCAACGACACATCAA